>ENA-ORXF01000005-ORXF01000005.1-marine-metagenome-genome-assembly--contig:-NODE-5-length-177171-cov-7.401352_pt1 | contig 177171 bp, 182 predicted proteins | sample MGYA00237864_ERZ511476 | MGnify/ENA primary metagenome ERZ511476 (study PRJEB26306, sample SAMN06343908) | marine metagenome | isolation source: coastal waters | place: Atlantic Ocean: West Antarctic...
TATATTTTTTTCTTCATTCTCTCTAATAATCGTCAACGTAATCTCACTGCCAGTTTTTCATCTAGCAAAAGTTTTGAAAAGTAAGTCATAGTTAGCTTCTAGTTCATTGATTTTTAAGATCTGATCACCTGTCTTAAGATTTGCTTTCATCGCAGGGCCTTCATTTTCTACTTTATCTATTTGAAGATTGCTGTTGTGGAGAAGTTCAAACTTATCTATGGAAAATCCTAGCCAACCTCTTTTAACTTCTCCAAATTGAATCAGATCATTTATTATTTCTAGAACTGTAACGGAAGGGATTGCCAATCCAATTCCTTCAGATCCTCCAGAGGAAGATCTGATAAGAGTATTAATTCCAATTAGTTTCCCAGTTGTATCAATAAGAGCTCCTCCAGAATTGCCTTTATTTATTGCTGCATCTGTTTGAATGTAGTTTGAGTATGGATTATTAAATTCTCTTCCCGTTGCGCTGATAATACCCATGCTGACTGATTGCCCTAGGCCATAGGGATTTCCTAAAGCAAGAACTATGTCTCCTACGGATACGTCATCAGAATTTCCTATTTCTATTACAGGAAGATCGGCGGCGTCTCTTCTTATTTTTAAAACTGCCAAATCAGTTTCTTTATCAATGCCTATAATTTTTGCTTTAGTTTTAGTGCCATCTATTAGTTCTACAGTTATATCTACAGCGGAATCACCAATTACATGTTGATTGGTAAGAACGTATCCATTGGAGCTAAATATCACTCCAGAGCCTAAACTTGTAATCGATTGAGATCCATTCTTACCAAAAATTTTATCTTTTTTATCTTTTTTAGTATTTGTATTAAAACGCGTTAACTGCTCCGTATAAATATTTACTACTGCTGGAGCTGCTCTTTCTACTGCTAAATTAAAACTTTTAACTTCAGTTTGTAATTGATCAGATTGCAGACTAGTTGGTTTTGTATCAAGAAATAAAGCAAAACTCCACAGGCCAATTAAAATTCCAAAAAGAAGAAAAAGTAGTAGTTGGTAGTTTTTTTGTGTTAAATAAACCTTCATTTTACTAAGATTAATTTAAAAATAGAGAAAGAACAAAGTAAATTCTTAATGTTGTAAATTTAAAATATATGCATTTAATTAAAGTTATAGTTGAATATACCCCTTGTAGTAGATTAAAATGCGCCCGCCTAAACAACACAGGCAATTTCTAAATGAATACACAAAGCTTTAAAAAAACAGATATAGAAGAATCCTGGATCATAGTTGATGCAAGTGATAAGACATTAGGTCGACTTGCTTCCAAGTTAGCCTTTAGACTTCGAGGTAAGCACAAACCTGAATACTCGGCGAATGCTGATCTTGGTGATCATATAGTGGTCATTAATGCTAAGGACATAAACGTAACGGGGAAAAAACTAACTCAAAAAATGTATTATAGGCATTCAGGTTATCCGGGAGGCATAAAATCCAAACCTATGGGCGAGATTTTGTCTTCAACTCCAGAAGAATTAATAAAGTATGCTGTAAAAGGAATGCTTCCTAAAAGTAAACTAGGTCGTCAGATGATAAAAAAGCTAAAAGTTTATGCAGACTCAGAACATCCTCACCAAGCTCAGAACCCTCAATCATTAGACATATAAGGTAAAAAAATTGGATCAAATATTAACAGTTGGAAGAAGAAAAACCTCAACAGCAAGAGTTTTTCTTGAGAAGGGTACAGGAAGCATAACCGTCAATAAGAAGAAGTTAGAAGAGTATTTTGGAAGAGAAGTAGCTCAAATGGTAGTTAAACAACCACTTGAGACAATCGAGATGGTTGAAGGTTTTAATATTAAAGCTACTGTGGCTGGCGGTGGAAGTTTTGGTCAGGCTGGAGCTATTCGTTTAGGCATTGCCAGAGCTCTTGTTGAATATGATGAGACTTATAAGCCAGCTCTTAAGAAAGAAGGATTTCTCACTAGGGATTCAAGAAAAGTTGAAAGGAAAAAGGTTGGTTTAGTTAAGGCTAGGAAATCAAAACAATTTAGCAAAAGATAAGATTATATGGTTCAACCAAAATCTCCTCCTAATCCGGGTCGAAGGAAATTTTTGATTAATGCTACCTCAGTTGTAGGAGCTGGTGCAGTAGCAGGAGCTGCAGTGCCTTTTTTAGCATCTTGGCAACCGAGTGCAAAAGCAGAAGCAGCAGGAGCTCCAGCTATTGCAGATATCAGTAAACTTCTCCCCGGAGAAATGTTGATAGTTGAATGGAGAGGTGCTCCAATATATGTAGTAAAGCATTCTCAAGAGTCCTTAGACCAAATAAACCAAAATCTATCCAGATTATCAGATCCTGATTCTCTAACGGATATGCAGCCGGAATACGCAAGAAATGAATTAAGATCTAGAAAACCAGGTATCTCAGTACTATCTGCAGTTTGCACTCATTTAGGCTGTGCTCCTAAATTCTATCCTGAATTAGGATCAACAGATTTCGACAGTAATTGGCAAGGAGGATTCTTTTGTCCTTGTCACGGATCAAAATTTGATTTGGCAGGAAGAGTTTATTCGGGTGTTCCAGCTCCTGATAATCTTGAAATTCCTCCACACTATTTCCAAGACGAAAGTATTTTGATAATTGGTGAAGATGGAGAAACTGCTTAATGGTATCTAAGATAATGGATTGGTTTGATGATCGTTTACCTTTAACTGCAACGATTGAAAGGCACTTAACGAAATATCCAGCTCCTATAAATATGAATATCTGGTATCTAGCCGGAGTTCTGCTGGTGGTTGTGTTGGTTATTCAGCTACTTTCAGGCATCTGGTTATTAATGAATTACACACCAACTGCAGAAGGTGCATTTGCTTCCATCCAATACATCATGCGAGATGTTCAGTATGGATGGGTTATACGCTATATGCATACTACGGGCGCCTCAGCATTCTTCGCATTAATTTACTTACACATGTTTAGAGGCATGATGTACGGTTCCTATCAAAAACCTAGAGAATTATTATGGGTAATAGGCTGGTTTACCTATTTATTACTTTGTGCTCTAGGCTTTACAGGGTATGTTTTGCCTTGGGGTCAAATGTCATTTTGGGCCGCCCAAGTAATTATGTCTCTTTTTGGTTCTATACCTTTTATAGGTGAAGAGCTATTAACTTGGATAAGAGGCGACTATTTAATATCCGGAATAACTTTAAACAGATTATTCGCCTTGCACGTAGTTCTTCTTCCATTAGCCTTAATTGCTGTAATTTTTATACACATACTCGCACTGCATGAAGTGGGTTCGAATAACCCTGATGGCGTTGATGTTAAGAAATTTAAAGATGAAGATGGAGTTCCGCTTGATACTAAACCTTTTTTCCCTTATGACATAGTGCACGATTTATATGCAATTGGAGTTTTCCTTATTTTCTTTTGTTTTATTATGTTCTTTTATCCGGATGGTGGCGGATATGTAATAGAGTACGTAAATTATGAAGCAGCTAATAATTTAAAAACTCCTGATCATATTGTTCCTTCATGGTACTACACTCCTTACTATGCAATGCTAAGAGCAATAACCTTTCCTTTGTTTGGGCTTTCTGCAAAATTTCTTGGATTTGTTGTGATGGCGGCTGGAATTGCAATTTTTATTGCTTTACCTTGGCTAGACAGAAGTCCAGTGAAATCAATCAGATATAAAGGTGTTTATAGTAAGTTCTTCTTATCTTTATTTGTAGTAAGCTTTTTCGTATTGGGCTATTTAGGATCTGTCTCGTCAAGTCCACTTAGAACTTTATTTGCACAAATATTTACTTTAACTTACTTTTCATATTTTCTTCTAATGCCAATTTATACAAGATTTGAAAAGTGTAAACCTGTTCCAGATAGAGTTTTTCTTTCATGAGAATATTCTTAATATTAATTTTTTTAAGTTTTTCATCTATTGGGTTCCCCGCTAGTGGGGCTCCTTGTGGTCACTATCTTTCAGAGAATGGCACTTCTGAAGGTCAATGTGATGATGCTAAGGTAGATCCTACAGATCTTGCCTCACTTCAGAGAGGAGCTCAAACTTATGTCAACTATTGCCTTGGTTGCCATTCTCTTAAATATGCTAGATACAAAAGAGTTTCAGAAGATCTTGGCATCCCTTTAGAAATATTCAAAGATAACTTAATTTTTGGTGATCAGAAATTAGGAGATTTAATTGAAATAGGCATGGATCCTGTAGAAGCAAAAAAATGGTTTGGGAATGCCCCTCCAGACTTAACTCTTGAAGCAGGATTAAGGGGACCAGATTGGATATATACTTACCTTAAAAGTTTTTATATAGATGAATCAAGACCACTAGGCGTCAATAATAAAGTCTATGAAAATGTTGGTATGCCAAATGTACTCTTTAATGTTCAAGGTGAGCAGCGTTCCGTTTGTAGGCAGGTTCCAATAATTGCTGAAAATGGAGGGTTAAAACAAGACCCTTTAAGTGGAAAAGCATTGACTCAAGAGCAATGCGGCTTCTTAGAAGTTACTAAAGGAACTGGCGAAGTAAGCCCCGAAGAATTTGATTTACAAATGAGAGACTTAACAAATTTTCTAGCATACATGACTGATCCAGCTAAAACTGAGAGAGAGTCAATGGGATTTTATGTTCTCTTTTATCTATTAATATTCACTATATTAAGTTATTTACTTTATAGAGAATTCAAAAAAGACTTATATTAAGTCTAGGAGTTTTTATGGCAACTTTAACTAACAGAACCTCTATGGCTCTATTTTCAGATCCTCTTGATCATTACAGTCACAGAGTAAGAATAGTTTTGGCTGAAAAGGATATAACAAGTGAGATCATAGATACAGATTTAGACAATCTATCATCTGAACTGCTTGAAGTGAGCCCTTATGCAGAACTTCCTGTTTTAGTAGATAGAGATGTATGCTTGTATGACTCTGTAGTTTTAATGGAGTACCTGGATGAAAGGTTTCCCCATCCGCCATTGCTTCCTGTTTATCCTGTTTCAAGAGCACAGATTAGACTCTTCATTCAGAGAATAGAAAAAGACTGGTGTGAAACTTTTGATAACCTGATCAAAGGAGGGCTAAATGATTCACAGACCAAGAAGGCAAAGCAAGAATTTAAATCTCAGATACTGGCATTGTCTCCAATATTAAAAGAAAAACCTTTTTTTATGTCAGAAGATTTTAGTTTGGTAGATTGTGTCATAGCTCCAATTTTATGGCGTCTTCCATTAATTGGAATTGAATTGCAAAAAGATACCAAAACAAAGCCTATATATGAATATATGCAGAGAGTTTTCACTAAATCTTGTTTTATTAATAGTCTTTCGGAATTGGAAAGAGATATAAGGTCTTAATCTGAAGGGTGAAGAAATTTAATTTCTCCTTTCTTAATTTTACCAACTAAAGTCGTTAGTTCTAATTTCCCTGTTTTATTAGAAATTAGCCCCATCATTCCTGAATAATTTATTTCTTTTTGATTATTTAAAAGCACAGCAAGCTCAAAGGCATCATAGCCTGCAGCAAATCCTTGAGATTTTCTTATTTCTCCCAGATCTAAAGGGTTTATACTGGCGTTTAGCATTAATGACATTCCTGTTATAAAAGAACCTTCAAGATCAATTTCATTTTCTTTTAACTTATCTTTTTCTCCCCACTCAGGTATCAAGTAGACTGGTAAATAATTTGCAAGGCTATAGTCTAAAGCTGGTCTCAAGCTTCTAGAGTTTTTTAAATTTGTTGAGATTACGAAAAGATCTACATCTTGACGTCTTCTAGGTTCATGTTCCAGAGCAAGACTTATCTCCCTAGACAATTTCCTACTTCTGTTTTTACTTTGCCCAAGTAAAAGTATTTTAGAAAGAAGCTCCTGACTGCTTAATTTTTTTTCTAAAGAAGCTTCTAAGACAACATTACCACCTGAGTCTTTCCATATCTTTGCTATAGCATCTTTGTCTTTTGTATTTTGGTCATCTATTATTATAGATCTTAGATTTCCTTCTTTTATACCCTTAGCAAGGATATTTCTGATAATTGCTTGCCTTTCTATATTCAAATAAGAAAAGTTTTTTGGAATAAGTATTTTATTTTTAGATAAGTTCAAAACTAGAACAGATTTATCTACTATTCCATATAGACAATCTAGATTGATAAAATCTATGTCATTATTCTTGAGATAGATAATTGAATAAGAATTCTGAGTAACTTTAAATTTTTTATTACACAGTTCTTCATTATTCTCTAGATTTATAAACAGTAATTCTGGGTCATATGGGGTTTTATTCTTTGTATAAAAATAATTGAGGGTAAAACCGGCCATGAAGTCCTCAGGTTCAGGATCATAATAGAATATATTTATTTTATTTGGCGAACTCTTTGCATTAAGACTAATATTTGATTTGCTGATATATGTCTTGTCTTCTATATTGCTAGTATTATAAGAGCCTGTACTGCAGCTAAGAGTTAAAATTAAAATTAGAATAGAAGATAAATTATATTTAATACAAGACATGAATTATGAATTCTAAAGCAGGAACTCTTTTTATAATAGCTACTCCTATAGGAAATCTAGACGATTTAACTTTTAGAGCAATAGAAATACTTTCTAAAGTTAACCTGTGTGCTGCAGAAGATACCAGAAAAACTAAGAAACTTTTTACAAATTATAAAATTGATACAAAGCTAACTTCCTATCATAAATTTTCAGAAAGGAAAAAGTTAAATACTCTTCTTAGCTACCTGACAGCAGGGAATGATCTTGCTTTAGTTAGTGACGCGGGAACTCCTCTTGTTTCAGATCCAGGCTTACTTCTTGTTCAAGAAGCGATATCGTTAAACATCAATGTTATCCCTATACCCGGACCTTCGTCAGTCATTGCCGCACTTTCAGTTTCAGGCTTCAGTGCTGATAATTTTCAATTCCTAGGATTTCCTCCTCGAAAAAAAAATGAAAGACTTGAATTTATTAGAAACCTATCTTTTTATGAGAATACTTCTGTAGTTTTTGAATCAGGATTGAGAATAAAGAAATTACTGGAAGGAATAAATGACATTTATCCAGACAAAGTAGTTTCTGTCTCTAGAGAGATCACTAAATTGTATGAAACGCATTACAGAGGAAAAGTCAGAAGTGTTATTAATGAACTAGATGATAATAAATTTGGAGATAAAGGAGAGTTTGTTCTAGTTCTAGAAGGTCATAGAAAAGTTAGAAAAGATACCCTTACTACTGAAGAAAGAAGAATTTTTAAGATTCTGCTCAATTCTTTTACTAATAAAGAGGCTTTATTGGCGGCTTCAGAAATTCTAAAAATAAAAAAAAATGTTCTTTATAAAGAGCTAATAGAAGAGAATAAATAGTCCTGTGGGATTAAAAGAGATACAATTTAGAAGAGCTAACTAGATAATCGCTCTATTTTTTAGAGAGGAAAGTCCGGGCTCCATTGGACAAGATGCCAGGTAACTCCTGGGGGGTGTAAGCCCACGGAAAGTGCAACAGAAAATAAACCGCCTTTTTTAGGTAAGGGTGAAAAGGTGAGGTAAGAGCTCACCGCATGATTGGTAACAATTCATGGCTTTGTAAACCCCATCTGGAGCAAGACCAAATAGAGATTTAATAGTCAAGTCCTGACTGAATCTGGGTAGGTTGCATGAGCTTTGCGGTGACGTAAGGCCTAGATGAATGATTATCCACGACAGAACCCGGCTTATCGGTTAGCTTTCCTTCTTGGAAATACCATTTAACTTGTTTATCTTTGCATAAGCTTTTAACTCTAGTTCGTATAATTCAATAACTAGTACTAGTATTTATAAAAAAAGTGTGTAAAAGTGTTCTGAAGTGGAACATAATGTAACATTATTTTTAATATAAATTAGTTAAAGAAGAAGTAAGTGAGTTTAGGTATATACGGATCAAGCATTTTGACTCTAGATAGCAAGGGCAGGATGGCTATACCTGCTCGTTATAGGGACTTATTAAGACAAAGTTGTGAAGGCAGCATAGTTGTAACTAAAGATCCCCAGTATCCATCTCTAATGATTTATCCGGGCAAGTTATGGAAAGAAATATCTAACAGATTTGAAGATCTTGGAGGCCTTAATCAGAAAGTTAGAAGCATGCAATGGAAAATACTTGGAAATGCATCCGTTACTGAATTTGAAGTTTCCGACAGAATGATCTTATTAATACCTCAAATATTAAGAGATTTTGCAAGTTTAAAGACTAAAGATCAGGTTGCCTTAGTTGGTATGGGGTCTAAATTTGAATTATGGAATTTAGAGAATTGGGAAAGGAAGCAAGCAGGACTGCAAGTAGAAGGAGAGGATACCTCATCTGATTTACCCCCAAATCTTGAGGAGATACCACTTTGATTAATAAGACACATGAAGCTGTTATGGTCGAAGAGGTTTTAACCCATTTATTGGGTAATAAAATTGGTACGTATGTAGATTGTACTTTCGGTGCCGGCGGTCATTCGTCTTCAATATTAAAAGAATTAAAAACAGAAGGTCTTTTGTTTGGTATGGATAAGGATATTTCAGTAAAAGACAAGGTCACAGAAGAACTTAAAGCTGATAATAGGTTTTCTCTTATAAATGATAATTTTAGTAATTGTAATAATCATTTTTTAGAAAATTCTTTAGATGGAATTCTGATAGATTTAGGAATTTCCTCAACTCAACTAGATAATTCTAAAAGAGGCTTTAGCTTTCAAGAAAATGGACCTTTGGATATGCGCTTGAACCAAGAAGAAGGTTTTTCTGCAGAACAATGGATAAATACTGCAAAGCAAAAAGAAATTGAAACAGTTTTTTGGGAGCTGGGTGAAGAAAGAGCTTCTAGAAAGATTGCAAAGATTATTTGTGATGGCAGAGTAAAAAATCCTATAGAAACAACTCAAGATTTAGCAAATATTGTTCTTTCATGCATTCCTCGTAGAGGGAAAAAACATCCGGCAACGAATATATTTAGAGCAATAAGAATGCATGTAAATCAAGAAATAGGTGAACTGCAAGCAATTTTAGAATCTGCATGCTTATTATTAAAAGCAGAGGGGCGTATTGCCATAATAAGTTTTCACTCTATTGAAGACAGAGTTGTTAAGAGATTTTTTCAAGGTAAAGATCGTATTTTTTCAGAAACAAAATTTAATTCAATTGGAGGTAAGCATATCAAGCCTTCCAGGGAAGAAATAAAGCTAAATCCCAGGAGTAGAAGTGCAATACTCAGAGTGGCTGAGAAGGCAGCATAAAATGATAATAAAAACGCTTTCTATATTTTTTTTATCTACAAGTGCTTTTTTTAGCTGCATTTACTTGGTGAAACAAACTTATGATTATAAGAATTATTTTTCTATAACTGATCGCCTTAAAGTTGAGATAGAAGAGCTATCTTTCCATTCAAATGTACTAATAGAGGAAGTTCAGTATTTTAGGAATCAATTAACTTTAAGAGAAATAGCACAAAAAAATCTTGGTATGAGAGCTCCTTCTAAAAAAGAAAAATTCTTAATTTTTAAAACGAAGTCATGAAGTTTTTAAATTATATTTTAGTACCTTTAATTTTAGTTTTTTCCCTTTCGTGCTCCAAGTTAGAAAATAAGATAGAAGATCTTGATGTTAATATTTATTATGAACATAGCCTTATTTCAGACTATGAAGTGATTAGATCAGATGTCTCTGAGATGATTAAATCTGAAATTATAGATATTGATTCTCAATTAAGTTTATTCAGGAATACTTGGGTTCACTCTTTTAAATCAAAGAAAAATTGGCCAGAATCCTTAGAGGTAAAAATAAAAGAACATCAGCCCTTGGCTGAGCTTTTTGGTGGAAGCTATCTTACTCATACTGGTCATATAATTTTTCCTAAAAAACAGGAAATTGAGTTTGATATAGTATTTATAGATGGTCCAGACAGAGATATCTTAGATTTATTTTATCTTTCTAGGGCCATTCAAACTCAACTTAATCGCTTTAATTCAAGAGTGGTTAGTTTTGAATTATTAAATAATGATTTATTAAAAACAATTACAGATTCAGGGGTAGTTATAATTTTTTCAAGGAAGAATTTTCAGGTTCAGCTCGAACGTCTTGAGGATTTTATCTCTTTTGAGTTGAACTCAGGCAAGTTAGAAGATATTAGAAATATAGATTTAAGATACAAGAATGCAATTGCAGTTAAATACATTTGATAGGCAGAGATATTATGAATAATACAAGTAGGAATGAGATGTTGGTAGGAGTAGACATAGGTACTTCTAAAGTAGTTGCAGTAGTTGCCGAAACAAGAGGTGAGGATGCAATTGAAATTGTTGGGTTAGGTACTTACCCATCTAAAGGTTTAAAAAATGGCGTGGTCGTTGATATTGAATCTACTACTTATGCAATAAAGAAGTCAATTGCTGAAGCAGAATCAATGGCAGGCTGCCATATAGGCTCTTGTTATGTCGGTATTTCTGGAAGTCATATCCGTGGTCTTAATTCTGAAGGCGTTGTTCCTATAAAAGATGGAGAGGTAAGATATGGAGATGTAGACAGAGTTATTGAGACAGCTCAAGCAATGGCTATTCCCGCAGATCAAAAATTACTGCATGTTCTTCCTCGTGATTACATTATTGATAAACAAGATGGAATAAAAGAGCCTCTGGGTATGGCAGGTTCAAGACTAGAGGCAAAGGTTCATTTAGTAACTTGTAGTGAAAATTCTTCACAAAATATACATAAATGCATAAGTGCATCCGGTTTAGATGTCGAAGCATTTGTTTTGGAACCTTTAGCTTCAAGTTATTCTGTTCTGACAAATGATGAAAGAGATTTAGGGGTATGTCTTATTGATATTGGAGGAGGAACCACTGATATAGCAGTATTTATAGATGGCTCAATTGCTTATACAGATATTATACCCATTGCTGGAGATCATGTTACTAACGACATAGCTCAAGCGCTGAGAACTCCTCCAACTCAAGCGGAGCATATTAAACAAAGATATGGTTGTGCTGTCAGTTCTTTAACAAAACCTGAAGAAGTAATGATGGTTCCTGGCATGGGAGGAAGGCCTGAAAGAGAGCTCTCAAGGCAAGCTTTAGCTGACGTACTAGAAAGAAGATACGTTGAAATATTTAGTATGGCGCAACAAAAACTCAGTTTGAGCGGTTTCGAATCATTAATTCCTGCGGGCATAGTATTAACAGGCGGAGCTTCAAAAGTTGAAGGAGCATCTGAACTAGCTGAAGAAATATTCCATGCCCCAGTTCGTTTAGGATCTCCGCATTCTGTTAGTGGTTTCTCTGAAATTATTAACAACCCAATCTATGCAACTTCTGTAGGACTACTCTTATATGGCCAGAAGCAACTTCAAGAAGATCATCTAAATTACATACATAGAGATAAAAATATTTTAAATAGGTTGTCACGCTGGTTTGGTGGAAATCTTTAAAAAAAAGGAGAAATAAAATGAGTGAATGGGAAATAGTAGAAGAAATTTCAGGAAACGCTTCCATTAAAGTAGTCGGTGTAGGTGGTGGAGGAGGTAATGCTGTTCAGCATATGGTAGATGTCGGTATTGAAGGTGCTGACTTTATTTCTATTAATACTGACAAACAAGCTCTAGATAAAAATGATGCTGGGACAAAGCTTGTCTTAGGAATGGATATAACTGACGGCCTCGGAGCAGGAGCAAATCCTCAAGTAGGCAGGGAAGCCGCTCTTGAAGACAGAGATAAATTAAGAGATATGCTCAAAGGTACTGATATGGTTTTTGTTACCGCAGGAATGGGAGGAGGTACAGGAACAGGTGCAGCACCTATAGTTGCCCAAGTTGCCAAAGAATTAGGAATCTTAACTGTAGCAGTAGTTACAAAACCTTTTGAACTTGAAGGGTCAAAGAGAATGAAAATTGCTCAAGAGGGTATAAAAGAATTAATTGAAGAAGTTGACTCTCTAATAACTATTCCTAATCAAAAGCTACTAGAAGTATTAGGAGAAGACTGCAGTATGCTTGAAGCATTTAAGCAAGCTAATGATGTTTTAGCAGGGGCTGTAAGAGGCATATCCGATATCATTATAAAACCCGGACTCATAAATGTTGATTTTGCTGATGTAAAAACTGTTATGTCAGAAAAGGGAACTGCAATGATGGGCACGGGTTCGGCTAGTGGTCCAGACCGAGCAAGAATAGCTGCAGAGCAAGCTGTAGCGAGTAAGTTGTTAGAAGACATCAGTCTACAAGATGCAAAAGGAGTTTTGGTTAATATAACGGCAGGCCCAGAACTTTCGCTAGGGGAAATTAAAGCTGTTGGAGACTGCATAAGTGATTTTGCTTCAGACGAAGCAATTATCGTTACTGGAACAGTCTTAGATGAAAACAAAGGAAATGATTTAGTAGTTACAGTTATAGCCACAGGTCTTAGTTCTTCATTGCAAACTATTCCTCAAGCCTCTAGGCAGGCAAGCATATTGAGTGAAAGAAAACCCTTACCTTTAAGTGATGCTGCAAGAAAAATGTTAGAAAACCCGCCTGAAGTAACTAACAAAATTTCAAAAGAAGAAATTTCAGATGATGATTATTTAGACATACCTTCGTTTGTTAGAAAACAACTAGATTAAGAATCTTAAATGAGCTCACCCAGAGTTATATTTTTCTCAGGGAGAATGCTTTTTATTAGGTTAATATTTTTATTTGGCTTAATAGTTCTTGTTTCTAGATTAATTTTCTTGCATGTTTTCCAAGACAATTTCTTAGATGAGCAGATTGTCTTAAGGTCACATTCAGAATATTCTCTTATTGCTAGTCGAGGCAAGATCCTAGATAGAAATTCTAATATCTTGGCATTTGATGTTCGTAGTTATTCAGTCGGTATAGATCTAAGTAAATTAGATAAAAGCAATTTAAAGATAAATCAAATAGAGAAAATCCTTAACTTAGAGCCGGGAAAGCTTTTACAGTTGGTAGAAAAAAGAAGTAAGGGGTTCAGAGAAATAAGAAGGCATGTTTCAGCAAAAATTAAAACAGAAATAGAAGGACTTAAAGTGCCAGGAATTTTTTTCAGGCAAACATTAAGAAGAAGTTATCCTCAAAAAGAAATCAGTTCACATGTAGTTGGAATTACGGATATTGATAGAAATGGACTTCAAGGTGCAGAGCTAGTTTTTGATAATATCTTAAAAGGTAAAAAAGGTTCTTTTGATGGTATAAAAAGCAGAGGAAATAAAAAGATAGAAGGTACAAGAATAGAACCTGAGAATGGTCAAGACGTTCTACTTAGTATTGATATCAGACTCCAATCCATTGCATTTGAAGAACTCCAGAAAGCTATAATTAAGAATAAAGCTTCTTCAGGTTCAATAATCTTAGTTGACCCTCATACTGCTCAAATACTTGCTTTATCTAATTATCCTTCATTTAATCCATCAAATAGAAAAAATATAAAAGATCATTCTGTTTTTAGGAATCGATCAACCATAGACGTTTTTGAACCTGGTTCAGTTTTAAAGCCAATTGCTATGTCAGCTATTATTGAATCAGGAAAAGTAAAATTGGATGTTAAAGTTAATACAAGCCCTGGATGGATAGAAGTGGCTGGTTATAGAACTAATGATTTCAAGGATTATGGATTACTAGATCTTTCTGAGATTATTTCACTATCTAGTAATGTTGGTATGGTTAAGCTTTGTACCGACCAGGAAATATCTCATCTAACAGATTACTATTCAAGATTTGGAATAGGAAGGTACCCTGTCAATTTAATCATTCCTTCCAGAGAAGGATTCTTAGCTCATCATTCGGAATATACTTTAAGGGATAAAGTGAGTTCGTGTTACGGTTATGGGTTATCAATGTCTGCAATTCAAATAGCCCAAGCTTACTCAGTTTTTGCAAATAATGGGGTTTATAAAGAACTAAACCTCTTTTTAAATGATGATTCTTATAAACCATTTAAAGAAAGAGTTATTAAGGCTTCTACGGCTAAAATTATAAAAGAAATGCTCTATCAAACTGTTCATTCATCGGAAGGTACCGCAAGGAAAGCAAGAATAAACGGAACTACTGTTGCTGGTAAAACTGGGACTGCTATTGAAATAAACTCAAAGAGCCTTTCGTATACAGCTATATTTGCAGGTTTCTCACCCACAAATAACCCTAAACTTCTTGGAGTGGTCGTTCTTCATGGCCTAAAAGGAGAAGATCATTCAGGTGGAAGGGTAGCAGCTCCACTTTTCTCTAGGATAGCCAGTCAGTCTTTACACGTCTTAGAAGTAGCAAATTAAAATGGTATCTTCAAGAATTCTGATACCCGAATTGAAAAGCATGATTAATTTTAATGATTGTGAAATTTCTTCAATAGAATTTGATAGCAGAGAAGTTAAAGAAGGAAGTATTTTTTTTGCACTAAAAGGATTAAACGAAGATGGTTCGATCTTCATAGAAGAAGCCATTGATATGGGGGCTAAAATTGTTCTTTCAGAAGATGCATTTCCAGATAATCCTAGAGTGATGCAAGTTTCTGATCTAAGGTCTTATTTAGGTATTGTTTCTTCGAGGTTTTATGACAATCCTTCTACTAAATTACATATTTTTTGTGTAACAGGAACAAATGGAAAAACTTCTTGTGTAGAGTCATTATCTAGACTGATAAAAGGTACTAAAGAAAATTGTGGTTACATAAGTACAATAGGAGTCTCTTATGATGGACAGGAATTAGTAAGAGAATCTAAACTAACGACTCCTGATCCAGTATCTCTAAATAAAGAACTCTTCAATATAATTAGAAGCGGATCAAATTTTGCAGCAATTGAAGCTTCTTCCCATGGACTAAGCCAAAAAAGGATATCTGGATTAGAGATTGGCACCGCAATTTTTACTAGTTTTTCTCATGATCACCTTGATTATCATTCAAGTCTTGAGGACTATAAGAATTCAAAATTTTCATTATTTAGGGATTACAATCCAGAAACTTCTATTATTCAAATAGACAGCGATGAAGGTTTAGAAATTTTTCAAGAACTTAAATTGTTAGAAAGATCTGTATTTAGTGTTTCTTCATCAAAAGAAGCTGATTTTTCTTATTCTTGCAAAAGAGTAGAAGATCTAAGTTTAGAGATTGTCGTTAAATCTGATCAAAGCAACTTCTCTTTTTGTTTAAATACTCTTTCGGCAGCGCTGGCTTCAAATGTAGTCTGTTCTTTTGCTGCATTATTATTAAAAGGCTTTGATCTAAAGGATTTATTGAGAGCGGTTAAAGACCTTAATATGCCTGATGGAAGGATGGATCTAATTCAAATAGATGAAAAAAATATTTGCTGCATAGACTTTGCTCATACACCCGAAGCTCTCCAAAAATCATTAAATGAAATAAGAGATTCTTTTGAAGGAAATATTTGGTGTGTTTTTGGCTGTGGAGGAGAAAGAGACAAGACTAAAAGACCTTTGATGGGATCTATAGCGGAAAAATTTGCCGATTATGTTATTTTAACTAACGACAATCCAAGATCTGAATCCGAAGAAGATATATTTAATGATATTGTTTCTGGAATAAAAAATTTTTCGGAAATAAAAGTTATAAAAGATAGAAAGTTAGCAGTTGTTGAAAGTCTTAACTCTATGCTTAATAACAACGAAAAGAACATTATGCTTCTAGCTGGTAAAGGCCATGAAAATTATCAAACTATAGGTTTAAACACTATAGAAATGAATGATAAAGAAATAGTATGTAATTATTTAGAGGGGCAAGGTGAAAGGAAAGTTTAATCTAATTGATATAGCTAGAAAAGGTAAAGCCAAGCTAGCTGGTGAGTCTAAATTTATAAAGGGATTTAGTATAGATTCAAGGACAACAATTCCTGGAGATTTATACATAGCACTGAAAGGTAATAATTTTGATGGACATGACTTTATAAATCAAGCAAAAGAAAATGGAGCAATAGCTATTGTTTCTGAGAAGGAAATTGACATTGGACTTCCGGTACTAAAAGTTGATAAAACTGATAACTTTCTTCTTGAGCTTGCTAAATCAAACAGGGAAAGTTTTAAAGGAAAAGTAATTGGCATTACTGGTAGCAACGGCAAAACTTCAACAAAAGAGATTTTAGCAACTTTACTTTCTTTAAATAATAAATGTCACAAGACTGAAGGTAATAAAAATAACCAAATTGGCTTGCCGTTATCCATGTTAAGTCTAGACAATGCTTTTAATCACTCTGTGTTGGAAATGGGAACAAGCTTCCAAGGAGAAATTAGTATATTAAATGATTTAGCTAGACCTGATATTGCTTTGATTACCAATGCAAATGAAAGTCACTTAAGTGGACTTGGAAATGTAGAACTAGTGGCGAAAGAGAAAGGCCAAATTGCTCAATTTTATAATTCTGATGGAATACTTATTCTATGCAGGGATTCTCCTTATTTCGATTATTGGGTTAAAAATACAAATGCCAGTAAAGTAATTTCATTTGGCATTAGCCCAGATTCTGACTTCCATGTACAAGAAACAACAATAGACTTAAAAGGAAATAAAACCTCTTTTAAACTAAGTACAAATTCAAAAAAATTATCCTGCGAGTTGAGAGGCTTGGGAGAACACAATGCTTTAAATGCAGCTGCAGCAATTGCTGTCTGTTCCTGCCTAGATTTAGATCCTGAAGAGATAATTTCCGCTCTTAATGAGGTAGTACTCCCTGAAAGAAGATTAACTTTGAACCTTTTAGAAAATAATTTTTTTTTAATAGATGACACTTATAATGCCAATCCGGATTCCATTAAGAAGTCCATAAATTTAATGCATCAAATAAAAGATTTAAAAAAAATTTTAGTACTTGGAGAGATGGCAGAATTGGGTGATGAATCTATGAGATTTCATACGACTGTTGCTGAATATGCTCAATATAAAGTCGATAGTTTAATTTGTATTGGCCATTTATGGCAGCAAGGAATTAAAAATTTTGGAAAGGAAGGCTACTTTTTCAATACAAGAGATGAAGCAATTAATCACCTAACATCTCTTTCAAAAGATGATACAGTTATTCTCATAAAAGGCTCTAGATCAACAAAAATGGATGAAGTGGCTGACATGCTTAGGAATTAAAATGCTTTTAACTTTATTTGATTATCTATCACAGTTTTTTGGTCCTTTTAGGGTATTTGAATTTCTTTCTGTAAGAGCCATAGCTGCTACTTTGACAGCTTTAATATTTTCTTTATTTTTTGGTCCAAAATTTATCCGCAAGATGAAAATTACTCAAGTTGCTCAAGTTATAAGAGAAGAAGGACCGGAAACCCATTTAAAAAAAGAAGGCACACCTACAATGGGCGGTACCTTAATTTTAAGTTCTATTTTCTTGAGTTCTTTATTATGGGGTGATTTATCGAATCGTTATATTTGGGTGGCACTTGGGCTAACCACTTCCTTTGGAGTACTGGGATGGTTTGATGATAAATTAAAAATAAAACACAAATCAAGTGACGGTATCTCAGCAAGTCAAAAAATTATTTGGCAAAGCGCTTTTGCACTTTCTGCTTGCACCTATTTATTTTATTCTCATCAAAACATAGAAGAAATAAGCCTTATTATTCCTTTTTTTAAGGATGTATCTATTGTTCTTGGTGTTGGATTTATAGCATTATCTGCATTTGTTATTGTCGGTACCAGTAATGCTGTAAATCTAACAGATGGCCTGGATGGCTTAGCCATCTTGCCTTGTGTAATGGTTGCAGCAGGCTTAGGTTTGATAGGCTATGTATCAGGAAATGCAATTTATTCTGATTACCTAAACATACCTTTTTTGCCCGGAACAGGTGAGATGCTTGTTTTCTGTGGAGCTTTGATGGGTTCTGGTATTGGATTCTTGTGGTTCAATACTTATCCTGCACAAGTGTTTATGGGCGATGTGGGGTCGCTATCTTTGGGTGCTGCCCTTGGAATTGTTACTGTTATTATTAGGCATGAATATGTGTTATTAATAATGGGTGGATTATTTGTAGTAGAAGCTCTCTCTGTAATAGTGCAAGTTATATCGTTTAAATTAACAGGCAAGAGGGTATTTAAAATGGCTCCTCTTCATCATCATTATGAACTTAAAGGCTGGCCCGAACCAAGAGTCATAGTAAGGTTCTGGATTATTACTTTTATGCTAGTCTTGTTAGGCTTGGCAATGTTGAGATTGCGTTAAGCTTCTAAACGATTGAAAGTGAATTTAATTCTAGGACTTGGTGATACGGGATTGAGTATTGCCAAATACCTCATTAAAAATAAAGAAGACTTCATTGTTATGGATTCCAGAGAGAAGCCGCCAGGGCTGCTTCTACTACAAGAACTCCATAAGAATTTTTCTTTCATAAATAAATTTGATAAAAAAGTTTTAGCCGAGGTATCAAATATTTTTGTAAGTCCTGGTATTAACTTAAATAATCCTGTTTTAGAAGAAGCAAGAAAACTAAATAAAACTATAAAAACTGATATCGATATCTTCTTAGAACAGAGCAGTTCAAGAAAAGTTTTAATTACTGGTACGAATGGTAAAACCACAGTTACTTCAATGACCAGAGAACTTTTGAGTCAAAGCTTAGTCAAGAAACGGGTTTTAGCAATAGGAAATATAGGAAACCCTGTCTTGAATCACTTATATGAAAAAATAGACATATCCTTAATAGAGTTATCAAGTTTCCAATTAGAGCTTAGTAACTCTATCTCTTCTGATGTTGCAATAATTCTTAATATTGCTGAAGACCATCTTGATCGTCATAGTTCTTTTGAAGAGTATTCTTCAATTAAAAAGAAGGTTTTTCAAGAAGCAAAGGTCAGAATTAAAAGTAATTCTGATATTGAAGACTCAAATCTTATTTCTTATTTAGATTTATTCCGGGATTATGAAGAACTCTTCTTGGGGCTGCAAACTACTTTTCCTATTCACGATATTATCAACATTAAAGCATCCATTTCAATTTTTTATGCCTTGTTGACCATAGATAAAAAAAATAACCCTAAGACTGGAGTTGATCTAAAAAGTCTTATAAAAAATTCTCTGGAGATATTAAAGGAATTCAATAGGCTGCCGCATAGATTTCAAGATCTAGGAGAAAGATTAAACATCCGTTTTATCAACGACTCAAAGTCTACAAACATTCATTCTACAATAAGTGCTTTAGACTCAATCTCTAAAAAGTATGGAAAAAATAGGACTATATTATTGTGTGGAGGAGATACAAAAGGTCAAGATTTAGAGCAGCTATTAAAAATCCCTAAAAATGTGATTAAGAAAATTATTATCTTTGGAAAAGATAAAAATCTAATTTTTAATGTTTTAAAAGATTCTTTTATTTCAGAAACAGTTAAAGATATACAAGAAGCAACAAAGCTAGCTATAGAATCTGCTTTACCAGAAGATATTATTCTTCTTTCACCGGCGTCTTCAAGCACAGATATGTTCGCTGATTACCAAGAAAGAGGTAATGAATTTATTAGATTAACGGGATTCTAATTTTTATGTCTAAATTAAAGAGTATTTTAGATTTTTCAAAGTTGGACTTTGTAATGATTATTATGTTTCTGGCTTTAAGTTTATTTGGACTTTTAATATTGGCATCTGCATCTGTTCAATTTTCAGATACCATAAGCGGATCTTCTCTAGGCTTTTTCTTAAGACAATTATTGCATTTTTTTATTGGTATTATTTTAATTACTCTAATAGTTTTTATCCCCCTTTCTTTTTGGGAAAAATACGATAGATTGTTGCTATTTTCTGGTATTTTGCTTTTGTGTGCTGTTTTTATTCCAGGGATAGGTGTTGAAGTTAATGGAGCAAATAGGTGGATAAGGGTGGCTGGCTTCGGACTACAGCCTTCTGAAGTAATGAAATTCATAGCTATCGTATACATATCAGCTTATTCGGTTAGAAGAATTAATGATCTTCAGACAAGCTGGTTTGGTTTTTTTAGACCTGCAGTATTAATAGTTTTTATTCTATCATTAATACTAATGCAGCCAGACCTTGGAACTTCTGCTGTGATATTTTCTACAGTCTTAGGAATTTTATTTATCGCAGGCGTTCATTTAAAACAGTTTGTAATGGTAATTGGAATGGCAATTTTTGGAATATTCAATTTAATTTACTGGGTACCTTGGAGATGGGAAAGAATAATTTCTTTTATGGATCCTTGGAATGACCCTTTCGGATCTGGGTATCAGCTAACTTTATCTTTAATGTCTATAGGAAGAGGGGATTGGTTTGGAGTTGGATTAGGGGAAGGTCTTATGAAAATGGGATACCTTCCTGATGCCCATACAGATTTTATTTTTTCAGTTGTAGTTGAAGAGATGGGATTGTTATTTGGTATTTGTATAATTAGTTTATTATTTGGTTTATCTTTTAGATGTTTTTATATTGCGAGAGAGGCTTTAATTAAAAATATTTATTTTGGGTTCTTTGCATCTTATGGAGTGGCTATTTTGATTGGTCTGCATACTTTTATTAATGTAGGTGTTACTACAGGCTTGCTGCCTACTAAGGGATTGACTCTCCCATTCATAAGTTATGGAGGAACAAATTTATTAATCATGTGTGCATTAATTGGATTGGTATTGAGGATTGATTATGAAACAAAAGTTTCTATGCCTGTAGTCCATGTAGCAAGGCGAGCTCATTTCTGATGAAGGTTTTTATAGCTGCAGGAGGAACAGGAGGTCATGTTTACCCCGCTATGACTGTTGCTAGAGATTTCAAAAATGAAAATCTAGAAATTTTTTGGTTTGGCAATCAGAAATCTTTAGAAGAAAAAATTTGTGAACAAGAGAACTTTAATTTTATAACACTCAGTTCTCGAGGTTTTTTAAAAAAAAATTATTTAGAAAAAGTTAAGGCTCTGGTTTATTTAATTCAAGCTTTCTTAAAAGTTTTATTAGTCTTCATAAAACATAAACCAGATTTACTTTTTGTAACTGGAGGCTTTATAAGCTTGGCACCAGGGTTAGCAGCCTACTGTTTGAGAATACCTCTATTCATACAAGAGCAAAATAGTATTCCTGGTCTCTCAAATAGAATTTTACATAATTTTTCAAAATTAACATTTTCAGGCTTTCCTGAAAGTTTTAAGAAATATCCAGATAAGGTTATTTTTACTGGAAACCCAGTTAGAGAAGATATAAAAAATTATAAAAAGATAGCTGATAAGGAAAGTGATACAGGTAATGAATTCAAAATTTTAGTTTTAGGAGGCAGCCAAGGTTCCTCTCAACTGAATGATATTATTTTAGAATCTTTAAAACAAATTGAAGATATTAATCAATTAATTATTATCCACCAAACAGGTAAAAAAGAGAAAATAGGAATACAAGAAAGATATAAAGAATTAGGAATAAATTCGACAGTGAAGGACTATATTACTGATATGGGTTTTTATTATTCTCAGGCGGATCTAATCATAAGCCGAGCAGGTGCAATGACGATATCCGAGATTTGTACTCTTGGAAAAGCTTCTATACTTTTACCTCTGCCTTGGTCTGCAGATAATCATCAATATCATAACGCCATGTATCTAAAGGAAATGGAGGCCTCGGAAGTGATAGAATCTGCAATTGAGAGCTCAGGAGATCTTGCGTTATTGATCAGTGAGCTAAGAAAAGATTCAAAAAGGAGATTTTTAATGGAAAAAAACGCTAAAAACCTTTTTAACACTCCTCTTAAAACAATTCATAAACTGATAAATGAATCAATCACAAAATAAACTTTCAAGTATATTTCTCATCGGCATTGGGGGAAGCGGAATGAGCGGTATAGCCGAAGTCCTTCATAATTTAGGATATAAGATCTCAGGATCTGATATTTCTAGAACTGATGTTATAAAGAGATTGGAGTTGATGGGCATCAAAGTATTTCTTGGGCATAAGGCTTCTAATTTAAACGATGCAGAGATGGTTGTAGTCTCTAGTGCTATAGATATGGAGAATCCAGAAATTGTTGAAGCTAATTTAAAAGGCTTACCAGTTCTTGCTAGAGCTGAAATGCTATCAAGCTTAATGAATATGAAGAGGGGAATCGCCATTGCCGGCACTCATGGAAAAACTACAACTACAAGTTTGGTTGCCTCAATCCTCCAGGAAGCCAGACTCGATCCAACATTTATTAATGGTGGAATAATAAATAGTTTTGCAACTAATGCAAAGCTAGGAAAAGGAGAATATCTGGTAGCTGAAGCAGACGAAAGTGATCAATCTTTTCTTATGCTTCAACCTACTATAGCGATTATTACCAATATTGAAGAGGACCACCTAGTTAACTATGACAATGACTTTAAAAATCTTAAGAATGCATTCATCAGTTTTGTAAAAAAGCTCCCGTTTGATGGTCTCTTAATAGCTTGTGGTGATGATCCGGAGATAGTAAATCTATTGCCTAGCTTTTCTAGGACAAAAGTAACTTATGGATTCAATAAAAGAAACGACTATGTTCTGAGAGCTTATAAATCTGAAGGATTTAAATCTAGTTTCCTTTTGAGTTTTGGGAATGATGAGGTTTGTGTAAGACTTAATATGCTTGGCAGACATAACGCTCTTAATGCAGCAGCAGCTTGCGTCTTGGCTTTGGAAGAAGGAGTAGCAATCTCAGACATCAATACTGCTCTAGAAAATTTTATGGGTATAAGCAGAAGAATGCAGGTAATAGGAAATTTAAATTTTGATGAATATTCATCAACTCTAATAGATGATTATGGGCATCATCCTTCAGAAATAAGGAATACTATTGAAGCTATAAGGGAAGGACATCCAGATAAAAAAATAACAATGGTCTTTCAGCCACATAGGTATACCAGAACCGATGATCTATTTGATGACTTCTTAGAAGTATTACAATCAGTAGACCAGCTTATTTTATTAGATGTGTATTCAGCCGGCGAAGAAGTAATCCCAGGGAGAGAGAGTTCTGACATTCTGCTTAAGCTTAAAGAAATAAATAATCTACCAGTTAATTTGATGAGAGATAAACAGGAAATAATTAAAGAAATAATTAAATCTTCTTGTTCTCAAGAAGGCATTCTACTCATGCAAGGTGCTGGAGATATTTCACTTTTATCTCAAGAGGTTTATAAGCAACTTTCAAGCCTAGATTAAATGAATACTTCTTTCCTTAAAAATAAAAGATTAGTGGTTTTGATGGGAGGGTGGTCAGCAGAAAGAGAAATTTCACTCAAATCTGGGGTGGCAATTCATAATTCCTTATCAAGAATGAATGTAGAATCACAGCTACTAGACCTTACTTCAGAAATTGATTTTCAAAAAATTCTAGATTTTGATATTGCCTTTATAGCCCTTCATGGAAGAGGGGGAGAAGATGGGCAAGTGCAAAGCTATCTTTCTGATAAAGGAATTATTTATACGGGTAGTGATTCAGTCTCATGCGAGATTGCAATGAATAAAATTGAAACAAAAAAAATATGGAGGAACTTATCTTTGCCCACTCCTGATTTTGTTGAAATAAAAAATGCAGGTTTACCAAACGTTGAGACAACACCTCACCTTTCCAGTGAAAATGATATAACTGCTCTAGATAGAACTTTTGTAGTGAAGCCTGCAAGGGAAGGATCTAGTTTTGGTATTACTATAGTGAGGCCAGGTATAGGTAGCCTAGAGCGGGCCATCGAAAAAGCAGCTGCCTATGACAAGAACGTAATAGTTGAAGCTTTTGTAGAGGGTAATGAAATTACTATTCCAATAGTAGGAGATAAAGTTCTCACGCCTATATTAATAAAAACTAAAAATATTTTTTATGACTATGAGGCGAAATATTTAAGTGATCAAACCGAATACCAAGAGCTAGTTGTTTCGATGCAAGACATGAACTTAATTAAAGACTTTTCTTGGCATGCCTTTTCATCTCTAGGGTGTTCTGGCTGGGGAAGGGTAGACGCTATTCAAGATTTAGATGGAAATCTTCAACTTATTGAAGTGAATACAGTGCCAGGAATGACAGCAACAAGCTTAGTTCCAAAATCAGCAGAAATGCAAGGTCTTAGCTTCGATGAGTTAATTTTAAAGATACTATTTTTAGCTTGCGAATAGTCTAAGCCTAAAATAGAATGCTTCTCTTTATTTACCTTACTTTACACATTAAGTGGAAGTTTTAACCCAAGGGGTAGTTATGCGACATTATGAAATAGTCTTCTTAGTACATCCTGATCAGTCAGATCAAACAAATACTATAATATCAAAATTATCTTCAGTCGTTTCTGAAAGTGGTGGTACTGTTCATCGTTCTGAGAATATAGGTAACAGAAAGTTAGCTTACCCTATACAAGATCAATTTAAAGCTTCATACGGACTTCTTAATATTGAATGTGATCAAGCGACTATTGATGAAATAAAAACTTCATTTAAATTTAATGATTCAATAATTAGAAATTTGATTCTTAATGCCAAGAAAACCCACACTGAAACTTCTGCCTTGCTCAATCAAACTAAAGAAGATAGTGAAAAAGAAAGTTACGAACAAGAGAAGCAAAGAAAATACGAAGAGGAAAAAACTGCAAAAGCCGCTCAACAAGCTAGATTTAAAGAAGAAAGAGAAGCAAAAGCAGAAAAAGCAGTAAAAGTAGAAGTAGCAGAAGAAAAAACAGAAGAAGAGAAGTCTTCAGAAAACGTTAAAGATGAATCACAATCTTCACCAGAAGATACGGAGAAGTAGGTAGACATGGCTAAGAAACAAAAAAAGAATTTTAAAAAAAGAAGAAGTGATTTTGATAATCGCCCAAAATATTGCAAATTTACTACCTTAGGTATTGAAGAAGTTGACTTTAAAGACATAAAGTTGCTTAAAGAATACATAACAGAAACTGGTAAGATCATTCCTGCTAGGATGACAGGTACTTCTGCAAAGTATCAAAGACAGCTTAATAAAGCTGTAAAAAGAGCCCGACATTTAGCACTTATTCCTTATACAGACTCACATTATTATTAAAAGAAATGGAACTTATACTACTAGAAAAGGTTACAAAATTAGGCGAAATTGGAGATTTGGTTAACGTCAAATCTGGTTATGGAAGAAACTTTTTAATTCCTTCAGGCAAAGCCGTAAGGGCAGATGAAGAAAGTAAGGCCGATTACGAAAAAAGAAAAGAAGCTCTTTTAAGTGCTGAGAAAGACAGAAAAGAGGTTGCCTTAGACCTGTCTAAAAAATTAGAAGGATTAGAAGTGAAGATAGTTGCTGCTGTATCAGAGGAGGGAACTCTTTATGGTTCAATAGGGACTCTTGAGATTTCAGATTCTATTATTGCAAAAGGCTTCGAAGTTCAAAAAAGTGCAGTTAGACTTCCTGATGGTGCCTTGAAGACGGTAGGTGATTTTATTGTAGATATAGAGTTGCATCCAGAAGTAATACAAGCAATTAAAGTTTCAATTGAAGCATCTTCTCCAGAAGAATAAACTCATATTTTGATTGTCTAATTTCTCTCACTCTGAGAGAATCTAATAGTTGTTACATTTATAGATTATTCTCTTTTTATGGCCCAAGATTTTACTCAAACCAAAAATTTACCCTTCTCCATCGAAGCTGAAAAGGCTGTATTAGGTGGAATTATGCTCAAGAATGAATCTTGGGACTTGGTATCCGTTCTTATTAGAGAAGATGATTTTCATAGAGAAGAACACAAATTAATCTACAGAACTATAAGCAATCTTCAAGAAAGTGAGAAACCCATAGATGTAATTACCGTCCAGGAGGCTATAGAGGGAAATGGAGATCTTCCAAAATTAATTAATTTAGGTGGCAAGGACTACCTAACTCTATTAGCAAGAGAAACACCTAGTGTAGCCAACATAGAAAGTTATGCAGATATAATCAAACAAAGAAGTAATTTAAGAAAATTAATTATTGCAGCAGAAAATATTTCACAAACTGCCAAGCAATCAGATGCTTCTAGTAGTGAAAGTGTTATAGATGAAGCAGAAGAAACAATTCTAGGCCTTAGAGATGACGTAAGCCGCACAGTAGGGCCCAGACAAATTAAAGAACTAGTAGGTAAGGTATATGCCGAAATTTCTGAATCTGCTCAAAACGGAGACAGCCTCGTAGGCCTTAGTACTGGATTTACTGAACTGGACAACATGACTTTAGGTCTACAAAAATCCGACTTAATAATTTTGGCTGGACGACCTTCAATGGGAAAAACGGCCTTTGCCTTTAATATAGCCGAAAACGTTGCTCAACAAACAAACTCAACAGTGTTGTTGTTCAGCATGGAGATGTCTTCTGAACAAGTTATTAGGAGGCTAATAGCAAGCTTGTCTGGTGTTGATATCCAAGATCTTATGAGGGGTAAATTAAATGAAAAAGATTTTGAAGGAATTGATGATGCGCTTAGTATTTTAACAAAAAAGAAGATATTACTAGATGATACGCCTGCCTTAACTCCGGCAGAGGTAAGGGCAAGATCTAGAAGAGTTAAAAGAGAGAAAGAAGATTTATCACTAATAGTGATTGATTACATAGGTTTGATGCAAGTTAGTGGAATGAGCGACAATAGAGTTGCAGAAATAAGTTTAATCAGCAGATCACTTAAAGCTTTAGCCAAAGAGTTGAACATACCTATTATTGCACTTTCGCAACTGAATAGAGCTGTAGATTCTAGGCCAAATAAGCGACCCATACTTTCAGATTTAAGGGATTCAGGTTCGATTGAACAAGACGCTGATCTTGTAGCATTCTTATACAGGCATGAATATTATGATAAGACTGATTTAGCCAGCCACGGAAAAGCAGAAGTAAACATTGCAAAAGCTAGGAATGGTCCAACAGGGACATTTGATTTAGCTTTTAGAAAGCAGATAGCTAAGTTTGAAAATTTAGCTCACACTGAAAGAACCCCTCCACAATTTTATGAGGATCCTCAAGACATTTAAAAAAACCATAATGAAAGTAATTTACACAGAACATACCCCAAGAAAAATAAGAGATTTTAATGCAGAAAATGAATTGGACTTATCTCAAAAAGATGTTGAAGACGTAGCTGAAATATTTAAAACACCCCTGACGGGATCGTACAATTGGGATTACACGATTCAGGACAATCGAATAGCTAAATTATATGAGCTAGGAAAAAAATTAAATTGGAATGTTGAGTTGGATATTAATTGGGATAGGCCTCTTGTGGTCTCTGAGGAGCTTCCAGAAACTTTCTGGGATGACTATCCTCCTTATAAAGCTTTATCTGATAATGAGAAGAAAGAATTTATAAGACATCGTGGAGCCAGTCAATTTAGTCAGTTCCTCCATGGAGAACAAGGAGCATTATTGGTTGCATCTCAGTTGGTTTCTTGTGCACCAACCTATCAAGCTAAACTCTATGCCGCTTCTCAGGCTTTTGATGAAGCTAGGCATGTGGAGGCTTTTAACCGTTATATTCAAGAAAGGTCTAAACTAATGTATCCTGTAGGATCCGGACTTAAGAGCTTGCTGGATAAGATCTTAACTGATCCGAGATGGGATCTTAAACTCATAGGAATGCAAATAATTATTGAAGGCTTAGCTTTAGCTGCTTTTAATACTGCCAAAGCCGTTACTCCAGACCCTGTTCTTAGAGACCTCTTACACTTAATCATCAGAGACGAGGCAAGACATGTAACTTTTGGAGTTAATTATTTAGAAGATTTCATAGAAAATTTAACAGAAGAAGAAAAGGAAGATAGAGCAATGTTTGCCTATGAAGCATGTGTTATTAGTAAGGAGAGGTTATTTCCAACTGATGTTTTTAGAAATTATGGTTGGAATGTTGATGAAGCAAGAGAATTTTCAAATAATGCTGGTTTTGCTGCTGAATTTCAAAGATTACTCTTTTCAAGAGTGATTCCTAATTTATCAAGAATTGGCTTGCTAACAGATAAAGTTAGGCCTTTATACGAAGAGCTTGGAGTGCTCGAATTCGAATCCCTTTCAACTGATGGAGATATTTCTTGGGCCGAATTAGAAAAACCATTAGATCAAAGTGCCTAATAGCAACCTTTTAGTTGTTGAAATATTAGGTTTTTGTTAACCTGTCCTCCCATCTTAGAAAGATTTATTTAATAATCTTTTTTGGTCCAAATTAGATGGAAAATACTAAAACAAAATTCATATTCGTTACCGGTGGTGTTGTGTCGTCACTAGGCAAAGGAATAGCGTCTGCTTCTTTAGGATCTATTTTAGAAAGCAGAGGACTTTCTGTAACTATTCTTAAGCTAGATCCCTATATAAATCTAGATCCAGGTACCATGAGTCCGTTTCAACATGGAGAAGTTTTTGTAACAGAAGACGGTTCTGAAACTGACCTTGACTTAGGTCATTACGAACGTTTCCTTAAAACTAAAATGTCTAAAGTGAATAACTTCACTACTGGACAAATTTATGAAACAGTCTTAAAAAAAGAGAGGAGAGGGGATTATTTGGGAGGAACAGTTCAGGTTATTCCTCATATAACTGATGAAATAAAAAGAAAGGTTATTGAGGGAGCAGGGGTCTCTGATATAGCAATTGTAGAAATTGGTGGCACAGTAGGTGATATTGAGTCTCAACCTTTTCTTGAAGCTATTAGGCAGATGAAGTTAGAACTTGGTGCTGATAGAACTCTATTTATTCATTTAACGCTAGTTCCTTATTTGTCTTCAGCTGGAGAAACTAAAACAAAACCAACTCAGCACTCAGTAAAAGAAATGCTTTCTCACGGACTGCAGCCTGATTTATTGGTGTGTAGATCCGAGTCCCCGCTATCAGATGAAGATAAAGCAAAAATAGCTTTATTTACTAATGTAGAAAAGAAGGCTGTAATTTCAATGCCAGATGTAGATTCAATTTATAGGATCCCTATAGAATTGAACAACCAAAATGTTGACGATTTAGTTTTAAAGAAATTAGATTTACAGTGTAAAAAAGCTGACCTTGAGGACTGGAAGAAGGTTGTGGATGCAGATTTGAATCCTAAAGGAACGGTAAAAATAGCAATGGTTGGAAAATATACTGAACTGGCAGATGCTTATAAAAGCTTAAATGAAGCTCTTAAGCATGGAGGTCTTCAGCACAAACTTAAGATTTTAATAAATTACGTAGACTCTGAAGCTCTAACTAGAGAAGATATTTTTGATAAATTGGGTGACTCAGATGCCATATTAGTTCCAGGTGGATTTGGAGAAAGAGGCATAGAGGGCATGATATTTGCAGCTCAATACGCAAGAGAAAATAAAATACCATACTTGGGCATATGTTTAGGGTTGCAAATAGCCGTGATCGAGTTTGCCAGAAATGTTCTTGGTCTTAAAAGTGCAAACAGCACTGAATTTGACAAGGATTCTACTGATCCAGTTATTGGTCTTATTCATGAATGGATAGGTTCCGATGGTGGTTTAGAAACAAGGGATGAGAATTCAGATTTAGGCGGTACCATGAGGCTGGGGTCTCAAGATTGTTTATTATCTGCACCATCTATAACCAAAACTTTATATTCTAAAGACATAATAAGAGAAAGACACAGGCACAGATATGAGGTTAATAATCATTACGTAGAAAACCTAGAGGTCTCTGGATTAAATGTTGTCGGTCGATCAAAACACAAAAACCTTGTTGAGGTTATAGAAATTAAAGAGCACCCTTGGTTTGTAGCTTGTCAGTTTCATCCTGAATTTACTTCCAACCCCAGAGAAGGACATCCATTATTTTCTGGTTTTATTGAGGCAGCTAAAGATTCGCAAGACAGGCATTAGATTTATTATGAAAGAATTAACAATACAAGGTATAAAGCTTAGCAATGAAAAGCCGTTTACGCTTATTGCAGGACTTAACGTCTTAGAATCAAATGAAGTCATAGAAGAGGTAATTACTTCATGTATTTCTGTTTCAAATAAATTAGGAATCCCTTATATTTTTAAAGCCTCTTACGATAAAGCAAACAGATCATCGATTAATTCATACAGAGGACCTGGTGCAGAGAAGGGAATAAAAATTCTTTCTGACCTTCGGTCTAAGTACAAAGTGCCGGTTTTATCTGACGTTCACAATGTTGACGAGGTTGAGGTCGTTAAGAATTCGTTGGATGTAATTCAAATTCCGGCGTTCTTATGCAGACAAACCGATTTAGTAGAGGCTCTGGCGAATACTGGGCTGCCAATAAATATAAAAAAAGCTCAATTTATGTCTCCTTCTGATATTGAGAATGTTGTTAACAAATTTAAAAGTTTTGGAAATGATAATCTTATGATATGTGAGAGAGGTACTTCTTTTGGTTACAATAATTTAGTCGTGGATATGGTCGGTATGGCCAAATTAAAACTTTATGATTATCCAGTTATATTTGACGTAACTCATTCTTTGCAACAACCCGGTGGATTGGGAGAGAGCACCGCAGGAAGAAGAGAAAATGTTTTTGATTTAGCAAGGTCTGGAATGGCTTTAGGGATTGCAGGATTGTTTCTAGAAACTCACCCTGATCCTGATAAAGCTCTTTGTGATGGCCCTTGTGCACTTCCTCTAAATCATCTTGAAGAATTTTTATCTCAAGTAAAATTAGTAGATGATTTAGTGAAGTCTTTTCCTGAAGTAGAGATAAATTAATATGACTAATATGGATTTAATAAAAGATATAAAATCTTATGAAGTTCTTGATTCAAGAGGAAATCCTACTGTAGCAGCTAAAGTTTTATTGAATAACGGCGTTAGTGAGATGGCTTTCGTACCTTCCGGCGCTTCTACTGGTAAATATGAAGCTAATGAAAAAAGAGATCTTGAAGAAAGTAGATATCAAGGAAAAGGGGTTCTTAAAGCAGTGAACTCAATTAATACAACCCTTAAGAGTTTGCTTATTAATCAAGATCCTGCAGATATTAAGCAGATAGACAAGTTGATGTGCGAAGAAGATGGAACTTCTGATAAAAGTCATTTAGGGGCTAATGCTATTTTAGCCGTCTCTATGGCCTGTACTAAAGTGTCTGCAAAAAATTTCAATATGCCTTTGCATAACTTCATAGCGAAGAAGGGGGAAGAAATGGGCATGTCCATAAATCAATCCCTTCCTATACCTATGATGAATATCTTGAATGGGGGAGCTCATGCAGATAATCCTATAGATTTTCAAGAGTTTATGATTCAACCTTCTGGCTTTGAGACCTTTGCTCGAGCATTGCAATGTGGTGTTGAAATATTCCACACCTTAAAAGGAATTCTTAGCAGTAAAGGATTGAGCACATCCGTTGGAGACGAAGGAGGGTTTGCGCCAAAACTTAACACTCCAGAGGAGGCTTTAGATCTAATTATCGAAGCTATAGAGAATTCTGGTTACAAACCAGGTGAGGAAGTAAACCTTTGCTTGGATGTGGCGGCAACTGAGTTCTACAAAAAGGATTATTATGATGTTGTGGGCATGAATAAAAAATTCTCTTCTTCTGAGCTTGTAAAATACTTACAATCTTTAAGAGAAAATTATCCAATATCTTCAATAGAAGATGGTCTGGATGAAGATGATTGGTCTGGGTGGGGTGAATTAGTCTTGTCCTTAGGAAATAATACACAATTGGTAGGTGATGATTTATTTGTAACTAATCCAACAAGAATTAAGAAAGGCATAGAGCGATCATCTGCTAATTCGGTGCTTGTAAAAGTTAATCAAATTGGAACAATCTCTGAAACTTTAGAAGCGATAAAGATTTCAAAAGAAAATAATTTTAGTACTGTAATCTCACATAGGTCTGGTGAAACAGAAGATACTTTTATAGCAGACTTAGCTGTTGGTTTAGGCTCAGGTCAGATAAAAACAGGTGCTCCTTCAAGGAGCGACAGGGTAGCTAAATATAATAGATTACTCATTATTGAGAAAGATTCAGGGCTAAGATTTTATGACAAAGTTAATCTTTAATAAATATATAGATATTTTAAAAAAAGATTATCTTTTTTATGGAACTTCATTGCTTTTACTTTTAATTATTGCAAGTGTACAAATTAAAATATGGACTGGAGAGAGCAGCTTCTTTGGTTTAAAAGAATTAAAAGAAGAAGTTGTAACTCTTGAAGATAAAAAAAACTCTATTTTAAGAGCCAATAAAATGTTGGATGCAGAAAAGATTAAATTGAGTTCTGGAAGAGATGCGATCGAGGGTCTGGCGAGGTCAGAGCTTGGGCTTATTAAACCAGGAGAAAGTTTTTATATTTTTAGTGATCAAAAATTAGATCCCAAACAATAAGAATTCTAAGTAAATTGATTAAACCTTTTGTAGTTATCATTCCTTCTGCAGGAACTGGGTCAAGATTTCTATCGGATAAGCCAAAACAATATTCTCTTATTCAAGAGCAAACTGTACTTGAATTAAGCTTAGAACCTTTTTTAGATTTTTCTGAATGCGTTGGTATTTGTGTGACAGTATCGCCAGAGGATCAATATTGGAAGTCTTTAGATTTAACCAAGAACTCTAAGATTGAATTTATCGAAGGAGGTTCAACAAGGTCTTTGTCGGTGAAGAAAGGATTTGAATTTTGGAAATCTTCTTCTTTAGAATACGAGAGCGTTTTAATTCATGATTCTGTAAGACCCTGCGTAAGGAGTTCGGACATCAGGGAAATGTTAGAAGACTTTTCGCAGAATTCTTTTGATGGGTCTGTCTTGGGTAGTCCTGTCACTGATACTATAAAAAGACTTTCACCCCAAACTCAAACGATTAATGACACGGTAAATAGGGAGACTCTTTGGAGGGCATTCACTCCTCAAATATTCCGTAAACAGATCTTAGAGAAGGCTTATAAGAATTATAAAGAAGGTATCAAATTTTCTGATGAATCCTCCATGGTGGAAAAGTTATCTTCTAATATAAAGGCTTATAATGGTTCTGGAGATAATATAAAAATAACTCACCCAGAAGATATAAACTTAGCTAAATCAATACTTGTATCACAAGGAAGAGTACAGAAATGAGAATAGGACACGGTTACGATGCTCATAAAATAAAATCAGGTAAAGGAATGGTTTTAGGAGGGGTGTTAATAGAATCTAAATTTTCTATAGAAGCGCACTCCGATGGAGATTTAATAGTTCATGCTTTAATAGATGCTTTATTAGGAGCTGCTGGTTTGGGTGATATTGGTACTTACTTTCCTTCAAGTGATATCAAATATAAAGACGTATCCAGTAGAACTCTATTAAAAATGGTTGTGAAGCAACTCCATAAAAATAAATTCAGTGTAGTAAATGTTGATGTAACTTTTGTAGGACAAGAGCCTAAAATAATCTCTTATATTCCTTCAATAGTAGAGAATTTAGCAGAAGATTTAGAAGTTAAAAGTGAGTGTGTTAACTGCAAGGCTACTACTACTGATTTTTTAGGGTTTGAAGGAGAGAGAAAAGGAGTTTCATGTCACGCGGTTGCATTAATTAAATAGCATTATGATGAAAGTTTTATTATCAAACGATGATGGTGTAGATGCCCCAGGAATTGCAAGCCTGTATGAGGGTTTAAAGGATATGGCAGAGTTATTTGTGGTTGCTCCTGAAGTAAATCAAAGCGGTGCTGGCTCTTCTATAACTACCAATCGACCTATGAAAGTTAAAGAATACAAAAAGAATTTTCTTTCTGTAAATGGTAGGCCTTCTGATTGTGTTCACCTGGGTATCCATGAGTTGTGCCCTTGGAAGCCAGATTTAGTAATCTCAGGAATTAATTTAGGCGCTAATATGGCAGAAGATCTTTTATATTCCGGGACGGTAGGAGCTGCTCTAGAAGCTCGCAGTATGTCAATTCCATCCTTGGCAGTTTCTGCCGCAGCTTTTGGTCAGCCTGGATCAGAAGGACTCATGGAACCAAATTTTGAAACTGCATCACAGGTTATAAGAGAGATTTTAGAAGGCATAATTCTAGAGGCTGTTGATACTGCGATAAGCTTAAATATCAATGTACCAAATGTACCTTACTCAAAAGATTTAAAGAAAACTTTAACTACTATAGGAACCTGGGGAGTAAGGAACCCGCCAGAAATTAAAGAATCTTCAAAGGGAAAGTTAGAATATTGGACTACTCACAGAAGTGATTACCCACAAAATAATTCTAATTCAGATATTTCAGCATTGGAGCGCAACGAAGTTTCTATTAGCCCCATGGTACCAAATTTCTATTCTGAATCAGAGAACCCTCTTAAGGGCTGGATTAATTTATGAGTGCTAGACAAGATCCATTAGGCCAAGGAATGACATCTTTAAGGACAAGGCAGAGGCTTGTTGAAAGACTTACGGAAAAGGGCATATCAGATGTAAGAGTGCTAGAAGCCATGAGAGACACACCAAGACATCTTTTTTTAGATGAGGCATTGTCTTCAAGAGCCTACGAAGACCTAGCTTTACCTATCGGTCATCAGCAAACAATTTCTCAACCATACACAGTTGCAAGAATGACTGAGGCTATTATTCAAAATGACAGACTTTCAGAAAAACCTATTAAGCGTGCCTTAGAAATTGGAACGGGATGTGGTTATCAATCGGCGATCCTGTCTAGGTTTTCTGAGAAAGTAATCAGTCTAGAAAGGGTTGGGCCTCTGCATACAAAAGCAAAAAACACCCTCAAAAAACTTAAAATACGAAATGTTGAGTTAGTGCATGATGATGGACAGTCCATCCTGAATTCATCAAAGAAATTTGATGCAATCTTGTCAGCTGCAGCACCCATGTCGGTTCCTACATACCTTTACGATGCTCTAGAGATTGGAGGGAGGCTTATTATCCCCTTAGGAAATGATAAAAAACAGCAACTTACTTTGATAACAAGAATAGATGAAGAAACATTTAAATCAGATGAGATAGAAGATGTATTGTTTGTTGCACATTTAGGTGGACTTGTTGAGTAAGTCTAGACCAAAAGACTATTTGAATAACTCTTTAAAAGGTTTCGTAATGGGTGTGGCGGAGATCATACCTGGAATATCCGGTGGTACTGTTGCTCTAATCCTAGGTATTTACGAACGATTGATCTTTGCTATCAGTCAATTTAATCTGGATCTTTTAAGAAAAATAAGGCGAGGTTTCCTCAAAGAAGCTTGTAGCCAGGTTGATTTAAATTTTTTACTTTCATTATTTGCGGGAATGATTTTCGCAATTTTCTCTCTTTCTTCTTTATTAAGTTTTTTACTATCTTCTTATGAAATTTTCTTTAAATTCTTTCTAACCGGACTGTTACTTTCTTCACTCTTCCTGGATGAAATAAGACCCATTGCACCCAACAAAAATATTTTTTTTGGAGTTCTTTGTTCAGCTCTTATAGGTTTTATCTTATTCGGCTCTCCTGTTATGGAAATCGAATCACCTAACCCTGTGTTTATATTTTTATCTGGCTTTATTGCTATATGCGCGTTGGTGCTCCCTGGTATTTCTGGAAGTTTTATACTTCTTCTTATAGGGATTTATCCGGTAATAATAAATGCCGTTAGAGATTTAGATATTTTTATACTCATTATTTTTTCGCTAGGCTGTCTAGCTGGCCTCCTATCAATTGTAAGATTGGTAAAGATAATTTACGAAAAGAATAGAAATTTAATGAGGGGATTTTTCTTTGGACTAATTCTTTTTAGTATTCCTCTTTTATGGAAACAGTCCAGCTTTACAATAGTACTTCCTTCGGTAATGGATAATTATTTTGAAGTTTTAGTAGGTGTTTCTTTGGGTATTTCTCTAATTTTTTTATTAGAAAAAATAAGGGCTTGATTACTTTTCTATAAGCTCAAACTTATTTTTTACTTCTCGCCATTTATCTGAATCTTCCATGGGGTCTTTTTGTTCAACTATGTTTGGCCATTCCATACATAATTCTGCGTTCAATTCTATATATGGGATTTGATCTTCAGGAACTTCGTCTTCTGAAAAAATTGCATCAATAGGGCACTCTGGTTCACACAAAGCACAATCGATACATTCATCTGGATTTATAACAAGCATGTTTGGTCCTTCATAAAAACAATCAACCGGACAGACTTCTACACAGTCTGTTAATTTACATTTTACGCAAGAATCGCCAACTATGAATGCCATATTAGAGTAGTTTAAAATGTAATTTTAACAGTAAAAGCATTTAACGTAACTACTATCTAGACAATGTAATTAATTCTGTTCTAATTGATTCTTTCAATATCGTAGGCAAAAAAATTGAATTCAAATAAACTTGAAGGATTAGCAAAAGAACTGGGCGAACTCATGATAGCAAGGAATCTTTCTTTTACTTCAGCAGAATCCTGCACGGGTGGCTGGATAGGACAGACGGTTACTGCAATTCCAGGAAGTTCTAAATGGTTTGGAGTTGGGTTTATTACATACTCCAACGTAGCAAAAGCTAAATTCCTTAGGGTTTCAGAAGATTCTTTAAGAAATTATGGTGCCGTTAGTGAACAGGTTGTAGAAGAGATGGTAAAAGGAGCAATTCTAGAAAGTAAAGCGGATCTGGGAGTTGCTATAAGCGGTGTTGCAGGTCCAAGCGGCGGAACAAAAAAAATGCCTGTAGGCACAGTTTGTATGGCTTGGAAATTTAATGATGTATTGATTAGTTCAACTAAATTTTTTGAAGGAGATCGTGAACAAGTTCGATATTCCACGGTAGAGCATGTTTTTTTAAAGGCTATTGAGCTATTAAACAATAATTAAATAGTACTGTTTATTTATACAGTATATTGTACAATGATCATAATAATTCATTTGGAGAAAGATTATGGCACAAAAGAAGGTGACCGATATTAAAGAAGTAGATAAATCAAAGTCGTTAGACAGCGCTCTTGGACAGATAGAAAGACAGTTCGGAGCTGGAACTGTTATGAGGATGGGTGATAAAAAACACCAAAAAATTCCTGCTATTCCTACAGGTTCATTGGGCCTTGATATAGCCCTTGGTATAGGAGGCTTGCCTAGAGGAAGGATAGTAGAAATTTATGGACCAGAATCTTCTGGTAAAACAACTTTAACGCTTGAAGTTATAGCTCAATGTCAAAAATTGGGTGGTACAGCTGCATTTATCGATGCAGAGCACGCATTGGATCCGATCTATGCTGGAAAATTAGGAGTAAATGTAGATGAACTTTTAGTATCCCAACCAGACACAGGCGAACAGGCTTTAGAAGTCGCTGATATAATGGTGACTTCAGGTGGAATAGACATTCTGGTAATTGACTCCGTAGCTGCTCTAGTTCCAAAAGCAGAAATAGAAGGAGAGATGGGAGATCATCATGTCGGTCTTCAAGCTAGACTTATGTCGCAAGCTTTAAGAAAAATTACAGGTAATGTTCAACGATCAAATACCTTGGTTATCTTCATAAATCAAATCAGACACAAAATTGGAGTCATGTTTGGAAGTCCTGAAACAACTGCTGGTGGTAACGCATTAAAATTTTATGCCTCAGTTAGAATGGATATTAGGAGAATTGGTACTGTAAAAGATGGTGACGAGGCTGTTGGTAATGAAACCAGAGTAAAGGTTGTAAAAAATAAAGTAGCACCTCCTTTCAAGCAGGCCGAATTTCAAATTCTATATAACAAAGGAATTAACAGACTTGGAGAGATAATAGATAGAGGTGCTGATTTAGATATAATCGAAAAGGCTGGTGCTTGGTATAGCTATAACGGAGATAAAATAGGACAAGGCAAAGCAAATTCAATAGAATTTCTAGAAGCTAATCCTGATTTATTAAAAACCATTGAAGAAAAAGTAATGGACGCCATTAATAAAAAAGATGAGTAGTTACTGCCTTTAAGTAATTAAAAAACACCCTCTTGAAGAGGGTGTTTTTTTATACAAGTAATTTAAGAAAATTAAATTTTACAAAGAAGATCTATTAGTATAACTTTCAATAATATAAAGCTTATACAAAAATTTTATATAATCGTACATTTGTATAGTCTATTATAAATATAAATTAATAAAGGAGTTTAATATGGGAAACGCATACATTATTGAAGCAGTAAGAACACCGGGCGGAAGAAAAAATGGCAAACTAAGTGAATGGCACCCTTCGGATTTAGGTGCATTAGTATTGGATGAGCTTGTAACAAGAACTGGGGTTGAGCCATCCTTAATAGACGATGTAATTTTTGGTTGTGTCAGTCAATCTGGTGCTCAATCAGGAAATATTGCAAGAACTGCTGTCTTAGCTTCTTCTTTGCCAGAATCTGTTCCAGGTACAACCGTTGATAGGCAGTGTGGATCTTCACAACAAGCAATACATTTTGCAGCTCAGGCTGTTATGTCTGAAACACAAGACATTGTAATAGCTGGCGGAGTGGAGTCTATGAGTATAGTTCCAATAGGAGCTGCTATTGTTGACAGTTATAAAGCAGGACATGGACAACCTTTTGAAGGGAAAGGTACTGCTGAAAGATATCCTGGCATTCAATTTAGTCAATTTTCAGGTGCTGAGATGATGGCTGATAAATGGGAATTATCCCGTGAAGAATTGGATTCTTTTGCTTTTGCAAGTCATCAGAAGGCCATTGCTGCTACTGAGGCAGGATATTTTGATAGAGAGATAGTACCAGTAAAAGGAAAACTTCCATCTGGAGAAGATGAAATGGTGACAGTCGATGAAGGCATTAGATTTGATGCGACTCAAGAAAGTCTATCAGGATTGAAGACTCTTACTGAAGAAGGTGTAATTACAGCAGGTACCTCTAGTCAAATATGTGACGGTGCGGCTGCTATCATGATAGTAAACGATGCAGGATTAAAAAAGCTAGGTCTTAAGCCAAGAGCAAAGATAATTTCTTTGGCTCTAGCTGGTGATGACCCGGTCATGATGTTAGCCGGTCCTATACCTGCTTCTAGAACAGCTTTAGAGAAAGCCTCTTTGTCCATAAATGATATAGATCTTTATGAAGTAAATGAAGCCTTTGCTCCTGTCCCACTTGCTTGGGCTAAAGAATTAGAAGCTGATCTTGATAAGCTTAATGTAAATGGCGGAGCCATGGCGTTAGGTCATCCTCTCGGAGGAACAGGTGCTAAATTGATGACAACATTACTTCACGAACTTGAAAGAAGAGAGGGTAAGTATGGCCTCCAAGCAATATGTGAAGGAGGCGGAACAGCCAATGCAATGATCATTGAGAGAATGGAATAACTATAGATTACTAAGTATTTCGTGGGGAGAGATTAGATCAAATTTTTCCTCACCTCTCATTTTCAATTCTACTTCATCAGTTTCTAAAGAGTTTTCTCCTACAATAATCATTTTAGGGATTCCTATAAGTTCCATATCTGTAAATTTAACACCTGGTCTCTTATCTCTATCATCCCAAAGAACATCGATATTATTATCTTTAAGATCTTTGTAGATCTCTGTACATTTGGTTGTTACAGCAGGATTTTTTTTAGGATTTGCTTCCACAATTGCTACTTGATAAGGAGATAAAGCTTCAGGCCATTTTATACCTTTTTCATCATGATTTTGTTCTATTGCAGCCGCCACTATCCTTGAAGCACCAATACCATAGCACCCCATTTCAGGAAAAATATTACCACCTTCAGATTGGATGCTTAGTTTTAAGCTTTCTGAATATTTTGTTCCTAATTTAAATATATGACCAACCTCAATGCCTCGCTTTAATTTTAAATTGCCTTTTCCATCCGGACTAGGCTTGCCTTCCAAAGAACTTGGGTCTTGTTCGTCTTGTAACTCGGTCAATAATTCTGCATTTATTGCATAATCGCTTTTATCACTGAATGCCAGTAAATCTTCTCCAGAATCAGCTAGTACATGAAATTCTTCAGAATCAGAGCCTCCAATAGCACCACTATCTGCTTTAACAATTCTGTAATCTAATCCTAATGAATCAAATATCTTTATATACGTCTCCCTCATGTTTGAATAGCTTGTATCCAAACCTTCATTATCTAAGTCAAAAGAATACGCATCTTTCATGACAAATTCTCGTGATCTCATAACACCAAAACGAGGTCTTATTTCATCTCTAAATTTTGTTTGGATTTGATAGAGGGTTATTGGTAATTGTTTATGGCTTCTTATTACATTTCTACATAGATCAGTTATTACTTCTTCGTGAGTTGGTCCCAAACAAAATTCTCTATCATGCCTGTCTTTGAAAGTCAGAAGCTCTTGACCGTATTGTTCAATGCGTCCAGATTCATGCCATAATTCAGCTGGTTGAACCATAGGCATGAGTATTTCCTGCCCCCCAGCATCATCCATTTCTTTTCTTATTATTTCTTCAACTTTCCTGAGAACCTTTTTTCCAGTTGGCAGCCAGTTATATATCCCAGATGCTACTTGCCTTATTAGACCGGCTCTTATCATCAGTTGGTGGCTGGGAGCCTCAGCATCTGAAGGATTCTCTCTTTGGGTAGCTAAAAGTAAGTTACTAGTTTTCATATTATTTTATATAGATATTATTATAGCTGTAATAGTTGCATGGCTATGAGCCTTATATTGCTATAATTAGCAAAAATTAACTAAGATTATTATTTTTACAATTTTTAATAATTTATAAAACGTTTAAATTCAACACAGAAGACAGTCATGCCAACATATATTTTTAAAAATAAGAAGACAGAGGAAGTTTTTGAGATTCAGATGAGGATATCTGAGTTGGATATTTATAAAGCAGAAAACCCCCAATTTTCTCAACTTCCAACTGCACCAAATTTTAGATTAAAAGGAACTGGATGGTACGAGACTGACTTTAAAACAGGAAATAAGAAAAACATAGCTAAGAGTGATAATGAAAAACAAAATCCTTCTACCGCTAAAGATAAAAAAGATTTACCAACAAAATCAACCTAAACAATAAGGCCAAACTATGACATTCAGGACTCACTATTGCGGATCAATAAACAAAGAACACGTAGATGAAGAAGTTATAATTTCTGGGTGGGTCCACAGAAGGAGAGATCACGGAGGAGTTATATTCTTTGATATGAGAGACGAATCTGGACTTGTTCAAGTTGTCTACAATCCAAACAACAAAGAATCCTTTTCGTTGGCAGAGACTTGTAGATCAGAATTTGTACTTTTATCTAAAGGCAAGGTTAGACCAAGGCTAGAAGGAACGACGAATAAGAATATGGCTACTGGAGAAATAGAAATAGAGGCTACAGAGTTAAAAATTCTAAACCCTTCACTGCCTTTACCTTTTCAATTGGATGAACACACTTCAGTGGGAGAAGAGTCAAGATTAAAATATAGATTTTTAGACCTTAGAAGAGAGGCTATGCAATCAAATATTAGATTACGTGCCAAAGCCTCTCATTCAATAAGAAATTACTTAAATGAAGAAGAATTTTTAGAAATTGAAACTCCTTTATTAACAAAAGCAACACCAGAAGGTGCAAGGGATTATTTGGTACCGAGCAGAACTTACCCGGGTTCATTCTTTGCATTACCCCAATCTCCTCAGCTGTTTAAACAAACCCTCATGGCATCTGGTTTTGAAAAATATTATCAATTTGCAAGATGTTTTAGAGACGAAGATTTAAGGGCTGACAGACAACCTGAATTTACACAGATAGACCTAGAATGTGCTTTTGTAGATGCAAATGACATTATGGCAGTGGTCACAGAGATGATCACAAAAGTATTTAAAGATTCTTTGGGTGTTGATTTAGGAGAGTTCAAAAAATTAACTTATGCAGAATCAATAGAGCTTTATGGAATAGATAAACCAGATTTAAGAAATCCTTTAAAGCTTGTAGAAGTTAAGGATCTTTTTGTGGACTCAGATTTTAAAGTATTTAGCCAGCCTGCTAATTCTTCAGATAGTAGAATTGCAGCTTTAAGAGTTCCAAGCGGAGAGAAGTTAACACGTAAGAAAATTGATGATTACACTAACTTTGTTGGAAATTATGGAGCTAAAGGCCTGGCTTACATAAGAGTCGAAGATCCTTCTAAAGGGATATCAGGATTGCAATCACCCATTATCAAATTTATAGATGATGATACTGTCCTCAATTTGCTTGATAAATTACAAGTTGAAAAAGGAGACATTATCTTTTTTGGAGCAGGAAAACAGAAAATAGTTAACGACTCTTTGGCTGCCCTAAGGGACCTTGTAGCTAAAGATTTAGATTTATTAACTTGTGAGTGGGCTCCTTGTTGGGTGGTTGATTTTCCGATGTTTGAAACGGCTAGCTCTGGAAATATAACGCCACTCCATCACCCCTTCACAGCTCCCAGATGCTCTATAGAAGAATTGAGAGATAAGCCACTTGAGGCTCTAACAGACGCTTATGATGTAGTTCTTAATGGAACTGAACTTGGAGGAGGGTCTGTGAGGATTCATGACCATGAGATGCAAACTGCTGTTTTAGAGGCCTTAAATATAGATGCTGAAGAAGCAGAAGAGAAGTTTGGTTTTCTGTCTTCTGCACTTAAACATGGCTGCCCACCTCATGCTGGCTTAGCAATAGGGCTGGATAGAATGATAATGTTAATGACAAAATCAGAATCTATTCGAGATGTAATAGCCTTCCCAAAAACACAAACAGCTTCATGCTTAATGACAAATGCTCCAGGTAAGGCTTCTTTTGAACAGTTAAATGAACTTCATATAAAAGTCCAAGATTTAGATATAGAGGAATAATTATGGCAGGACATTCTAAATGGGCAAACATTAAGCATAGAAAGGGCAGACAAGACGCGAAAAGAGGCAAGATATTTTCTGTCTTAATAAGAGAAATAACTATCTCAGCAAAATTAGGAGGAGGGCTTCCTGATGACAACCCTAGACTGAGAACTGCCATTGAAAAGGCCTTGGCAGCAAACATGACCAGAGATACTATAAATAGAGCAGTTTTGAAGGGCTCAGGTGGTGAAGAAGGAGAAAACCTTGAGGAGGTAATGTTTGAAGGCTATGGTCCGGGAGGCATTGCTATTTTAGTTGAGGCAATGACGGATAATAACAACAGAACAGTTGCAGAGGTAAGGCATGCCTTTACTAAATCAGGCGGTAAATTAGGAACAAATGGATCTGTAAATTATCTTTTTATCAAGAAGGGTATATTGCAAGCAGCAGAAGGTTCTGACGAAGATGCAGTGATGGAATTATCAATTGAAGCCGGAGCTGAAGATGTTGAGTTAAATACTGACAACTCTATAACTATTTCTACTACCCCGGATGATTTTACAAACGTCAAAGAAGCTTTGAATTCAAATAATATTGAATTATTAGATTCAGAAATCTCCTTAATACCAGAAACTTCAATTTCTTTAGATTTAGAAACCTCTCTTAAAGTTTTTAGGTTATTAGAGACCCTAGAAGACTTAGATGACACTCAAAAGGTGCACTCAAATGCAGATTTTTCTGATGAAATGATGGAACATTTAGACTAAAAATGACTAATTCTAGAAACAAAGGAGCTTCATTTGAAAGAGAAGTTGCAAATCTGCTTACTTCTGACTTAGGTTTAAAAAAGAACATCAGAAGAATTCTTGAACAAACAAGAGAAAAACATCTTCCCGACCTCAAGATAGGCAGATGGTATATAGAATGTAAAAGATACGCATCAGGAGCTGAGCCTTTGGAGGCATGGTGGCAGCAAGTTTTAGACGCAACAAGGGAAAAAGGAATTCCTGCTCTTGTTTATAAATTTGATAGGAGGCCTATAAAGGTCAAAGTTCCTCTAGGGTCGATAAATCCAGATTTACATCTAGATTCTCCTTTTACTGCCGACTTACTTTGGGACGACTATATATTTCTTTTAAAGGAATTGTATTCTGCAGATATACGCGACCACGACCTTGATGACTGATGCATGAATATAAACTAAGAGTTTATTATGAAGACACTGATGCTCAAGGAGTTGTCTACTACGCAAATTATCTTAAATTCTTTGAGCGTGCTAGAACAGAATTTTTAAGACAAGCGGGGTATGAACAAAAAATTCTAATGGATAACGGCGCTATGTTTGTAGTTAGGAAGGTAGAAAATTCATTATTTAAGCCAGGAAAATTAGATGATGAATTAATAGTCAAAACATCATTAGTTAAATTAGGAAAAGTTTCGTTTGATTTTAAACAATTAGTCTATTTAAACGATCTTTTGCTTTGTGAGGGGAAAATAAAATGTGGCTGTATCGATGCTAAAGATTTTACTCCTTATGTATTGCCTGATGAGTTATATTTAGGAATGAAAAAGCTTTTAGATTAATTATGGATACTTCAATTATTTCACTCTTCTTGAATGCCAGTTTTATTGTTAAAGCGGTAATAGTTCTCTTAATGTTGGCTTCTGTTGTTTCATGGATGGTCATTTTTGAGAGATGGATATATATCTCAAAATCTAAAGATCATTTCACTTTTTTTGAGGAAATATTTTGGTCAGATCTGGGAGTGGAGGCTGTACTAGAGAGAAGCAAAGAGGATGATAAAGAAGTCCTTGGAGCGGAATGTATATTTCAAGCTGGTTACCTTGACTACAAGAGGTTAAATTCCCAGCAAATGAACCCAGATGTAGTTATGGACAGTGTTACAAGAAGTATGCGCGTTTCTTTAGCAAGGGAGCAAGTTTTACTTGAGAAGCACCTTCCCTTTCTTGCAACGGTCGCATCGGTAAGTCCTTACATAGGTTTATTTGGAACCGTTTGGGGAATTATGAATTCGTTTAGAGGTCTTGCAGGAGCCAATCAAGCAACTCTATCAGCCGTAGCGCCAGGCATTTCCGAGGCACTCATAGCAACAGCAATAGGTCTATTTGCAGCAATTCCTGCCTTAATAGCTTACAACCGCTATATTTCCGAAACGGATCTTTTATTGTCTCATTATGAAAGTTTCATAGATGAATTTTCATCAGTACTCCACAGAGAAGTTCATTCAAAGTAAAAGGCATGCCTAGAAAAAGAAGAAATTTAATTTCAGATATAAATGTCGTTCCGTATATCGATGTGATGCTTGTCTTATTGATTATTTTTATGGTTGCAGCACCCTTAATGGTTCAGGGAATTAGTATTAATTTACCTGAAGCATCTTCAGCTCCTTTGTCTGTAAAAAATTCTGAGCCTTTAATTGTTTCAGTTAAATCTGATGGTTCTTATTATTTAGAAATCGATTCACTGTTAAATAAGTCTCTTAATTTAGAACAATTAAGCCAAGAAGTTTCTAAAGTTTTATCTGCAGATCCAGATATCCAACTGGTTATAAGAGGAGATGGCGAAGTTAAGTATCAAAAAATAATTCTTTTAATGAGTAAGCTTCAGAGTCTAGGTTCAACTAATATTGGTCTTATCACCAAGCCTATAGTAAATAAATAATGCAGAATTTAGTCGCAGGATTTATTGTTTCTTTATTCATACATGTTGGGATCATCTTATCCGCCTCAAACCTCTTCAACATTGATTATTTATTAAGTAACAATTCTACAATTCTTACTATTCCTGCTTATTTAGTGTTCGAAGAAGAAGCGTTGGTTACCCCAAAAAAAAATAATAAAATAGAAAAAATATTTATTCCATCTTCAAAGGATCAAGAAAGAAAAAGTATTGAGTTCAACCCCGCTGAAGAGCTAAAAAAAATTATAAATCTCCCTAAAGCTTCCTATCAATTAAAGAACAAAATAGTCTTAAATGGCCAGACAAGAAACGAAGTATTGTTTTTTTCTTCAATCATTCAAAATCAAATAAGAGAGGTGTGGAAAAAACCTCTTATAACAGAAGGATTAGTTGTTGAGATAGAGCTTCAGCTTCTTCCTACAGGAGAGATATTGGATAGCAATATGATAAAAACTAGTGGTAATAAGAATTTTGATGTATCAGCCCTTTCTGCGATAGCTAGAGTAGGCAAGTTTGTGAATATTTCGATGCCTTCAAAGCTATTCGACGAAAATTTTAGGAAGTTTACGCTAGTATTCAGAGCTGAAAACCTATAAAAGATGATTTTTATTCGGACATTTCTTCTATTCCTGATTTTCTTTTCTAGTAATTCTTTATTGTCTCAACTTAGGATAGAAATAAGAAGTGGCTTAGAAGAACCGCTAAGAATTGCCGTGGTTCCAATAGAATGGAGTATTGAAAGTCCACCCAATCATTACGTTCATGAGGTAATAAAAAAAGATTTAGAATTGTTTGGTGAGTTTAAGGTTATTGATCCAGAGGTCATGCTTAGTTTGCCCGTTAATCTAGAAGAAGTTTTTTACAGGGACTGGAGACTTTTAGATATTGATTATCTTGTTATTGGAAGCGCCAAGGCGTTAGGAGATTTAGAAGTAAGCTTGGATTACTTCATTATAGATATAGCCAGAGAGAAGATAATTCATAAGGCCATCATTTCAGGCTCCTTGATTTCAATAAAAAGGATTGCGCATAATATTAGTGACAAAATTTATGAAAAAATTAGCGGCCTATCAGGAATATTTTCAACAAGAATAGCATACGTAGATAAGCCCTATAAATCACTTGATAGATATGACTTAAGGATCACTGATATAGATGGAGACAATGACCTTTCTCTTTTTAGTTCTGAGCAACCGATCCTTTCGCCTGCCTGGTCACCATCCGGACAAGAGTTAGCTTACGTTTCATTTGAGGAAGGGACTTCAAGAATTTACATACAAGAGCTCGCTACCGGTACTAGACGGCCTTTAAAAAGAGAGGAAGGAATAAACAGCTCTCCTTCTTGGTCTCCAGATGGTCGTTATATTGCTGCTGTTCTTTCTAAAGGAGATAATCCAGACATATATATTTATGATCTTAGGCAGAATAGTTGGAAACAATTAACTTCTCACTATGGCATTGACACAGAGCCTGATTGGTCTGAGAGTGGAAATTCTTTAATATTTACATCGAATCGGAGCGGATCTCCTCAAATCTATGAAATAAATATTAAGTCTAAAAGAATAAAGCGTAAGACGTTTGAGGGTACTTACAATGCCAGAGCTAGATACCTGTCAAACGGAAAAAAAATTATCTACATTCATAGAAAAAAAGGAGTTTTCCATGTGGCTTTGCAGGATCTACGATCTGGGAAGTTACGAATTCTAACTGACACTCTTCTTGATGAATCTCCCTCAGTTTCTCCAAACGGAAACGTTATAATATACGCTACTAAAGACGGGGACAGAGACGTTTTGGCTGGAGTTACTTTAAATAGTCAAACAAAATTTACGCTACCCTCTGCTTCAGGTGGGGCAAGAGAACCTTCTTGGTCACCTAAAATAGATTAGTATTAAAAAAAAAGTATAATATTTAAAAAGGAGATTAATATGACGTTGTTTCAAGAATTTTTAGTTTTAGCTGCAATAATTTGTTCTTTCAGTGGATGTACGAGTACTTCTATTGAGAGTGCGGGTGATGCTACGGTAATTTCAGCGGACGCTGCTTCTTCTTATTCTGAAGTAGGAATGGCATCAGCAACTACAGTTAGCTTTAGTTACGATAATTACAATATTGACGCAATGGGCAGTAAAAAGATAAGAGAGCTGGCAAACATTATCAAATCTAATGACTTGAGCGTTAGAGTAGAAGGTCATTGTGATGAGAGAGGAACCAGAGAATACAATCTAGCCTTGGGTGAAAAGAGGGCAAATGCAGTCGCTGAACTGCTTATAATTAATGGAGTCTCTAGGGCTCAGATTAATACTGTAAGTTACGGAGAAGAAAAGCCTACTTCTCAAGGATCAAATGAATCTTCATGGTCTGAAAATAGAAGGGCGGTCATAAAGACTTTCTAAAAAATCTTGTATAAATTCTTTTTAAAAACAATATTTTTATTGTGCCTACAATTTTCTCTTTTAATTTCAGAAGAGAATGTTGAAACAACAGAACTCCTTTATAAGAAAATATCTTTATTAGAAGAAGAAATCTCGATGCTAAGATACCAACTTGAAGAAAATTCTAACTTACTAGATGGCCTGCAGGAGTTACAACAGCAAAGATATTTAGATTTAGACAAGAGGTTGTTTCAACTAAATAATACTCTTACTAAGAATAAGAATAAGAAAATGGTTGGTATGCCTCTCAATTTACAAGATAGTTTAGAAGGTGATTTAGAATTAGAAAAATATAAACAAGCTTTGGAGTTATTTAATAGGGCACTTTATGCTGAAGCCTTAGAGCTTTTTATAGATCAAATAATTTCTTTTCCTACGGGAGTTTATGCAGCGGATGCTTATTTCTGGTCAGGTGAAATATACTTAGCTCAAAAGATGCCTGATGATGCCAGAGAAAAATATTTAGTAATTCTAGATAAATATTCTGACCACGGCAGAGTCCCTGATTCATTGTATAAGCTCGGAGAAATATCTATGTTCAATGGTGAGATTTCTAAGGCACTAGGATACTTTAAAAAGTTAATTCAAGAATATCCTGAAGTAGCTATTACACAGATTGCCAAAGAAACTTTAAATAATCTTCAAGAAGAGTCGAATTTAATTGATTAAACCTATAAGATACGCTTTTTTTTTCGGGCCGTTAGCTCAGTCGGTAGAGCAGTTCCCTTTTAAGGAATTGGTCCTGCGTTCGAGTCGCAGACGGCCCACCATTTTTTCAAGAATATGAAATTCATTCTCATTGGTATTGGAGGTGCTTTAGGAGCCCTTTCAAGATCTTATTTATCGGACTTCGTAGAAAAAATAAATATATTACCTTTGCCAGCAGGAATTTTATTCGTTAATTTTGCTGGATGTTTTGCTCTAGGAATTATGATTAATACTTTAGATCCAAAATACAATGATATTTATCACCCTCTTATTCTTATTGGCTTCTTGGGTGCCTTTACCACTTTTTCAGCCTTCTCAAAAGAATCATTAGATCTTTTCAGTCAAGGTCATACCTCTCTATCATTAATATATATTCTTTTCACTGTAGTCGTTTGTTTAACTGCAACCTGGATGGGCATGTACTTAACAGGAAAGTAGAAAAGATAAAATTATATCCATGTACCTAATACTGAAAATCTTATTAACTTCTCTATTTATAATTCTTATATCAGAAATATCTAGAAGGTCTACTTGGATAGCTGGCTTATTAGCATCCATTCCTTTGACATCTGTTTTAGCAATAATCTGGATCTACATAGACAGAAGAAATCTAGAAGAAATTAGTGTCCTATCTAATAATATATTAATCATGATTCCTCCCTCGCTAACTTTTTTTGCTTTACTTCCAATACTGTTAAAATTCAAGTTAGATTTTTTTCCTGCATTGTTCTTATCGTTAATTTCTACAGCAGTTGTTTATTTTATTTATATTTATTTTCTTGGTCTGTTTGAGATTCGTTTAAAGTAGCTTTAAACTTAAAAAAAGGTGTTAGATATGAACTTATATATGGTACATGTTGGTTATTACGATTCTTCTATGGGAGAGGGAATATACGAATCTCATTTAAATTATTTTGTGGCAGGAATTAATGCTAGGGAAGCAAAACAAAAAGTTAAGTCTATGCAGGAATTTAAAGAAAAGGCCATGCATATTGATGGTATAAAAGAACTAAAAGGAGTAGAAGGCTATTCCATTAAACTCATAGAGGCTAAATCCAATGAGGAAGGAAAAACCTTCTCTTATGATCAATCCTCAGAATTGTAATTAATTTTTTTACATTTCAATTTATATAGAAATTATGACTGATACATTATTTGAAAAAATTGTAAAAAGAGAGATACCTGCAGATATCATCTATGAAGATGAGCTGTCTCTTGTTATTAAAGATATTAATCCTGTTGCTCCAATACACCTTCTGGTTATTCCAAAGAAAAAAATTGAAAAGATCTCAGATGCCTCTAAAGAAGATAGAGCCTTGTTAGGCCATCTCATGTTTGTAGCAGGAGAGGTTGCTAGAGATTTAGGGGTACAAGAGTCATTTAGGCTGGTTGTCAATAATGGAAAGGATGCAGGACAAACAGTCTTTCATTTGCACATTCATTTAATAGCAGGAAAAAAGTTTACTGAACTTTCAATCTAAATTTTAAGAAAATTTCTTTAAAGATTCTTTAGCTTCATGTGCCTTTTCGATATTTAAATATATTGATTCTGTAATTTGGAAATTCTTCCCCGCTAACTCCAAAGCCCACCTCAAATGTTTTATTGACTGATCATAGTTGCCTGTCAGAAAGAAGTACTCCGCCCTAGATTGATGAAGACCAATAATATTCTTTGATAAGCCTTGAGTTTCTGCAAGCCAATACCAGATTTGTGGGTCGCTTGATCTTTTGACTGTAAGTTTTTTTAATTGATCTTCTGCTTCTTCAAACTTTTCAGCATCCATAAGTATACGAGAATAAAAAATTGTTAAAGGATAATTTCCAGGGTTTACCTCTAGAAGATTTTTTGCAAGAGATTGAGATTCCAGTAAATTCTTTGCGTTCATGTGAACTTCTAAAAGGGCCATTTGCAGGATAAGGTTTTCACTATCTAAAGATAAAGCCTTTCTGGCTAACTCAAGAGCTTCAGAATGCTCTCCATTTCTTGATTTTGAAAGAGAAAGTCCATACAAGGCAGATATTTTCTCTTTAATAGATTTAGATAGTCTCAGTTCTTCCTTATGCCTATCAATAGATTGTCTTGGCTGTTTAGTGAAGTGTATTAACGATCTATTTCTAATTAAGGAATAATTTAAAGTATTTTTATAGTTGTTACCTTTAATTTCAGATGCTCTCACTCTAGAGTCACTGATTCTTTTTTTTGTAAGAGGGTGAGATCTCAGGAACTCTAAATCATTGGAGCCCGATAGACGACTTAAATCTTGTAGAATCTCAAACATATCTCCCATGCTTTGTGGATCAAAACCAGCTGCTGTGAGCGTCTTAAATCCTACTCTATCAGCCTCTTGTTCATTCCCTCTGCTGTAAGATAAAGATTGTTGATTGATGACTTGCTGACCTGCAATTATGGCTTCAGGGCTTGTAGCTGCTGCTATCGCAATACTGGCTAAGATTAGCAAGGAGTTGGCCATGCTTCTGTCTTTCTGCCTTTGCATTCTCCTAGCAAAGTGTCTTTGGCTAAGGTGGGCTAATTCATGAGCAAGTACTGAAGCAAATTCACCTTCGTTTTTTGCGTGATATATTAATCCTCCATTTATTCCAATAATTCCTCCCGGCGCAGCAAAAGCATTAACTGATCGTTGATCAATTAAAGTTATTTCTAATCTTCTGTCTTTAAGTTGACTGTATTCCGAAAGTCTATAAATTAAATGCTCTACGTAGTCTTGTGTAATTGGGTCTTTATATTCAGGCAAGCTTCTTCTCAATTGAGCCATGTACAGTCTTCCAAGCTTATATTCAGAGGCAATAGATATAGATGAAGAAGAGGCATTGCCTAACTCAGGCAAAGTTTCCTCTTCAGAAGAAATAACAACAGAATTCATAAAAAGAATAATTAAAACTAAATATCTCATTTTATAAAAAAAAATTTAAAGAACTATCTATGTTTAATGTATGTATCATATTTATACGTATTTGAAATTTGACCATGCTTTTATATAGCAGTTCCTTAATTTATATAAATATTTAACAAAAACAATGCAAAATCTTCTTAATAAATTCTTAACGAGGTATTTTTCTAATGAGGAGTCAATTTATTTTGGTCTTTTGCTTTTGAGTTCTTTCCTTTTTATATATCTTTTTGGTTCTATTTTATTACCAGTGCTTGTAAGTATAGTAGTCGCTTTTTTACTGAATGGGTTGCTTTCAACTTTAAGATCTATCAATCTCTCTCATAGAATATCTTTATTTTTAACGCTATTTATATTCTTTAGTTTCTACGTATCTCTGTTCTTTTTATTACCTTCTCTTGGCAAGCAAATAAATTCATTAATCCAAAGCATGCCTTTGATAGCTATTGCCTTCCAGGAAAATCTTGAGTTACTCTCACAAACTTACCCAGAAATTTTTTCAGAAGATGGTGTAAATACTCTTTTTGCCAATTTAACTTCACAATTTAGTTCTCTATTGAATAACGCTTTAGGACAGCTCGCAGGAACTATATCTTTCTTAATCAGCACAGTTTTCTTTGTTGTTTTGGTGCCGATTATGGTTTTCTTTTTCTTAAAAGATAAAGAAGTCCTTTTGCCGATGTTAACCGTTTTATTGCCAACAAAAAGAGGCTTTATGAACACAGTTTTCTCTGAAATGAATCAACAATTATTCAATTACGTAACAGGTAAGTTTATAGAAATGATAATTGTGGGCTCTGTATCCTATGTGGTCTTCTTGATACTTGGACTACCCTATGCTGTTCTTATATCTATTCTCGTGGGATTGTCTGTAATAATTCCTTTCTTCGGGGCTTTCTTAGTAACAATACCCGTCTTGTTGGTTGGCTTGTATGAGTGGGGTTTGTCAGATACTTTTTACTGGCTTCTTGCCTTGTACCTAATTATCCAAATTTTGGATGGAAACGTTCTTGTCCCAGTTTTATTTTCTTCAAGGAACAACTTACATCCAGTAATAATTTTGATAGCAGTTTTGTTTTTTGGAGGTATTTGGGGTTTCTGGGGCTTATTTTTTGCCATCCCATTGGCAACTTTTATAAAAGCAATCTTTAATGCCTGGCCTCAACCAAAAGATGTAAACAGCTCATAAAGAATTAAATTTCTTTGGCCGATTCTAAAACTTCTTCTGCGTGACCCTTAACCTTTACCTTTCTCCATTCTTTAACTAATTTACCTTTTGAATTAATTAAAAAGGTACTTCTTTCAATGCCCATATACTTTTTACCGTACATGCTTTTTTCTTTGATAACATCATATTGGTTACATATTTTTTCATCTGGGTCAGAAATTAAATCAAAATTGAAACTTTGTTTCTCTTTAAAGTTTTCATGGGACTTTAGGGATTCTCTGGATAGACCAAAAATAATAGTATTAGTCTTTTTAAACTCTTTATAAAGGTCTCGAAAGTCTTGGCCCTCTGTAGTACAACCGGGCGTACTATCTTTGGGATAGAAATAAAGTACTACATTTGTTCCTTTTAAATCGGCTAAGTTAGCAATCTTGTCTCCAGTACAAGGGCCCTTAAAAATGGGGGCTTTAGAATTTATTTTTGGTGATGTCATATATCCTCCTATAGAATCCGCTTATAATAATTGCTTGAATGTACTTTTAACACTACTTAATAAAATTTTTTAAAGATGTATGCTCTTACTGGTTCAATAGTTGCTTTAGTTACGCCGATGGATGCTGATGGATCCATTGCTTGGCAGAGCCTCTTTGATTTGATTGATTGGCATGTAGATTCCGGGACTGCAGGTATTGTATTTGCTGGAACCACAGGTGAGTCGGCTACGATAGATGTGTCTGAACACGTCCAGATAATCAAACAAGCTTCAGAATATGCCGAAGGTAGAATACAAATAATTGCAGGCACCGGAGCTAATTCTACAAAAGAAGCCGTATACCTTACTTCAGCAGCAAAAAAAGCAGGGGCAGATGCGTGTTTGTTGGTCACTCCTTATTACAACAAGCCAACTCAGTTAGGACTTGTTGCTCACTATAAACAAATAGCAAACGAGGTAGATATTCCTCAAATTCTGTATAACGTTCCTAGCAGAACGGGTTGTGACTTACTCTCTGAAGCAGTCTTTGAACTTTCAGAGGAAACAAACATAGTAGGTTTAAAAGATGCTACGGGTGATTTAAATCGACTAGAAGAACTAAAAAAAGGATTAGCTGATAAGTTGAATAAGAATTTATTCTTTTTGTATTCAGGTGATGATCCAACCTCTACTCAGTTCATTCTTAATGGAGGAGCAGGAACAATTTCTGTAACTGCAAATGTTGTACCCGAGCGTATAAGTAAAATTTGTGAGTCGGCACTCAACGGAGAAGAAAAAAAATCAATGGAACTTAATGATGAGCTTGCCGCGTTAAATTCTGCTTTATTTATTGAATCTAACCCAATTCCTGTAAAATGGGTTTTGAATAGGTTGGGGAGAATACCATTGGGTATAAGGCTACCATTAACCATTCTGGATACCAAATATCATAATAACTTGGAACTAATTCTAAAAGAATTGAGTCTATTAAATTAATGAAAATACTATTTTTGAAGAATATTCCTTTTATCATTCTCTTAACTATCATGCCTGGCTGCAGTTATGTCTTTGACGACAAGATAAATGACTACTTAAAGGAAACAGAATCGGAAGCGCTGGATATACCAGAAGAAAATGCCGCCAGGCCAATAGTTGATTTTTACCCACTTCCCCAAGGCGCATTAAAAGAAAATGTTTTATCTTATGAAATTCCTATGCCTCAGCAAGTTTTCTCTTCGGGAACTACAAATGAAGTGCGCCTCCATAAACTTGGAGAAGTAAGGTGGATCTATGTTGAAACCTTACCAAGCAGTACTTGGCCTCTGATGAAAGACTATTGGAATTCTAATGAATATGGATTGTCTTCTGAAGACCCTTCTACGGGAATTATAGAAAGTAATATTGTTTTAGTTAACGAGCAAGAGACTAAATTCATTATGAAAATTGAGCATGGAATAAGACAGGCAAGTTCAGAAATATTTATTTCTCATGTTTCTAAAAACTTAGATGATGACTGGATTAGGTTATCAGGAGAGAATAATTTAGAAGAAAAAGTTTTCTTGTCTAGTTTAGATTTTTTATCTAATTCTTCATCCGCAGGAGGAACTTCACTGGTGGCTTTAAATTTAAATATCGGACAAAAGGCGATACTTAAACAAAATGAAGACCTCACAAATTTTATAGAACTGAATTTAGAATTTCCTAGAGCATGGGCCGCCGTAGACAGAGCCCTTAAAGAAGCCCTGATAACAGTTAATGACTTAGATAGAAAAGAAGGCATCTTCTATGTTTCATTTTCTAGAGATGAAGATAAAGGTTTCATAAGAAGGATGTTTTCAAGAGAAAGTCCATCTGCAGGAGACTTTAAAGTTGTAATCATTGAAGAAAGTGAAAACAAATGCATAGTAACTGTTGGTGGAGACACGGAAGAATCTAAAGTTTTTGAAAGAGACTTGCTCTCTGAAATTAACCAATCATTATCATAAGAGGAGAGTTATGAACAAAGGAGAATTAATAACAACTGGAAAAGCGAAATCATTATATGAAAGCGATGACAGTGACTATATTATTTTGCACTACAGAGATGATACTTCAGCATTTGACGGAAAAAAAATAGAAGCGTTAGATGGTAAAGGAAGCATAAATAATAAGTTTAATGCTTTTATTATGGAGTATCTTGAGAAAGAAGGTATCGAAACTCATTTTGAAAAATTACTTTCTAATACTGATAGCCTTGTTAAAAAATTAGAAATGGTCCCTGTAGAGTGCGTTGTAAGAAATGTCACTGCGGGAAGTATTTGTAAAAGACTTGGGCTGGAAGAAGGGAAAGATCTTAATCCCTCAACTTTTGAATTCTTCTATAAAGATGATGAATTAGGCGACCCCATGATTAATGATTACCACATTAGATCTTTTGGATGGGCTACTCAGGAGCAAATTGATCAAATGCAGGAAAAAACCTTTGAAGTAAATACGGCTCTACAAAAACTTTTTTCAGATGCGGGCATGATTTTAGTAGATTACAAACTTGAATTTGGTTCTTTCAATGGAAGGTTGATGCTAGGTGATGAGTTTACTCCTGATGGCTGCAGAGTTTGGGATGCTGTGACCCGAGAAAAGCTAGACAAAGACCGATTTAGACAAGGCCTCGGAGATGTCGTTGAATCTTACCAAATAATAGCTAAGAAATTAGGCGTTATATAGAGGCTATTTGAGACTTCCATTTATAGAATCTAAAATTTTATTACCTGGGCATAGATCCTCCTCTGAGAGGCTGTTAAGTGGCCTGTCTGTTACATTTAATATTTCTTTAAGGTCTATTGCATCTGGATCGGCATACAGCAAGCCAGTAAGAACTTTTCCATCTCTTTGTGCTTCTTGAATCATCCTAATCGCAGTAATCTTATCTCTTGGATCATAATCTTCAGCTAGTTTCTCTAAAGAAAGTGTGGATCCGTCATGAAGAGAAAGATCTATTACGGCTCCGGGATCGTAGCTGGCTTTAATTTCTTTACCTAAAGGAACAAAGTCAGGCTTTGCAAGCGATTCATTGTGTTCTCTTATGTAGTCATAACTTTTAGTAGATGAATTATGATTATTAAAAGTTACGCAGGGCGATATTACATCTAACAGAGCAAAGCCTTTGTGGCTCATCGCCGCCTTTATCAATGGTACTAACTGCTCTCTATCACCAGAAAAACTTCTCGCTACAAAACTGGCTCCCAGTTGGATTGCCATGGAAGGTAAATCAATTGCAGGAAATAAGTTGTCATCTCCATATTTACTCTTTGATCCCAAATCATTCGTTGCAGAAAACTGACCTTTTGTAAGTCCATAGGTTCCATTGTTCTCAACAAAATAAGTCATGTTTAATTGCCTTCTTGCGCAATGAATAAACTGACCAATACCTATTGATGCAGTATCTCCATCTCCTGAAACACCAAGATAAAGCAATTCGTGGTTTGCCATGGCTGCGCCAGTAGCTATTGAAGGCATTCTGCCATGAACCGAATTAAATCCATGAGATTGATTAAGAAAATAAGCCGGTGCTTTAGAAGAACAGCCTATTCCTGATAGTTTTGCTACTTTATAAGATTCTATGCTCAATTCAAAGCAGGCTTCAACTATTGCGGCACTGATTGAATCATGTCCACATCCAGCACAAAGAGTTGAAACGGCTCCTTCATAATCTCTTCTGGTTAGACCTAATTTATTAGTTTCTAGTCTTGGATGATGATTTAAAGGCTTTGTTATATATGTCATTTTTATTTCCCAGATGCTATCTTGGAAGGTGTTCCAGATAAGTGAGCGTTAATTTTACTAGTGATATATTTTGCCGTTATGGGCTGACCATCGAAACACAATATCGAGACAAGTTTGTCAGGAATGATTCCTCCTTCAGCCATTATTAAGGTCCTCATTTGCCCGTCTCTATTTTGTTCAACAATAAAAAGTAAATCATGATCTTCTATGAATTCCCAAACTTCTAAATTAAAAGGAAATGCACGTAAACGCATGGCATCTATTTTCATACCTTGGTCTTCTAACTCATGCAGTGCTTCCTGCATTGATATATCTGTACTTCCGTAGTAAATAATACCCATCGAACTTGTGTTTTCTTCTTGGTTAAAAACAGGAGGAGGAACCAAGTCAGCAGCCGTTTGGAATTTTTTTAGAAGCCTTGAAAGAACTTCTGCATTCTTATCTCCGTCTTCGGTATACCTGGCGTATTCATCATGGGAGGTGCCTCTTGTAAAATAAGCTCCCTTATTGGGATGAGTACCAGGGTATGTTCTGTAAGGTATGCCATCTCCATCAACATCAAGATAGCGACCAAATCTCTCCATTCCGTCAAGATCTTCTTTAGAAAGAACCTTTCCTCTATCGTAAGCTCTTTCATCATCCCAAGTAAATTCTTTGGTAGACCAATCATTCATTCCTAAGTCCAAATCAAGTAAAACAAATATAGGAGTTTGAAGTCTTTCAGCTAAATCAAAAGAATCTGCAGCAAAATCAAAACACTCTTTAGGGTCACAAGGAATCAAAAAAACGTGTTTGGTGTCTCCATGAGAGGCATAAGCACAAGCAAGGATATCTGATTGTTGAGTTCTTGTCGGCATTCCAGTTGAAGGCCCACCCCTTTGAACATTGAATATAACGGAAGGAACTTCAGCAAAATAAGCCAAACCAATGAACTCACTCATTAAAGAAATTCCGGGCCCGCTAGTTGCTGTAAAAGCTCTAGCACCATTCCAGTTTGCTCCTATTGTCATTCCCACGGCTGCCAACTCATCTTCTGCTTGTATAAAAGCAAATTTATTTTTTTGAGTGTCGTCTTCAATTCTCAGTTGTTCACTATATTTACTAAAGGATTCTGCTAATGAGGTTGAAGGAGTAATCGGATACCACGCACAAACCGAAGCACCACCATAAACGCAGCCTAAGCCCGCGGCATCATTTCCGCTGGTAAGAATAAGACCGTCAGTTTTATTTGAGGCCACTACTTCAATTTCGCACATATCTTTGAAGTTTTCTTCAGCGTACTTATATCCTATATCCAAAGCTTTCACATTAGGTTCTATTAATTTTTCTTTCCCTTTAAATTGCTCTTCTATTAGAGTTTCATAAATGCCTTTGTCCATCTTAAGAATTGATGCCAAAAGTCCTACATAGCCAAGATTCTTAAATAATAATCTTTGTTTGGGATTGGAGAATTCTTCAACACAGAGTTTGGTTAAAGGAATTTCAAGAATATTTATATCTGCTCTTCCAAAATCTCTTTTCCACGAGGAATCATAAATTAAGTACCCTCCAGAACTGAGTTCTTCTACATCTTGTCCATAAGACTGAGGATTCATTGCTATAGATATGTCTATTCCATCTCTTCTTCCTAAATAACCTTTTTCATTAACTCTAACTTCAAACCAGGTAGGCAGCCCTTGAATATTAGAAGGGAAGATATTTTTAGGGCTTACTGGAATTCCAGATCTGAAAACCCCTTTAGCAAACATTTGATTGGCGCTTGCCGAACCAGAACCGTTAACGTTAGCAAATTTGACTACAAAATCATTAGTTGAAGCTATTTTTTTCATGAATATGCCTTGGCCTCCTCATAAAGAAAATTTTGCATGTCCCAAGCTCCTGTAGGACACCTTTCTGCACACAGGCCACAATGCAAGCAGACATCTTCGTCTTTAACCATCACACGAGCTGTAGGCAGTTCTTTAGATACCAGAATTTCTTGATTTAGGTTCAAGGCCGGAATCCTAAGACTGTTCCTTAAATCCTCTTCGTTGTTATTTGATATAAAGGTTATGCAGTCAGTAGGGCATATATCAACACAAGCATCACATTCAATACAGGTATCTTCAGAAAAAACAGTTTGAATATCACAATTGAGGCATCTTTGAGCCTCTTCTAGAGCCATTTGTTCATCAAAACCAAGTTCTACTTCCATCTTTAGATCTTTTAAAGCTACTTTCTTCTCAGCATGAGGGACCAAAAGTCTGTTTGCTTGAGAAATATCATTATCATATGACCATTCATGTACCCCCATCTTTTGACTAATTAAAGTAGTACCTGGCTCTGGTCGTTCATATAAGTCTTTCGCATTACAGAACTTATCAATTGATATAGCAGCTTGATGCCCATGAGCCGCTGCCCAAATAATGTTTTCAGGACCCCACGCAGCATCTCCACCAAAGAAAATCTTCGGATTGGTAGATTGAAAAGTAATTTTATCAACTATTGGCATATCCCACTCTCCAAACTCAATGCCTATGTCTCTTTCAATCCATTCAAATGCATTGTCTTGTCCGATAGCAACCAGAACATCGTCGCATTCTATAATTACCGCTTCTTCGTCCGTAGGGACTAAAGATCTTTTACCATTTTCATCAAATACAGCTTCTACCTTTTGAAATTCCATTCCAACAAGCTTTCCGTTCTTGGTTACAAACTTCTTAGGTACGTGATTATCAAGGATTGGTATATCTTCATTCATTGCATCTTCAATTTCCCATTCCGAAGCCTTCATTTGATCAAAAGGACTTCTTACGGTTACCTTAACTTCATTTGCTCCAAGTCTAATTGAGGTTCTGCAACAATCCATGGCTGTATTTCCACCACCCAGAACAATAACTTTGTTGCCTATAGATTTAGTATGTTCAAAGGCTATGCTTGTTAGCCAATCAATTCCAATATGAACATTTTTATCCGCTTCCTCTCTTCCCGCTACATTGATATCCCTTCCTTTTGGTGCACCGGTGCCAACATATATTGCATCGTAGTCCTCGTCCAATAAATCTTTCATACTAGTTATTTCTGAGTTATATCTAGTCTCAATACCTAAATTAATAATTTGATCTACTTCTTCGTTTAAGACTTTTTCTGGGAGTCTGAAAGAAGGAATATTTGTTCTCATTAAACCACCAGCTCTGTAATCTTTTTCATAAAGGACACAATGATATCCTAATAAAACAAGATCTCTGGCAACAGCAAGGGAAGACGGCCCACCGCCTATCAAGGCTATTTTTTTACCATTTGAAGGAGGCGTTTCAGGAAGAAGTGAAGAAATTTCATCTTTGTAGTCGTAAGTTACTCTTTTTAATCTACAAATTGCAACAGGTTTATCGTGAGTTCTTGTTCTTCTGCAAGCCGGTTCGCAAGGCCTATCACACGTCCTTCCAAGAATGCCTGGGAAAACGTTAGACTCCCAATTAAGCATGTAAGCTTCGTTATAATTTCCTTGAGCTATTTGTCTTATATATTCAGGTACAGGTGTATGAGCAGGGCAGGCATGCTGGCAATCTACTACTTTATGATAATATTGTGGATCTGAGGTATCAGTGGGAGGTACAAAGCTTTGTACTTCAGTAACACTAACTTCTTGATTAGAGGCTTTTGCAGATGGATTCTTTGCAGATTCAATCTTTAGTTTTAAATTCTCAACCGCTTGCCATCTAAGCTCTCGAGCCTTTTCAAGATCATGAGTTTGTAATGATTCTCTTAAATCATAACCTAGAGAATCTTTTAGGGTTCTAGGCACGGCCACTTTAACCCACCAAGTGTTGTACCTTTTGAAAAGGTATTTAGTCTCCATACCCACACCTCAATAAAAATTTTTAGACCGTAACTAATATGTATGGTACATAAAATTATCATTAAGTAAAAGTGTTTTGATAGATATACTATTTTTTTTTGTGGTAGAGCATTTACACAAGGTACATGCACCTTTTTTTAAATATTCTGCATAACAATCTTGACAAATTTAGTCGGGATTATAAAATGTATCACATGAAACTAACCACTAGAGGAAAATATGCAGTAACTGCCTCTTTAGATTTGGCCATGCATAATGAAAATACTTCTTATGTGGCTATTTCAGAGATAGCTAAAAGACAGTCTATACCTGCATCTTATCTAGAACAGCTCTTCAGATACTTACGAAAGGCTGGAATTTTAGAATCTCTAAGAGGACCTGGAGGTGGCTACAAGCTAACTCGGTCCACTTCAGATATTAAAATTGGAGAAATTATCGCTGCTGTTGAAAATAGAATGGATGCAACTCAATGTGGAGGAGAGGGTAACTGTAGCGCAGGGTCTAAATGCCTAGCACATAATTTATGGACGGAGTTGAACAGTGAAGTTGATAACTTTTTGATGAATAAATCATTACAAGATGTAATAAATGGCAGCTCTAAAATAAGAGAAGAAAATTTAAACAACCTATTAATAGCAACAGGATAAAAATAAATGAAACTACCTATTTACTTTGATTATGCCTCCACAACTCCAGCTGACCCGAGGGTTGTAAAAAAGATGCAAGATTGTTTATCTCTAGACGGAAATTTTGGAAACCCCGCTTCGAGGTCCCATGCTTTTGGCTGGAAAGCAGAAGAAGCAGCAGAAGAAGCAAGATCTCATGTTGCTGACCTTGTTAATTGTGATCCAAGAGAGATTGTTTGGACTTCAGGAGCAACAGAATCAGATAATTTAGCCATCAAAGGTTCAGCAATATTTAATAAAGCTAAAGGGAATCATATTATTACTTCAAAAGTAGAGCACAAAGCAGTATTAGATAGTTGCAGACAGCTAGAGAGGCAGGGCTTTGAAGTAACGTATTTAGATCCGGGTTCAAATGGAATAGTAACCCCAGAAATGGTTAAAGAAGCAATATGCGAAAAAACGATACTAGTCTCCTTGATGCATGTAAATAATGAGATTGGAGTTATAAATGATATTAAAGCTATTGGTAAAATAACAAGAGAAAGAGGAATAGTCTTTCATGTGGATGCAGCTCAGAGTACAGGCAAGGTAGATATTGATCTTTCTGACTTAGAGGTAGACCTCATGTCTTTCTCAGCTCATAAAACTTATGGACCAAAGGGCATAGGCGCTCTATACGCAAGTAGAAAACCAAGAATACGTCTTGAAGCTCAAATTCATGGCGGTGGTCATGAGAGAGGCATGAGATCAGGAACTCTGGCAACTCATCAAATAGTGGGAATGGGAGAGGCTTTTAGGATTGCTAAAGAAGATATGAATTCAGATAATGAAAGAATAATGAAATTGCGTGATAAGTTTTGGGATGGTCTTAAGGATATGGAAGAAATTTATTTGAATGGAGATGAAAAACAACGTGTAGCCGGTTTTTTAAACGTTAGTTTTAACTTCGTTGAAGGCGAGTCATTAATCATGGCACTCAAAGATATTGCCGTTTCTTCTGGTTCAGCCTGTACATCAGCAAGTTTAGAGCCTTCTTATGTCCTAAGAGCAATAGGTCTGAAAGATGAATTGGCACATAGCTCTATTCGTTTTGCAATAGGGAGATTCTCTACGGAAGCTGAGATTGATTATACTGTTGACCTGGTCAGAGATGCAGTTGATAAACTCAGGATTTTATCGCCTCTTTGGGATATGTATAAAGATGGCGTTGATTTGGATTCTGTTGAGTGGATAGAACATTAATTTTTATAAGGGGTAATAGATATGGCGTATAGCAAAAAAGTAGTAGACAAGTTTGAAAAAACTCTCCAAGATCCAGAAAAGCATAGTGTTGGAAGATGGGATCCATCAGATTCTGATATTGGAACAGGGATGGTAGGAGCACCTGCTTGCGGGGATGTTATGAGGTTGCAAATCAAGTGTGAACAAAGAAATAATACACATGTAATCAATGATGTGAAATTTAAAACTTACGGATGTGGTTCTGCTATTGCATCCTCAAGTGAGCTGGTTGATATGTTAAAAGGCAAAACCCTGGAAGAGGCAAAGCAAATAAAAAATATAGATATTGTCGAAGCACTTGAATTACCAGCAATTAAAATACATTGTTCTGTGCTTGCTGAAGACAGTATTCATCAGGCAGTTGCTGACTATGAATCTAAGTTATAAATAAATGGAAAAAATTTCTTTACAAGCTCCAAGCTCTTTTGATCCTAACAGCTTTGATTTAACAGATTCTGCTTTAGAGCATTTTACAAGAAGCCTTGAAGAAAGGAGTTCGGGGATTGGAGTAAGATTTTCTGTTTCTGAGTCTTCAGGGTGTTCAGGCTATACCTACTCTTTGGATTATGTAGATAGTTCTTCAGAAGAAGATTTAGTTTTTGATTTCTCATCTTTGAAAGTTTTTATAGATCCAACTTCTTTTAACTACTTAAAAGGTACTAAGGTTGATTTCTCTATGGATGGAGTGAATCAAGGCGTGAAGTTTCTCAATCCTAATGTCAAAGCAGTTTGCGGATGTGGCGAGAGCTTTGAAGTAGATATTTAATTTTTAAACCATAGATGGCAAAAATTAAGGTTTATCCTCATCCAGAGCTGTGTCCAGAAGGAGCGGTGATAGAAGGAAGTCCAGGAGATACAATCTGTGAAGCATTGTTAGATAATAAAATATCTATAGAGCATGCCTGTGAATTGTCCTGTGCATGCACTACTTGTCATGTTGTGGTTAGAAAAGGCTTTGTAAATCTTGATGAAGCCTCAGAAGCGGAAGAAGATATGCTAGACAAGGCTTGGGGTCTTGAATCTCAGTCTAGATTAAGTTGCCAAGTTATTATTGGCAAAGATGATTTAGAAATTGAACTTCCCAAATACACCATTAACATGGTCTCGGAACAGAACTAGATATGCTTTGGACGGATGTCAATGAAATAGCTATTGAGCTATTTGATGCAAGGCCGGATTTCGATCCAACCTATGTACTGTTTACTGACTTAAGAGACTGGATTATAGCTCTAGATGGTTTTGAAGATGACCCAAATAAATCTAATGAGAAGATATTAGAAGCTATACAGATGCTTTGGATTGAAGAAAGAGATTAAAAAATATCTGCAATCAGTAAGAACTCCCTAAGACCCTTCAAACTATTATAGGAAAAAGAAACCAAAGCATTTCTTTATAAAGGTAAATTTCTTACTAGTTCAACTCTTTGTTAAGTATAATGCGCCCCTTTTTAATTTAAGGAGAATCATGTCTACAGAAAAAACTTTATCAATAATTAAACCCGATGCTTTTGGAAAAGGGCATGCTGAAGAAATTTGCAAAAGATTAGAGGCAGAAGGGTTGGTCATAAAAGAAAAGAAAGAAATGCACCTATCAGCAGATAAAGCAGAAGGGTTCTACATAGAGCATAAAGAAAGACCTTTTTTCCCTGCGCTTGTTGAGTTTATGATCTCTGGCCCTATACAGGTTCAAATTTTAGAGGGTGATAATGCAATCTCACGTTACAGAGAGATTATGGGAAGTACAAATCCTAAAGAGGCTGCTCCAGGAACATTGCGAGCTGACTTTGCAGAATCTATAGATGCAAATGCAGTCCACGGTTCAGATTCTCCAGAATCTGCAGAAAGAGAAATTGCTTATTTCTTTTCAGATTAGAACTACTTTGAATGTCGGAAGAACAAGAAGATAAATTTTTAGGATACCTTCTTAGCCAAGCTCGAAAGAAGAAAAGGTTAAGGTATAAGAAATTATCTTCTGAACTAAAAATACCTGAAAGTTATCTTCAGGCACTTGAAGAAGAAGATTATGAGGTAATGCCAGGCGGAGAACCGTATATAAAGGGTTATTTACGATCGTATGCAAAAAAGTTAGAGCTAAATCCTGATTTAATTATCCAAAAATATGAACGTTACCTTTCTTTAAATACGAATAATCCAAAAACAAAATCTGAATATAAATCTGTAAAAAAAATTTACAGTCCAAAAATTTTATTACTAGTATCTTTTTTTGGGATCTCAGTTCTTTTAATCTTATTCATTTTAGTCATAGATTCTAAAAATGACCTTCCAACAGAATCACCCAAGGATGATTTAATTCAAAAAGAATCTGAGTACGAGGTTGAGCCGTTAAAACTTAAAGAAGAAATACAGGAGATGGCATCAGGTAATGATCAAATTTTAGAATCTGAAGCGGCTTCTTCAGAATCTATGCCCTTAGCGACCAATCAAGATATTGGATTAAAACCAGACTTGTTAGAGATTTTATTTTTAGGTGAAAGTTGGGTTGAAATTCAAAATCTCAAAGAAATTTTTGCCTATAAACTCATTGAATCTGGCTCTACATTGGTTATTGAAGAAGAAGGCCCTTTTAAAGTTATTATTGGAAATTCTAAAAATGTTTCTTTATTTTTTAATAAAAAGAATATTGATTTATTGCAGTCTTCTAATAGGGAAAATAACGTAAGTTGTGTAGTATTGCCTGCAGGTAAATGTAGTGAATTTCCAAGATAAGACGATAAGAAGAAAATCTCGCCAAATCAAAATTGGAGATGTACTCGTGGGCGGAGATGCACCCATTACAATTCAAAGCATGACCAACACAAGAACAGAAGATGTGAAGGGAACTTTGGCCCAAATCAAGCAATTAGAAGACGCAGGCGCTGATATAGTTAGAGTCTCTGTTCCAGATCAAGATTCTGCAGATGCCTTTGCAAAAATAAAAAAAGGAACCAAGATGCCCTTGGTGGCTGATATTCATTTTGATTATACGATGGCCCTAGAGGCGATAAAAGGCAAGGCAGATTGTATTAGAATTAATCCCGGTAATATTGGTAAAGAAGAAAAAATAAAACAAGTTATTTCAGCTGCTAAAGATAATGGTGTTCCCATAAGAGTCGGAGTCAATGCAGGTTCTTTAGAAAGGAAGTTGCAAATAAAATACGGAGAGCCTAACGCAGATGCTCTTGTTGAATCGGCCTTAAATCATATCAATATCCTTCAGCAATTAAATTTTAATGATTTTAAACTAAGTATAAAAGCCTCTGATGTGTTTTTAACTATTGAGAGCTATAGAAAAATAGCAAAACTCATAGATCAGCCCTTGCACTTAGGAATAACAGAAGCTGGTGGTTTCAGATCTGGGACGGTAAAATCAGCTGTTGGTTTAGGGGCATTATTGCTAGACGGCATAGGCGATACGATGAGAGTTTCGCTAGCTTCAGATCCGGTAGATGAAATCAAGGTAGGGTGGGATATTCTTAAAAGTTTAAAAATCAGATCAAGGGGCATCAATTTTATAGCTTGCCCAAGTTGTTCTAGAATGAATTTTGATGTGATAGGAACGATGAATCAATTGGAGAATAGGTTAGAAGATGTGGTTGAGGACATGGATGTGGCTGTTATCGGTTGTTACGTGAATGGCCCCGGAGAATCAAAGCACACAACAATCGGAGTGACAGGCGGATCTCCAAAGAACCTTATCTATATTGATGGAAAACCTGATCACAAGGTTGAAAGCAAGGATTTAGCCGAACGTTTAGAATATTTAATTAGAGAAAAAGTAAAAAGAATACAGGCTGATGAAGAATCTTTAATTGTTAAATCAGATTAATATGACAAAGGTAAGAACGGTAAGAGGAATGAATGATATAACACCCAAAGAGGTTGTTTCTTGGGTTTATGCTGAAAAAATTATAAGCAGAGTGTTTGGTTCTTACGGATATGAAGAAATAAGGTTTCCTGTTGTGGAAAATACTGAGTTATTTGATAGAAGCAACGAAGCGTCAGACATGGTTTCTAAAGAAATGTACACTTTTCAAGACAAAGGTGGAGACAATCTTTCCCTTAGACCGGAAGGAACAGCAAGTTGTGTGAGAGCTTGTATAGATAATGACTTAATAAGAACAGACTCCCCTAGACTTTGGTACAACGGACCGATGTTTAGGTACGAAAGACCACAAAAAGGCAGATCAAGACAATTTCATCAATCTAGCGTGGAAGTTTTTGGAATGGATGGCCCTGAAATTGATGCAGAAATTATTCTCTTGTCTTCTAGGTTGTGGAAAGCATTAGGTATAGACCGAGATTTATATTTAGAAATTAACAGTTTGGGTAGCGAAGAAACAAGGCAAGATTACATCGAAGCCTTAGTAAAATTCTTTAAACCCTTGGAAGGCAGTTTAGACGAAGATTCAAAAAGGAAATTAGAGGAAAATCCGCTAAGGATTTTGGACTCTAAATCAGAGAATATTATAAATCTACTGCAGGAAGCCCCAAAAATAACTGATTTTTTGGATGAAGATTCAGCTCTACATTTTAAAAGTTTATTAAATCTTTTAGATGCTTCCGGAATTGAATACTCCATAAATAGCAATCTTGTTCGAGGCTTAGATTATTATAATAAGACGGTTTTTGAGTGGAAAACAAAAAACCTTGGCTCTCAAGATACAGTTTGTGGAGGAGGAAGGTACGACAGTCTTGTTGAAGAGTTAGGAGGAAAGCCTTGTCCTGCTATTGGATTTTCTATGGGAATGGAAAGACTTATATTATTAATACAAGATTCGCTTCAAGAAGATATAATTAGAGACCAAAGCTTGGATTGTTTTTTTATCTGCTTCGGAAAGAGCAGTATTAATAAAGCACTGCTGTATGCTGAAGAAATAAGAAACACATATCCCGACTTGAACTTAAAGATAAATTTTGGGTCAGAGAGTGCGAGTTCTCAATTTAAAAAAGCCGATAAATCAGGTGCAAGATTCGCTTTAATATTGGGTGAAACTGAAATTGAGGAAGATAAAATTACTTATAAAGATTTAAGAAAAAGGTCGGAACAAGAAACAACTGATTTTAGAAATATTTTAGAAAAATTAAATAATTACATTCAAGAAGGATAAACAATGGCAAATTTTTTCTCTGCATCACAAGACGAACAAGTAGAACTGATAGCATCAATATGGACGAGATTTAAATTTATAATAATTGCTGTCTTGGTATTGGTTGTTGCAGCTATAGTTTTTAGAGAATACTCCGCTTCCTCATCAGACGAGTTTCAATTGAACTCTTCAAGTGCTTATGAAGTTTTCCTGAATTCAACTGGAGATAAAAAAACAGATTCTGCAAAGATTTTAATAGATTCCTACCCTTCTAGTCTCTATTCAAACTTTGCTTTACTTTACCTTGCAAAAGTAAATGTGGAACAACTCAAAATGGAAGAAGCTAAGAATCATCTTAAAAAGGTTTTAAAAAATTCCTCTTCTGGTTGGGGTGAGCAGTTCAATCCAATTGAAAGTTTAGCGAATCTCAGATTAGCAAAAATCTTATTAGAAGAAGGAAAGGCACAAGAAGTTTTAGATCTCCTGGAAGGAAATAAAATTTTAACCGCAAGTATCTATGAAATAAAAGGGGATGCTGAAGAAGAATTAGGCAGAGTAGGAGAGGCAAAGGTAAGCTACTTACAGGCTCTCAAGTTGAGTAACAGTCAACCTATTAGATCTTTAATCAGTATGAAAATAGCAGATCTACAGATAAGTAAATGAGAAATATAAAACAATTTTCTTCTACATTAATTTTTGTCTTTTTGATTTCAGGCTGTTCATCTTTACCTAGCCTAAAATTTTGGGGAGATGATGAGGAGGGAGAGTCTCCAGCAGAACTTTCAAATATAGATCAGTCTTTGCAAATAGAAGTCGAATGGAACAAGAAATTGGGCATAGGCCAAAATTTTGGAAGAATCTTGCCTGCTATCTCTAATGATAATGCTTACTTCATCTCTGGTGATGGTGAATTGTATTCTTTAAATAGAGAGACTGGCCAGGAGGTATGGTCAAGAGGAACGGAAGATAGTGTTTCCGGAGCTATTTCAGTTGGTTATAAACAAATTTTTTATGGGACTCTAGATGGAGAGATCGTAGCTCTGGATATAAAAGGTAACGAAATTTGGAGGTCTCAGACCAGCAGTGAAATACTGGCACCGCCGGTTACAAATGGCAGTATTGTTGCCGTTCAAACTGCAGACGGAAAAGTTTTTGGATTCAACTCCAAGAATGGTGAAGAATTGTGGATTCACCAATCATCCATTCCAAAACTTACATTGCGAGGAACTGCAACACCGATACTAGAGAAAGGCTTTATTTTTACAGGCTTTGCAAATGGAAAGGTTGCTATGATCTACCCTGATTCAGGAGCTATTAGATTAGAGATTCCAGTAACGATGAATGAAGGAAAGTCTGAATTAGAAAGAGTGGTGGATATCGATGGTAAATCTATAGTTGCTGATAACTTATTAGTGTCTGCTTCTTATCAGGGAAACATTACTGCGATAAACCTCTTGGAAGGAAAGATAGCCTGGCAAGAAGAAGTCTCTACAATTCACGATCTGTCTTCTGTGAGATCTACCGTTATTGCAATAGATGAAAAAGATGTACTTAAAGGTTTTGGGCTCTCATCGGGTGCCATACTGTGGCAACAAGAAGGTCTCAAGCTTAGGGGTCTTTCATCCCCAGTTTCTATAGGTAGTAATTTTATTGTTGGTGATTTTGAAGGATACATCCACATAATAAATTCTAAGGATGGTTCTTTTGTTGCTAGAAGAAAAGTATCCAATAGGCCGATACTCGAGATCATTTCTGAGGGTAAAAATTTACTGATAATGGATGAAGCTGGAAGACTGTCTTATTTAAGCGTCGGATAGACTAGAAAATTTCTTATAATTAATTAGTATTTATGTCATCTGTAGTTGCAATAGTTGGTAGACCAAATGTTGGGAAATCTACACTTTTCAACATCTTAACTGGTTCCAAGTCGGCTTTGGTAGCGGACTTTGCAGGTTTAACTCGAGATAGACAATACGGGCATGTTAGAAATTCTTCAACAGTTTTAATTGATACAGGCGGTATAAGTTCTGAGTCTAATGACATTTCAATTGCAGTAAAGAACCAAGCTGAAACAGCCATATTAGAAGCTGATATCTTGTTTTTCCTAGTAGATGTAAAAGATGGACTCACACCACTAGATGAAGAGATTGCATCTTCTTTAAGAAAAACTAATAAAAAGATATTCTTACTTATCAACAAAGTAGACGGCGTAAGGCAAGATTCTCTTTTAGGTGAATTTGAAAGGCTTGGTTTCAAGAACCTGATTGCTTTTTCGGCAGCTCACAACAGAGGTTTAGATGAAATACGAACAGCAATCAATGAGTTTGAAGATGACTTAGAAGGATCAGAAACTTTAAGCAATGATGTCAAAATATCAATAATTGGAAGACCCAATGCCGGAAAGTCTACCCTAATTAATAAATTAATAGGAGAAGATAGAGTCTTGGTTTCTTCGGAATCAGGAACAACAAGAGACTCCATAGAAGTGCCTCTAAAATGGAAAGATAAAAACTTAACTTTAGTTGATACGGCTGGAATGAGGCGTAAAAGATCCATCAAGGAAGAGACCGAATTATCTTCGGTTTCTCAGTCTGTAGACTCAATCCGTAAATCCCATGTTGTAATACTAGTTTTGGATGCCTCTGAGACTATTGTTGATCAAGATGTTCACCTTCTAGGTTTGGCTTTAGCAATGGGAAGGCCAATAATTTTAGCAGCAAATAAATTAGATCTCTTATCAAACAAGCAAAAAGAAGATTTAAAAGAAAACTTCCACAGGAAATTAAGGTTTGCTGAGTTTTTAGAAACAAAATTCATTTCAGCCAAAGATGGCAGGGGGGTTAATGCTTTAATAAAACTTGCAGAAAAAGCATATCTATCAAGCGTAAAAGATCTACAGACTCCTATCTTGAATAGAATTCTTAAGCACGCGCTCTTAAAACAACCACCTCCTATGTCAGGAAGATTTAGACCAAAGTTAAGGTACGCTCATGCGGGAGGAAAAAATCCACCCTCAATAGTTATTCATGGCAATAACTTGAAAGTATTACCAGAATCTTATAAAAAGTTTTTAGAAAATTTTTATAGATTACAGCTTAATCTTGGTTCAACACCTTTGGTAATTAGATTCAATGAAGGTGACAATCCCTTTAAAGAAAGACCTAATCTTTTAACTGAAAGGCAGAAGAAAAAAAGGAAACGCTTAGTCAAAAAAAGAAAGAAATGACATCGCTTTCAAGAATGACCGGGAGTTTTCTGTTAGTCTGCTTTCTTGCTTCAATTGTTAATGTAATACAGAGTAAAGAATTGACTAAATTTAAGCCCCCAGTACCAAAAAAGATTCCTCACATCATGGAAGCGCACGGAGTTGAGCGTGTAGATAACTACTATTGGATGAGGGATGACACCAGAAAGAAAAAATCAGTAATTTCTCATCTTGAAAAAGAAAATAAATATTTAGAAGATTGGTTTATTAAGGAAGAAGATCAGAGAAAAAAATTATTTAAAGAGATAACTGACAGAATTCCTAAAAAAGAAGAATCCATTCCTGTTCGAATGGGTTCTTACGAATATTTTAGGAGATATAAAGCGAATAAAGAGCATCCGATTCTAATAAGAAGAAAAGATAAAAACGCAAAAGAAGAAATATTCTTAGATGTAAATAAGCTTGCCGAAGGTTCCGACTTTTATCAGCTATCAAACTGGAGTATATCTCCACTAGAAAATCAGATTGCAATTGCTGAAGATTTAACAGGAAGACGACAATATAAAATTAAAATTAAAGATTTATCTTCAAATGCATTTCTAAATGAAGAGCTTGAAGGCACTTCGGGGGATATGGCTTGGTCTTCAGATGGTAATTTTTTATTTTATGTAATGAGAGATTCAGAAACGCTACTGCCGTTTCAAGTGTACCGTCATAGGATAGGAGACATACAATCTAAAGATAAACTTATTTTTGAAGAGAAAGACCCTACATACCATGTCTCTGTAGGCAATTCTAGATCAATGGAATTCATAGAGATTGATGTCTCTAGCACCACCAGCTCTGAAGTTTTATTAATAGCTGCTGAGGACCCTCTATCAACACCAAAAGTTTTTTTTAAAAGGATAAAGAACCACTTGTATTCAGTTGAACATGATCCTGAAAGGAACCGTTTTTTGATCCACTCTAACTGGAAAGCTAAGAACTTTCGTTTGCTTGAAATTAATTTAAAAGATTCGACGAAACGGTCGTCTTGGAAAGAGCTAATTCCCCATGACAAAGATATTCTGTTGCAATCTGTTCTGGCTTATAAAGAAAACATAGTAGTAATGGAAAGAAAAAATGGCTTAAGGCAGATTAAGATTCTTAATCCCGAGGCTAAATTACCTAAAGTTTTAAATTTTAATGATCCAGCTTATACCCTCTACTTAGCTTCCAATCCAGAATATGACGTAAAAAAATTCTATTTTGGTTATTCTAGTATGAGGACTCCGGACAGTATTTTTTCAGTAAACTTAGCAAGTGGTCGTAAGAGAATGCTTAAACAGGCTGAAATAAAAGGGCCGTTTTCTCCTAGTCTTTACAAAGTAGAAAGAAAAAATATAAAAGCTAGAGATGGAACATTGGTTCCAACTTCTTTTGTTTACAGAAGAGATCTATTTAAAAAGGGAAAAAACCCATTATTTGTTTACGGTTACGGATCGTATGGAATTTCAGTAGATCCGGGGTTTAGTTCTACTAGACTTTCTCTTTTAGACAGAGGATTTGTATTTGCTATTGCCCATGTCAGAGGGGGGCAAGATCTGGGCCGAGGCTGGTATGAAGACGGAAAAATATTTAATAAGCTTAATACCTTTCATGATTTTATCGATGTTACAAAAGGGTTGCTTGATAAAGGATACGGACAAGAAGGTAGAGTTTATGCAGGAGGTGGGAGTGCAGGCGGGCTTTTGATGGGAGCAATCATTAACATGGAGCCTGAACTTTATAATGGAATTATCTCAAATGTACCTTTTGTAGATGTTTTAACAACAATGTCAGATGAGTCCATACCCCTTACAACCGGGGAATACGATGAGTGGGGCAATCCAGCTGTAAAGAAAGAATTTAATTATATGTTGAAATATTCTCCATACGATAATATCTCTTCCTATTCCTATCCTAGTATTTTAGTAACTGCTGGTTTATGGGATTCCCAAGTTCAATATTATGAACCTGCAAAATACGTTGCAAAGCTTAGAGATTTTTCTACTTCAGAGAACCCAATTTTGTTTAAAATCAATTTAACTGCAGGCCACAGCGGAGTAAGCGGTAGGTTTGCAAGTCTTGAAGAGGTTGCTATGGAATATGCCTTTTTACTTCGGGTAGACTCTAATTAATGTAAGCTTTGGAAGCTAACCAATCATCGCCAATGAGCAACAACAAAATTCTTTCAATTTTGATGTTTATCATAGTCTTTGTAAGCATGGGTCAGTCTGTCTATTGGCAATCTATGCCAATAATAGGAAGAGAGTTTGGTTTCTCAGAGATCCAAATAAATAGTTTAATATCTATCTCTGCGGCAATGTTCATTCTATTCACGCCTTATTGGGGAAGACTCAGTGATAGAATTGGAAGAAAATCAGTACTGATTATTGGTCTTTCTGGATATGTTTTATCTACCATTATCTTTATTTTCTTTGTCAGCTATGGGCTATTAGCCTATGTCTCAGGAACAACCCTTTTAATGCTTTTACTAATATCAAGGATAGTTAATTCTGCTTTGGGAGCAGCTTCTAGACCAGCAACTGGAGCTTATGTAGCAGATGTTACATCCGATGAAGACAGGTCTTCTGGAATGGGGAAGTTTGGCGCAGCAAATAATATTGGAACTATTGCCGGCCCTGTATTGGTTGGCACATTTATTGGTGTAAATTTATTTCCTCTGAATATTGAAAATTTTGGGTTACTTACACCTTTAATTTTAATGTCCTGCATTATGGCTATGACAATCTTATTTGCATTCTTTCTTTTACCAGCCTCACCCAAGAAAGAACCTTCAGATGCGTTGAACATAAAATTAACTTTAGATTCAAACCTTAAGGTTCTAATAGGAATAGGAGTAATAATATTTACAAGTTTTGCAATTATTCAATCCGTTACAGCTTATTATTTACAAGACAGGTTCCTTTTAACGATAAATGAGACTGCACGATCTACTGCACTTTGTCTTGGCGTCATGGCAGCCATGGCTATTGTTTCTCAGCTGACCATAGTACAAAGATTCAAAGGACCTCCGCTTGATTTAATACTTTGGTCAATTCCTATTTTTATAATTAGCGCTCTAACAATTAGTTTTTCTGTAGACTTCAATTGGGTTTTGGTAGGAATGGGTCTGGTGGGTCTTGCAATGGGGTTAGCTTCTCCAGGGTACAGTTCTTTCGCATCTCTAAATGCTGATTCGGAAAGTCAAGGAGCGGCGGTAGGTCTGGCAATGGTTGCTCCAGGTATAGGTTTTGCTCTGGGTCCTCTACTAAGTGGCTTCATATACCAAGTCAATATCATTCTACCTTTTTTGTTTATTATTCCTCTTTTCATTATTGCTCTTGTTTTAATTATTAGCTTAAGGAACAGAACTTCTTAATCTTTAAAGGGTTAATTACTATGGTATTTACTTCGTTCACAAATTATAATCTACTTCTGCTTTATCGCGCTCGAAGCATACCCTATAAAATATAGTGATAGAAAAAGATAATCGTCCAGTAAATTTAAACTTACTCAGCATAAAACTGCCTATTATTGGTGTAGCATCTATTCTGCATAGAATATCTGCCATAGCAGTATTCTTCTGCTTTCCTTTGTTGGTTTGGCTTTTGAGCGAGTCTCTTTATTCAGCAAATACCTTCAACAGACTTATAACTTTTATTGCTGAAAACATCTTTGTCAAACTAGGATTATTTATTTTTGTTGCTGGATTCACTTATCACGTCTTGGCAGGTATTAAAAAAATCTTCTCTGAAGTTTCTGGTATTGGAGAAAAATTACAATCAGGAAAAATCTTGGTTTGGATCGTGTTTGGTTTGAGCTTTTTAATCTGCATCTCTTTTCTTGTCTACATTTGGTAAACAATGAATTATTTTAAAACTGCAACAAACGAATTTCTACTGGTTAGAATTTGTGCTGTATTAATGTTTTTTTATACCGCCTACATAATAATTTTTATTACTTCCACGCCATCAATAGATTATCCCATTTGGAAAAGTTTCTTTGATGAAATAACAACAAAGGTATTTACCTTAGTTTTTGTTTCTGCTTTTGCGTTCCATACTTGGCATGGACTTACTGCAATTGGACAAGATTATCTCCATACTGATTCTACTTTTGGCAGACTGGGAAATTTGAGTCCGCTAATTTACTCTTCTTACAGATTTATATGCGCCATTATTATTTCTATTGTTTTTATTTGGTCTCTCTTAATTATTTGGTAAAAGAATATGAAAGTTAATGAAATTATTAACCCTAAAGATCTTCCTGTGATGGAATTTGACAGCATAATTATTGGTGGAGGAGGGGCGGGTTTAAGAGCTTCTTTGCAACTTGCTGAGTCTGGATTGAACACAGCTGTTATTTCAAAAGTATTTCCTACCAGGTCTCATACCGTTTCTGCTCAAGGAGGAATTACTTGCGCAATCCAAAGTGACGACCCCGATGATGATTGGCGTTGGCATATGTTTGATACCGTAAAGGGTTCAGATTACATAGGAGATCAAGAGGCAATTGAGTACATGTGCAGTGAAGGCCCAAAAGCAGTTTTTGAGTTGGAACATATGGGTTTACCTTTTTCAAGAACGGAAGAAGGCAAGATTTACCAAAGACCATTTGGAGGTCAGTCTAAAGATTATGGAAAAGGAGGCCAGGCCACAAGAACATGTGCAGCAGCAGACAGAACTGGCCACAGTCTTTTGCATACTTTGTACCAAGCAAACCTTAAAGCCGGAACTAAATTCTTGAACGAATGGTTTGCAGTAGACATGGTCTTAAACGAAGACGGGGCTGTTGTTGGAGTCATAGCTTTTGAAATAGAAAGTGGAGAAATATTTTATATACGCTCTAAATCTACAGTACTAGCTACGGGCGGAGCTGGACGTATCTATGCTTCTACCACAAATGCTTTAATAAACTCTGGGGACGGCATAGGGATGGCTCTAAGAGCAGGACTTCCTGTCCAAGACATTGAAATGTGGCAATTTCATCCAACAGGCATCTATGGAGCGGGAACTTTAGTTACAGAAGGTTGCAGAGGAGAGGGTGGATATCTTCTTAATAAAGATGGAGAGCGTTTTATGGAAAGGTATGCACCAAATTCAAAAGATTTAGCAGGGCGTGATGTAGTTGCAAGATCTATGGCATTAGAAATTCTAGAAGGGCGGGGATGTGGGCCTAATAAAGATCACATACAACTTAGATTGGATCATTTAGGACCGGAATTAATCTACCAACGATTGCCAGGCATAGTTGAATTATCAAAAACATTTGCGGGCGTTGATCCTGCGGTCCAACCAATTCCTGTTGTACCAACTTGCCACTATATGATGGGAGGAGTCCCAACGAATATTAATGGTCAAGTTATTACTGTAAAGGATGGCCAAGATACAATAATTGAAGGCTTGTATGCTGCTGGAGAAGTGGCTTGTGTATCCGTTCATGGGGGAAATAGACTTGGTGGTAACTCTCTCCTAGACCTTGTTGTCTTTGGACGCTCCGCCGGACTTCATATTGAAGAAACCATGAAGCAAGGAGTGAATCTGAAAAAGGCTTCAAATGACGATATCGAAAAAGCTCTAGAAAGACTTAACAGGCTTAATGCTTCAACGGAAGGAGAACAAGTAGCGGTTCTTAAAGAAAGAATGCAGCAAAATATGCAGAACAATTTTGGTGTGTTTAGAAGAGAAGACTTAATGGAAAAAGGTATTAAAAAATTAGATGATTTACGTGGTGAAGTAGAGAATATATTTCTACAAGATAAATCTGCAACTTTTAATACTGCAAGGATAGAAGCCTTAGAAATGCAAAATCTTTTTGAAGTAGCAGAAGCCACTGCAGTTACAGCTAATGAAAGAAAAGAAAGCAGAGGAGCGCATGCCAGGGACGATTATCCCGATAGGAATGACGATGACTGGTTAAAGCACTCTATTTATTTTTCGGCAACTAAAGAAGTGAGTAAGAGGGATGTTAATCGGAGACCAAAAACAGTGCAGGCTTTTCAACCAATGGTAAGATCTTACTAATATGAGTTCAGTTATTCCTGTAGCCCAAGTTAAAACTCTAAGAATGAGTATTTACCGTTATGATCCGTCGGTAGATGATAAGCCCTACATGCAAGACATAGATGTAGAAGTTCCTAATGATAAGGATATTATGGTTCTTGATGCTTTGCATTTAGCTAAAGCCATAGAGCCTTCTCTTTCTTACAGAAGATCTTGTCGAGAAGGAGTTTGCGGATCTGACGGGATGAACATTAATGGTAAGAATGGCCTAGCGTGTATTACTCCTTTATCAGAAGCTGTAAAAAGAAATAAACTTACTTTAAGACCCATGCCTGGTTTACCAGTTATAAGAGATTTGATAGTTGATATGAAATTATTTTATGACCAACTTGAGAAAGTTCAACCTTACCTGATTACTAAGAGCGAGAATCCAGAAAAAGAAAGGGTTCAAACTCCAGAAGAAAGAGACGAGCTAGACGGTCTTTATGAATGCATTTTGTGCGGTTGCTGTTCAACATCTTGTCCTTCTTTTTGGTGGAACCCAGATAAATTTCTAGGGCCGGCAGCTTTATTACAATCTTGGAGGTTCATAGCAGACACCAGAGATGAAGCTACAGAAGAAAGGCTTGATGACTTAGAGGATGCTTTTAGTCTTTACAGATGTCATGGAATTATGAATTGTGTAACCGTTTGCCCTAAAGGGCTAAATCCTACTGAAGCTATCTCTAATATAAGAAATAAATTAATAGCTAGAAAAAGGCAATAGACGAGGTTTATATGTCTGATCTTTATGATGTAATTGTCATCGGCTCAGGTCCAGCAGGTTACGTAGCGGCGATTAGAGCTTCTCAATTAGGCTTAAAGACCCTTTGCATCGAAAAAATTGGTAGTGAAAATATTCCTGATCTAGGCGGCACCTGTTTAAATGTTGGATGTATTCCTTCAAAATCCTTGTTAGACAGCAGTCATCAATACGCTCAAGCAAAAAATATAAATGCTCATGGAATTATCTATAGTGATTTATCATTTGACCTTTCAATCATGCAAGCTCGAAAGGATAAGATTGTTCAGAGTCTTACAAATGGAGTTAAAGGTTTATTTAAATTAAACAAAGTTGAGTCACTGCGAGGTTGTGCTTCTTTAATTTCAGAAGGAAGAGTCCGTGTAGCTTTTGATGACGGTACTGAAAGAGAGTTAGATGCAAAAAATATAATAATCGCAACAGGATCTAGGCCTATTAATTTACCCAATATTGATGACGGCAGAGAACACATTGTCTCTTCAAAGGAAGCTCTAAATTTTTTAGAAGTTCCTAAGGATTTAGCGGTTATAGGAGCGGGAGTAATTGGTTTGGAGGTAGCAAGTATTTGGAAAAGGCTTGGATCAGAGGTAACCATTCTTGAAGCAGAAGATAACTTTCTACCTTTTGCGGACAAGTCAATTTCTAGGCAAGCTCTTAAAGTATTTCAAAATCAAGGACTTAATGTTCAGCTAGGTTCTAAAGTCTTGGAGGCAAAGAGAGCTAATGACCAAGTAACAATAAAATATTCTCAGGATTCAGTAGAAAAAGAACTGAAGGTTAATAAACTTATAGTTGCTGTTGGTCGAACGCCTGTAATCGAAGGGCTTTTTTTAGAAGATCTTGATATAGAATTAGATGGTTCAGGTCTCATCAAAGTGAATGAATTCTGCCAAACAAATCATACTAATATTTATGCAGTTGGGGATGTTGTAAGAGGACCAATGTTAGCTCATAAAGCTTCTGAAGAAGGCATTATGGTAGCTGAAAGAATTGCTGGAAAAGAAACTCAAGTAAACTATGTGACAATACCATCAGTAATATATACTCATCCGGAAATTGCATGGGCGGGAATTACCGAAGAAGAAGCTTTAACCCGAGGCTTAGATATTTTGGTTGGTTCGTTCCCTTTTTTGTTGAGCGGCAGATCAATGGCATCTGGTGATACCGATGGAATGGTAAAAGTGGTAATAAGTAGATCCAAAGATTTAATTTTAGGAGTTCATGTGATGGGTAATTCTGCTGCAGAAATTGTTCAGCAAGCTGTGATTGCAATGAGCTCAGGAATAAAAGCTGAAGACATTTCTGAAACAGTATTTAGTCATCCCAGTCTTTCGGAGGCTTTACATGAAGCTATTTTGTCTGCAAAAGGAAAAGCAATACATATTAATAATAGGAAGAAAAAATGAATTTACATGAATATCAAGCCAAACAGCTATTCAGAGATTACAAGATAGCTGTATCCAACGGGGTGGCCTCAGATTCACCGGAAGGAGCTAAAAAAGCTGCTCTAGAACTGGGTGGTGATCGCTGGGTTGTTAAGGCCCAAGTTCATGCCGGAGGAAGAGGAAAGGCAGGCGGTGTCGAGTTGGTAGATGACTTACTAGCAGTAGAGAATTTTGCAAAAAAATGGCTTGGTAATAATTTAGTAACTTTTCAAACTGATGAAAAAGGTCAGCCAGTAAATCAAATTTTGGTTGAATCTTGTTCTGACATAAAAGATGAATTGTATTTGGGAGCGGTAATAGACAGAGGAACCCAGAGATTGGTAATTATGGCTTCAAATGAAGGAGGTGTTAACATCGAAGATGTTGCTTCTGAGACTCCTGAAAAAATATTTAAAGCAGCTATTGATCCTATATTGGGAGCACAAGAATCACAAGCTGATGATCTGGCAAAAAGTTTAGGTTTAGATGAAAAACAGAAATTGCAATTTAGAGACATTTTTTTTGGAATGACTCGTTTATTTATTGAGAAAGATTTAGCACTTCTAGAAATAAACCCGTTGGCAGTTACTTCGGATGGAGATCTTTTGTGCGTCGATGCAAAAATTAATATTGATGCAAATGCATTGTATCGCCAAGAATCGTTGTTAGAGATGAGAGATCTTTCTCAAGAAGATGAAAGAGAAGCTCGAGCAGCTGAATGGGATCTTAGTTATGTTGCTTTAGATGGGAACATAGGTTGTATGGTAAATGGAGCAGGGCTGGCAATGGGCACGATGGACATTATAAAACTTCATGGCGGCGAGCCCGCTAATTTCTTAGATGTAGGTGGAACTGCAGATTCAAAAAGGGTTTCAGAAGCCTTTAAGATAATTTTATCCGATTCCAATGTTAAAGCAGTATTAATAAATATCTTTGGTGGAATTGTTCGATGCGATGTAATAGCTGACGGAATAGTAGATGCGCTTACAAATATGGGGGTGGATGTACCTGTGGTAGTTCGTCTTGAAGGAAATAGTGCGGAGCTTGGAATAAAAAAATTGGCAGAGTGTGGTCTTAATATAATCCCTGCTGTAGGACTTGAGCAAGCTGCAGACTTAGCTGTTAAGGCTGCAAGGAGAGAAATGAAATGAGTATATTAATTGATAAAGAGACCAAAGTGATATGCCAAGGCTTTACAGGAGGGCAGGCTACTCAGCATTGTGAACAATGCATAGATTATGGAACAAAACTCGTTGGAGGGGTCACTCCAGGAAAAGGTGGACAGATACATTTAGGCCTTCCTGTTTTTAATTCTGTAAAAGATGCTGTAAAAGATACTGGAGCAACGGCTAGTATAATTTTTGTTCCTGCTAGATTTTGTAAACAATCTATTTTAGAAGCTGCTGAATCTGGAATTAAACTCATTGTATGTATTACAGAAGGCGTTCCTACTATAGATATGCTAGAAGTTAAGATGAGATGCGATGATCTTGGGGTAAGGCTGATAGGACCAAATTGTCCTGGCATAATTACACCTGGTGAATGCAAAATGGGTATTATGCCTGCCAACATTCATTTGCCTGGAAAAGTTGGAGTAATATCTCGTTCTGGAACACTTACTTATGAAGCAGTTAAGCAAACTACGGATTTTGGATTTGGCCAGAGTAGTTGTGTTGGAATAGGAGGAGACCCTGTTCCTGGTTCCAGTTTTATAGATATTTTAAGTATGTTTCAAGATGATCCGGCAACTGAAGCAATAGTTATGGTTGGAGAAATAGGAGGCACTGCAGAAGAAGCGGCAGCAGAATTTATACAAACCAATGTAACAAAGCCGGTAGTTTCATACATAGCAGGTGTAACTGCGCCATCAGGAAAAAGAATGGGGCATGCAGGAGCAATTATAGCCGGCGGTAAAGGAACAGCAGAAGAAAAATTTAAAGCCTTGGAGTCAGCAGGGGTTTATACGGTCAAAAGTCCTGCAGACATAGGAAAAGGAGTAGCAGAGATAACCGGATGGTAGATTTTAAACATATTCGAGTAGAGAGCCACGGCCATGTAATGATTTGCTTTCTTTCTAACCCGCCGTCCCATACGCTCACTAGCGAAGGGGTTATTGAGATTAACAATCTCTTAGATGATTTAAAAGAAAAACGCGATCTGAGGGTACTTGCATTTACTGGAGAAGACTCCAATGTGTTCATAAAACATTATGAAGTAGGAGAGCTTTCTAAGACAGCCAACAGTAACATCAAGAGAAAAAAAGAAGAACTAGATGCACCAAAAGAATTGCATGGGTTTCATAAGATGCTCTTAAAAATAAGAGATCTAGATGCAATAGTAGTTGCTGGTATCAATGGAAATACAGCAGGAGGTGGTTGTGAATTTAGTTTGGGTTGTGATTTAAGGGTTATGTCGGAAGGAAAATATTTTATTGGTTTACCCGAAACATCTGTGGGTATATTACCAGGTGGTGGAGGAACACAACGCTTAGCAAGAATGATAGGTTCATCTCGTGCTATGGATCTAATCTTACATGCTAGATTGATGACAAACACGGAGGCTTTTGAATACGGATTGGTAAATAAATTATTACCTCAAGAAACTTTTAGGGAAGACCTGAAAGATTATTGTGAAGATCTGGCTTCTAGAGCTCCAATTGCTCTTAGAGAAGCTAAAAAAGCAATTCATAAAGGGTTGGAAGTTTCTCTAGAGGAGGGGCTAAGAATAGAACAGGATGCATTTAATACAACAATGAATTCAAACGATGCTGCACGTGCCATGAGAGATCTTTTAAACAACAAAGAAGATATTAATGAATCGCCTCAAACTAAGTGGGAAGGTAATTAATTATTCTTCAGCTACCTTAATAACTTGTTTTCCAAAGTTCTTACCGCTTAATACGTCTCTTAATCCTTGTGGGGCATTTTCAAGACCTTCGGTCACAGTTTCTCTGTACTTAATTTTACCTTCAGAAATCCAGCTACTTAGTTCATTTGTTGCGTCCCTGTATTCCTTAAACCACTCTGTTACTACAAAAAACCTATGTTCTGGTGCGGGATCTAAAGCTCCGAATACATGAAAAGGAGTTTCTTCTTTGGACATATCCTCAGAATTATAAGCAGATATAAAGCCGCATATAGGAACTCTTGATCCAGGGTTTAAGTTTTTGGCTACCGCTCTACTTACAGGACCTCCTACGTTCTCAAAGTAAATATCAATCCCTTCTGGACAGGCATTTGTTAGATCTTCTTCAAGGTTTCCAGCTTTGTAGTCTATGCAATCATCAAATCCAAGTTCATCTTTAACATAGGAACATTTTTCTTCCCCTCCAGCCACTCCTACAACTCTACAACCTAAAATTTTACCCATTTGACCAACTACAGTTCCTACTGCCCCTGAAGCGGCAGACACGACTATGGTTTCACCAGATTTTGGAAGTCCTACTCTTAGCAATCCAAAATAAGCTGTTCTTCCTGGCATCCCTACTGTGCCAAGATAAGTTGATAATGGAACGATGGATGGATCAACTTTAAACAACTGAGGATCTTTTTCGTTTGCAACTATGTAGCTCTGCCATCCTTGATGAGTGCAAAGGTATTCACCTTTAATGAATTTATCCGATTTACTTTCAACTACAACACCTACACTTTCTCCTGTCATGGGCTCTCCAAGAGCAGCAGGAGCTGCATAAGATTCACCATCATTCATTCTGCCTCTCATGTAAGGATCAATAGAAAGATACAAAACTTTTATTAAAAGCTCACCTTCCTTCAATTCAGGAACTTCTTGTTCGTTCCATTTCCAGCATTCGTCTCCTGGCATGCCAGTTGGACGTTTATCTAAAAGCCATTGTTGATTAGTGTACGTAGTCATTTAATTCTCCAAATTGTTATTGATTATATTCTTATCTCTCTTCTCAACAAGAAAATAAAGCTCATCACCTTTAATTTCTTTTTCTAAAAGTTTATGGCCCAGAAAATTACAAAACCTTTCAATATCTCTTTCAGTGCTCGGATCAGTAGCAAAAACCTCAATAGCTTCACCGTGTTTTGCTTCCATGACTGCTTTGTGCAGCAGCATTATCGGTTCGGGACATATAAGTCCGTTGGCATTAACTTTCATAAAGTAAAAGATTCAGTTGTTTTCTTTACTCTCTTGGTTACCAGTACAGCTGCAATGCACAGCCCTAAACACATTCCACTCCACATTCCCGCAGCCCCTAAAGGCTCTCCGGTCAGGCCATATATTGAAATATAAGAACCGACAGGGATGGCTACCAACCAATAAGAAACAAACATAATGATCATTGGACCAAAAGTATCTTTGTAGCCTCTTAGGCTTCCAATGCCACACATTGCAATAGCATCGGCAACTTGGAAGAAGGCCGCAAATTTGAGTAAAATCACTGCAATGGCAATCACCTCTGGATCGCTTGAAAAGAAAGAACTCACTATTAATTCTGAATATAAAATAAGTATGAGACTATTAACCAATGCCAGCATTGTTCCAAACTTCATTGAAAAATAAGTACTGTACTTAGCACCTAAAAGATTTCCTTCCCCAATTTGCTTCCCCACTATGACGGAAGCTGCCATGCCAATGCTCAAAGGAACCATAAAGAAGAAACCTCCAATATTTAGTGCTATACCATGCGCAGCTATCACTTCACTACCCAATCTGCCTAATATCAAAGTTGCCCCACTGAACATCGTTAATTCTATAAAGTTTCCTAACCCCATCGGCCATCCACCTTGGATAATCTCTTTTATTGTCCCCCAAGAGGGCAGATCAAATTGTTTAGAAAAATGGGTAGGTTTGTAGTCCTTATCTAGCCAAATAACGTAAATTAATAATCCTATAAATGCAGTCCAAGTACCAATTATTGCAGAGATTCCTGCGCCCTTTGCTCCCATTTCAGGAAAACCAAAATTACCATAGATAAGTGCATAATTTCCTATAATTGCCATGATGAGCATTACTATATTTGCAACGGTTACAGGAAAAGGCTTCGTAATACCTTCACTCAAAGACCTGAGCGGTTGGCTAAGCATTATTGCGGGAAGGGCAAACATGAACATGCCAAGATAGGCTTGAGTGTGTTTTGTAATATCTTCATCTATTCCAGCAAGATCTAATATTACTGTTGCGTTGTAGAGAATAATCATACCAATCATTATTATGGGTATTACCAGCCAGAATCCTTGTTGAACGAGTGGACCAATTTGGTTTAATTTATTTGCACCATAGAGTTGCGCTACCATTGGAGTGACGAAGAAGATAATTCCTCCAAATCCAATGAATATTGGAAACCAAATACCATTAGCTAGAAGTATTCCAGCAAGAACATCTGAAGAGTAGTTTCCAGATTGAATAACAGAATTTATTCCAATAAGCTGGGTTGCCAGTTGAGTAAAATACATAGGAACACCAAGCTTCAAGAAAGCTGCAGTTTCTTTTCTAGCTTGGAATGGTATGAGAAGTATTAGTTTCTCTAGAAATGAATTTTCTTTAGGCTGTTCCATAGGAGGCGCGTATCTTATCATGTCATCTTAGAAGGTATACGGAGAATTATAATCAGACAAGATAACAGACCATATTGGCTAAAAAAGGCATTTTCTAAATACAATGATTTCTACGTAAAGAAATTTATAGCGCCTCAATTTGAATCCTTTGGAAAGGGTCATAACATTATGGGCACCAAGTATTTAGACATATTTGGTAAGAGAATAAGCATAGGGGATTACCCTACAATGGTCGCATCTCCTGATAATTTCATCCACTTAACTACATGGAATTTAGGAGAACACGATGGTGAAATAATCATTGGTGATTATTGTCTTCTTACTCCGGGTGTAAGAATCGCATCCGCATCCAAAATAACAATAGGGAAAGGCTGCATGTTTGCAAACAGTAGTTACATTTCTGATGCAGATTGGCACGGCATTTATGACAGAGCTACTCCAGTTGGTAAAACTGCGCCAATTGTCTTAAAAGACAATGTGTGGATTGGCGATAGAGCAGTAGTGGGAAAGGGAGTGACGATCGGCGAAAATAGCATTGTTGCAGCAGGAGCTGTGGTTGTAAAAGACGTACCTGCAAATGTTGTTGTTGGAGGAAACCCAGCAAAAATTATCAAAGAACTTGATCCTAATATCAGTGGTCTAACACGGATGGAGTTGTTTAAAGATCCATCTGGACTGGAAGATCTTTACGATCACATTGATCAATACAGCTTAAAGAAGAACAGCCTTCTTGGGTTCTTTAAGAGTATCTTGTTTAGAAACAAATCCCATTAAATTTACATATTCAATCTGCTTAATTTTTTTGTTGTAAAGACACATAGTTAAGTTAATATTAATTAGTTCGTTTTTGAAATTAGGGATGGTTAGTTGGGAAGCTCTCTCTTAGAAAACAATTTTTAATACAAACTTAATGCTCAATTGACTAAGTTTAAAATGGAGAGGTCTTATGCCTAAATTGATAAAAGCAACTTCGGTTGCGTTACTTTCTTTTCTTTTTTCTTCTAGTATTTTTGCCTTACAAGGCTTGAATGTAATAACAATAACAACCGACGATCCGCAGGGATATGTGAAATGGCTAACGGAGGCTCAACCTGTGTTTCAAGAAGCTCAAGGTGAGAATGTAATGGCTCAGGGCATTTGTTCACCTACAGCAGGTGGTGTAGAGGTAAATGAGCATTACGTTTGGAGCTTTGCTCCTTCTCAAGCTGCCATGATCAGTGGTGATTCTATGTTTGACGATAAAAATGTTCAGAGAACTCTCAAAAGAATATCTTCTAAAAGAGAAGTAATCAGAAGAGACCTTTACTACGTAGCAAAAGGTGATGCTGTAGGAGGTGCTGGAACAACAACTGCAAACTACAACTTAGTATCAAGAACAACCGACATTAACGGTTATGTGGATGCTTTAACCAACATGGAAGCTGCTGCAGCAAAAAACGGATTTGATGATATCTCTGTTGCTGTTTATGTCTCCATCGCATCTGGTGACAGAGCGGGAACTGTAATGGCAAGTGTACAAGCTCCAAATGGAAACAGACTAGGAGCTTTTTTTGATCAAAGAGAGTCCTCTTGGATGACTAAATCCATGGCTACATTTGATGGAATTAGGCAGCCAGTTTTAGATTTCATGATGAAATGCACAACACTATCAGTAAATAATTAAGGAGAATAAAATGAAAAAAATACTAATAACTTTAATGGCGATAACTTCGACTTTTATGTCGGCAGGTCAAATATGGACTCAATACGATTTTAAAGTAAATGACTCAGAATCTGCCGCTAAGATAGTAGCTGCAAGTGATGAATTGATGGCTTCAGAATTTACAAAAAATAATTTTAAGGGCTCTTCGCACTTAGATCTTTATTTAGCAAATGGAAGCAATACAGCAACTCATTCTTTTGCTCTCTTGCAACCAAGCATGGCCGCTCATCAAGAATGGATGACTGCACTGCGCAACAGCCCAGAAGGAACAAAATTTTATTCAACAATGAATGATAACTCTACTGGAATTACCGAAAGGATAAATTCATTTGTTCAATCTTACGGCACTGCATCAAATGAAGATGTTGTTTGGTTGATACATCAATTTAATGCCAAACCTTCAAAAGTTGCTGCTGTAGTAAAGGCATTTGAAAAACTTGATAAAGGAACTCAAGGAGATTTTCCAGGCCAATTTGGTCTTTCAGCCGTAGCTTTTGGTCAAGAGGACGTTACACATCTTTTAACTGTTGGGTACTCTTCTGTTGAGGAAATGGAATCATGGGAAGATCAATTAGGCTCTAACAAATCAATTAATGATTTTCAAAAAACTATGGATAAGCTGGTTGAATGGAAAGGAAATGACCTTTTAATTAATGCAAGAGTTTATGATTCAGCGCTTACAATTCAAGAGTTTTTAACAAACTAATTGTTAGTAGTAATTAATTAATATAAAAAGGAAAAAATATGAAACTTAAACTAATTTTAATAACTTTTGCTCTTACAGTTTTCAGTTATGTTTACGCCGATGACCACATTGAAATTACTGGAATGGAAGCAATACAATGCAAATTTGAAGAAGGAAAAGACATGGATGATGTTATGAAAGTAATATCTGAATGGAATGATTTTGGAGATAAAAATTTCAGCTCTCCTTACAGTGCTTGGATTCTTACTCCAATATTCGTATCAGAATCTGATTTCACAAATGATTTTGTTTTTTTAGGATTTGCTGATTCTTTGGCTAATATAGGTCAAGCACAAGACGCTTTTCAAGTTGGAGCTGCAAAAATTGGAGCAAAATGGGAAAAAGCAACTGATTGTTCGGGTCAGTCTTTAAGTCTTAACGTTGAAGTTAGAACTCCTAAGGAAGAATGGACCGAAGGACAAGTTGGTTATACATCTATTCAAGCTTGCACTTTAAAAGAAGAGAACTCAAATTCTGATTTCAAAGCTAACGATAAGATTTGGAATGAATATCTTGATGCTAGTAACTTTGAAGGTGGATTCTGGAGATGGTGGCCTGAAACAGGTTCTCCAATTGGCACTGCCCATGATTACCTACTAGCAGCTTCTTTTTCTTCGATAGAAGAATACGGAAGAGCAAGAGATGGAAGGGTTGCAGCAATGTTAGCAGGTACTAGACCAGATGAAATACACGACTGTGACACTGCTAGATTGTATAAATCTACAAATATTAGGTATGTCTCGCCTAGCGAAGACTAGATTAAATTAGACTGAAGAAGGCGGTCATAATCTGGCCGTTTTTTTTGCTTAGATTTTAAACAATGACCGGTCTCATATATAATAAATCCTATGTTGGATGAAAGTCTTAAACCTTCTGATGTTCTTTCTAATGAACAAATATCAGAGTTGAAAAAGAAAAAAGAGTGGAAAAATATACTCTCTATTTCATCTAACTGGATTCAGATAGTTTCTGCCCTTACTCTGTTCTATTACTTTCCGCATTGGTCCGTATTTCTTTTCTCCTTGATTGTTGTTGGAAGTAGGCAGTTTGCTTTGGCCGTCTTGGCGCATGAAGGGGCTCATAATCTTTTATTTTCTAATAGAAAGATAAATGACTGGTGTTCGCAATGGTTCTGCGCGTATCCAATATTTCAAGACAACAGGGTTTACAGGCCTTATCACTTAAAACATCACAGGTTCACTGAAACTGATGAAGACCCAGATCTTTTACTGAGTGCACCATTTCCTATTACTAAGTTAAGTTTTATAAGAAAAATAGTAAGAGATCTTTTAGGAATAACAGGTTTTAGAAGATACAAAGGTACTATCAAATCAATTTTTAAAAGCAATGATCCTCAAAACAAACCTGGTTTAGATAAGCTTTGGTACAAACTCAATGGATTTTTAATTACCAACGTCATAATCTTATTATTAATAACACTATTTTTTCACTGGTCTTTATTCTTTCTACTCTGGTGGCTTCCTTCTTTTACTTATTACAGCTTAATAATAAGAATTCGCAATATTGCAGAGCATGCAGTAACTGAAGGTGATACTGCGTTCAATAACACCAGGACCACAAAGGCTTCTTTTTTAATAAAATTTCTGATCGTCCCGCATAATGTGAACTATCACCTAGAACATCATCTTTTTACTCGTTGCCCTTGGTATAACCTTCCTCAGGCACATAAGATGCTATTAGATGCCGGTTATGCTGATAAAATGTGTTTAGAAGATTCTTATAAATCTGTCTTGAAGGCAGCAACAAATGGATAAAAAAATGAGCGAAGAAAGAAATAACGATGAATTAAAAAAGAAATTATCACCTGAAGAACTTTATGTAACCCAAGATAAAGGTACAGAACCTGCTTTTTCAGGTAAATATGACGGTGTAAAGACTCCAGGCATCTATCATTGTGTAGTTTGCGATTCTGAATTATTTAGCTCTGAAACTAAATACGATTCTGGATCAGGATGGCCCAGTTTTTGGGAGCCATCTTTAGAAGAGAGCGTCGAAACAGAATCCGATGATTCTGCAGGAATGGTAAGAACTGAAGTGCATTGCAGTAAATGCGAAGCTCATCTTGGTCATGTTTTTCCTGATGGCCCACAACCTACAGGTCTTCGGTATTGTATAAATTCTGTATCTTTGGATTTAAAGCCAAGTGATGAGGGTGAGGCTTAAGTCTGAATTCCAATAAGACAGAAGAAGTAAAAGAAAAGAAATCTCTTAAGCTGCTCTTAAGTAGTAGTCTGGTGAGTTTCTGGACGTTTGTTTCAAGAATATTAGGTCTGGTTAGAGACATAGTACTAACGGGGCTTCTGGGAGCAGGTGTGGCTCTTGATACCTTTGTTGTCATAATGAAAATACCAAGTGTATTTAGAAGGATGTTTGCTGAAGGTGCCTTTAATCAAGCTTTTGTTCCAGTTCTGTCAGAATACAAAGAAACAAAGTCAGATACAGAAGTTAAAGATCTGATCAACAGTACATTTGGAGTTCTGACTTCAGTGCTCTTGGTGGTCACTATAATTGCACTCTTGGCAGCGCCATTATTTGTAATGGTTTTTGCTCCTGGTTTCTATTTAGAGACCATGAAAAGAGAGCTCGCAATAGATATTTTACAAATAACTTTTCCTTATCTATTTTTTGTTTCCTTGGTGGCCCTTTCAGGCGCAATAATGAATACGTATGAGCGGTTTTCATTGCCTGCTTTAACGCCTTTATTTTATAACTTGAGTTTAATCGTTGCCGCTGTATGGGTTGCTCCGTATTACAAAGAATTTCCTATTTACGTCATTGCATGGGGCGTCTTTATTGCTGGATGCATTCAGGTTGCTATACAGATATACCCTTTGTTTAAAATGAAATTACTGCCAAGATTTAAGCTGGACTTGAGTAATCCAGGCATGAAAAGAGTTATGCTGTTGATGATACCAGGAATCATAGCAGGAGGAGTCAGTCAGATTAACATGTTGGTTGATACTATCTTGGCATCCTTATTGCCTACCGGGAGCCCAAGTTGGCTTTATGTTTCTGACAGGTTGATGCAATTGCCATTAGGTATATTTGCTATTGCTATTGGCACTGTTGTCTTACCAAGGTTGGCATCTCTTCACAGTGCCGACAATCAACTTCAATTTTCAAAAACTCTAGACTGGTCTTTGCGTCTCATCTTATTGATAGGAACTCCAGCTGCACTTGGTCTGATCGTGTTATCAGAACCAATAGTTATGACTCTTTTTGAAAGAGGAGAGTTCGGTGAATTAGACACTCAAAAAACGTCTATGAGTCTTACCGCCCTAGCCGTTGGTTTGCTTGCCTTCATGTTGATCAAAGTTTTGACGCCGGGTTTCTTTGCGAGGCAGCAACCTAAAAAACCAGTTGTTATAGCTCTGTTATCTATGGTCCTTAATGCTTTTCTTGCATGGTTGTTAGGATTTCATCTTGGCTTTAATCATGTAGGCTTGGCTTTAGCGAGTTCTTTATCAGCTTTTTTTACGGTCTTTGCTTTAGTCTTTTATTTAAGAAAAGAAAGCATCTATGTGGCAGAAAAAGGATGGTTTGTATTTTTTATTAGATTAATTATTGCTTGCTTCGCCCTTTATTTTTGTATTGAATTCCTCAATCAAGATGTGGCAAATTGGAGATTGTTGGAAGGAGTTTCTCGATTCTTGAACCTGACCATTTTAATAGGTTTTGGTATATTTACTTATTTAGTAACCTTATGGATTTTAGGTTTGAGAAAAATAGACTTCCAACATTAAGATTATGTATCTAATTAGAGGAATACAAAACATAGACTTATTTAAGTCTCGTTACCCAGACGAAGACTTAATTGCAACCATAGGTAATTTTGATGGATTGCACTTGGGGCATCAGAATATCCTGAAGAATATGAATGATGAGGCTATGGCGAAAGGTTGGAAGAGGCTGGTTATTTTTACCGAACCTCACGCTAGAGAATATTTTGCCCAGTCTAAAGGCAGATCTTCAGAAAAACCCCCAAGAATTTTTCCTTGGTCAGAGAAATTTATAAGATTAAGAGAGATAGGAATCGATTTTGCTTTTTTCTTAAACTTTGATACACAGCTAAGAGCGATGACTCCAGAAAGGTTCTTGGAAGAGGTGTTGCTTAAATTGGGCATTAAAAAAATAGTAATAGGAGATGATTTTCGTTTTGGAGCCAATCGAGAAGGAGATTTTAAATTTCTAAAAGACTGGGGAAAAGAAAATGGTATTGAGGTAGTTAATACAGAAACTTATGAAATTAATGAAAAAAGAGTAAGCAGTACTAGAATAAGAGAGGCTTTAACTAATAATCAATTTAAAGAAGCAGAAGAGCTCTTGGGAAGGCCGTACACCTTCTCAGGCAAGATTGTTTATGGTCAGCAATTAGGAACTCAGCTAGGAGCTCCAACGGCAAATGTATGGCTGCCTAAAAATAAACTTCCTTTTGCTGGAGTCTATGTCGTAAAAGCACTTCTTGAAGGTAAAGAGTATGGTGGAATTGCAAACATGGGGGTTCGACCAACGGTTGGAGGAGAAAAGCCAGTTTTGGAGGTTCACTTATTAAATTTTTCAGGAAATATTTATGGTAAGCGTATTAAAGTTGAGTTTTGTAAAAAGGTAAGGGAAGAAAAGAAATTTGGAGGTTTGGAAGAGTTAAAAGAACAGATATTTAAAGATATTTCAACCGCCAAGGAATATTTCAGTTAAAGTTCTCCAAAATTACTATGACAGACTACAAAGACACGTTAAATCTACCTAAGACCGAGTTGGCCATGAAAGCCAATCTGCCTAATCGAGAACCAAAAATGCTCGAACACTGGGAGAAAATTGATCTTAATCAAAAGATAAAAGAATCTCGTATAGGAAGGGAAAAATTTATTCTTCATGATGGTCCTCCATACGCTAATGGTGAAATACATATAGGACATTCTGTAAATAAAGTTCTTAAAGATATGGTAATAAAGTCCCAGACCCTTAATGGGAAGTATGCGCCTTATACTCCAGGGTGGGATTGTCACGGATTGCCTATTGAGTTAAATGTAGAAAAGAAAAAAGGGAAAGTAGGGCAGAAAATAAGTGCTGAAGATTTTAGAGAAGCCTGCAGAATTTACGCAAAAAAACAAATAGAGATTCAGAAGAAGGATTTTAAAAGATTGGGGGTCCTGGGTAATTGGGACAAGCCCTATGTAACAATGGACTTCAAATTTGAAGCAGGAATAATAAGAGCTTTGGGGACCATTGTTGAAAATGGATTTATACAAAGGGGTGAGAAACCAGTTCATTGGTGTGTGGATTGTGCGTCTGCTCTTGCAGAAGCTGAAGTTGAATACAAAGATAAGACATCTCTGTCCATAGATTTTGCTTTTCCTATAAAAAATGAGCTGTTAGAAGATATTTTTTCGAAACAAATAAAAGGACCTTGTTTCGTAGCAAGCTGGACCACCACTCCTTGGACTTTACCTGGAAATCTAGCTTTAACCGTAAACGAAAATTTTGAGTACTGTTTGGTCCAAGTAACATTAGACGGCCTAAAAAACTTAATCATAGGTAAAGATTTAATAGATCAAACTTTGGAAAGAATTGGAGTAAAAGAGCACTTTATCTTGGCAACTTGCATGGGTTCCGATTTAAAGGGAGCTAATGCAAAACATCCTTATCTTGAAAGAGCTTCAGTAATAATTACAGGAGACCATGTTACAGCTGAAGCTGGAACTGGGATCGTGCATACTGCGCCCGGGCATGGTTTGGAGGATTATGCCGTTGCTAAAGAAAATGACTTAGAAGTCTTAAGTCCTGTAAAAGCAAATGGAGTTTTCCAAGAAGATGTTGAGTATTTGGCTGGCATGTTTGTTTTTAAAGCAAACGAAGAAGTGGTCAATATTCTGGAAAAAAATAATACGTTATTAGCACAAGCTAACTACGAACACAGTTATCCTCATTGTTGGAGACACAAGACCCCGTTAATGTTTAGGGCTACTCCGCAATGGTTTATAGGTATGGATAATCAAGGCCTTTTAGAAAAAGCTAAAAGTAGTATTGAAGAAGTAAATTGGGAACCAGCTTGGGGAAAGTCAAGAATGGCAGGCATGCTTGAAGGCAGGCCTGATTGGTGTATATCACGACAAAGAACTTGGGGAGTGCCAATCCCCTTGTTGGTACATGGTGAAACTGGCGATCTTCATCCTGATACAAATGAGCTCATAGAAAAAGTAGCTCTAATGGTTGAAGTAGAAGGAATAGATGCTTGGCATAATCTTGATATTTCACTCTTAATTGATGATTCTGATCAATATGAAAAAATTACAGACTGTCTAGATGTGTGGTTTGATTCTGGAGTTACTCACGCTTGTGTTCTAAATGATGAAGAACTTCAATTCCCAGCAGACCTTTATTTAGAAGGTTCGGATCAGCACAGAGGATGGTTTCAATCTTCATTGTTAACCAGTGTGGCCATTAATAATATGCCTCCTTATAAATCAGTGCTTACTCATGGATTTGTGGTCGATGCTGAAGGAAAGAAAATGTCTAAATCTATTGGGAACGTCATCTCTCCTCAAAAAGTATGGGATTCAATGGGGGCAGATGTTTTGAGAGTATGGATAGCATCAACCGATTATAAAAATGAAATCGTCATTTCTGATGATACTCTTAATAGGGCATCTGACTCTTATAGAAGAATCCGCAATACGATTCGTTTTCTTCTTGGAAATATTCATGACTACGATCATAAAAAAGATGCATTATCTCCAGACGAATTGACTGAATTGGATAAATGGATGATAGAAAGAGCAAGAGCACTTCAAAAATCTGTTATTGAAGATTACAATAACTTTCAATTTCATCAAGCCTTTAAGAAGATACACAACTATTGTGCCAATGACTTGGGAGGGTTTTATTTAGATATTCTTAAAGATCGGTTGTACACAAGTAAAACTGATTCAAATGCTAGGCGCTCCGCTCAAACCGCTCTTTTTCATATAACAGAAGCTCTCTTGAGATGGATTGCACCAGTTTTAGTTTTTACAGCTGAAGAGTCTTGGCAATTGCACAATCCAGAAGGAGATTCCGTGCATCTCTTAGAATGGTACGAAGGTTGGACGGACTGCCAATCTTCTATAAAAAATTCAGAATGGGAGATGCTTCTTGAAATTCGTTCCGAGGTAAATAAGCATCTAGAAAATTCAAGAAACTCAGACATGATTGGCTCTGCGCTAGAAGCGGAGGTTGACGTTTATTGCAGTAATGAAATTAAAGAAATCCTTTCAAAATTTAAAGAAGAACTTCGTTTTATATTTATAACTTCTGAAGCAAATATTTTTGATTTAGATCATCAAGGAGAAGAAACAGAAATTGAAGGTTTAAGAGTCGCAATTCGGAAAACCAATCATAGTAAATGTGAACGTTGTTGGCACAGTCGTGCTGACGTAGGACTCTCCGAAGTTCATAGTTCTATTTGTGGAAGGTGCATAGAAAACGTAGATGGAGCTGGCGAAAAAAGATTTTACGCTTAAATCATGACCTCTTTTAAGGCCCTTTTTCTTACTTTATTTCTTGTTGTGATTGACCAGATAAGCAAATACCTGGTGACTTCTCAATTAAACCTGTCTGAATCTTTAGAAATATTGCCTTTCCTAAATTTCACTCTCATTTTAAATACTGGAATAGCTTTTAGTATGTTTGATGATGGAGGAATATCAGGAAGATGGATTTTGGTCTCATTAACTTCTATTGCAGTAAGCTATGTGGCTTATATTCTTATAAAAGAAAAGAATTTACACACATTAGAAATATTACCATTGGTACTAATCTTATCAGGTGGTCTTGGCAATCTTATTGACAGAGTCTTTTTTGGATACGTAATAGATTTTATTCATGTCTTTTATGGAATCTATTCTTTTTACGTTTTTAATTTAGCCGATTCATTCATAACCTTAGGTGTGGTAATTTATCTTTATTATTTAATATTTTTGGATACCAAGAGCAGAGCATGAACATTTTATTGGCTAACACTAGAGGCTTTTGTGCCGGCGTAGACAGGGCAATAGAGATAGTCAGAAAAGTCTTAGAAAAAAACGGGGCCCCTGTTTACGTAAAACATGAGGTTGTTCACAACAAAACGGTCGTTGACGAACTTAAGTCTTTGGGAGCAGTCTTTATAGAGGACATAGATGACGTTCCTGAAGGAGAGGTCGTTATCTACAGTGCCCATGGCGTCTCAAAAGCTGTACAGAAAGACTCTTCTAGTAAGAATCTTGAAATTTTTGATGCGACTTGCCCTTTGGTAAGTAAAGTTCATGCTGAAGTAAATACCTATGCAAAGCTGGGCTTTGACTGCATTCTGATAGGACATGATAAACACCCTGAAGTGGAAGGCACCATGGGGCAGTTTGATACTTCAATGGGCGGAAGAATGCATTTAATAGAGTCCGTAGATGACGTTGAGTCTTTGGAGATACAAAATACTTCTAAAATAGCTTACGTAACTCAAACCACACTATCCATAGACGATACGCAGGAGGTTATGGAAGCACTTAGAGCCCGTTTCCCAGAAATATCTGGGCCAAGAAATGATGACATTTGTTACGCAACTCAAAATAGACAAGACTCTGTAAAGCAACTTGCCCTTCAATGCGATTTGGTTCTTGTTGTTGGATCTGTAAACAGCTCAAATTCCAATAGACTTAGGGAGATAGCAGAGAGATCTGGAGTAGAATCTTATCTCATAGATACTGCAGATGACTTAAAATCTACCTGGATTAAAGACAAAGTTAATGTCGGAATAACTTCTGGAGCATCAGCGCCTGAGCATCTTGTTGAGGAGCTAATAGAAATTTTAAAAACAAAATATGGTGGAACAATGTCTGGTCCAGATAACAGAGTGGATGAAGGCATTTCTTTTAGACTCCCAAAAGGCTTGAGATGATAGATTTTTCCATAAGAGACGATAAATTAGAACAAGCAGAATTTATAGAATCCAAGAACTGTTCCGATAGACCCAAAAAAACCGACGTTTCTCTTTTAGTTATTCATAATATAAGTCTGCCACCAGGACAGTATGGAGGAGGGCATGTAGCCAAGTTCTTTCAAAATAACTTAGACTCATCACTTGACCCTTATTTCAAAGAGATTGGTGACTTGCAAGTATCAAGTCACTTGTTCATTGATAGACATGGGTCAGTAGTTCAATTTGTTCCTTTCAACAAAAATGCTTGGCACGCTGGTGTGTCCAATTTTAAGGGGAAAGAAAACTGCAATGATTTTTCTATCGGTATTGAAATGGAGGGCACGGATCAAGATGCTTATACAGACGATCAATACACTGCTCTTTGCTCAGTAACTAAATGTTTGATGAGCCAATTTCCAGATATAGTTCTAGACCATCTAGTGGGGCATGCTGACATTGCGCCAATAAGAAAAACTGACCCAGGAGAATCTTTTGATTGGGTCAGGTATAAAGAAAATCTTTAAAGGCTAGTTTTGTGACCAAAGCGTTTCTTTTTCTCCTTGATCGTTGTTTATTTTTCTAGCCAACACGAAGAGGAAGTCTGAAAGTCTATTAACGTAAGCAAGGCTTTTTAAATCAAGAGGTTCTTCTTCTGCAGCTTTTACCATGGCTCTTTCTGCTCTTCTGCATACGGCTCTGGCTATTTGAGTTTGAGAAGAACTTTCATGCCCACCCGGCAGTACAAAGTTTTCAAGAGCCGGAAGATCTTCATTTAAAGAGACTATCAGCTCGTCAAGCTCCAGAATATGATTTTGATTGAGTGTAATTTGAGATTTCATGGTCATGGATCCTCCAATATCAAATAAGCAATTTTGTATCTTAACCAGTGCAACTTTAGTTTTACTCAACTCGGGAAGGGCAGACAATAAGCCAATCCAGGAGTTAAGCTCATCTATTTCTCCTATCGCGTTAATGAGAGTACTTGATTTTTTAACTCTAGATCCATCCGCCATGCCCGTTGTCCCATCATCACCGGTTTTGGTAGTTACCTTTGTTATTCTTTTACCCAATTTTTACCTCAATTTATAATTTAATTTAACCCAGAAAGATCTGTCTTGGTTTAAATAATAACTATTTGAGGACGCTGCTGTAAAATAATCTCTGTCTCCAATGTTCTCTATTTTTAATGACATGCCTAGGTTCCGTGCTATTTCTTTATTGATGGCTATATTTAATAAAACGTACCCTGGTAAATTTATATCACCAAAATCAATTTTTTGATCGAATGCAGAGACGTTAAACCCAAAAGTATACCCAAATAATTCCTTTGATAAATTCAGGCTAAATGATTTTTTAGATCTTCTTAGCAAGAGTTTATTATCTTGATCTTTGGGATCTTGAAGACGGACTATAAAATTTCCTTCAAAGCTTTTATTTACCCATCCATATCTCATTTCAAATCCTGAATTGGAAGATTTTTCAATATTTTTTAATACGTAATCAACGTAATCAAAGTTGATCAGATTTAGAGTTTCATTATCAAAATAGACAACACTCAAAGAGCTTTCTGAATTCCTTTTTGTAAATCCTATTTCTTTACTTTTTGATTCTTCTGGTTTTAGGTTGAGGTTTGAACCGAATCCATAGAGTTCTGAACTGTTAGGCGAACGAAAAGCTTTTCCTGCAGCTAGATTAACTGACCAATTTTTAGAAAAATTTCTTAAAAAACCAACATTCCATGACATTTGCTTTCCATAAAGGTCGTGTTTCGAATTCCTTACTGAGGTGATAAGTGTATTGCCTTTTTGCGTGTACTCAAAAGTACCAAAAGAAGCTTTCGTTTCAAGAGCTTTCTGAAACAGAGTTCCGTAGCTTGAGTAATCAACATCCTCTTCGTCTAAGACATAACCAAATGAGTAAGAGGCCAGGTTCAGGTAGGGTTTATGAAATAGAATCTCATAAGAGTTCCTTTTAGTTTTGGTAAAATCAAGAGTACTCAAAAAATTAGGATTGTTTTGTTCTATGAAGTCTTTAGCAGAATTTATACTAAGCATGACCAATAAATCTTCTTGTAACTCGTATGACAATTCAGCTGCAGTTGCCTCATTTTTATAGTCCTGAGAAACCGGGCTACCAAATACTATATATTCCACTGTTCCTTTGGAGGACCAAGTTGATAAGGAGAGATCAGTTTTCTCTTTGGTATGAGTCCAGTCTCCTATGAAACTTCTATTTTTGTACCCTCTGTCGAGTTCAGAGTTACTAAGGCTAGGAAATCCATTAGAATCTCGATTAAGTAGAGTTGCATTATAAGAGCTGTTTCCGTAACTTAAGTTGCCTTGCAAATATTCTTTAGAATGATTGTCAGGACCTACCCCGTAACCAAGCAATAACGCATCGACGTCAGAGGTATTCTTTGTTGAAATATTTATGACCCCTCCTATTGCTTCAGATCCATGTATTGAAGATAAGGGTCCTGATCCAATTTCAATATTAGAAATTAGAGACGTATCTAAATTATAAATTGAAGCTCCCCCCGCAGTGGACGGGTTAATTTTTACTCCATTTACTTTTACAAGAGAGTGGTTGCTGTTTGAACCTCTTAAGAATATTGAAGAAACTTGACCCAGACCCCCGTTGCTACTCGTATCAATTGCAAGGTTATTGCTCAATAAACCAATAACAGAAGCAGGTTGGTATTTTTCCAATTCTTCTATGTCTACAAGGTCTACAGTAGAGGTTACCTTATAATATTCTTTGGGTATTTTGGAGACAACCGTGACGACTTCATCGTACCGCTTTTCTTCTGAAAGAATGAAAGAGGAAAATAGGAACAGAAATAAACACAAGTTTACAGATTTCATAAAATCACCCTTCGTAATTAAAATTAATATAGTTTTATGGCCGGTATCCGGGCTTAAGAAGTGTTATTTAACTGGTTTAGCGTCTTCCCATTTTCACAGTGACGTGGGCTAAACTTTCTTCTATTTACCGTTGCGAGGGCAGCACTGGATTAAGCATAAACTTCACCAGTTTCCCGATTATCCAAAATCTCTTTTGGCACCATAAACCGCATAATACATGTTTAAAAATAAATATCTTTTTTTGTTGGTCTCTAAGACCTAAACTGATGTTTAATCTTTAACTTATAGGAAAAATTATGGCTTCATTTGACATCAAATCTGAACTTGATTCTCACGAAATAACAAACGCCGTGGATCAAGCCAACAGAGTTCTACAGAATAGGTTTGATTTTAAAGGGACGGGGGCTGAATTTAATTTATCAGACAATGAAATTTTATTGTCTGCAAAAGAAGAATTTCAGATACATCAAATGCTTCCGGTACTTCACGAAGCCGTCTCTAAAAGAGGAGTTGATTTAAAGAGTTTAAAACCAGGAGAGGTTGATCTTGCTACAGGAACAGCAAGGCAAGTAGTGGCACTTAGAGAGGGTATCGATAAAGAGCTTGCAAAGAAGATTACTACGCTAATTAAACAATCAAAAATTAAAGTTCAGGCATCAATTCAGGGTGATAGCGTTAGGATCACTGGAAAAAAACGCGATGAATTACAAGAAGTTATTCAGAAGGTAAAAGATCAAAATTATGACATACCGTTGCAGTTTATTAATTTTAGAGACTAGTAAAACTTTGACATGAATACCTGGAAATCATCATTTCTTGGTTATCTTGAACCCAGATTATTTATAGTCCTATTCTTAGGCTTTTCTTCTGGCTTGCCTTATGGAATGCTGATAGACCCATTAAATTTTTGGCTTTCTGAATCGGGTATCAGCAGAACTGCAATTGGACTTCTCTCTTGGATTACTTTGACTTACTCTTTTAAGGCAATCTGGTCACCTTTCATAGACAAATTTAAGATTCCATTGTTAGCAAATCTATTAGGGCAAAGAAAGAGTTGGCTTGTCTTAAGTCAGGCGGTGGTTGTTTTGGCTTTGTTTGGTATGGCTTTCTCTGATCCAGTTAATTCTATTCTTACTTTAGTTGGTTTTGCTTTAATTGTTGGCTTTGCATCCGCAACCCAAGATATATGTATAGACGCAATGAGAATTGAATTGGTTACTGAAAAAGAATTAGGAGAAGCTTCAGCTATGTACCAAGGGGGCTGGAGATTGGCTTTCCTCTTAACCCAAGTCGCTACATTTCTTATTGCTGGTTTGTATGACTGGTCAACTGCTTACAATCTTGCAGCTGTTTTAATGATTGCAGTTATTTTTCTTTCAATATTTAAAGTTCCTGAACCAAAAAGATCTATAAGAGAGCATATTTCTATTATTAATGCCCCTAGAGAATGGTTTTCAGATTCTTATCTTGTTCCATTTAAAGATTTCTACGACAGGTGGAAAGGTCAATTTCTCCTTACGGTTTTGTTGGTAATTTGTTACAGATTTAGTGACATTATTTTAGGACCCATGGCCATGCCTTTCTATCGAGAAACAGGGTTCACCAAAGAAGAAGTGGCACTGATCACCAATGCTTTTGGAATTTTAATAACCGTCCTGGGTGTATTTTTTGGAGGATTAATGGCCTTTAGATTTGGAATAATGAGGACTTTATTCTTGGGAGCGGTCATGGTTTGCCTAACCAATCTTTCCTTTGCAGTTTTAGATACCATAGGACATGATTTGAGTGCTTTAACAGTCGTCATAGCTTTGGACAACTTTAGTCAAGGACTTGCAGGAACTGCATTAATTGCATATCTATCTTCTTTAACAAATCAGAATTTCACTGCGACTCAGTATGCTCTGCTTTTCTTATTAGCCACAGTACCAGCTAAGCTTCTTGCAGGAGCGTCTGGAGTTATTGTTGATTCTATAGGCTTTTTTAATTTCTTTTTATACGCATCATTTATGGGAGTTCCCGCTATAGCAACTAGCTATTACTTAATAACTAAAGGGCTAAAAAATTGATCAGTTTTTTTAGACTAACCCTTTTTTTAGCTCTTATCACTGTTGTATATTTTGCAGCAATTGAGATCCAGCCTCCAAAAAATAAAATACCCCATTTAGATAAATTTATACATTTTTTTGTTTTCTTTGTTCTTTCATGGATAGTGGATAACACAATAAAAGAACCTCTTTATAAAAATAGAACTCTTATTGTTTCTTTATTTTTATATTCCATTGGAATAGAAATTATGCAATTTTTTATATCTTATAGGCATGCTGAATTTTACGATGTAATAGCAAATTTAATAGGTATGCTTGTTTATTTGGCCTTCATCCCAAGATTAAAGACATAGGCTTATTTATGAAATATTTATTACCAGTTTTTTTAATCCTTCCAATATTGGAAATGTATATACTTATAAAAGTAGGAGCAAATATAGGTGCTTTTAATGCTGTATTACTAGTTTTATTGACTGCAATGATAGGGCTCTCTTTATTGAGATATCAAGGATTTAAAACTTTAGTTAATGCAAGGAACAAATTAGAAAAAGCTCAATTACCAACAGATGAAATATTAACCGGAATTTTTCTAGCTGTGGGAGGTGCGTTGTTACTAACCCCTGGCTTTGTAACCGATACTTTAGGACTGTTTTGTTTAATCCCAGTAACTCGCGCTTTTATTATTAATCTATTCTTTTCTAACCTAACTACTTTTCAATCTTCTAATATGACAAAGCCTTCTTCAAATAACGATTGGATAGAAGGAGAGTTTAAAAAAGATAAGGATAAATAAATATTCCTAGTTAGGGTTGAAATTTCATATATGAGCCCAACATATTTATTAAACATACTTATTAAAAAGGCATATTGCATTGACGCAGAGTATTTCTGAACTAGAATGATGCACCTTTTAACTTAAAGTGAAATTGTATTTATAAAAAAATTGGAGATGACTGATGAAATTTAGACCATTGGGAGACCGCGTTTTAGTTAAACGCACGGATGAAGAGCAAACCTCAGAAGGCGGAATTGTACTTCCTGGTTCTGCGGCAGAAAAACCTTCACAAGGTGAAGTTATATCTGTTGGACCTGGAAAGGCATTGGATAGTGGAGAATTGCAAGCTATTGCTGTTAAAGAAGGCGACATGGTTGTCTTTGGGCAATACGCTGGAAGCAATACAGTAAAAATTGATGGCGATGAACTTGTTGTTCTTAATGAGCAAGATATTCTCGGCGTTCTTGATAAATAATAATAAATAAAGAGAGGAAACTATAATGGCAAAAGAAGTCAAATTTAGCGATGCTGCCCGTCAAGGCATGCTAGCAGGGGTCAACATTCTTGCTGACGCAGTTAAGGTAACGTTAGGACCTAAAGGTAGGAACGTCATACTTGATAAATCATTCGGTGCACCAACGGTAACAAAAGATGGTGTTTCTGTTGCAAAAGAAATAGAACTAAAAGACAAATTCGAAAACATGGGAGCGCAAATGGTCAAAACAGTTGCTTCTCAAACTTCGGATGAAGCAGGAGATGGCACAACAACAGCTACAGTCCTTGCACAATCGATAGTAAATGAAGGCCTTAAGTCAGTAGCCGCAGGTTTCAATCCAATGGATTTGAAAAGGGGTATTGATAAAGCTGTAGCTGCAGCGGTTGAAACTCTTAAAGATGCTGCTGAGCCATGCGAAGATGACAAAGCAATAGCACAAGTAGGAACAATATCGGCTAATAGTGATACTGCTGTTGGTGAGATAATCGCAGAAGCCATGCAGAAAGTTGGTAAAGAAGGTGTAATAACCGTCGAAGAAGGCAATGGAATAGAAAATGAACTAGAAGTCGTTGAAGGAATGCAATTTGACAGAGGTTACCTATCTCCTTACTTTATAAACAATCAAGAAAAAATGACAGCTGATCTAGAAGATCCTTTCATTCTTTTACACGATAAAAAAATAACAAATATTAGAGACCTATTGCCTCTATTAGAAGCCGTTGCAAAAGCAGGAAGACCTCTATTGGTTCTTGCTGAAGACGTTGAAGGAGAAGCTCTAGCTACTCTTGTTGTCAACAACATGCGAGGTGTTGTGAAGGTTGCTGCTTGTAAGGCACCAGGCTTTGGAGACAGAAGAAAAGCAATGTTGGAAGACATAGCTATTTTAACTGGTGGAACTGTTATATCAGAAGAAGTTGGTTTGTCACTCGAAGGAGCGACCATTGAAGATTTAGGTCAAGCAAAAAAAGTTGAACTTAATAAAGAAGACACAACTATCATTGATGGTGCTGGTTCTGCAGACGGAATATCAGGCAGAGTAAATCAGATCAGAGCACAAATAGAAGACACTTCTTCGGACTACGACAGAGAGAAACTTCAAGAACGTGTTGCTAAATTAGCAGGCGGAGTAGCTGTTATAAAAGTTGGTGCTGGTTCTGAAATAGAAATGAAAGAAAAGAAAGCTCGTGTTGAAGATGCATTGCATTCTACAAGAGCGGCAGTAGAAGAAGGTGTTGTTGCTGGTGGTGGAATTGCACTGATAAGAGCGCAACAAAAAATCGTTGGCTTGGAAGGAGACAATGAAGACCAAAACGTAGGAATCAATATTGCTCTTAGAGCCATGGAGTCTCCTATCAGACAAATCACTAGCAATGCTGGTGAAGAAGCATCTGTTGTTCTTGATAAGATAAAAGCTGGAGAAGGGAACTTTGGTTTCAATGCCGGTACTGGTGAGTACGGTGACATGATCAAAATGGGTATATTAGACCCCGCAAAGGTTACTAGAACGGCTCTCCAAGCTGCTGGTTCTGTGGCTGGTCTTATGATCACAACCGAAGCCATGATTGCTGATGTTCCAGATGAAGGTGGAGCCGCAGGCGGTATGCCTGGTGGAATGCCTCCTGGAATGGACATGGGCGGCATGGGCGGCATGATGTAAATCAAAAGATAAAAAGCCCTTCGGGGCTTTTTTCTTATTCGTTAAATAGATTTCTTACTTGCCTTCGATTTAGTATCATGAACTTAAATATTGGGAGTTACTATGGAACTGTTTATTGATTTCTTGTTTAGATGGGGTCACATTCTTTTTGGAATTACCTGGATAGGTTTGCTTTATTACTTTAATTTTATTCAAACTGAGTACTTTAAAGAAGCAGAAGAGCTTGCCAGAAAAGACGCAGTAGCAAAATTGGCACCAAGAGCGCTTTGGTGGTTCAGATGGGCAGCTTTCTTTACCTTTTTAACAGGGTTTTATTTATTACATTCTGTTTCTATGAAACTTAATCTGGACATTATATTTGGTGCAACTATGGGCACTCTGATGATGTTAAACGTCTGGGGCATAATTTGGCCTAATCAGAAAATCGTTATAGGTCTTAAAGAAGGCGACGCATCCGTTGCAGGACCTAAAGCAGGTTTGGCATCTAGAACCAATACACTGTTTTCAGTAGCCATGCTTTACTTTATGGTTTCTTCTGCGCATTACCCGCATGGCAAGGAAGTTGTTATGGCTAATCTTAGTATTACTGATACGGGATTATTGGTTGGTTTAGCTATTATCTTAGCCATTCAAGCAAATGCTATATGGGGAAAGATGCATGCAGTAATTGCTTCAGTTAGAAGTGTAATAATATCTGCATTTGTACTGACCATTGGTTTGTCCAGTATTGCCTTTTATCTGTAAGATCAGCAAAAAAAAAGGGGGCTTTAGCCCCTTTTTTTATTACAAATAATTATTTATAAAAAAACTGAGCCACAAAGAGACAGTTAAGGCGCTAAGAAGTGTAGAAATCATAATTGAACTTGCTGCAACGTCCTCTGCACATTGATAGCGTGAAGCAAAAACGGATACAAATACTCCTGAAGGCATAGCGGCTAATATGGTTACGGTTGCTATCCACAAAGGAGGCAGGTTAAATAAATGCAATGCCATTAAAAACGCAGCTGCTGGATGAACGAAGAGCTTTAGACAAGCCATCATGAAGGCCTCATTCAAGGCACCGGATAATTTAATTTGTGTAAGAGATCCTCCTATAGCAAATAAAGCTAGAGGAATTGTTGCGTTTCCTAATATCTCCAAAAACTTATCTAATGGAATGGGCAATATCAAACCAAAGGCATTCCAGGCAAGGCCAGCCAGAAGAGCTAATATAACTGGTAAACCAGACAAAGATTTTAATACTGCTAATACAGTATTTTTAAATTCCCTTTCTTTCTTAGTGGTTATTTCTAGTAGAGCGGTAGCGCATGAAAAACAGATTACGCCATGCACCGCAAGAATTAAGAACAAGGGTATGCTCGCTTCACTTCCAAGAGATATCAATACAACGGGTATGCCTAGCATCACAGTATTTGAGAAACCTGAACCAAAACCAATGATTATTTTCTCAGAAGAAGATCTATGTTTTAAAAAAAGGTAACTTATCACCGCAGCTAATATTACGGTTAAAAACATACTCCCAAAATAAGAACCCCACAATCCCCAAGGCATAAACTCAGGAAATGTTGTTATGGCAGTATTTCTAAATAGAAGTGCAGGAGCAGCAATTAAGAATACAAATTTATTTAAAGTCGCAACAGCAGATGACTCTAAGGCTTTTTTTTTGAAGACTAAAAATCCAATTGCAATTATTAAGACAAGTGGGCTTATTGCTTGTATTGCAGTGAGCATTAACTTCTATTAAATTTATACAGAACTAGCTTGTTACTAGCTAGTCGTTCTTTTCGATGTAAATAGAGCTGCTTGGAAATGCAAAATCAGAATTGTTTTCTTTGACTATCTCCATTATCTTCATAATAAGGTTTTGTTTTACTTGGGAAAATTCTGTATAGCTTACGACTCCCAAATAACAGAGGATAGTTAAATCTATCGAGCTTGCGCCCAATTCAGTAACTTTAGCAAAATTTTCTTGCCCAGGATTGATTACGAAATCATCACTGGTGTTTATGTGTTCACTAATAGCATCACAGATGCTTTTTAATTGTTCAGCGCTAGAGCTATATATTAAATTAACAGTCCAAAATATTCTTCTGTAGTTCATGTTCTGATGATTAACTACCTGGGCATCTGATAAGTCTGTGTTGGGTACAAAAACCGGAGATGTATCTAGTAACCTTACTTGAGTTGACCTAAAACCTATTGTCTCAACTATACCGTGTAAACCGTCTCCAATTCTTATTCTGTCTCCTGGTTGGAAGCGTTTTTCGCTGATAATAAATATTCCAGCAATGATATTTTTAAACATGTCCTGAGCGCCCAAAGCTACGGCCACAGAGAATAGCCCCAAACCTGCTACTATTGGACCGATTTCTATACCCCAAACATCTAGCATCATTGCTATTCCTATTACCCATATAAGCACTCCAGAAACTCTACTTAGCCAGAGGCTCATAGCAGGTGTCATCCAAGAGCCTTCACCCATAATAGAAAATAAGGGTTTGGTTAGATTAGAAAAAGCACTAAAGATGGTGTAAATCACTAACATTTTAACTAGGTTGGTAATCAGTAAGTCTAATGTGCCAGTTAAAGGAAGATAAGCTGTTATTAGATACAATCCAAATGCTATAGGTATAACCCCAAATGGCGCTCTCAACGATTCTACTATGTCATCATCAAATTGTGATTCTGTTTTATCTGCTAATTTAGCAATTCTATTTATAACAACAGTATTTAGAAGAGTCCTAGCGATCATGGAAGACATTACAATCACCAAACAGATTAGTAAATCAGCTATACCAACTCCCCTTATTCCAGTTTGCCAAGTGTTTATAACTATATCTAAAAATTCTTCTAGCATTATTTATTCCTCTTCAATTTCTTCTTCTAAGGCAGATTCAATTTTTTCAGCCCTTGCTATTTTAACCACATTATCTTTAATAAGTATTGTTTCAAACCTGTAATCATCAACAGATACACCAACATTTTTTTCGGGTATGGATTGAACTTTTTCAAGTATTAAACCACTCAAAGTTTTTGGTCCATCTGTTGGCAGTTCCCAATTAAGTCTGTTGTTAATTTCTCTAACTATCACATTTCCTTCAATCATATACGAGCCGTCTGCCTGAGGCATAATGTCCATTTTCTCTTTTGAACCCGATGTTATTTCACCAACAATTATTTCTAGAATATCTCTAAATGTTATTAGGCCTTCTATATCTCCGTATTCATCTACGATTAATCCCACTCTAGTATCTAGTGATTGGAAGTTGATCAACTGCTTGTACAGCTGAGTATTTTCAGGAATGAAGAGCGGTTCTTCGAGCTCATTTATTAAGGTTTGATGGCTAATCTCTTGGCGACCTAAGAAGTCAGCTTTTTTATTAACCGTGAGAAACCCCTGAATATTATCTAACGAATCTTTAAAGAAAGGTATGTAGGTAAAATCTGATTCTTGCAATTCCTTTAGAATTTCTTCTATTGGATTATCAAGATCAATTCCAACTATTTCATTTCTTGGTACCATCACATCATTAACAGACAAGTAGTCCATTTCAAATATTCCCATTAACATCTTCTGTTGATGTTCGGCTACTCCAGAAGTTTCTAGGAGTGTTTTTAGTTCCTCTGGATTTAGTTCATCATCAGTATTTTCTTCAGGATTAACACCCAGTAGTCTGGTTAGACGGCTTGATATAAAATTAATAATTAAGACAACCGGTCTTAAAATTTTTGAAAGAGGTTTGAGGATTACTGAAGCAGGAAAGGCAACACTTTCTGGTTTCAATGCTGCGATTGTTTTGGGTGTAACTTCTGCAAAGATTAATACTATTAAAGTCATCAAGACAGTAACAGCAAAGATGCCTCCATCTCCCCAAAGCCTAACTGCTATGACTGTTGCAATAACAGAAGCCAGGATGTTTACAAAATTATTCCCAATTAAGATAACACTCAGTAATCTATCAGTTCTTTCTAATAATTTTGAAACCCTTCGAGCACCTTTGTGTCTTTCTTTTACCAGATGTTTTAGTCGATACCTATTTATAGCCATCATGCTAGTTTCTGCACTAGAAAAAAAAGCAGACAGCAGGATAAGAATTCCTATGAAGCTAAATAGAGTCCAGAGGGGTAGTTCGTTCAATGAAAGAGTGCTTTTAAAGCTATAGTTGAGATAAGAATATTCAAAAATTTAACAGAATTTAACTTCGTTTTACCATTATAGACCATCTATCTTGTTAATAAATATTGAAAGAAGTAAATATTTTTGTTGAATCGTGCACTTTATACCTTAGAATGAGCGCCTTTTCTAATATTAAGAGGCAAAATTTAATAAATGTTAACCATCCGATTAGCTCGAACAGGAGCAAAAAAGAGACCTTTCTTTCATATTCGAGTAGCTGATTCTCGAAAACCAAGAGACGGCAGATTCATTGAAAGAGTAGGTATTTTCAATCCTATAGCTAGTGGTCTAGAAGTTGGCCTAGAAATAGACCAAGAAAGATTTGATTACTGGTTGTCAAAAGGAGCGCAACCCAGTGACAGAGTTTTAACATTACTTAAGCAAAGCAAAGAAACTCCTGAAGAAGCAATAAAAAGACAAGGTATCAAAGATGCAAAGCGTCTTAAAAAATTAGCAGCAAAAGCAGCATTAAGAGTAGAAGAAGCTCCGGCAGAAGAAGCAGCACCAGTTGCAGAGGAAGCTCCGGCAGAAGAAGCAGCACCAGTTGCAGAGGAAGCTCCGGCAGAAGAAGCTCCGGCAGAAGAAGCAGCACCAGTTGCAGAAGAAGCTCCGGCAGAGGATTCTGAGGAAACAAAAAAAGATTAATTTTTTTTCTTCCTTATGAGTTCCACAGACCGGAAAATAATTTTAGGAAAGCTAGGTAAGCCCCACGGGCTTAAGGGTTTTCTTTATCTCCATTATTATGGAGAAAATCCCAGTTCACTTTTAGATTATATTGAAGTATTTATTGATGAATCTTCTATTGGAAGAATTGATAAAGTTATAAATCTAAAAAATAGAGTAACTGTTTATATTTCAGGTATAGATAATAGGAATAAAGCAGAATCACTTAGAGATAAAGACATCTATGTTAATGAAAAGCAGTTACCACAATTAGATAATGGAGAGTTTTATCATTATCAGTTAGAGGGATTGTCTGTAGTAAACAATGAAGGAGAAATACTAGGTTGTATTGATAACGTTATGGGAACTGGAGCAAATGATGTTTTAGTCGTTAAGCCTTCAGAGAAGAGTTTAGATGACCTTGAAAGACTTATCCCTTACTTAAAGGATGACGTAGTAAAGAGTATCAATATCGAAGAAAATATCATGATCGTTGAATGGCCGAGCGATTTTTAGATTATGAGATTTGATGTAATAACTTTATTTCCTGAACTTATAGAAGAAGCTCTTTCATATGGAATAGTAGGAAGAGCTTTAGAATCTAAAAAGTTAATTCTTAATACGATCAACCCAAGAGAATTTTCTAGCAATAATACGGGAAGGATAGATGATAAGCCTTATGGAGGAGGCCCCGGAATGGTAATGGAGTCTGAACCTCTGGTGAAGGCAATTAGAAAAGCAAAACAATCATCAGATAATGCTCATGTAGTTTATATGTCTCCTCAGGGTAAAAAATTCTCACAAGCCCAAGCAAGAACTTTTTTAAAAAAGAAAAATATTATATTAGTTTCAGGGAGATATGAAGGGATAGATGAGCGAGTAATAGAAAATGAAGTCGATGAAATCTGTTCTATTGGAGATTTTGTAGTTAGTGGAGGAGAATTTCCAATATTATTAATTATTGATGCAGTTATAAGGCTGGAAGAAGGGGTTTTGGGAGATCCAGACTCATCTGCAGAAGATTCTTTTAGCAATGGGCTATTAGAATTTCCACAGTACACAAGACCTGAAAGTAATGACTTTGGAAAAGTTCCTGAAATCTTACTTAGTGGAAATCACAAAGCTATTGCCGCATGGAGGTTAAAAGAATCTTTAAAAAGAACTTTAAAAACAAGACCTGACTTAATTTCAAACCGTAATTTGAGTGAAGAAGAAAAATTAATTATTGATAAAATTAAGAGTGAAGAAAATAGTTAATCTGATAGAATGCTGATCTTAATTAGATAATAGGTTGAATTTACATTGAAAAATAAATACATACAAAGTGTTGAAGAGTCTCAGTTAAGAGAAGATATTCCAGATTTCTCTCCAGGAGATACTGTAGTAGTGCAAGTTAGAGTTGTAGAAGGCTCCAAAGAAAGACTACAACCCTTTGAAGGTGTTGTACTTGGAATAAAGAAAAGAGGACTCGGTTCAGCTTTTGTTGTCAGAAAAATTTCAAATGGTGTTGGTGTTGAAAGAACCTTTCAAACACATAGTCCTATAATAGGAAGTATTGCAGTTAAAAGAAAAGGAGCTGTAAGACAAGCCAAACTTTTTTATCTACGTGATAGAACTGGACGTTCAGCACGAATAAAAGAAAAACTAAGTTAGTTACCTTTTTGTTGCTATAAATTATGGCAAGCGCTTTAGATAAATCGATACATCATATAGACAACTTCATTGACCTTATTTGGCTTGAAAAAGGTTTAAGTCCAAATACTCTCAGTGCCTATAGGCAAGACCTAGTTTCTTTTAACCTTTGGTTAAAGGGTAAAGAAATAGAGGCGGTAAAAAAAGCGGATTTGTTAGATTATCTCTCATTCAGGCTCAAAGAAGGCTATAGCAGTAGATCAACAGCAAGATGCCTGTCTAGTTTGCGAGCTTTTTATAATTATATTTGTGCAGAACTTAATCTTGTTGATAACCCTACCGCTAAAATAGATAGTCCTAAGCAAGGACATACTCTTCCAAAAGTTCTTTCAGAAGATGATGTAGAAGCTCTTATCTTAGCTCCTAATGTAGATGATCCTATAGGCTTAAGAGACAGGGCTATGCTTGAGGTTTTATATGCTTGCGGGCTGAGAGTATCAGAGCTAATAAATCTTGATTTATTAAGCGTAAATATAAGACAGGGAGTTGTCAGAGTTATGGGAAAAGGCAAGAAAGAGCGTTTAGTACCTTTAGGTGAAGAAGCTTTAAGTTGGATCAATAAATACTTAGAAGAAGCAAGGACAAGCTTATCTGTAGATAATATAAATGATTCTGCTCTATTCTTAAGCAAAAGAGGAAAGGCTATGACTAGGCAGACTTTTTGGTACAGAATTAAAGAATATGCTCTCAAAGCAGATGTAGATAAAACCCTTTCTCCTCATACTCTGCGACATGCTTTTGCTACTCATTTACTAAATCATGGAGCTGATCTGCGAACAGTACAAATTTTATTAGGTCACAGCAGCCTTTCTACTACACAGATATATACGGAAGTAGCTAGACAGCGGATGAAAGATATTCATACTGAGCATCATCCAAGAGGGTAAGACATGATATACAAATTATTAAAGATATTTTTTATAGCCTTTTCTATTTTAATAGCTGGTTGCGATGTAAAAGCAAATGATGAAGAGGTCAGAACTTCATTAGAAACAGTAGAAGAGAAACTAAAAGAAATGCTTCCAGAATCAGTTAAACTTTTATCTGTTAAGAATACTGGTATTACGGGTTATTTTGAGGTCAATTTTGAAGGCATAGAGCCTTTATACGTTTCTGAAGATGGCGAATATCTTATCTCTGGAGACATATACCAAATAACAAAAGCAGGGTTAGTAAATAAGTCAGAGGCAAGAAAAGATTTTCAACGAATTTCTGCCCTAGAAAATCTTAATAAAACTGAATTCATTACTTTTCAACCTGAAGATATCAAACATGTAGTCTATGTTTTTACAGATGTAGATTGTGGTTATTGTAGGCAGTTTCATAGTCAAATAGAGGGGTATCTTGATCTAGGTATTGAAGTCAATTACTTGGCCTATCCAAGAGCTGGAATTGATTCTGAATCATATAAAAAGATAACATCTGCTTGGTGTTCTACAAATCCTAAAGAATCCCTGACAACTTTAAAACTAGGATCAGACATCAATATAAGTTTGTGTGATGGAAATCCAGTTGAAAAACATTATAAGATGGGTTCTTCAATGGGAATTCAAGGCACCCCATCTATAATTACTGATAAAGGAAAATTAATTCCTGGTTATTTACCACCTCAAGATTTACTTAACCAACTCAATTCAAACAGTTAGAATTATTTCATGGATACTAACTTCCCACGTATTAATAAACTGCCCCCTTATGTTTTTGATGAAATAGGCTCAATGAAGGCTGCTGCAAGGAAAGCTGGAGAGGATATTATTGACTTTGGCATGGGTAATCCAGATCAACCTACTCCAAGACCTATTGTAGAAAAATTAAGAGAATCATCTTTAAAGCCTTCTACACACAGATATTCACAATCAAAAGGAATTCCTAGATTAAGAAAATCTATTTGTGATTGGTATCAAAGAAGATATGACGTAAAGCTGGATCCTGATACTGAAGCTGTAGTTACAATGGGCTCTAAAGAAGGCTTGGGGCATTTAGCTCTCGCCACTCTTGATAAGGGTGATGCAGTTTTGGTTCCAAATCCTTCGTACCCTATTCATCCATATGGCTTTGTTATTGCAGGTGCTGATATTAGGCACGTGCCCATAGGGGAGGGTATCGATTTTTTCTCTGAACTCGAAAAGGCTGTTAAAGATACCTTTCCTAAGCCAAAGATGCTGGTTCTAAATTTTCCAGGGAACCCATCAACTGAATGTGTTGAAATAGAGTTTTTTGAAAAGATTGTAAAATTTGCAAAAGCCCACAAAATCTGGGTAATTCAAGACTTGGCTTATGCAGATATTTGTTTCGATGGTTACAAAGCTCCATCTATCCTTCAAGTTGAAGGAGCCAAGGATGTTGCAGTAGAATTTTTTACTTTATCAAAAAGTTACAATATGCCAGGTTGGCGTGTAGGGTTTTGTTGTGGAAATAAAGATTTGCTGGCCGCACTTGCAAGAATTAAATCTTATTTTGATTACGGCTTGTTTACACCTGTGCAGGTAGCTGCCATTAAGGCATTGGATGAAGGAGACGAGTTTGTAGAAGAAATAAGATTAGTTTATCAATCCAGAAGGGACGTCTTAGTAAAAGGCCTTAATAACGCAGGATGGAAAGTCGAAGCTCCTAAAGCAACTATGTTTTTGTGGGCAAAGATACCAAGCTCTTTAAGAAGCATAGGCTCTCTTGAATTCAGTAAAAGACTCCTCACTGAGGCTAAAGTTGCTGTTTCGCCAGGTGTAGGATTCGGAGAATATGGTGAAGGTTATGTAAGATTTTCTTTAATAGAGAATGAGCATAGAACTAGGCAAGCTGTTAGAAATATTAAGAAATTTTTATCCCAAGCCTCTAAAGTACAAGCTATTAGATAGAAAAATATGGAATTATTGAGAGTAGGCATCTGTGGCGCTGGAAATGTTGGTGGTGCAGTAATTAAGCTTATAAAAGAATCGTCAGACCTCCTGTTACAGCAAGGTGGTGTTTCTGTTGAGCTAATACAGGTAGGCGCTAGAAAAGGAAGAGCAGTCGTTCCTTATGAGGATCTTGACGTAACTACAGACCTCATGGAGGTTGCTAATAATCCAAATGTAGATGTGTTCGTAGAATTAATTGGCGGTACAGAGCTTGCTTTGGAGTTAATCAAGACGGCAATCTGTAATGGTAAGCATGTAGTGACTGCAAATAAGGCTTTGCTGGCAACTCATGGAAATACTATTTTTGAATTAGCTAGAGAAAAAAAGGTTCAAGTAGGTTTTGAGGCATCCGTAGCAGGGGGTACGCCAGTTATAAAGGCTCTAAGAGAAGGCCTCGTAGCAAATAAAATTGAATGGTTTGCAGGAATACTCAATGGCACCAGTAATTATATTCTTTCAGAAATGAGCAATGAGAATACAGAATTTTCAGTTGCTCTAAATAAAGCACAAGAACTAGGTTTAGCAGAAGCAGATCCAACCTTAGATATCGATGGTACGGATGCCGCTCAAAAAGCTTCAATTTTAGCGGCATTAGCTTTTCACATACCTTTTGACTCATCAAAAGTGGACTACGGGGGAATAGATACTGTGGATCTTGAAGATTTGAAGTACGCGGAAGAATTGGGATATTCCATTAAACACATTGCTTATGGAAGTTTATTGGGAGAAAAGGTGAGCATAAGTGCATATCCTACTTTAGTCAGTCACGACACATTACTTTCTCAGGTTGGGCAAGAAATGAATGCAGTGGAAATCTTTGCACAAGGAATAGGTTCAACTGTTTATTATGGTCCAGGTGCTGGTCCTGAGCCAACAGCTTCAGCTGTAATAGCTGATCTTGTCGATGTGGCTAAGGGCAGCTGGCATGGAAGCAGCATAGGCTTATCTAAAAACACAGCAGGTTCAGAGAATTTAAAGCATATGTCTAGATATCTAAGGATGAAAGCCAATAATGAACCTGGAGCAATTGCTAATATATCTTCTGTATTCGCAAAAAATAATATTAGTATAGAGGCGCTTATTCAGCACGAATCTAAACCCAAATCCGATGAAGAATTAGGCTCGGTGCCTGTTGTTATTTTGTCAGGTCCAATTACCGACAATGTAGCTGAAGAACTGAGGATGTCGATTGAAAATATGACTGAAGTAAGCGGAAGTGTTAAGCAATTCAGAATCCATACAAAAACAGATTAATGTTATATAAAAGCACACGAGGACAGTCACCAACAGTACCTTTCTCTGAAGTATTGCTTGGCGGTCTTGCACCGGATGGTGGGTTGTATGTGCCAGAAGAATTTCCTAATTTTACTCAGAAAGAGATAGAAGCTATGGCGTCTCTATCATTTTCAGAAGTAGCTGCAAAAATACTTTTTCCATTTGTTTCAGGAGAAATAGATCAAGAAACGTTCTCTAATCTGGTAAAAGATACTTATAGAGTTTTTGAAGATGAAGATGTTGTTAAGCTTGTTGAATCAGGAGATGAAAGGTGGATACTCGAATTGTTTCATGGCCCAACTTTAGCTTTTAAAGATGTAGCCATGCAATTACTAGGTGCATTACTGGATTACTTTTCAAAAAAACAAGGTAAAAAAATCGCTGTCTTAGGAGCGACTTCAGGCGATACGGGAGCTGCAGCAATAGCAGCCTGCTCAAGATTTTCTAATGTGGATATTTTTATACTTTATCCACACGGAAGAGTTACAGAGGTTCAACGAAAGCAGATGACCACCTCAGAAGCGACAAACGTCCATGCCCTAGCTATCGAATCTGACTTTGACGGTTGTCAGGCATTGGTTAAGGAGATGTTCTTGGATGAATCTTTGAAGCAAGAAGATACCAGATTCATAGCAGCCAACTCGATAAATTGGACTCGCTGTATGACTCAATCTGTTTATTTCTTTTGGTCTTATTTGAGACTTAAAGACGAACACAAAGAACTTTCCTTTTCTATTCCTTCTGGAAATTTTGGACACGCTTACGCAGGATGGGCAGCAAAAGAAATGGGACTGCCAATTAAAAGACTTTTAATAGCCACGAACAGCAACGATGTTCTGCACACTTTGTTTTCAAACAATCATTATGAAAAAACTAACGTAGATCAAACTTTGGCACCCAGCATGGACATATCCGTAGCGAGTAATTTTGAAAGACTCTTGTTCAACCTTTACGACAATGACGCTAAGAAGTTATCAAAAGCAATGAACTCTTTTCCTAATAAACCAATAGCCATCCCTAAAGAAAAATGGAATGTAGTTAAGAATTTTTTTGACAGCCTTGCCAGTACTGACGATCAGATTGTTGATCAGATTAAGCAGACGTTTCAAGATTCTGGTTACTTGCTAGACCCACACACCGCAACTGGTATAAGAGCAACTGAAGCTTTGTCTGCAAAAGGAGAGCCTGTTGTAACAATGTCTACCGCTCATCCTTCAAAGTTTGCAGATGCTATAGAACAAGCGATTCCAGGTTTTGTTATTGAGCAACCTGAACAACTTAAAGCTTCTAGCAACAGAGAAGAGGTTTTTACCTTGCTGCCAGATGATTTGGATTCTATTAAGAATTACATCACTTCAAACACTCAGTAATGATTGAAGTTACCTCTTTAAACGAAAATTTAAATGACCACATGGAGCGCATAGAAGCTATCAGGGGGTATCTTTGACGTAGCAGCTAAAGAAATTCGTTTAAAGGATATTAAAGATGAGTTGTCTGATCCTAACATTTGGGACGACCCTAATAATGCGCAAAATCTTAATAAAGAAAGAGTGTCCATCGAGAAGACTCTAAAAGCATTTAATGAATTACAGGGCTCGATAAGCGATGCTCATGAACTAACAGAAATTGCTATTGAGGAAGACGATGAAGATTCTATCAATGGAATTCTAGTAGATTTAGAAAAAAACGAAACATCTTTGAGGGAATTAGAATTTATTCGTATGTTCTCTAATAAAATGGATCCAAACAATGCCTACCTTGATATTCAGTCAGGGTCTGGTGGAACAGAAGCGCAAGATTGGGCAGATATGTTGATGAGAATGTATTTAAAATGGGGTGAATCAAAAGGTTTTGTTACAGAGTTGATAGAAGTTTCACACGGAGAAGTTGCAGGTATAAAGAGTGCAACTATAAGATTTCAAGGTGACTATGCTTACGGTTGGTTAAGAACCGAGACCGGAGTCCATCGTTTAGTAAGAAAATCTCCTTTTGATTCCGGAAGTAGAAGGCACACATCTTTCGCTTCAATTTTTATCTCCTCTGAAATTGATGAAACAGTAGAAGTTGAAATAAATCCTGCTGACCTAAGAGTAGATACTTACAGGGCAAGTGGAGCAGGCGGTCAGCATGTTAATAAAACAGATTCAGCGATTAGAATTACACACGAGCCAACGGGAGTGGTGGTTCAGTGCCAGTCAGATCGCTCTCAGCATAAAAATAGAGATAAGGCTATGAAACAATTGAGGGCGAAATTGCATGAGATAGAAATTCAAAAACTGAATGAAGAAAGGCAGTCTTTAGAAGATTCTAAAGCAGATATTGGTTGGGGCAGTCAGATACGATCATATGTACTGGATTCTTCAAGGATAAAAGATCTAAGAACGGGAGTAGAGACCTCTAACTGCACGGCAGTGCTGGATGGGAGTCTTGATGTGTTCATTGAAGCAAGCTTAAAAGCAAACATTTAGTTAAACTACGCCATATGTCAGAAAAAATAACAGAGAATGACCTGGTAGCCCAAAGAAGATCTAAACTGGATGATCTCAGATCAAAGGGCAATGCCTATCCAAATGATTATCGACGAGATTCCCTTTCTGCGGAATTGCATTTAGAACATGGTGAAAAAGAAAATGACGAATTGGAGACTAACGTTGTTCAAGTAAGCGTTGCAGGAAGGATGATGCTCCAAAGAATAATGGGCAAAGCAAGCTTTGCAACATTTCAAGATATGGATGGACAGATACAGGCATACATAAGATCAAATGATCTCCCTGAAGGCCAATACGATGATTTTAAAACGTGGGACTTAGGAGACATAGCAGGGGTGACCGGCAGACTTTTTAAAACTAAAACAGGCGAATTAACTGTTCATGCAGATTCGGTTAGATTGCTGACTAAATCACTTAGACCATTGCCAGAAAAACACGCAGGACTTGTTGATACTGAGCAGCGCTATAGGAAGCGTTACTTAGATCTTTTAACCAATGAGAGCAGCATAAATGTCTTTAAGACAAGAAGTAAATTAGTGAGCGAGACCCGATCTTTTTTCAACGAAGAAGGTTATCTGGAAGTAGAAACTCCAATGATGCATCCGGTGTTGGGTGGAGCAGCTGCGAAGCCTTTTACAACGCACCATAATTCTCTTGATATGGATCTTTATTTACGAATAGCGCCTGAACTATATTTAAAACGTTTGGTTGTAGGTGGCATGGAAAAGGTTTTTGAGATCAATAGAAACTTCAGGAATGAAGGCCTTTCAACTAGACACAATCCTGAATTTACAATGTTGGAGTACTATACCGCTTATGCTGATTATGAAGATCAGATGACGTTCATAGAAAGTTTATTCAAGCACCTCTGTGAAAAGGTTCTGAAAACTTTTGAAATAGAAATAAATAATACAGCTTATGATTTTAGTAAACCCTTCAGGCGTCTTTCACTTATAGGCTCAATAGCGGATAAATTATCTATCCCTGAGGACGATTTAAAAAATAGAGAAAAACTAGAAGAGTTAGCAGTTAAATTGCACATAGAAGATCATAAAGAGTTGCCTAATGGAAAATTACAATTTGAGATTTTTGAGAAAGTAGTGGAAGAAGGCCTGATAGAGCCCACTTTTATTACAGGCTATCCGACTGAGATTTCACCGTTGTCTAGAAAATCTGATGTTGACCCTGACTTTGTAGACAGATTTGAACTATTTATAGGTGGAAGAGAGATAGCGAATGGTTTTTCGGAGCTTAACGATCCTGATGATCAAGCTGAGAGATTTAAAAAACAAGTAGAACAGAAAGCTTCAGGAGATGAAGAAGCTATGGAATTTGATTCTGATTATGTGGAAGCGCTTGAATACGGACTGCCGCCTTGTGCTGGAGTAGGGATTGGGATAGACAGGTTGGTAATGCTCTTTACCGGTGCCCCATCTATCCGAGATGTATTGCTGTTCCCTCAATTAAAGAACAAGGAATAGAGATTATCCCAATAAGCCTTTTACGGCTTCCTTTTCTGAAAGCAATTCTTCAGTAGTTGTATCAATTTTTGCTTGAGCAAAATCATTGATTTCTATGTCTTGTATGATTTCTACTTCTCCATTTTCTGTAGTTCTTAGTGGGTATCCAAATATAAGACCTTCAGGAACCCCGTAACTTCCATCGCTGGCAATAGCTGCACTAAAGCAGTCACCACTAGCAGTAGGGCTCTCTACGGCCTTAACAGTATCAATTGCTGCATTAGCAGCTGAGGCAGCTGATGAAGCACCTCTTGCATCTATAACTGCTTTGCCTCTTTGTTGCACTAGAGGAAGGTAGTCGTTCTCTATCCAATTAGTATCATTGATGACTTCTACAGCACTCACACCATCAATCTTTGCGTTGTAAGGATCTGGATACATAGTAGGACTGTGATTGCCCCAAATCGCCATATTGGTAACCGAAGAGATTTCTACTCCAGCTTTTGCAGCAAGTTGAGCTTTTGCTCTGTTCGCATCGAGAGCAGTCATTGCAAACCATTTTTGGCTTGGGTTATTGGCTTGATTTTTACCTATTAAAGCATTGGTATTAGCAGGATTTCCCACAACCAATATTTTAGCATCCGATTTAGCCAGTTCTCCAATAGCAGAACCTTGAGCAGTAAAAATTCCTCCATTAATTTTTAATAAATCACTTCTTTCTTCAATTTTCTTTCCATCTATAACTATGCCTCTTGGTATGCTTCCAACCAAAAGTACCCAGTCAGCATCTTTAACTCCTTCTCTGATATCTGACGTAGCGACCAATTCTCCAGTTTGTTTAAAACCGCAGTCAATAAGCTCCATTATTGTGCCTTCAAGTTTATCTACAACTTGAGGAATCTCTATCAAACGAAGATTTACCTTGGTTTCTTCACCAAAAGTTTCTCCGCTAATGAGTCTTGGTAATAGTGAATATGCTATTTGTCCAGCACCACCGGTAACGGCTACGTTTATTTCTTTCATTCTTTTCTCCTTATTAGTTGGGTGTAAATATATTTTTCTTTCCATTAAATGAAACAGTTCCTCTAGTACCGAGCATTTCTTCTTGAATCATCTTATTTAAGATAACAGGATCTTTTTCGGTATTGGATATGAAGCGAGTTCCATCTTCTAGTCTTCCTATAACAATTGCTTTAGCAGGTCCTTCCCTGGAATGAACCACCGTATAGGTTTCGATGATTGCTTCTCCTTCTGGAGTTTCAGTAAAGTTCGGTTTGTTCGTGTTATTAATTTTTTCTTGTATGTTGGTTGTGTCAACAACTTGATCCCATTCCCCTTCAAATGGTTTAGTAGAAAATATGCCGGCACCGTGCTTGGTTAGATACCATCCATTTGATGTAACTAGACCAAAGGTATTTGGTTTTTTTCTTAATTCTTCCATCATGCTTGCCATGGAATGCAGAACGTAAGCATTACCAGGGCCTCCGAAGTAAGGGAGACCTCCAGTCACAGTAAGCCCTCTTGGATCATCAGGCGATATACCTAGTTCATTGATAGCAATCTGCACTGCAGAAGGAAAGCAGGAATAAATATCTAAGAAATCCATGTCCTCTTGAGTAGTACCCGATAAATCAAATACAGAATCTGTGCAAGCTTTAATAGCGGGAGAAGAATGATAATCAGCTCGTTCCGATAAGTAAAAAATTTCATTTAGACAAGCTCCTGCATGCATAAATACCCATTTTGATTCAGGTACTCCCATCTCTCTAGCTTTCTTTACAGACATCATTACAAGAGCACTCGATTGATTTACTCTCATGACGGAATTCATGTATTTTGTGTAAGGAAAACCAATGAGTCGGTTTTCTGGTTTTATATCGGTGATGTCTTCTGCAGATCTGTAAGTAGGAAACCAAGCGTATTCATTCTCAGAAGCCACCTTGGAGAACTTTGAAAATAATTCTCCTACTTCTTGCATATGTCGAGCAGGAGAAGTCCCGTCTTTTGCTCTTAGTGCATTAGCAAAAAGTGGGTAGGAATTAGAAGGTTCAATTAAACCATAAATCTTTTCATGATCGTTTGTTCCATCCTTAGAACTACCAATTGTTTCAGGTTTCCCTCCTGGATCATCTGACCAATTTACATCCATACCTGATTTAATTCTCTTAACAAAAGTATCCAGAGCTTCGCCCCCTGCAATTAGAGAGCATTCTACTTCTCCAGATTTAATTCTCTTCGCTACTTCGTTGACTGCTAATTGAGGGGAATTCCCACCCGTGGTGGTGTAGATTAAATTATTAGCTTGAGATCCAAGCCTATTTGCTAAGCTTTTTGGCATGTTCGGATAACCCCACATACTCGTTGTAGCAGAGTCTCTTCCTGGGGTGTCTGCAACAAAGCGAATTACTGTGACGTTGTCTAATTCTTGAGATAAAGATTCTTTTGACTCACAATCCACTAAAGCCTTTTTTCCAACAATTTCTAATATTTCTAAGAAACTAGATCCGTCGGTCCCTCTCTTTTCAACATATTGAGCACATCCCACAAGTATAGGTGTGTTGTCATTTACATTGGAATAAGAGGCATTGCTCATAATTATTTAGAATTTTAATTGCTAAGTCGTGAAGTCTAACCATTGCTCTGTTAAGGAGCAATAGTGAAGATAGAAAGAATAAAATAGAGTAATATAATCTGCAATATTTATGACATACAATTTTGATAAATTTCAGGATAGAAAAGAATTCTCCAGCGAGAAGTGGTTAAAGTATAAGGATGCTGACGTTATTCCAATGTGGATAGCGGATATGGACTTCTCAAGCCCAATAGAAATTCTAGAACCTTTAAAAAAAAGAATTGAACAAGGCACTTTTGGCTACACACTTGTTCCTGAGAGTCTTACAGATACTTTGGTTACAAGGATTAAAAAGAGCGGGTGGGAAATTGAACCCGACTGGATAACATGGATGCCAGGAGCTGTAGTAGGTCTTAACTTATCTTGCAAAACATTGCTTCAACCAGGAGACATGGTCATGACGCCATCTCCCATTTACAAGCCTTTCATGTCTGCACCTGAAAACATGGAACGAGGAATGGTCACTAGTGTAATGAAGGATGTAAATGGCCGTCTAGAATTGGACTTTGATGAGATTAAAAATTTAATGTCGGATGACGTTAAGATGTTTTTCTTTTGCAATCCTCATAACCCGGGTGGAACCGTATTTAGTAAAGAAGAAATTTTGAAACTTATAGAGATATGTGCGGAGCATGAGGTTTCGATCTGTTCGGATGAAATTCACTGTGACTTGATACTGGATGAAAAATCACACCTGCACTTAGGAAGTGTTAATGATTATGCAAAAGACAATTCAATTACCTTGCTGGGTCCTTGTAAGACATTTAATCTAGCAGGTCTTCCCATAGCCGCTTCTATAATACCCAATCCTGAAATAAGAGAGGATTTTCGAAGAAACATGGAAGGTGTAGTCTCACACGTAAGCACGATGGCCTTTGTTGCAGCAGAGGCGGCATACAATGATGCGGGTTCTTGGCACAAAGAATTGTTGGATTACCTAAGGGTTAATAAGCAAATATTATCCGATGGAATAAATTCTATAGACGGACTTTCCTTGGCAGGTCCTGAAGCTAGTTATCTGGCATGGATAAACTGCAAAGAAGCTGAACTTATTTCTCCAGGCGACTTTATGATCGAACAAGCAAAAGTTGGCGTTCACAAAGGCGAGTGGTTCGGAGACAAAGATTATGTAAGGCTTAATTTTGGCTGCCCTAGAAGTCTTCTTGAAGAATCGATTTCAAGATTACAAAAAGCCTTTTCACAAAAAAACTAGGTTGCTGTAAGATTAGCGCCTTAAATTATTAAGAGGAGATAGTATGTCCATAAGTTTTAAAGATAGAGTTGCTATTGTTACTGGTGCTGGTGGCGGTTTGGGAAGATGCCATGCTCTAGATCTAGCAAAAAGAGGCGCAAAAGTCGTTGTTAACGATTTAGGAGGAAGCGTAGACGGTTCATCTGATGGCTCTTTGTCTGCAGCAGAAACTGTTGTAGAAGAGATCAAAGCCGCTGGTGGAGAAGCTATGGCAAATGGTGCCAGTGTGACAGAAAAGGACCAAGTAGACGCTATGGTTAAAGATGTCATGGAAAAATATGGCCGTATAGATATCTTGGTAAATAACGCCGGGATACTTAGAGATAAAAGTTTCACAAAAGTAGAAGATGAAGACTTTAGGATTGTTCTTGAAGTTCACCTTATGGGAAGCGTAAATTGTACTAAAGCCGTCTGGGAGATCATGAAAGAGCAGAATTACGGAAGGATTGTAATGACTTCTTCGTCTAGTGGTCTTTATGGAAATTTTGGGCAAACCAATTATGGAGCAGCAAAAATGGGCGTTGTGGGTTTAATGAATACCCTTAAATTGGAAGGTGCTAAGTACAATATAAAGTGCAACGCATTGGCTCCTGTTGCAGGCACAAGAATGACAGAAAGCTTGATGCCAGGTGAGGTTTTGGACCAAATTCAACCTGATTTTGTTACTCCAGCAGTTACTTTTATGGTTTCCGATGAGGCACCAACGGGTGTTATTGTTGCTGCAGGAGCTGGTGTATTTACCAGAGTTATGATTCATGAAACCAAAGGGGTTAACCTGGGTACTGGAGAAGGCATGCTTGCTGAAAATATAGCAGCTAATTGGGATCAAATCTCAGATATGACTGATGCCAAGCTCTGCTATCAAGGTGGAGATCAGACCATGAAGATATTTGAGCTTATCCAAGAAACTAAGAAGTAGTAACAATATATCTTTAATTCTTAATTCAGAGATTAATACAGGAAGGACTATCTCTTCCTGTTTAATCCCTCTGTTACCAAATTCTTAATGCAGTTTTTTTGCATTTAAAAAAAACCTTTTTTCTTGGTTTGTCTTCTGGCTTTATTTAACTCATCTTTCAACAAATAATCTAAATAAGAACTATAATTAACGTAGTTTTTTTGGGGGAAACTATGAAAAAAATACTATTACTAATATCCGCTGCCATTCTGGTTTTGGCCAGTACTTCAGCTTTCTCTAAGGACTGGAGAGTAGGGCCTAGCGAAGATTCTCAGGAGCAATTGCAAGAGGCTTTGATTCTTATCGAGTCTGGAGATGTTCTACATATAGAGGAGGGTGTTTATAATCTAGAAGACGGCCTATCCTTGGATGTTGACGACGTAACAGTGCAAGGCGCCGGGATGAATAAGACTATTCTGAACTTTAAAAAGCAACTCTCTGGAGCGCAAGGTTTTTTGGTTACGTCCAACAAAGTAACATTAAAAGATTTTTCAATTGAGAACGCCAAAGGTGATGCATTAAAAGTCATTGGAGCCGAGGGTATTTACATGATAAATCTAAAAACTGAATGGACAGGTGGACCTAAGAGCTCCAATGGAGCTTATGGGTTTTATCCTGTTGAATCTTCTGATGTGCTTATAGATGGTTGTGTTGCTATTGGAGCGTCTGATGCAGGTATCTATGTGGGACAATCTAAGAATATTATTGTAAGAAACAGTACAGCTCAATACAACGTAGCAGGAATAGAAATAGAAAATTCTTATTACGCAGATGTTTACGATAATTTGGCTTCACACAATACTGCTGGAATATTGGTGTTTGATTTGCCTGATCTTCCACAACAAGGGGGTCATCATGTCAGAGTTTTTAGAAACCAAGCCATAAACAACGATACCGATAATTTTGCTCCAGAAGGCAATATTGTAGGAGAAGTGCCAAGAGGAACTGGAATCATTATTCAAGCTAATTCACATGTAGAGGTGTTTGATAATGATATTGGAGGAAACGGAACGGTCAATTTAACAATAGTGACCTATGGCTCTGAAACAAATGATGAAGGTTATTATCCTCATCCCAAATCGATTCAAGTCCACGGTAACCGTTTTGGAGATGGCGGCTTTGATCCTGATCTAGAAACTGGCGAACTAGCATCCATCTTATTCGAACTTTCTGACGGCAATATGCCGGATATCTTCTGGGATGGAATTTTACCTCTCACGCAAATGCTCTTTGGACAACCGGAAGATGAAAAAATTGTTTTAGGAGACAACGGTGATGCAACCTTTTTAACCATCAATCCTATTAAATATATGCTCCCTATTTTAGATCCAGTAGTAACGGACTATGATTCTTTTAGGGGAGAAATAAATCCTTTGGATGAAATAGTAATAGAAGGAATTTGAATAAGTGAAACACTTAAAGACAGCCGTCTTTGTGCTCCTGATGATTTCTGGAGTAAATCCAGCTTTTGCAGTTAATGACGATGTTTTGTTGTCTGAAAAATTTCCAAGAACATTATCAGAATATGGTTTCTTTGAAGACGCAAAAGCTCAACAGCCCAGTGAAGGGGTCCTTCCTTACGAACTAATTTCTACGTTATTTTCAGATTATTCTAAGAAGCAAAGATGGGTTTATGTTCCCGAAGGAAGTCATGCTACCTATCAAAGAGACTGGGTTTTTAATTTCCCCGTAGGCTCTGCCCTTATAAAAACATTTTATTATCCTTTAGACGAAAGGGATTCAGATAAAGGCATGAACATGATGGAGACAAGAGTCTTGCTAAGGAAAGATTCAGGCTGGGAAGCTGTATCCTATGCATGGAATGAAAACCAAACCGAAGCTAATATTAAAATAGCTGGAAAAACTATTAATACTTCGTGGATTGATGAGTTTGGTGATATTCAGCAGGTTAGGTACCGCGTGCCCAATAAAAACCAATGCAAAGAATGCCATGCTGCAAATGATCAAATAACACCAATAGGTCCTAAAGCACGAAATTTAAACAGCATCTACCCGTTTATAGATGGCTCAAAAAATCAGCTCACTAAATGGATTGATGAGGAATTTATTAAAGAGTATCCATCGGATTTATTAAAGACTACTGATTGGAAAAATGTAACAGCTTCTTTGGATGAAAGAGCGCGATCTTACCTTGATATAAATTGCGGTCATTGTCATAGTCCAACTGGAGCAGCTAATTCTACAGGGCTCTATTTAAATTTATCAGAGACCAGAAAAAAGCATTTAGGAATATACAAGAAGCCCGTTGCTACAGGTCGCGGCAGTGGAAATTTACAATATTCAATTGTTCCAGGAAAACCTGAAGAATCAATTATGTTGCTCAGAATGTTATCAACCGACCCTGGGGTGATGATGCCAGAATCGGGCAGAGCATTAACCCACACAGAAGCAGTTAAATTAATAAAAGATTGGATAAGTTCAATGTAAGCTTGTTCGCAATGAAGCACACATTTTGGACAGAATACTTTATAATTTTTACTTAATTTCATTATGAAAAAAAATGACTGAAAAAAAAGATCTTTTAAATAATCTTAAGATAGACAGGAATGCTAAAGCTGAGCCTGCAGAAATACCATATAAAAATATTTTCATTTCAGCATCAGTTGCGCTTGTTGTATTAATTGGGGTTTGGTCATTTTTTTCTGAAGAAGAAATTATTGAAGTATCAACTTTCTCTGTTAAATCGCTAGATGATTCTGATTCTTCTTCTGTCAGTCTTTTAGATGCTTCGGGATACGTCGTAGCAAGAAGGAAAGCAACGGTTTCTTCAAAAATTACGGGTAAGGTCTTGGAGGTATTTATAGAAGAAGGTGACTACGTATTAAAAGGCAAGGTTTTAGCTCAACTTGACGACAGTACGGCTCAAGCAGAACTGAATTACGCTAAGGCCCAATTTAATGAAGCTAAGCGAATATACGGAAGAACAAAAGAATTGATCGAAGGCAACTTGGCTAGCCAAGCTTCACTGGATGCAGCAGGTGCTCAAATGGAAGGCTTGGAAGCATTGTTAGCAGTTAGGAAGCAAGTGGTTGATGATATGAAAATTCGAGCTCCCTTTAGTGGAGTTGTAGTTTACAAAGCAGCCCAGCCAGGAGAAATGATATCTCCAGTATCTGCAGGCGGCGGTTCGATAAGAACTGGAATTGGAACGATAGTTGACATGGATTCATTGGAAATAGAAGTTGACGTAAACGAAGCTTTTATAAACAGAGTGGTTGCAGGTCAACCCGTGGTAGCAAATTTAAATGCTTACCCAAAATGGGATATAACCGCGGAGGTTATAGCCATCATTCCAACAGCAGATAGAAACAAAGCGACGGTAAGGGTTAGAATAAGACTGCTAGAAAAAGATGAAAGGGTGCTACCTGATATGGGCGCCAGAGTTTCTTTTTTAAAGAAAGTTGAAGAGAGTACGGGGCCAAAAAAAGAAGGCGTAATGGTACCAAATTCTTCGGTGCAAAAATCTGATGATCAAGATTATATAATGCTCGTTAAAAACAACAGGATAATTTTACAAGTAGTTGAAATTGCTGAAGAAACTTCAAATTATTCCAGAGTAGTAAAGGGCTTGGAGTCGGGAGATAAGGTACTTGCCAAGTACAATCAAGAACTGAATGAAGGTCAAAAAGTAAAGATTAAGTAAAGGAGAAATAATGTCTGAAACATTAATAAAAGTGGATAACGTAAGTAAAATATATCAACGAGGCGGGGAAACTCTAACAGTCCTTGATGGCTTAAATTTGGAAGTTCCAAAACAAGACTTTTTAGCATTGATGGGTCCTTCTGGATCAGGAAAATCAACTTTACTGAATCTAATGGGCGGTCTTGATACACCCACTTCTGGTGGCATAGGAATCAACGGAGTTCAGTTGGATCAAATGAATTCTAAACAATTAAGCCATTGGCGAGCGAGTAACGTAGGTTTTATTTTTCAATTCTACAATCTTCTTCCTGTCCTCACAGCAGACAAGAATGTTGAATTGCCATTGTTGCTTACTAACCTTTCTAAATCTCAAAGAAAAGATCATGTTCTAACGGCTATGAAAGCAGTTGGCATTGATGATCGCGCGGATCATAAGCCTAGCGAACTTTCTGGAGGACAACAACAAAGAGTTGCTATTGCCAGAGCACTTGTTTCTGATCCTGATATATTGGTTTGCGATGAGCCAACAGGAGACCTGGATCGCAATACAGCAACAGAAATACTTGAATTGCTTAAGATATTGAATGAAGACCATGGCAAGACCATAATTATGGTGACTCACGATCCTGTAGCCGCTGAGTCAGCTAAACGTATTTTGCATCTAGATAAGGGTCAACTAACCGATTAAAAATGTACTGGACTCTCATTAAGGCAGGGATACTAAGGAAGAAAGCTAGAAGTATTCTAACGGTTCTATCTATTTCAGTTGCCTTTTTGCTTTTTGGACTTCTGCAAGCAGCTGCGCCTATTTTTAGTGGTCAAATGGAAGGTTTGAAAGCTGACATGGTGTTGACCATGAATCGCTATAACATGCTAGGTAAGCTGCCTTATTCACATGTTGAATTCATTAAAGAAATTGAAGAGGTAGAAGCTGTTCTTTACATGGATTATATTACGTCTATCTCACAGGAAACAATGCTGGACGGCGTTACTGTTGCTATGGGAGGGGATATCGAAATTTACGAACGTTTTCAAATCTCTGATGAACACCTTAAAGCTTTTAAAGATATAAAAGTAGGAGCGCTGGTTGGCGAATCATTGGCCATAGACAAAAATATAGTCATAGGCGATAGGGTGTTTGTAAAATCTTTATCAATGAATGCTGACGGTACTTATGATTGGGAGTTTGAAGTCGTTGGTCTTTACAAAGCGAACCCTAAAGCAGATGAATTAGGGATGGTTGTAAATTACGATTACTTTGATGATTCACGAACAAGTGATAAAGGAACAGTGGGCTACATAATCGCCAAGGTCTCTGATGCGGAATTAGCCGATGATGTTTCTCAAACTATAGATACTGAATTTACTAATTCATCTTGGGCAACACGTTCTGGTCCAGAATCTCAAATAGCTGTAGATATGATGGGAGAATTTGGTGATATAGAATTAATTATTAATGCTATTTTAAGCGCAGTGTTTTTTACAATTTTATTGGTGACTGGAAATACTATCAGTCAATCGGTAAGAGAGCGTACTACTGACATAGCTGTATTAAAGACGTTGGGCTACCAAGATATACAAATTTTTAATATGGTTTTATTGGAAGCTTTATTTCTTATATCTTTTGGGATTATTTTAGGTCTAGGCCTGTCCTTACTTACTCTTCCAGCAATCAATGCTGTTTCGGGTGGCCTTACTGAAGGTTTAATCTTCCTAACCTCGGATAAAATTATTTTAGCCTTGATTATAGGAGTTGCAGTGTCTTTTATATCTTCCATAATGCCTGCTTATCACGCTCTAAACTTAAAGGTTGTGGACGCTTTAAGATCGGATTAAAAAATATGAAATATTGGACAATAGTATACGCAGGCCTGACTAGAAAAAAATGGAGAACCATTTTAACCATTTCTTCTATAGCTATAGCTTTCCTATTATTTGGATTACTTAGATCTGTAGCAGTTGCTTTTACAGAAGAGATTGATCTGGCTGGGGATGACAGGCTTGTTGTCATGTCTAAGTTGTCCTTTATTGAGCCGCTGCCTTTCAGTTACTGGCAGAGATTAAAATCAATTGAAGGCGTTAAACAAGTAGCCCACAGAGAATGGTTTGGCGGAACTTACCAAGACAGAAGTAATTTCTTTCCTAAATGGCCAGTGCCCCCAAAAGAATATTTTGAAGTGTATTCAAATCTTATAATTAGTGAGAAAGAAAAGAACGACTTTATAAATACCCGAACTGGAATGGTTGTTGGCAAAAGGTTGGCTGAAAGGTTTAATTGGAAGCTTGGCGACAAAATACCAATTATGGGCGATATTTATCCCAAGAAAGATGGTGAAATGCTTTGGACCTTTGACCTTGTAGGCATCTTCAGCAATCCTGATAATTTAAATGATGAAGATCAAGCGTTCTTAAATTACTACTACTTCGATGAGGCAAGAGCTTTTGGTGAAGGCACCATAGGAAATTTTGTGGTGCAGGTTGATGATAAAGGAAACAACGAAAGGATAGCAAAAGAAATAGATACCATGTTTGCAAATTCATCTGATGAAACTAAAACAGGAACAGAAGCGTCTTTTAGTAAAATGTTTGCAAGCCAAATAGGTGATGTTGGTTTTATTATGAATTCGATACTATCAGCCGTCTTTTTTACCATTTTACTGGTTACAGGAAATACCATGAGTCAAGCCATTAGAGAGAGAACATCGGAATTGGCCGTTTTCAAGACCATCGGCTATTTGGATTCTACAATCTTACTTTTAGTGCTGGCAGAGTCTGTAATTCTTTGTCTTCTTGGAGCAATAATAGGTATTGGCCTTGCCTTGTTTCTTTTCTTTGGAGGCGGTTTGCAAGATAGCCTATACGGTTTTTTTGGTGACATAGTCTTTAAACCTTCTATTGTTGGTAGCGCAGCGCTATTAGCTTTAATAACAGCTGTTGTTTCTGGTTTACCTCCAGCTTTATTTGCCATGAGATTAAAAGTTGTTGATGCATTAAGGAGAAATTAAATGAGTTGGTTTAATCAGATAATAGCAGTTACTAATATGAATCTTAGAACCGTTTTGGAGCGTTCAGGATCCTCTTTGGTTGTAGTTATAGGTATAGCTGGATCAGTTGCGGTTATGGTTTCTCTTTTGGCAATGGCTCAAGGTCTAAATTCAACCATAGCAAGTACAGGCGATGACAGTAGAGCTCTAATTCTTAGAGAAGGTTCAGATTCAGAATTAAGCAGTGGGATATCGATGCAAGATATAAACATCATTGAGAATTCTCCTGGAATAATGAAGTTTGATGAAGAGCCAATGGTTGCTGCAGAGATATTTACAATTATTGATCTTAAGAAAAAAGGAACGGAAGAAACTTCAAACCTCCCCTTAAGAGGAGTTCAAGGAATGAGCTTCACAATAAGGCCTGAATTTGAAATTATTGAAGGAGTAAATTTCCAACCTGGTACCGGACAAGTTATCGTAGGAAAAGGAGCTGCTGATCAGTATCAAGGACTCGAAGTCGGAAATGAAATAGACATAAGAAATTCAAAATGGAAGGTTGTAGGGATTTTCTCTACAGAAGGGGATGTTCATGAATCCGAAGTTTGGGCCGATTTAACATACACTCAAGGAGCTTTTAGAAGAGGAGCCAGTGCTTCTGTGGCTATAGTTAAGCTTGAAGACGATCAATCGTTAGATAAATTAGGAATATTTGTGGAGAATGATCCCAGGTTAAAACTCAAAGTTGAAAGAGAATCTGATTTCTATAACAACCAGTCATCAGGGGCTTCTTCTGTGATTAATGCATTTGGTTATACCGTTGCAGTCATTATGGCCATAGGGGCTTTATTTGCCGCTCTCAATACAATGTACAGCGCGGTTTCAACTCGCTTGGTTGAAATAGGTACGCTTAGGGCAATTGGATTTCAAGGAAGCTCCGTACTTTTTGCCTTAATGCTGGAGTCTATGATATTGGCTCTTTTTGGAGGTCTATTGGGATCAGGGATTGCTTACTTAATGTTTAATGGATACACGGTCTCAACTTTGGCTGGGGGATCTTTTTCCCAAACATCTTTTGCTTTCGCCGTTACGGCCGACATTGTTAGACAAGGATTAATTCTTGCATTGGTCGTAGGAACGTTCGGAGGAATTTTACCTGCATGGAAGGCTTCCAGACAAGACATAACTGAAGCGTTAAGGGCTATTTAGATACAAGTTCTTCTTGGCTTAAGAGTAAGCCATTGTTGTCTGCATAAACAAAATTACCGGGTTTGAATGTTAAACCACCAAAGGTAATTTCTACTCCAACCTTGCCTTGATTATTTTTTTCACTTCTCACGGGCATTGTGCCTAAGGCTTGAACTCCTATGTCGAGAGTATTGATAATATCAACATCTCTTATATAACCATTGATGATCACGCCAGACCACTTATTGCTTACTCCCGCTTTGGCAATCATGTCTCCCAGTAAGGCCACAGTATTTATCCCTCCAGCATCAACTACAAGTATTCTTCCATTACCTTCAGAATTTAACAGCTCTTTAACAAAAGAGTTGTCCTCAGGACATTCTAGCGTCTCAATAGGACCAAAGAATGATTTTCTTCCCCCAAAATTAGACAGAATTGGAGACAGTGCCTTTGATTCAGGATATTCGTCAGACAAGTCTGGAGTTGTAAGGGTCATCTCAGCTTAATTCCCCAATTATTTTTTTTGGTCTCGATTGAATTTTTCTATCCAGCCCCCTAATGCTATCTTTGGCTTTAGTGGCATGTTCCATGTTTCCTTCTACAGCTCCCAAGCCTCTAAAAATACCAAATCCTAAACGATCTAAAAATTCATCGCTTGAAGATATTCTTATTTCTTCAGGCAAGGATAAGAAATGATTTTCCTGTTGGCGAATGTAGGTTCTACAAAAGTAAGTGAAGACGGCATGTCTTTTGCTTTCGGTTATATTTTCACCAGTTCCGTGGAAAGTTCTGCCATCAAAGATCAGAAGTGTGCCAGCTGGGGCGGTAGCAGAAATTATTTCATGTTTAAATTCAGGGTTATTATTGAACGTTTTTCTAATTCCATTTCCAGAATTTTTTGCTTCTTTTAATAAACTAATAAACTTTTCTCTATTTAACAGGTGGCTCTTGGGAACAAGTTGGGTTCCGCCATTTTCTTCTGAAAAGTCATCTAAAAGCCATACCATGTTCATAACCATCGGTGTTTCGATTAAGTCAGGAGCAAGATACATTTGATCCGTGTGAAGAGGCATCTTTTTTCCACCTTTGCCTGCAATGTTCGCTGTCAGGCTAGACAGTATAAAATTTTCACCAATACAGCTTTTAGCCATTTCTTCAACGATTGATTTCATCATCAATTCTCTAAAAACTTGCCCTTTATTTACAAGAGCAAACATTCTTTGATTGGATTCTTTATATTCCAGAGTGGCAATGCCTTGTTTTCTCTCGCCATAGGCCTGTTCCGTTAATCTGGTTCTTACAGAAAACACCTCGTCTTTTGTAAGAGCATTTGCCACATAGCAAAATCCAAAATCTTTAAGATCTTTTTTTGCTTGCTTTAAGTCTTCAGTAGGCTGAGGAAGGTTATTATTCATTTTAATATCCTTTTTAAAATAAGTTGTCTTTAATGTATTAATTTGACCTTAATAAGTAAATTTAGTTCTTTACAAAGTTGCTGATGTTCTTTCTCCTCTAATTAAAGTACCAGGTAATTCACCCGTAGCTTCATCATTTTTGAACGTCACCACACCACTTTTTATAGTAGCAATATAACCACCAGCTTTTTGAATGATTCTTCTACTTCCTGTTGGAAGGTCATGGACCATCTCAGGCTTATAAACACATAATTTATCATGATCAATTATATTGATATCAGCCATGTAGCCTTCTTTAATTTGTCCTCTGTCCATTAAACCAAAAGTTTCTGCAGTCTCTTTGGTTTGCTTCCTGACAAGATACTCTAAAGGTATTTTTTCCCCCTTAACTCTGTCTTTAGTCCAGTGAGATATATTCCAAGTTGGCATGCTGGCATCACATATAAGCCCACAATGTGCCCCTCCATCACTGAGTCCCGCTACAGAGCTCTCAAACTCCATAATCATTTTATAGAAGTCTAGGTTGTGGTCGGGGTAGGGTGCGAACGGAGCCCAAATAAACGTTTTTCCATCATTTTTAAGCAGCTCTTCATACATGACTTCCATGACTGATTTGTTAGAGCTCTCTGCTATACCTGCAATACTAGCTTCAATTGGCGGCTCATAATTGGGAATTTGGTCCATTGGAAACTGCTTATCAAATGCAGTCATCAGAGTGTAGATCATATGATTTTTATCAACAGCAGGTTCCTCAGAAAGAATTCTCTCTTTAAAGGATTCATCTTTCATAGCAGTTACTTTTTCTTCTAATGATTTATCTGCTATTTCTGCATAACTTGGATGTGCAATAAAAGGATGTATGGTTGATTCTAAGCTGAACAACATTCCAGTAGGTCTGCCAGTAAATTGAGGTCGGATCTTTACACCTTTAGAGAAATTTTCTTCACAATATTTCCAGGTCTTAAAAGGGTCGCCACCTGTTTGAGCATAAGTAAGTGTTCTGTCAGATTCCTCTACGAATTCCTTTATCCAATCAAGCTCAAGGTCTTTATCCATCCAATCCGAAACTATCTCCAAAGTTCCTTTTCCAAGATCTGCAATAGTGTTGGCTATCTTTCTCATTTCTTTAGCGCTAGCTTCAGTTCCTGGAACGTACTCACCAAATTTATCTTTATGGAGGTAAGTTCTTGAAGTGCTGAAACCAAGAGCTCCTGCTTCTATGGCCTCTTTAGTAATCTCTGCCATTTCTGCTATTTCACTATCAGATGCCTCTTCTTTGCCTTGGCACCTGTCAAATCCCATGACGTACGACCTAATTGGTCCATGTCCAATCATTGCACCAACATCCATGGCGTAATTATTTTTTCCAATAGAATCAAGATATTCAGGAAAGCTCTCCCAATCCCAGCTCACACCTTCATTTAGTGCTACTCCAGGAATGTCCTCCACTCCTTCCATGAGTTGAACAAGAAATTCCTCTGTTCCGGGCTTTACAGGTGCAAAACCAACTCCACAATTTCCCATTACGACTGTAGTAACTCCATGCCAACAAGAGGGGGTTAAATAAGAGTCCCAGCAGACTTGCCCATCATAATGGGTATGTATATCAACCCATCCAGGAGTAACTAAATTTCCTTCTGCATCTATTTCCTTTCCCCCCTTCTCTTGTATGACGCCTATTTTAGTTATCTTCCCATCGTCAATCGCTATATCACCTAGAAAAGCCTTACTGCCGCTTCCGTCTACTATATTTCCATTTCTTATTATCAATTCATGCATATCTCTACCCCATTAAATATCTGTAGAATTATAATAATCTTTTTCTAAGACATAGAAAACTTATATATACAGATCCCTTGCATGGTTTTTAAGAAAAACTTAATATCCAAGTCTAAGAAAACAATGGAGAGTTATTAAATGAATACAGTAAAACCAGAATCGGTCGGTTTAGATTCAGAAGTTCTTAAGAACATAAATTCTTATTTAGATAAAACTTATGTAAAAGATGGGAAATTTATTGGCACTTTAACTCTAGTAGCTAGGAAAGGTGAGGTGGCTTATTTGGATTCATTGGGCCTAATGGACAGGGAGAACAAGAAGCCGATGCAAGAAGATGCGATCTTCAGAATTTATTCGATGTCAAAGGCCATTACAAGCTTAGCCATAATGCAGCTATTTGAGAAAAGTCTTTTCAGACTGGATGACCCTGTTTATTGGTACATCCCTTCGTGGAAAAATTTAAGGGTATACGAATCCGGTGTCTATCCAAATTTTGTAACTTCAAGACCAAAACGTCACATGACAATTAGGGATTTATTAACTCACATGTCAGGACTGACATATGATTTTATGTATAAAACCAATGTTGACGCAGCTTATAGAAAGACCAAACTCCAACAAGCAGATACTTTAGAGGGCATGGTAAATATTCTCTCTGAATTGCCTTTAGAATTCTCTCCTGGCGACCAATGGAATTATTCTGTCTCAACTGATGTTTTAGGATATCTGGTAGAAGTTTTATCAGGCATGAAATTGAACGAGTACTTCAAGAAACACATCTTTGAGCCCCTTGATATGGTGGATACAGCTTTTTCTTGCCCAGAAGAGAAACTAGATCGTTTAGCTTCTCTCTATGAACACAACCCCAAAGGAGAACCAAGACTTCTAGAGATACCTTTTCTCAATACAAAACTTCAATCAGGAGGAGGTGGGCTTTTCTCAACCATGTCTGACTATTACAATTTTTGTTCAATGATTTTAGGGCAAGGCGAATTCAAAGGAAAAAGATTAATAGGAAGGAAGACTATTGAACTCATGAGTTGCAATCATCTGCCTGATGGTCAGGACTTAACTGAAATGAGTGAATCTGCATTTAGTGAAACTCCTTATGCTGGAGTAGGGTTTGGATTGGGATTTTCCGTTATGTTAGATCCCGCTAAATCACAATCACTTAGTGATGTCGGCGAGTATGGTTGGGGCGGTGCAGCAAGCACAGTCTTTATGATCAATCCTGAAGAGGAAATGGTAATTATTTTCTTAACTCAGCTTTTACCATCTTCAACTTTCCAGGTTAGAAGGGAGTTGAGGTCGTTGATCTACTCAGCATTAAAACCAGAATAAATAATAATTTAGTAAATCTTTTACTTTATTTTGTTGTAGAGTAATGGGTCATTAAAAAGGGAGAAAAAAATGAAAAATATATTTATTTCTATAATTGCAATTCTAGCTTTTAGTATTACAGCCGGACATCATGAAAAAGGTGAGGTTAATAAAGAAGACCTAGTATCAGAAGCTTACGCAGCTTTTGCTGCAGGTGACACTGAAGCATGGGCTAAGATTCATGCCGACGATTTAAAATTTACTATTTTCGGTGATTTACCTCAGTCCGGTGTTTTTGTAGGAACCGATGCTGTTATAAAAAATGTTTTTGAAGTTATCCCTGTCTACTGGCCAAAATTTTCATTAACACCCATTGATACAAAGGTTTCAGGTGATGTCGTTTTTGTTCACAACAAGATGACTGCTGATGACTTGGACAGTGAAACAATGCATATGTTCGTTATAAGAAATGGAAAAATAGCATCTTTTACAGCTTTTGAAGATACAGGATCAATGCGCAGAGCTATGGTTAAATAATTTTTAATGATGGAAGAATCTAAAAATAACTGGGAACAAAAAGTATTTCCGGCAGCATTGGGAGTAAGTATTGGTTTTATGGCACTTTACGTGTCGTTGGGTTTTGCCGGTGTTATACCTTCTTTGGAAGCAGGAGCGGTTGTAGGCGAAGCCTGGAGATGGTGTGAACGTGTTAGCTCCTCAATGTTCAGGGAGCCAGTAAATGCGTTAAGTAATTTAGGTTTTATGTTTACAGGACTGCTCATGTTTTGGGTATTGTCTAAAGATAAAAGAGACGATTCTTCAAATCAATTTCATGGCATGACGCCCGTGGCTATGTTGTACGCTGGAACAGCCATATATTTAGGCCCAGGTTCTATGCTTATGCATGGAACTCATACCGAATGGGGTCAGTGGGCTGACAACTTAAGCATGGTTATGTATATCATCATTCCTTGGCTCATTAACGTTGGAGAGATGGGGAGATGGTCGGTTAAAAAACTCTTATATATTTATCTTACTATCGTAGTAATAGATGGAATATTGAGATGGTTTGATGGTTTTGGATCGGGCTTTGATTTAAATCTTTTTGCTGTTTCTATCGGCATGTGGTTTATATCTGAATGTCTTTATCGTTTTTGGAGTCCTAATTTTAGATGGACATCTGGATTTTTAGGTTTTGCGGTTTGTGCAGTTTTCGGAATATATCCTTGGGAAATCTGGGCAGATCTCACTAGCTATTGGTGGATAGTAACTTTTTGGATACCTGGAATTCTTGCTACCAAACCATCAAGATACATAAGAACCTACAGTCCTTGGTATTTTGCAGGAATGATAAGCTATGTTCTCGCTTTTTCAATTTGGCTAACGGGCGTTCCTGATAGTCCGTATTGTGATCCAGATAGACTGTTCCAAGCTCACGGAATATGGCATCTCTTAAGCGCATTTGCCACATGGTGCTTTTTTAAGTTCCTTAGAACTGAGAAGCTTTTAAAGCCTCAAGGTAAATCTCTTTAAGATTCCAATTTACATAGCAAAAGAAACTAACTTTTAATCTCACTAAAACAAAAAAATTGGTTGTAAGAAACTGTAAAAAGGGGTAGTTTTACATCTCCATCTTGCTGGATTGGACGAAATTATCGGACACGATAATGGAGGTAGAAGATTCAGACGCTCGGAGAAAAAAATAAATCGATTTATTTGTATTAATTTACAGGAGAAAAAATGAAATTATTATTAGTTTTATCCAGTTTAGTAGCTGCGCCTCTTTTTGCAGCTAGTGGTGGTGATTTAGACGCAAACGACTATGTAGGTGTGTCTTTTTGGTTAGTTACAGCAGCTTTATTAGCCGCAACAGTTTTCTTTTTCATAGAAAGAGATAACGTTGGTGAAAAGTGGAAAACTTCACTTACTATTGCTGGCTTAGTTACTGGTATTGCTTTTTGGCATTACATGTACATGAGAGGTGTTTGGATTGATACCGGTGAAACGCCAACGGTATTCAGATACATTGACTGGCTGTTAACAGTTCCACTATTGATGGTTGAGTTTTACCTCATCTTGAGAGCGGTAACAACCGTGGCTGCCTCATTGTTTTATAAGTTGTTCTTCGGATCTTTACTTATGCTTCTATTTGGATATGCAGGAGAGTCGGGTTTAATGCCTGCACTTCCAGCATTTGTTATTGGAGTCGCATTCTGGGTTTACATGATTTACACCCTATGGATGGGAGAAGGTAAAGAAGCCGTTTCTACTACAAGCGCTTCGGTACAAACTGCTTACAGCACAATGATGTGGATCATCATAGTTGGTTGGGCTATTTATCCTGCAGGATACGTACTCGGTTACCTTATGGGATCAGTTGACGCTAGTTCGCTTAACTTAATTTATAACCTTGCAGATTTTGTTAATAAAATCTTATTTGGTTTAGTTATTTGGGCAGCTGCTGTAGAAGACAAGAAAACTGCTTAAGTTTTCATAAAATATCCCTGGGAGGGACACGAGAAAGAGGGCTATTTAGCCCTCTTTTTTTATATAAAATTTAGAAATTTATCTTTTCCTATAATCCCTAAGAGGTTAATCTAAGCATCAAATGAGTACAAATAACTTCACAGTAAAAAATCTTGAGAAAACTTTTGGGGCAATCATCACAGATATAAAGCTATCTGACATAACAAGCAAAGAAGCTGAAGATCTCTACAAAGTTTGGCTAGATAGATCTCTTCTTATTTTTCCTGAGCAACACCTCACAAACGATGAACAAGTGAAATTCGCTAAGAATTTTGGAGAGCTAGAATTTGATTTGAGTCCAATAAGCAATGTAAGAACGGATGGCACAATTAGAGACGCCACTGAAGACGACATAGTTAAATCTTTAAGAGGAAACATGGAGTGGCATCACGACAGCACCTACATGCCTCTACAAGCCAAAGGAGCTGTGTTAACTGCTCATGTCGTTCCGTCGAAAGACGGCCAAACAGGCTGGGCTGATATGTCAGCTGCTTACGAATCTCTAAGCCCTAGTATGCAAGAAAAGATCCAAGGTCTGCAGGCTTTTCATTCCTATGAATGGAGTCAAAAGGAAAGGTATGGTCACAAGTCAAAAGAAGAGAGTGAATTCAATAGTTACGGTTTTGATATTGATCCTAAGCCTCTGAGGCCTTTAGTCAAATCTCATCCTGAAACAGGAAGAAAGGCTTTAACGATAGGAAGGCACATACATCGAATTCCAGGCATGACAGATGAAGAGGCTGTAAGTCTTGCACAAGAGCTTGAAGAATTTGCTTGCAAAGAATCGTTTACCTACCACCATTCATGGTCGGTGGGAGATGCCGTCATTTGGGATAACAGATGCCTTATGCATCAAGCCTGTCCATGGGATTTGAATGAAGCTCGAGTTATGTATCATGCGAGACTTCAAGGTAATAAGGGAAGTGAATCGGCCTTAAACTATTCTTAGAAAAGAGGGGTTTTCTTCTAGTTCAGTGATTTAAAGAACTTTAAAGCTATGTTGGGGAAGAGAACGTAAGTCAGAAGCATTTCTAAATTTTCAGAAAGGTCATCAAGATTATTTTCCAAGCATAATTTTTTTAATTCAGCTTTCATATGGATCATTTCATCTTCAACTTCTTGTCCAGTTTCTAGGTCTGTAGATGTTTCTTTAGCTTTATTGTACAAATCTATATTTACCTCACCTGGTAAATCACCATACTTTCCAAGAAGTAAATTTTTTGATTCATTGGATAGATTTTCATAACGAACATTGCCCATTACATTAAGAAGAGCTTGAGCACCTATTATTTGAGAAGCAGGAGTCACTAAGGGAGGGAAGCCAAAATCCTCACGAACCTTAGGTATTTCTTCTTTAACCATTTCAATTTTATCTTCTTGGTGATTTGCTTTTAATTGTGATTCAAGGTTCGAAAGCATCCCGCCAGGGACTTGTTTTATCAACATGGTTGAGTCAACTCCCTTCATGTCTCCTTCAAATTCCGAATAATCCTTTCTTATTTTCTTAAAGTAAACCGCTGCTTCTTCGAGGGCCTCATTATTCAAATCAATATAGGCGGTTTGATCTTTAAATATCGCAGCTAGAGTCTCGGTAGGAGAGTGTCCGTAGGTTAAGCTAAGAGAGGAGATGGACGTATCAATATTATCAATGCCAGCCTCTATAGCCTTCATGTTTGTTGCTGTGGACATTCCAGTAGTGGCATGGGTTTGCATGTGGATAGGAATTGCTACGCTTTCCTTTAGCTTGCTTACCAAATCAAATGCATCAAAGGGCTTCAAAAGACCAGCCATGTCTTTGATCGCTATAGAATCAGAACCAGCATCCTCTATCCTTCTGGCTAAATCTATCCAAGTATTAAGGTTGTGGACCGGACTGGTTGTGTAGGCCATTGTGCCTTGTGCATGCTTTCCTAATTTCTTTATTTCTTTGATGGTAAATTCAATATTCTTAAAATCATTTAATGCATCAAAGGTTCTAAAAATAGAGACGCCATTTTCAGCAGATTTATTAAGGAATTCCAAAACAACTTTATTAGAGTAGTGTTTGTAACCTACAAGATTTTGTCCTCTAATCAACATTTGCTGGGGAGTGTTTGGCATGAGTTTAGAGAAAACCCTAAGTCTTTCCCATGGATCTTCATCAAGATATCTTATGCAAGCATCATATGTTGCTCCACCCCATGTTTCCATAGACCAGTAACCAGCTCTGTCTAATACAGGAACAACAGAGACCAAGTCTTTTAGTTTAACGCGAGTAGCTAAAATAGATTGAATGCCATCTCTTAAAACAACTTCAGTTATCCCAACTTTTCTCTTTTCACTCATGATCCTAATATATAATTATAAATTAATTATTTTTTTGTATAGGAAAATTGTTATTGATCCATTCACCGAAACCACCGCTCATTGAAAATACATTAGAGTAGCCCATAGCTTTAAGAGCCTCACCAGCCAATGCCGATCTAAAACCACCTTGGCAGTATAAAACTATCTCCATATTCTGGTCTGGTATAAGGTTGGCTACGTCTCTTTCTATAACTCCTTTGCCTATGTGTATTGATGGAAGGATGCTTCCTTGGACCCATTCTCTGTCTTCTCTTACGTCTACCAAAGAAAAGGTATCCAAATTATCAATCTTATTTTTTACTTGATGCACGTCGTATTCTGGAATATTCTCTAAAGCCTTTTGAACCAACTCTAGGAATCCATTATTGTGATTTTTCATAGGTATAACTATAGAGCCAACGAACTAAAAAAAGAACTCCTATTTAGTTATATTTAAGCTCTTCTTTATTAACTTAGGCCTGTTGGTAGTTATTGAATTGACACCCATTAATTCAAATTTATTTGCTTCTTCTGGCTCATTCACTGTCCAGACATGAATTTTTTTTCTCAGATTATGCACTTCATTAACAAGACCGCTGTTTAGATTTTGATGATTCTGAGCTCCCACTCCGTCTGCATTTATATCTTTTAGCAAGTCACCCAATCCTTGTTCAAGATTTACTTCTGGATCAAAAGCAATAAGCAAGTTTCCTGTAATTTCATTCATTCTAGATTTAATTTTTTTAATCACCTCTCTATTAAAAGAAATAATTGAAACATCTCTTAGGTTTATATTTGATCTGTTCAGTGTATTGATCAGAGGTTCTATTATTTCCGTTCCAGTCTTTACTTCTATGAATATTTCTTTTTTATCAGGTATGACTTTTAAGACTTCTTCTAGAAGAGGTATTCGTTCATTCTTCCATTTCTTACTTTTCCAAGATCCTACATCCAGCTTCTTAAGAACATTTAATTTGGTTTCAGAAATTATTAGCAACTCACCCGAAGTCCTAAGTGAGTTTTTATCGTGTATACAAACTACATGATTATCCTTGGTGAGGCGAATATCAATTTCAACACCATCCGAACCTTGCTTAAAAGATTCTTCGACAGAAGAGAGGGTATTCTCTGGGGCATCTTCAGAAGCTCCTCGATGCCCAATAACTTTTACCATCTAGTCCCAGGTGAGTGCGCCACCTGTTTGATATTCAATCACTCTGGTTTCAAAGAAATTCTTTTCTTTTCTTAGGTCCATAATTTCAGACATCCAAGGGAAAGGATTTTCAGCATCAGGGAACTCTTCTGGTAAACCTATTTGAACCAAACGTCTGTTAGCTATGTAATTTAGGTATTCTTCCATCATGCTGGCATTCATTCCTAGAACCCCTCTAGGCATAGTGTCTCTTGCATATTCAATCTCTAATTGCATGCCTTGAAGAATCATACCAGCTGCTTGATCTTGCATTTCATCGTCCCACAGTTCTGGATTTTCTAACTTGATTTGATTTATTACATCAATACCAAAATTAAGGTGCATCGATTCGTCTCTAAGTATGTATTGGAATTGTTCAGCAGTGCCATTCATCTTATTTCTTCTGCCCATGGAAAGAATTTGGGTAAAGCCACAATAAAAGAAGATTCCTTCAAGAACACAATAGAAGCCTATAAGATTCCTTAGTAATTTTTTATCTTGCTCAACAGTTCCTGTTTTGAAATGAGGATCATCCAATTCTTTAGTGAATTCCAAAGCCCAAGAAGCTTTTCTTGCAACAGAAGGAACTTCTCTGTACATGTTAAAAAGCTCTGCTTCGTCCATTCCTAGGGATTGGATTACGTATTGGTAGGCATGAGTGTGAATGGCTTCTTCAAAGCTCTGTCTTAGAAGGTATTGACGACATTCAGGATTGGTTAAATGTTTGTAAACAGACAAAACAAGATTGTTTGCCACCAAGGAGTCTGCAGTAGAAAAGAAACCTAAACTTCGCATTATTATCTTTCTTTCGTCATCCGAAAGACCGCCTTCTGTCTTCCAAAGAGCAATGTCTGCAGTCATGTTAACTTCTTGGGGCATCCAGTGGTTTGCGCATCCATCCAGATATTTTTGCCACGCCCAATCGTACTTAAAAGGAACGAGCTGATTGACATCCGCCTTGCAATTTATCATTGCCTTTTCATCTACATTAACCCTAGAAGATGATCCTTCTAGTGCCGCCTCACCCTGGGCTAAATCAAATTTTTCTACAGCCTTTTTTGCTCTTTCAAGACGACTTGATACTGAACCTGTTTCCAGCGTCACATTCATTTCGATCGGTGACTCTTTCTCTTCGGCTTGTACCGCTGCTTTAGTTTCCACCGGAGCAGTTTGCTTTACTTGTTCCTGTGGCTTTTTTTCTTTTTCTGATGAATCGAATTCGTCCCAATTTAACATAATTTTTTCCTATTTATTGACAGGCATCGCAGTCTGGATCCGTTATTGAACAAGCTTCTGGAAGAGGGGCGGCTAGTGGTGCAGCATTTGCTGATACAGCATTAAGCTCCCCCGTTGCTATCGTTGATTTTTCTGAAGTAGTAGCTCCTTTTGACCTAAGGTAATAGGTTGTTTTTAAGCCCCTTAACCAGGCCATCCTATACATGATGTCTAATTTTTTACCATTAGGTTCATTGATGTATAAGTTTAAGGACTGACTTTGATCTATCCATTTCTGTCTTCTGCTTGCTGCATCTATTAACCATTTTGGTTCTATTTCAAAAGCTGTGGCATACAACGCTTTCATTTCTTCAGGTATTCGAGAAATTCCAGCCACACTTCCGTCATAATACTTTAGGTCATTTATCATTACAGAATCCCACAGCCCCATTTCTTTCAGAGCTTTTACCATAGGTATGTTGGTCACCGTAAATTCACCAGAGAGGTTTGATTTTACAAATAAGTTTTGATAAGTAGGCTCTATAGATTGGGTGACCCCAGTAATATTGGCTATGGTTGCTGTAGGAGCAATGGCCATAACATTGGAATTTCTAATGCCCTGAGTTTTGATGGTATCTCTCAGTCCATCCCAGTCCATTGTAGAGCTTTCATCCATCTCTAAGTATTCGTCACCTCTGCTTTCTTTTAGAAGTTTAATTGAGTCGATAGGCAAGATTCCTTGACTCCATAAAGAGCCTTCATAAGAAGCATAAGAACCCCTTTCTTTTGCTAAGTCGCTAGAAGCCTTGATTGCATAATAGCTAACCATTTCCATAGATCTGTCTGCAAACTCTACAGCTTCGTCAGAGGCATATGGAGTTTTAAGCATGTATAAAGCATCATGAAAACCCATTATTCCAATACCTATAGGTCTGTGTTTTAAGTTAGACGTTTCTGCTGCTTTAACTGCGTAGTAATTTATATCTATGACGTTATCTAGCATCCGTATGGCCGTATTGATTGTTTTTTCCAGCTTTTCTTCGTCCAACTTTCCTTCTTTTATATGATGAGTAAGGTTAACGGATCCTAAATTACAAACGGCTATTTCGTCTTGACTGGTATTGAGTGTAATTTCTGTGCACAGGTTTGATGAGTGCACTACACCAACATGTTGTTGAGGCGATCTTAAATTGCACGGATCTTTAAAAGTTATCCAAGGGTGGCCGGTTTCAAAGACCATCGACAACATTTTTTTCCAAAGTTCTTTTGCGTCCGTTTTTTTATAAAAAGTTATTTCTCCACTTTCGGTCTGCGCTTCGTACTCTTCGTATCTTTTTTCAAAGGGCAATCCATATAGATCATGAAGGTCTGGAGTGTCACTAGGAGTAAACAGAGTCCAGCTTTTTCCTTCTGATACTCTTTTTAGAAATAAGTCAGGAACCCAGTTGGCTGTATTCATGTCGTGAGTTCTTCTTCTGTCGTCGCCAGTATTTTTTCTAAGTTCCACAAATTCTTCTATGTCTACGTGCCAAGTCTCTAAGTATGAGCAGACTGCTCCTTTTCGCTTTCCTCCTTGGTTGACCGCTACCGCAGTATCATTGACAACTTTTAGAAAAGGAACGACACCTTGTGATTTTCCATTTGTTCCTTTGATTTGTGATCCCAAACCTCGTACTGGTGTCCAGTCGTTTCCTAAGCCACCTGCCCACTTCGACAGCATAGCGTTGTCTTGTATTGCTCCGTATATACCATGCAAATCATCGGGTACGGTTGTCAGATAACAAGAAGAGAGTTGGGAATGTTTTGTTCCTGCATTGAAGAGAGTAGGGGTGGAGCTCATGTAATCAAAGCTAGAAAGCAGGTTGTAGAACTCTATTGCTCTGTCTTCTCTTTGGTCTTCTTGAAGAGCCAAGCCCATTGACACTCTCATAAAGAATACCTGTGGAAGCTCATACCTTACTTCGTCATCATGTATGAAGTATCTGTCGTAGAGAGTCTGCAGGCCCAAATATGTAAAGTTATTATCCCTTTCTCCCTTAATAGCCTTTCCTAGTTTCTCTAAATCCATTGCTCCTAACTCGGGGTTAAGAATATCATTCTCCATTCCTTTAATTAGGAATTGTTCTAATGCTTTTGGATACAGAGCTTCCATTTCTTTTTGAGTTGCGTTGTTTTGCATTCCAAGGTAACTCAATCCCTCTGTTCTAATATTGTCCAATAATATGCGTGCGGTTACGTAGGTGTAATTAGGCTCTTTTTCTACAAGAGTTCTCGCGGTCATAACCAATGAAGCTTTTACATCTTCTAAAGAAACACCGTCATAAAGGTTTTTGCTGGCCTGTTCCATGATCTCTTCTTTTGCTACATCCTCTAGTCCTTCGCACGCCTCTCCTACCATCACTTCAAGCCTGGCCATGTCTATGGTTCCGTCTTCTCCTGAGTCTAGTAGTACATTTACGTTTTGTTGCTCTCCGCTTTCTGCTGTTCCTTCTTTTCTTTCTTTTCTTCTTTCTTCTCTATAAAGGACATAAGCTCTAGCAACTTTTTGTTCTCCTGACCTCATTAATTCAAGCTCAACTTGATCTTGAATTTCTTCTATGTGTAGTGTTCCTCCTGAAGGCATTCTCCTACTGAAGGTTATCGTAATAGAATTTGCCAGCTCATTGACCTCGTTGTGTATTCTTGTTGAGGCCGCCGCCGCTCCTCCTTCCACTGCTAAAAATGCTTTTGTTATGGCTATGGCTATTTTTTCGGCATCGTAAGAAACAACAGACCCATTTCTTTTTATTACTCTCATTTGCCCTGGTGCTATTGCTGATTTTATTTGCGGTTGTCCAGTCTCTTGTTTCTTTGTTTCTTGTGCTGTTTCTGTAGTTATTGCCATGATTTTTACTCTTTTTTTCTAGCTTTCTTTTCTTTTGTATTCTTTACTAATTTTCACTATAACCCAACATATAGTGGTTTTTTTAATTCTAGACACAAGATACTGTGTTTTAGTTTAAATTACAATACTATAAATATAGAATTTTTTTGTGTATTTGCTGTGGATAAGTGTTTATATTTGATTTTCTTATAGTTTTCTTTTTTACTTGTATCCTATGAATAAAAAAATTATTGCTATAGACCAAGGAACCACGAGCTCTAGGGCCGTACTTTTCAACCAAGAGGGGTCAATTTTAGATTTTGAACAGAAAGAATTTCAACAATTCTTTCCTAATGATGGATGGGTAGAGCACAGTCCTGAAGAGATTTGGAAGTCTGTTGTTGATGTTACCTCAGCTCTTTTTAAAAGGCACGCTTTAGAACCGGCAGATATTGGCTCTATAGGAATTACAAATCAACGTGAAACCACAGTAGTTTGGGACAGGTTAACCGGAAAGTCTGTTTACCCCGCTATAGTATGGCAAGATAGAAGGACTGCAGAATTTTGTAGTGATCTTTCTAATAATTCTTTAAAAGATTCAATTCAGCAAAAGACCGGCCTCCTCTTAGACCCTTACTTTTCTGCAACAAAGTTAGCCTGGATTCTTGATAATGTAGAGGGCTCTAGGAAAAGAGCAGAAGAGGGTGATTTGTTATTTGGAACAATAGATAGCTTTTTGTTATGGAAATTAACCGAAGGTAAGGTACATAAAACCGATGCTACTAATGCTTCAAGAACAATGCTCTTTAATATTCACGATGACCAATGGGATCAAGACTTACTAAAACTTTTTGGAATACCCAGAAAAATGCTGCCAGAAGTCTGTGACAATGTTCATGATTACGGAAGTACTTCTTTGCTAGGAGGTTCAATAAGCATAGGAGGCATGGCAGGTGATCAGCAATCTGCATTGATAGGACAGTGTTGTTTTTCCGAAGGAGATATAAAAAGCACCTACGGAACAGGGTGCTTTGTAATAATGAATACAGGGAACAAAGCACTACTATCTAAAAATAAGCTTTTATCTACCATAGCTTATCGAATTAACAATGAGATTACCTATGGCTTGGAAGGCAGCATTTTCGTTGCTGGATCCGCAGTTCAATGGCTTAGGGATGGACTGAAATTTTTTGAGTCAGCTGCTGAAACGGAAGCTCTTGTTCAAGAAGCCAATAAGAATTCTAAAGTAATAGTTGTTCCTGCTTTTACAGGACTGGGCGCTCCACATTGGGACCCTGATTCTCGAGGAGCTATATTTGGTCTTACTAGGGATAGCAGTATTGCAGATATAACAAAAGCAACTCTTGAATCTGTTGCTTTCCAAACTAAAGATTTAATAGAGGCAATGAAATCTGACGGCGCAAAACTAAATGAATTGAAGATAGACGGTGGAATGGTAACTAACTCTTGGTTTGCCCAAGAGCTTGCAAATGTGCTGGGTTTAGAAGCTTTTAGACCAAAAGTAGTTGAAACTACTGCTCTAGGAGCTGCATTTCTTGCTGGAATAAATGCAGGAATTTTTGAAGGATTGGACTCCTTGGCTAATCACTGGCAGTGCGAAAGGGTGTTCGAACCAGCTACCCTGGAACACTCCCAGGAGAAATACAAAGCTTGGAATGAGGCTGTAAAAAGAACCTTAAGTTAAAAGGTGAACCAGCAAACTCTTTTGGGCATGTAGTCTATTTTCTGCCTGATCCCAAACCTTACTTCTTGGGTGATCCAACATATCTCTAGACACTTCCTGACCTCTTACTGCGGGTAGGCAATGCAAGAAGATAGCTTCGGAATTTGCTTCTTCCATTGTCTCAGGAGAAATTTGGAAAGTCGAAAATTCTTTTATTCTTTCAGCGCTATCACTTTCATCTCCCATAGAAACCCACACATCAGTAGTCACCAGGTCGCTACCCTGCAGACCTGAAATTAGGTTATTCGAGACGTTGACATTATTTGGTAAATCAAGATTCGCAGGTAAGTATTTATCTGGGCAAACTATTTCGAGATTGAAGCCAAATATTTCTGCTGCTTCAACATAACTAAAGCAAACGTTATTGAAGTCGCCTACCCAACAAACTTTTTTATTTTCTATCGAGCCTCTGTGCTCTTGAAATGTAAGGATATCTGCTAATAACTGGCAAGGATGTGATAAATCAGTCAAACCGTTAATTATAGGAATTCTAGAATTGCTAGCAAATTCTTCTAGTGTTTGATGTTTCAATGTTCTTAAAACTAAGGCATCGGCCATAGAGCTTATCACTTTTGAAGTATCACTAATTGGCTCGCCTCGTCCAAGTTGTAAATCATTTACAGATAGGAAACTTGCTTTTCCTCCTAGTTGATTCATCGCAACCTCAAAAGATATCCGGGTCCTTGTTGAAGATTTTTCAAATATTAAGCCGAGGTATTTACCTTGAAGCTTAAGATTAGATGCAGAATTTTTCTTCATCTCCAATGCATTCGAAACAATAGATTTTATTTCATCTGAGGGAAGGTCTTTCAAATTTAAAAAGTGTTTAGTCATCATTAATGCCATTAAAAAAGGTCGAGAACTATATAGTTTATCGAGAATGATAGCAATTAATGATATCCTTCGCTTTTTTTTAGGATAACACGATAATTATGACAACTTTTCAAGTTAGGCCCTATAGCAATATTTCACAAACAGGATTGGAGAAGTTAGAAGGAACTAACTGTCGTCTTACAGAATCGTCAGAACAACCAGACGGCATATTGGTAAGGAGTACAAAATTAGATAAGAGTTATCTAAAGGATACTTTGAGAGCTATTTCTAGAGCTGGTGCTGGGGTAAATAATATTCCAGTTGCTGATTGCACTGAAAAAGGTGTTGTAGTTTTTAATACGCCAGGAGCAAATGCTAATGCTGTTAAAGAGTTGGTGTTAGCTGGTTTAATGCTATCAAGTCGAAATGTTTATCCAAGTATAGATTTTGTTAATAGTCTTGAACATCTGAAGGAGATGAGTGAGCTGGAACCGTTTCTAGAAGAAAATAAAAAAATATTTAAAGGAAAAGAGTTGGCTGGCTCCACGCTTGGAGTTGTAGGCTTGGGAGCTATCGGTTCAAAAGTTGCAAGAATGGGTGTAGCACTTGATATGAAAGTTATTGGGTATGACCCGGCATTGTCAGTTGAAGCAGCTTGGCAGCTTCCTAGTGAAGTATTGCCCGCAGAGAATCTAGAAGACCTCTTTAAGAATTCTAATTATATCTCCATCCACATACCCGCAATTGAATCAACCAAAGGGATAATTAACAAATCTTTATTTGAATTTTGTAAGGATGTATCTTTACTGAACTTTGCTAGACATGAAGTAGTAAACACAGAAGATGTGGTTGTTGCCTTGGATAATGGTCAATTAAAGAATTTTATAGCCGACTTTCCTACTCCAGAATTGATTCAGCGAGCAAACAAAGAGAAAGATGTAACATTGTTACCTCACATAGGGGCAAGTACCTCACAAGCTGAAGAGAACTGTGCTGTTATGGCAGTTAATCAGATGGTAGATTTTTTAGAAAATGGAAACATTAAAAATTCTGTTAATTTTCCTAATGTTCAATCCAGTAGAACCACTAAAAATAGAATAACAATTACGAATAGAAATGTCCCTGCGATGATAGGCCAGATAGCTACTTCTTTAGGAGAGCTGAATTTAAACATTGCGGACATGACAAATGTAAGTCGAGGTGACATAGCTTACAACATTATTGATATTGAAAATGAAGTCGGCGAAGAGGCCCTAAACACCTTAGCCTCTATTGAAAATATTATTAATGTAAGGCTTATTAGATAACTTAACTTAAATTAATTTGAGCATTGACTCTCGCGAGTAGGGAGTTATATCTTCCAATCTTCCTTCGCGAATTTTTATTACCCATTCAGGATCTGCAAGCAGAGCCCGGCCTACAGCAACCAGGTCATACTTCTCTGCAGAGATATCTTCAATAGACTTATCTATACTTACAGGAGAGGCTGGTGCTGACATATCGATAAAATCACCATCAAGGCCTACGCTGCCAACACTTATTGTGGGGAGGCCAGTTATTCGTTTTGTCCATGTTGCTAAGTTATCATCTGAATCATCAAATTCACTTTCCCAAAACCTTCTCATGCTTGAATGCACATAATCAAGCCCTGCTTCACAAGGAGAACTAAGAACCATTTTTAGCTCTTCAGGAGTTGACGCCAGTCTCGCTTCATAATCTTGTTGTTTCCATTGAGAAAACCTTAAGCCAACAATAAATTCTTTGCTAACTTTTGCTCTAATCGCCGTTGTGATGTCGGTGGCCAGCTGAGATCTATTTTTAAGACCCCCTCCGTAAACATCTTCTCTTTTATTGGTACCTGACCAAAAGAAATTATCTATTAAATAGCCATGTGCCCCGTGTATTTCCACCCCATCAAACCCAATCTCTTCGCACCACTTTGCATCTTGGGCATAGGCATCAATTACTTGTTGAATATCATCTAAATTCATTGCGTGAGCAACATTTTTATCAGGTCGGGTAAGTCCTGATGCAGTAAAACCAGGCACTTCCGGAACAGGGCCCATTCCCTTTTTTCTAAAACCTCCACAGTGCCATAATTGTGCTACTACAGCACCATCGTTTATCTTTATTGCTTCTACTACTTTCTTCCATCCATCTCTTGCTTTAACACTATCCAGTCTTGGCACATCGGGATAGGCACTAGAGGAATCATGACTCACTTCTACACCTTCTGTGATAATTAGACCTACTTCTCCCCTTGCTCTTCTTTCATAATAAGCAACAACTTCATCTGTAGGAATTCCTCCTGGAGATTTACTTCTTGTCATGGGAGCCATGACCAGTCTATTTCTTAAAGTGAGCCCTTTTAATTTGTATGGTTCAAATAACATCCTCAACTCCTTGTATTTATTAATATATTTATAAAGCGGTTTCTTAAAGTGCCATCAAAGATCTTTTCTTAATGTTTTGCACACCCAATCATAAGTTAGAGTGATGACAAGCTCAACTTTATTGATTGAATCAATTATACAGAAGACAAATCAACATTTTTCTTAAACTATTGATTTTATTAGTTTTTTTTAATACAGTTCAAAATTTGTACAATTTGCTGATAGACCCTTACTACAATTACTTTATTTGATTAATTGAATCTTATCCATAGACTTATCCACAGAAATTGTGGATAAAAATATTAAGCCTTAATGCAATTTTATCTTTTGCTCTGACTATTGCTGTAAAATTTCTTCTGATGAAATTAATAAAAAAAAATCTTTATAATTTGATTGAAGAATCTTGGAAAACTGTACTTTATGAAGAATTTTCTAAGCCTTATATGGATGGTTTAATTACTTTTCTTAATAAAGAGTTGAGTCTGGGTAAGGTCATATATCCTCCTACTAAAGATTTGTTCAGAAGTTTAAAACTCACTCCATTCAGAAAAGTGAAGGTCGTAATCTTAGGGCAAGATCCTTATCATCAAGAAGGGCAGGCTGAAGGTTTAAGTTTCTCGGTTAAAACAGGAAAGAAAATTCCTCCTTCTTTAAAGAATATCTTCAAGGAGGTAGATGAAAATTTTGAATTAACAACAAAACATCAAACAGGTAATTTACAAAATTGGACTAACCAAGGAGTGTTGTTACTAAATTCAAATTTAACAGTAGAAAGGGGCTTTCCAAACTCCCACAGTAATATGGGCTGGGAGATATTTACTGATGAAATAATATTTCAATTAAACAAAAGAAATAATATTGTATTTTTACTTTGGGGTAATAATGCAAAAGAAAAAGGCTCTAAGATTGATCGTTCAAAGCACCTTGTTTTAGAATCTGCTCACCCCTCTCCTTTGTCGGCTTATAGAGGTTTTTTTGGAAATAAGCATTTCCTTAAATGCAACGCCTATCTTCAAGAGAAAAGAATTAAAGAGATAGATTGGAAAGTTAATTAGTCTATAAACTCTAAAATTTCAGTGCTATTTTCTAGGAAGATTTCTTCTTCAGTTGCTTTTATAGAGATCAAGATGAGGAGTTCTTGCTCGAACTTTAAAGCACTTATTATTGAACCTATAGGTTTTTGAGACTTGCTTAGAACCTTTGTATTTAAATTGGGAAGAGCGGAATTAGACTTAACCAAACGAAGTCGAGGAAGGGTTTTGGCCCTATAGTGCATCCTTGCAATAATTTCTTGACCTGTGTAGCAACCTTTTTCAAAGTCTATTCTTTTATTGACATCAAAGTTTAGTTCGTGAGGCGTAAAGAGTTCAGAATTATCAAGATTTATCTCCACCTCTTTAGAATTTATATTATCTAGATGCCATTCTGAAAGGTCTAAATCCATAGTATTTTCTTCCTTAAAAATATCTATGCTCTTATCAACCAATACCAAACAAAGAGATTTTTGTAGGTAAGAAAATATGTGTTTTCCTTCAGAGCTATAAAATTCATTATTTTCAAGAATTTCCACTCCAAATTCTTTTTTTATAGCATCAGAGCTTACTCCATAAAAATTTACATGATTTAACTCCTCAATCTGCACTTCATAGAAAGGTGAATATTTATTGAGAACTTCCTTGGTTCTATTAATCATGTTCTCATTACAAATAAGCCAGTAGGTATCTAATTCTTTTGAAGGCGCTTTGCACAATATAAAAGAATTTATGACTCTGCCTTTGGTGTTGCAGATCGCCCCCAGCTCAAAAGATCTATTTTTAACCTTTTCTAAGTCACAAGTTAATTGACCTTGTAATAATTCAGATGCCCCCTTGCCAACTATTTCAAGTATGTTCAAATGGTCTAAATTTATAATTCTCTGTTCTTTCATATTTATAATCATATTACAGGATAAACCTTTTGGCAGATTTAAAGAAAAAAATTATGTGGCAATGCAGGAGGGGTCTGTGGGAGCTAGATATCATTCTCAAGCCTTTTGTAGAAAATAGTTTTGAGAAACTAAATATGGAAGAGCAACTCTTATTCCAGGAGTTACTAACATTGGAAGATATAGAGCTTTTTGATATTCTTGTGAATAAATTAGATCCTTCTGAAATAAAATTTATTCCAATAATAAAAATAATTTTAGAAAAACATTTAGAGCAAATGAATGCAATTTAAGCCATGTTTATTAGCTGATTTTGGCGCCACTAATGCCCGATTATCTATCACTACAGATGGTAAAAATTATCAAAAAGAGTTAAATCTAAAAATTGAAAATTACTCTTCAATTGAAATATTATTTAAAGATTACTTTGCAACACTAGATTTACCTATAAGCAGAGCTGTTATTGGCGTTGCAGCACCTGTCATTTCAGATGAAATCAGATTTATTAATTGTGATTTTCAGTTCAGCATAAAAAAACTTAAAAATGCAATCTTTATGGATGGCTTGGAGGTCTTAAATGATTTAGCTCTTCAAGCACATGGCCTAGAAGGTTTATCGGAAACTGATTTTGAGACAATTGGCCAATTAAAAAAACCCTTAAGCGGTCCTAAGATACTAGTGGCCCCAGGAACTGGGCTCGGTATGGCAGCAATAGTTGAAGGAAAAGTTATTTCTACAGAAGCCGGTCATTTAAATATCCCAGCAAAAGTAAGTAAAGATGGATTGAATGATTGCATTAAAGCATTTATAGAAATAAAAAAACGCCATCCTACTTTTGAAGACTTTTTGTCGGGAAAAGGGTTGAATTTTTTTTACAGCATTTTGACTAATCAAGAATGCAGATTGTCTAATGAAGAAATTTTAAATAATTATAAAACTGACTCTTTCTGTTTAGAAGTTAAAGAGTTAATGAATTACTTGTATGCCTCTTATTTGAGGTATATGGCTCTTGCCTTGGGGTCAGTGGGGGGTGTCTATATTTCAGGGTCTATTTCAGAGTCTCTTTTTTTGAATATAGATAAGGATAAGTTTAGATTGGATTTTGAAGATAGCGAAACAATGGGAGTGATGCTTCAAGCTACTCCTTTATATAGAATTACTTTAAAAGATTTAGGTTTCAAAGGCGCTTTAAAACTTTCTAATTTGGTCTCACGTTGAACTTTCTGATGTTCAGTGAGTCTATTTACTTATGAAGCAAGAACAGGCGAAAAAAAATAATCAAAGAGATGAAGATTTAGCTCTAGTTAGAAGGGCAAGAAGAGGAGATTACAGGGCTTTTGACCTTTTAGTTATTAAATATCAATCTAGGGTTGTTTCGGTTGCATTCAAGTACGTAAAAGAAATACAACTTGCAGAGGACATTTCGCAAGAAGCTTTTATAAAAGCTTATAGAGCACTTGATTCATTTAGAGAAGAAAGTGCTTTTTATACTTGGATTTATAGAATAACCGCCAATACGGCTATGAACTATCTAACTTCTAAAACCAGAAGAAATGAATCCAATTTCTCGGATCTAGTTAAAGACGAAAGCCTTCAATTTGAAATTCCATCAGCAGATACACCAGAAGAAATATTGATGGCTGATGACTTAAGAAAAATTATTTCGAAAGCCTTAACGACACTTCCAGAAGATACAAGGACTGCCTTATCACTAAGAGAGTTTGAAGGCTTCAATTATGAAGAAATATCAAAAATAATGAATTGTCCTGTTGGAACGGTTAGATCAAGAATATTTAGAGGCAGAGAGGTTTTAGAAGAAACAATAAAACCTTTTTTAAAAGACACCATGGGCACAAAAAAATACTATGAATGAAAATATAAAAGAAAAAATCTCCGCAATGGCAGATGGTGAATTATCAGAGTTCGAAGTTCGCAGGGTTTTAGATGAAATAGGAAAGAATAAAGAATATCTAAATTACTGGAATTTACTCCAATTAACCAGGTCCAGTATTACCAATCAGCCTTTAGGAAAAATTCAGTCAGATTTGTCTACTAGGGTTGGAAAAGAGCTTAACAAAAATGTACCGTCTTTCGATAAGAAGTATTTATTAAAGGAATCTAAAAAAGGCTATATTGGAGCTGCCGTGGCAGCAAGCTTGTTCCTGGCTTTCAGTGTTAATTATTTAAGTAATACAAATACCTTAGAAGTTCCGTTCTCTTTAGAGGCCTCTCAAAAAATTGCTAATGCCATAAGCAGTCCTGAGGCAATGAAGGTTCTAAGCAATGCTGTTATAGGAACTGAAGCCACACTTGAGAACTTTAATTACGATGCCAGAGGCAGTATTATGGCAAATTACAGATTTCCCTCAGATGGTAAAACTTTTAAGGTAAGCCTTGCGCCTGTAAACTCGCCAACCTATTCCAATTTTCAGAAAAGAAATTTAAACAGGGTGTATATTAGAACGAATAATGGAGTTTTTGCTTTTTCCATCACTGGAAATATAACAGATGATAAAAAATCTAAAATACTCCAAAATGCTAATTACTTTTCAGACCAATCAAAATAAATTTTAGGATACATGCTATGAACAGAATTAAGTTATCTTTGTTATCAATTGCAGTTTTGTCCCTAAGCAGCGGTTTGTTTTCTAAAGACTTGCCTAATTTCTCTGAATTGGCTGAGAATTCATCACCAGCAGTAGTAAATATAACCAGCACGAAGACTAACTCAAACGTTCCTCAAAATTCTTTCGGAGAGAGGGGTTTTGGAGACCCTCGGTACGATGAATTTTTTAAGAGATTTTTTGGAGAACAGGGTCAGCAAAGACCCCAGCGTCCAACAAAATCTACAGGTTCTGGTTTTATTATTTCTAGCGATGGATTCTTGCTAACAAATAACCATGTTATCGATGGGGCTGATGAAATTACAGTAAGCTTAGGAGACAGAAGAGAATTTAAAGCAGAAATAATAGGTTCTGATCCAAGATCAGACGTAGCGCTCTTAAAAATAGAAGCTAAAGGATTGCCTGTTCTAAAAATAGGAAGTTCCAAGAAATTGAAAGTAGGGGAATGGGTTGTTGCAATAGGGTCTCCTTTCCAATTAAATTTTTCGGTTACTGCTGGTATTGTTAGTGCAAAGGGAAGGAGCATACCAAATGGATCAGACACAACTTACGTCCCCTTCTTACAAACAGACGTAGCAATAAACCCTGGAAATTCAGGAGGCCCTTTATTCAACTTAGAAGGTGAAGTTATTGGGATAAATTCCCAGATATACACACGTTCAGGGGGCTACATGGGAGTTTCTTTTGCTATACCTATTGATTATGCAATGGATGTGGCCGATCAGCTTAAAGACAAGGGTTACGTTGCAAGGGGTTGGCTGGGTGTAAGCATACAAGAAATAACAACAGAATTGGCTGAAGCGTTAGATATGGAAATTCCAAAAGGTGCACTGATTAGTCAAATTATAGAAGACAGCCCTGCAGAAAATTCAGGCTTACAGGAAGAAGATGTAATTTTATTTTTTGATGGAGAGGAGATCTTTTATTCCTCAGACTTGCCTCAAACAGTTGGAAGTATAAAACCTGGATCTGAAGTCAATTCTATAGTTTTGAGGAACGGTAAGAAAAAAACAATTAAAGTAAAGGTAGGGGAGCTTCCTGCTGATCCCGCATTAATCTCATCAAAATCTAAAGATACCAACTTACTAGGCTTGGTTGTTAAGAATCAGAATCCTGAAGAAAATGAAATTAAAATCCCTGGAGTGCTTGTAGTAAAAGTCGAGATGGATAGTTTTGCTGCAAGATCGGATATTGAAACAGGAGATATTATTTGGTCATTAGATGGCAAGAGAATAGGAATTGTAAAGGATTTTGATAAAGCCATCCTTGAACTTGAACCAAATAAGATAACCAGAATAGGCGTGGCTAGAAATGGTAGGAAAATAATTCTTAGCTTAAAGCTTACAAAGTAGTTATCCTTCCCGTCAATATCAGTCTTTTTGACTGTCTAACCTATGAATATTAGAAATTTCTCTATAATTGCCCACATAGACCATGGAAAATCCACTCTTGCAGATAGAATTATCGAGCTATGCGGCGGTTTGTCTTCAAGAGAAATGACCTCTCAGGTTCTGGATACTTTGGAGTTGGAACAAGAAAGAGGCATCACAATTAAATCTCAGACGGTCAACCTTTCTTACACTGCAAAGAACGGTGAAGAATATCAGTTCAATTTAATAGACACTCCTGGGCACGTTGATTTTGCATATGAAGTTTCTAGATCTTTATCGGCTTGTGAAGGTGCCATACTTTTAGTCGATGCTTCACAAGGTGTTGAAGCTCAAACACTGTCTACATGCTACAACGCGGTTGAGGAAGGGTTAAATATTTTACCAGTTCTTAATAAATTAGATTTAGATCAATCCGACCCCGAAAGAGTAAAAAAAGAGATAGAAGAGATTATAGGAGTAGATGCTTCAGAAGCGCCTTCCATTAGTGCAAAGATGGGTACAGGAATAGAAGCAGTTTTGGAGCAGATAGTTGCTTTAGTTCCTCCCCCGGAAGTTGAAATAGAGGCTCCACTTCAGGCTTCAATCATTGATTCGTGGTTTGATAATTACCTCGGAGTTGTTTCGTTGGTTAAAGTTGTGAAAGGGTCTATAAAAAAAGGCGATACAATTGAAATATTCACAAAAAAGGAAAAACATACCGTAGATAAAATAGGAGTTTTTTCTCCAAAGATTACCGATTTGCAAGAGTTACATTCTGGACAAGTAGGATTTATATGTGCAAGCATTAAAGAAATACGCGGTGCTCCTGTTGGAGATACAATAATCCAAGCTAATTCAGGGACTCCGAGCTTACCTGGGTTTAAAGAAGTTAACCCGCAAGTCTATGCTGCATTGTTTCCTCAAAGTGCAGATGATTTTGAAGCCTTCAGAGAGGCTTTAGAAAAACTTTGCCTCAACGATGCCTCCTTACAATACGAACCTGAACATTCAGAGGCTCTAGGGGCTGGTTTCAGATGTGGATTTTTGGGAACATTGCACATGGAAATAATCTCAGAAAGATTAAACAGAGAATATGGCATGGATCTTATAGCCACTGCTCCTACTGTAGCTTATGAAGTTTTAGGTACTGATGGGGTTACTCAAAGAATAGAGAACCCAAGTGCTCTGCCAGATTACAGCAAAGTTAAGTCAATACTAGAGCCGATAGCTAGGGCAAACATATTGGTTCCAGACACCTACATAGGCTCAGTCATGAAACTATGTAATGACAGGCGGGGCAAACAAATTTCCATGAGGTACGTAGCAGGACAGGCAGAATTAATTTATGACATTCCGTTGAGTGAAATTGTTGTAGATTTCTTTGACAGATTGAAATCTGTAAGCAGAGGATATGCCTCTTTAGACTACTCTTTGGATCGCTACGAGCTGGCCGATGTTATCAAACTCGATGTCTTATTGAATGGTGACAAGGTAGATGCTTTGGCTTACATGGCACACAGATCGGTTGCAACCACTAAGGGAAAACAATTTACCGAAGCATTGAAAGAAGTCATACCAAGACAACAGTTTGATGTGGCAATTCAGGCAGCTATCGGAGGCAAGATTGTCTCCAGATCAACTGTAAAAGCCTACAGGAAGGACGTTACTGCTAAACTTTATGGTGGAGACGTTACTAGAAAAATGAAATTACAAAAGAAGCAAAAAGAAGGCAAAAAGAGAATGAAGAACATCGGTAGAGTAGAAGTACCCCAAGATGCTTTCTTATCAGTTTTGAAGGTAAGGGATTAACATGGACTTCATTTTAATTTCTTTATTAACCTTTGAAGCAATTTCCTATCTTTTATGGATCAACTTCAGCAGAAAGAGTCAGTATAAATATAGAGATTATATAAGTTTCTTCATGTTCTTGATGGCTTTGGCCATTTTGTTGCGCATTTTCCAACTAAATTTAGATTTTGGCTTAATTCTTTTTATAGCTTCTTGTTTTGCTGGACTTTCTTGGTCCGTTGGCAGCCTAACCAAGATAGAGGACTTGAGAAAAGAAAGTAAATCTTACTTCATTATTTTAGTCATTATTACTTGTGTAAGATCATTTACTTACGAACCTTACCAGATTCCTTCCAGATCAATGGAACCCGGTCTACAGATAGGTGATTTTGTTTTAGTTAATAAGTTTGCTTACGGGCTTAAATTTCCCGGTACCCACGTTCTTCTTTCGGAATTAAAAGGACCTGCAAGAAACGACGTAGCCGTCTTTTTACCTCCTCACAGTCTTTGTGACGTGAAGCCAGAAGAAGCAAGACCCGACATCATTAGTTTAAGCATCAAAGAAAGCCAATCATTTTTAAATAGATTTTTATCATTACAAAAAAATAGATGCACAGAAATGGGCATCAAGTACGTCAAAAGAGTTATGGGAGTTCCAGGCGATCTGATAGAAATAAAAGGATACGAAGTTTGGGTAAATGGAGAAAAATTAAAACACGAAATAGTTGGTGAAGATGATAAAGGAACTCTCATTGAAGAAGTCTTGGATTCTAAGAATCACACCATTCGCATTCAAGGAGTAACCGAGTACGCTCAGCATAGCTGGACAATACCTGATGGCAGATACTTGGCAATAGGTGACAACAGAGACAACAGTCTAGACAGCAGGGCATGGGGATATTTTTCAGATGATTTTCTCATAGGGAGGGCTGACTTTATTTGGTTGCATTGGCCGTCTTTTACAGACTTTCCAAGCACCAAGAGAAACGGAAGAATTAAATAGTATTAACATGATTTTGTTGGATACGGGTTTGGAATATTCTTTTAAAGATCAAGATCTCCTTGAGGTGTCGCTAACTCATAAAAGCTTTTCTAAGAACAATAATGAAAGATTGGAATATCTTGGAGACGCTTTACTTAATTTCGTAATTGCAGAAATTATTTATAAGAAATTTGAAGGATTAACTGAAGGAACTATGACTCAATTTAGAGCTTCATTGGTAAGTCGTGAAGTTTTAAACAGCATAGGAAAAGAGATTAATCTTGATAAACACATAAGAATAGGTAACGGAGAATCGTTAGTAAAGAATTCAATATTAGGCAATACACTAGAGGCCTTGGTAGGGGCAATTTATAAAGACGGAGGATTTGATGCGTCTGTTTCTTGTATTGAATCTCTTTTTTTTAGTCGAATAGAGATGCTTGAATTTTCTTCTGACTTAAAAGATCCAAAGTCTAAATTGCAAGAGTACTTACAAAAAATAGAAGCAGACCTTCCTGTTTATGAAATAATTACAGAGCATAAAAAAAATATAGATAAGTTATTTACAGTGAGCTGTACTGTGGCAAGCTTAAAAATAATTGTTAAAGCAAAAGGAGTTACAAAGAAAAAAGCCGAACTTAACGCAGCAAAAAATATGTTAGATAAGATAAAAAAAAATGACTAAAGAATTAAAGACTAGAACGGGTTATGTTTCTCTTGTAGGCAAAACGAACGTCGGTAAATCTACTTTACTTAATCAAATCTTAGATCAAAAGGTATCCATAACCTCTAGAAAGCCTCAAACAACAAGACATAGGCTCTTAGGAATTAAAACTAAAGACAATGGCCAAGCAATATTTATAGATACCCCGGGTTTTCATCAAGGCCAGAAGAGAGCGCTAAATCGCTACATGAACAAGGTAGCAATGGGGGCTATGTCTGGAGTCGATGTGGTTGTTTATCTTACGGAGGCCTTGAAGTTTGATGAAGAGGACGAACGTCTGCTTGCTCAGATTCCTGGAACAGTTGAACACGTCATTTGGGTTATTAATAAAGTTGACAGAGTTACCGACAAAAAAAGACTTTTGCCTTTCATAGAGAAAATATCTTCCAAGCACAGCTTTGCAGATATTGTTCCTTTGTCTGCTTTGAAGGGGCAGAATATAGAAAGCTTAGAAGACTCTATATTTAAAAAACTATCCATAGGGCCACATTCTTACCCCAAGGATCAATTTGTAGACACAACTGAAAGGTTTCTGGCCAGTGAGATCATAAGAGAAAAATGCATTACAAGAGTAGGTGATGAAATTCCTTACAGAATTTCCGTGATGATAGATTCATTTAAACTAGAAAAAAATATCACCCACATAGACGCAACCCTGTTCGTAGAAAAAAAGAGTCAAAAAGGCATAGTAATAGGCAAGGGGGGTTCTCGTTTAAAAATTATAGGAACTGCTGCCAGATTGGACTTGGAAGATGTTTTACAAACCAAAGTCATGTTGAGGCTCTGGGTCAAGATTAAAAGTGGATGGACGGACGACGAAGCCATGATGAGCACCATGGGGTATGACCTTGGCTAATAGAGTCGCTTTAGAGCGGGCTTTCGTGCTTCACACAAGAGCTTTTAAAGAAACAAGCTTAATTGTTGAAGTTTTCACAGAAAGCTTTGGAAGGCTGTCCCTTGTTGCTAAAGGCGCAAGGAGACCAAAGAGTCAACTGAGACCGATTCAAACGCCTACATCAGAATTATCAATCTCTTATTCTGGAAGGGGGGATTTAAAAAATTTAACGCAATGCGAGATAAACCAACATTACAATATTTCTTCTAAGGTTGCTTTTAGCTGCATCGTTTACTTAAATGAATTGTTAATTAAGACTCTTGAAAAAGAAGACCCTCATCCAGAAGTATTTAATCAATTCAGTGATCTTTGCAACAACCTTTCTAAAGAAAATGATCAGCAGAAGATAGAAGTTCAGCTCAGATCGTTCGAATTAATTTTACTCCAGGAATTAGGATACGGAATAGATTTAGAGAGTGAGAGCATTACTGGAGAAAAAATATTGGCTGAGAGCTACTACTCTTTTGATCCCTCTTTAGGATTTTCAAAAATTTCTAGAGACGTATCTAAATTGAGTTCAGGATTTTTTCTTGGTAACGATATAATAGAATTTTCTAGAGGTAATTTGAATGAGGCTGGTTCCAGAAAAGCGGCTAAGAAAATAATGAGACGCGCCTTGGACTTTAACCTGGGTAATAAGACATTAAATATAAGAAAATATCTTATAGAGAAGGAGGGATCAAAATGATAAAAAGTATAGGAACTGATTTTCTAGAAAAATCTAGAATACAAAAAATATTTTTAAAGCACGGAGACCGGCTTGTGGAAAGAATCTTGTCTAATGAGGAGAGCGGTGAGTTCAATTCTAAAAACAGTCTAGAAAAGAAAGTTTCATACTTAAGCAATAATTTTGCCAGCAAAGAGGCGATTTCTAAAGTTTTGGGAACCGGCTTTACTAAAGGAGTCTACATGAAGGATATTCAGGTACTAAGGTCAGCCACCGGCTCTCCTTATGCATCATTAAAGGGAATTGCTTCAAAAGTTGCTAAGGATAAAGGCATAGAAAATTTTCATCTATCAATTACGGACACAAAATATTATTCACTGGCATTTGCAGTAGGAGAACAAAAATGAAGATAATTCTTTTAGGACCTCCAGGAGCAGGGAAAGGGACTCAGGCAGAGACCCTTTGCAGCAACTTTTCTATTCCTCACATCTCAACTGGAAACATGCTCAGAGAAGCAGTAGAAGCTGAAACTGATCTAGGAAAAGAAGCAAAAGCATTGATGGACGCTGGAATACTGGTTTCTGACGAGGTTATAGTAGGCTTGGTAGAAGAGAGGATAAATTTACCTGACTGCAAGAACGGTTTTCTCTTCGATGGTTTCCCAAGAACCATACCTCAAGCTGAAGCCCTTGTTAATCGATCTATAGCAATAGATTTTGTTATAGAAATCGATGTTCCAGATGAAGAAATAATTAGTAGAATGTCCGGTAGGAGAATGCACCCAGGTTCTGGAAGGAATTATCACGTTACGTTTAATCCCCCTAAAGTAGCAGGCAAAGATGATGCAACCGGTGAATCGCTGATACAGCGAGAGGACGACAAACCAGAGACGGTAAAAGATAGGCTCAAAGTTTATACCAATCAAACGTCTCCTTTAATTTCGTTTTACACTGAGCAATCAAACTCGATAAAGTACATTCAAGTTTCAGGCTCAGACGCACCAGGCGTGGTCTCGCAAAATATACTTGAGAAAATAAGTACTCAGTAATGCCCAATATCCTTGCCATAGAGACATCGAGTGATGCCTGCTCTTTAGCATTGTTATCGAATGGAAAAGAATTTTACTTCCACGAAATTATTCCTAAGCAGCACACAGAGAGGCTACTAAAAGAAATAAAAAATATATTGGAGTGTGCAGATACAAAATTATCAGAACTTGATGCAATAGGCGTAGGGTGCGGACCCGGTTCCTTTACGGGCATTAGACTCGCTTGTTCAACCGCCCAAGGTTTGGCTTTCAGCAACAATCTAAAAACAATACAAGTTTCCAGTTTAGATGTTTTGGCTCATAAAGTTTATAAGGAGTTTAATTGTGAAAAAGTAATTTCTCTAATTGATGCCAGAATGAAACAACTTTACGTTGGAGAGTATTCTTACAACCAGGATGGATTATTGGATTCAAAAATTTCAATGATTTCCTTGGCTAAATTTAATTGCAACACAGCCAATGCAAAAACCCACTTCGTTGGTGATGGATGCAGTTTGGTTGCTCCGCTCCTGAATAAATTTTCTAGTAATGTGCATTTAAACCTTCCTAACGCATCGGACTTATTGGAAATATGTATAAATAAGTTAGAAAAAATGGAAGTACTTGACCCCAGTCATCTATTGCCTATATATCTTTCTGGTGAAGAACAGTGGAGGAAGTCTTGATGGAGATTCTAGACTTAATTTTTCTCTCCTTCATTCAAGGCATAACCGAGTTTTTACCGGTATCCAGTTCAGCTCATTTGATAATACTAGGGGAATACCTTGAGTCAGAAGAACAAGACATTCTTTTTGATGTTTCGGTTCATTTAGGTACGCTTTTCGCTGCAACAATCTATTTTAGAAAAGAAGTTGAAGAGATGCTTATGGGGTTTACCCTCAGAGAAGAACATAAGGAAGGTACAAAACTTCTGGTAAATATTTTTGTAGCCGTCTGCCCTATATTGCTTATAGGATTCTTATCAAGAGATTTGGTTGATCTTTACCTTAGGAATCCGCTCATAATAGCTTACGCAACTATTATTTTTGGGGTTGTATTGTATGTTGCTGATAAAGCAAACTCTAAATCCAATAACTTAAACTCAATATCTCTTATTCAATCTCTTATTATCGGTCTTTCACAATGTTTGGCCTTAATTCCAGGAACTTCTAGGTCTGGAATAACCATTTCCGCAGCACTTTTTTTAGGCATCAGCAGAGAAGCGGCTGCTAAATTCAGTTTCTTGCTGGCAATACCCACAATTGGAGCAATCGCTTTTTCAGAGATTATTAAATTAAATTTTAATCAGCTGGTTGTTCAAGCAGACAAACTGCTACTTTCAATTTTGATATCTTTCTTTGTGGCATATTTCTCTATAGACATTTTCCTTAAAATTTTAGATCGGATAGGCTTTACACCTTTTGTTGTTTATAGGATTGTTTTAGGAAGTCTGCTGATACTCTTTTGGATCTGATGCTGTCTAAGGTTATCTATGATACTGATTCATTAAAGGCAAAAGCTGAAAAAATTTCTGGGCATCTGGGTTTAAAAGCCTCTTCAAGAAAGGAAGCCTTAAAAAATGTTAGCGATACAGAAGATCAATATTTTCTTAAAGTAGAAAAAAAAAGCAGTTATCTGCAGTTGGGCTTGCGGTCTAAGACCAAGCCAATTTTCTGCAATTTTTTAGAATGGGCTGCAAATAAAAAAAAGAGCAATTTAACCAGGTGCATGAAAGGAGTTCCGGCCGACTGTTCTGTTTTGGATGCGACGACAGGTTTTGGCAGAGACTCTCTTGAGTTGGCAACAGTTTCAAGATCGGTAACGCTCATAGAACGAATTCCTTGGATGGTTCATCTTTTAGAGGAAGGCATAAAAAACACAACAGAAGAGCCAGGTTTAAGTTTAGTTAAGAAGTTTAATTTATTAAAAATAGACGCCTACGATTACCTGCTTTCTGCACAGCAACCATCCGATGTTGTTTATCTGGATCCTATGTTCCCTAAAACAGGCAGTGCCAGAGCAAAAAAGAGTATACAAGCTCTGCGTGAGCTAACCGAAGAAGACCTTTCAGACAACCTTCTACCTTTGGCATTAAAACATGCAAAAAAGCGGGTCATAGTTAAAAGGCATAAAAATTCTCAACACTTGAACCAGAAGAAGCCTACTTTTTCTATATCAAGTAGGGTGGTTAGATTTGATGTTTATGAGGTCTAATTGAGCTCTTCGATAAGATCTATAAACTGAGTATTAAAGAAATTTGTATAATCTTTTTTAACCTTTTTGGTAATCCTTGAGGCTTGCAATTTATTTTCAGGAACTTTTACTATAAATTTTTCTGCTAACATTTTATCTATAAATTCATTGAATTTAGTCTTTTCAGAAAACTCCGGATAAGGCCAACCTTCTATTGCTTCTAATTTTTTTGCTATGTTCAGGCAGCGTTCTTTCAAATCTTCTCTATTAAGAGGTTCATTATTCCAAAGCGTGTGCATGGCTATATAGAACCTCTTAATACTCGGCTCACAAATATTACTGATTGATAAAAATTCTTGGTATTTAAGACTATCTTTTACAGGTTTTACTAAGTCTCCACCTTCATTTTTTATAATCAAACCAAGATTTAAAAGAGTCTCAAGTGTATTCTCAGTTAATTGTTCAAGATCTTCAGATTTCTCTGAGAGATGAAAGTCCCTTTTAAAGAAAGGGAAAACAAGAGACACGAGTCTCTTCATCTCATTGATTGATATTTTATCCACGTACCTTAGCGTTTCGCATACGGCTGAATAGAGCATAAAAAGGTGAGCAATATTATTTTTATAAAAAGAAAGTATTGCAGTTTCGTCATCAGAAAGTTTAAAGACTGTGGAATTGCCAACCAGAGTCTGTTTAACAAATCCTAATTGGAGTGATTTTTTTATAATTTCATTTTTATCTGTATTCGTTAGCCAAATATTATTATAAGTTTCAGACGAGTTAATTAGTTCAAGAAATAAATCGATTCTTTGCTTTAATTTCTCTTCTTCTAGAGATTGAGTAGGGTCTGACAGAAGACTCATGGCAAATAGGCTTGAAGAGGTTACCGCTACTGATGAGTTAACACCTTGCATAATTTCTTCCCCGAGCGTGGTTGTTGCCTCTCTTAACCAGGCAGGTTTATCTGCTAAAGAGTTAGGCAAGCTTTCTTCGTCTACCAACCTATGACTTAAGAAGTCTTTTAGATCAATGGGTTTTCCGAAGTTTACGTATGCGTTGCCTAAGTAATTATTGAAATCTTGAATTACTTTAAAAGGATCTAACAAACTTTCACCTTTTTTATTCTTTCCCGAGAGTTCAGATAAATAGCTTTTTCCTTCAAGTATTTTTTCATAACCTATGTATATAGGTACAACTTTAACGTCCCTAGAACTTAAACCTGAAAAGCTTCTAAGGATCATAGAGATCAACCCCGGTCTTGCGGAGAGTGTTAAACCTGATCTGCTTCTGCCGCCTTCAGGAAAAAATTCTATTGAACTGCCTCTGCGCATAAGGTTTCGAATGTGTTGAAAGAAAACAGTACTATAAAGTGGGTTATTAAAAGATCTTCTCATAAAAATGGCACCACCAGATTTTAATATTTTTCCTAGAATTGGCTGATTAAGATTATTTCCAGCAGGTATTTGGGGAACCATTAAACCTTCCTTGTAAAGCAGATACGACAGGGCACAATAATCAATATGACTTCTATGGCAGGGCACGTAAACTAATGAATTGTCCTTAGATAATTTCTTGATTTCTTCAAGATTATTGGTATGAACGCCGTCGTACCTGGTGTTCCAAAACCAAGTAAACCCAGCAATAATGAGCCTGATGATGGGATAGTTAAGATCGGAACATATTTCATTTGCGTATTTAAGTGCTTTTTTATCCAGTTTCTTTTCTAATTTTTTATTGCCTTTCGACATCTCAGTTATTTTTTTTCTTACTTCTTCGTTTTGACTCAAAGACTTGACCAAGGCCCTCCTGTGTGAAATTTCTGGACCCAGCTTCGCTTGCTTCGATCTTCTAAAAAGATTTCTTAGATATCTTGTAACCAACTTTGAAATGGCACTCAGCTCTTTTTCTTTTTCTTTAAGCTCAAGCATAGTTACGGGCTTGTGAAATTGTATGATTAAAGATCTCCCGTGAAGCAAGACTCTAAAAAACTTTTTCAGAGGACCTGTGGCTGCCCAAGATTGAGAAAAAAGTATTTTAAATAAAGATTTCTGTTTATCAGGATGCTTTCCCCAGTAAAAAGATACCGGTACTATTTGAAGGTTCTCTGTATTTAATTTTAAAACTGAACCTAAATTGCGAGGAGAGAGCCTTAATATTTTTCTTTGTAAGCGGTTGTATTTTGGAGATCTTAAGTTAATTAGTCTGTTTACCTTTGAATCTTTCAAGTACGAAAGAGGTTTGGGTAAATCTAATATCTTATTAGCCAGATCTAGGGCCACCAGATCAGATATAGAACTTCCAGGTATGGCATAAACGCTTTGGTTGTTATTGATAGATTCAACGGACACGCCATCATCAAATTCTATTTCAAATTTAACTATAGGTTTGATAAAGAACCTAATTAAAGAAAAAATACGTTTCCTAATCCAAAAACTAAACATAAAATATGCACTCTAAAGCTTAAACAAAGGATTTTACCTGTTCGTGGTAAAGTTTGTACTAGCTATTTATAAAAATTTAAAGCCGAAGTGGCGGAATTGGTAGACGCAGGGGATTCAAAATCCCCCGCCCTCTGGGTGTGAGAGTTCGAGTCTCTCCTTCGGCACCACAAGGATTCCTTTTGAACCTAGAAGATTTTAATTTTACACTCCCTCAAGAGTTGATTGCTTTTCAGCCTCCTACAACAAGAGGTTTAAGTAAATTGTTGTCTGTTGAAGTCAATTTTCGGGATAAAAGCTTCGATCAATTTGAAGACTGTTTGATGGACGGAGATCTGCTGGTACTAAACGACACTAAAGTCATAAAAGCAAGAATAAGAGGACGGAAAGAAACAGGAGCTAAAGTTGAAATTCTTATTGAGCGCATTATCAGCCCTTTTATAGCAAAAGCCCAAACCAAATCTAATTCTAAATTAAGAGACGGAGATGTTATTTTCTTGGAGGGCAGCGGCACAAAAGTAATCATTGAAGAGAAAAAAGATTATTTGTACCAGCTTCGATTTTCAGAGCCCATTCGTGAAATTCTTGAATCCCAAGGAGAGGTTCCTTTGCCTCCTTACATTAAAAGATCAACAGTTACTTTAGACGAAGAAAGATATCAAACCGTATATGCAGATTCAGAAAAAGACAACTCCGTTGCCGCACCAACAGCAGGTCTTCATTTCAATAAAAATCATTTGAAAAAACTTGAACAAAAAGGGGTCAACTTTACAAAAGTAACTCTGGACATTGGCCTGGGAACTTTTCAACCTATAAAAACAGACAATGTCGAAGAGCACATCATTCATAAAGAGATCATATCGGTCAATGAAGATACCGTAGACTTGATCAACAAAGCAAAGAAGGAAGGAAGGAGGGTGGTAGCAATAGGTACAACCGTTTTAAGGGCTCTAGAGGGTTCTGCAAGTATCCATAACGGTATCCTTTCAGCATACCAAGGTGAAACTGATATATTCATATATCCTGGATTTGAATTTAAGGTTGTTGACGCATTACTTACAAATTTTCACTTACCAAAGTCCAGCCTTTTTCTCTTGGTTAGTGCTTTCGGAGGAAGTAAGAGGATAATGGAAGCTTACTTGCACGCCATCAATAAAAATTATAAATTTTTTAGTTACGGTGACGCTATGTTTATAAAATTAGATCATGACAGATAAAAAATTAATTTTTAATTTACACAATACGGATGGCAAAGCCAGAAGAGGGGATGTGTCCACTGCGCATGGTACTTTCCAAACGCCTGCTTTCATGCCGGTCGGGACTTACGGAGCCGTTAAGTCGCTCTCTCCAGAACATTTAAATGATGTTGGAGCCGAAATTATTCTCTCCAATACTTACCATTTAATGCAAAGGCCAGGACCTGAGATTATTAAGCAACATGGCGGTCTCCATAAATTCATGGGTTGGAACAAGCCAATACTCACTGATTCCGGTGGCTATCAAGTCTTCAGTCTGGCTAAAAAAAGAAAGATTACAGAGGAGGGCGTTGAATTCAACTCACCTTTAAACGGCGACAGACTCTTTTTGTCCCCCGAGTCTTGTATGGAACTGCAGTTAAATTATGGCGTTGATATAGCAATGGTTTTAGATGAGTGCACACCTTACCCTGTCAAAAAAGAAGTGGCTGAAAAATCAATGCGATTGTCATTGCGTTGGGCTAAAAGATGCCGCGATAGTTTTGTCTCTCCAGACAGATCACTTTTTGGCATCATTCAAGGTGGTGTTTTTCCAGATCTCAGAGATCACTCACTTGAAGAGCTGGTTGAAATCGGTTTTGAAGGATATGCCATTGGCGGTCTTTCCGTTGGAGAGTCTAAATCGGAACTGAGAGAGATAGTGGACTACATTGCACCTAAGATGCCTTCTGAATACCCAAGGTATCTTATGGGTGTGGGAACCCCTTTAGATATTGCAGAGGCGGTAGGGCAAGGAGTTGATATGTTTGATTGTGTTATTCCAACCAGACACGCAAGAAATGGATATCTTTACACCAGTCATGGCGAAGTTAAAATACGAAATTCTAAATACAAAGAAGACCTGGGTCCTCTTGACGATTCTTGCCCTTGCTATACGTGCAAAAACTTCACAAGAAGTTACTTGCACCATTTAGACCGGACAAAAGAAATGCTTGGCTCCACGTTAAATACCATTCACAATCTTCATTTCTATCAAAATCTTATGAGAGATTTGCGAGCGGCTATCGAAACAGGTACATTGCAACCTTTTCTAAAGGAATATAGAACAACTTGGAATATTACAAAGGAACCCAATATATAAATTAAGAGCAAAACTATGGAACAACCAGCAACTTTTTTTGACCCGACATTATTCTTCTTAATTGGATTCATGATCCTTATATGGTTCTTAATGATAAGACCTGAGAATAAGAGAAGAAAATCTCATCAGGCAATGCTTGATAATCTAGAGGTAGGCGATGAGATCGTGTCTGCTGGTGGCATTTTGGCAAAGATCAATAAGATAGATGATCAATTCCTTCTTGTAACAATTGGAGACAATGTTCAAATTAAGTTGCAAAAAGGTTCCATATCAAACGTCCTTCCTAAGGGCACCATGAGCTCAATCTAGACTTACCCATGAAACGTTACGGAACTTGGAAATATATTCTGATACTGGTTGTATTGAGTTTCGGCGTGGTTTACTCGCTGCCAAATCTTTATGCCCCTGACCCTGCAGTTCAAATTTCCTACAACAACAGTTCCCAAGAACCAGATTTTGATCTTGTGGAAAGAATACAAGACGTTCTCGGTGAGGCTGCCATTGACTTGAGAATAGAGACAACTTCCGACTACGTTCTGATTCGCACCAACTCATCCGAAGAACAGCTGAGAGTGAAAGGTGCTCTTTCTAACAATCTAGGAAATGACGTTATTGTGGCATTGAACTTAGCCCCAACAACCCCTCAATGGTTGGCTGATTTAGGTGCAGAGCCTATGAAATTAGGTCTGGATTTAAGGGGAGGAGTTCATTTTCTAATGGAAGTGGATACAGAAACAGCTATAAAAAATAGACAAAATGGAACGTTGCAGGACATCAAAAGAAGATTAAGAGAGGAGAAGATTCGTTACACAGGAGTTTTTGTTGAAGACGATCTCTCTATTTCCGTAAGATTCAGAGATGAAAGTACCTTGTTGCAAGCCAAAGAGTTGTTCGACGATAGCTATCCTCAATTCGCAGGATCTCCTGTCTCCTCTGAGCCTTTAAGCATTTCCTTAGTTCTAGCAGAAATTGAAGTTGACCAGATTAAATCAGATGCCATCGATCAAAACTTAACAACCTTAAGAAATCGAGTAAATGAATTGGGTGTTTCTGAACCGATAGTACAGAGGCAAGGCAAAACCAGGATAGTGGTTCAATTGCCTGGCATCCAAGATACGGCAGAAGCAAAAAAGATTTTAGGTAAAACAGCCACCTTGGAATTTCATCTCGAAGCACAATTGGATACTCCAAGAACTAGAAAAACTTCCTACCCATTTAAAGATGCACGTCGTCAAGAAGCGGAGCTTCAAGACGTAATCATTCTTGCCGGCGACCAAGTGGCTACGGCACAAGCCAGTTTTGATGAGAATGGCTTGCCTCAAGTTAACATTACTCTGGACGGTCAGGGTGGCGGAAAAATGCACAGAGCAACAAGAAACAATATTGGCCAAAGGCTTGGAGTCTTGTTCGTGGAGCAAAAAACAAGAACGAAGTACCAATTGGATGACGATGGCAATCGCGTCCCCGTTATAGAGACATTTGAAATAAAAGAGATTATCAGTTTAGCCACCATAAGGGCGGCTTTGGGTACAACTTTTAGAATAACCGGATTAGACAGTCCAAGCGAATCTTCAGAGCTGGCTTTGCTTTTAAGGGCCGGAGCCCTGGCAGCGCCAATGAGATTCGTGGAAGAAAGAACGGTTGGCCCAAGTCTTGGAGCCGACAACATTAATGCCGGTATTCTTTCGATGGAACTGGGAATGTCTATGGTGCTCTTGTTTATATTGGCTTACTACCGAGTGTTTGGAATTGCTGCGAGCTTGGCTCTCAGTTTTAACATAGTCTTGGTGGTTGCGGTTATGTCAGTCCTATCCGCGACGTTAACCCTTCCTGGCATAGCTGGAATAGTACTTACCGTCGGTATGGCTGTGGATGCAAACGTTCTTATTTTCTCAAGAATAAGGGAGGAGCTTGCACGAGGCAGAGAACCTCTTGATGCTATTGATGCAGGTTACGACAGGGCATTCTTAACAATTTGGGACGCAAACTTCACTACTTTGATTGTAGCTTTGGTACTGTACTCATTAGGAACTGGTGCTATAAAAGGCTTCTCCATTACTTTGTCGATTGGAATCATTACTTCAATGTTTACGGCAATAGTAGGCACAAGAGCGTTCATTAATTTAATTTACGGAAGTAGAAAAAATCTGAAGGGTCTATCAATATGAAATTCAATATAGATTTCTTGAGCTGGAGAAAACTGGCGCTCGTGGCCTCCACAATTTTAATTGTAATATCAATACTTTCTCTGTTCTTTAAAGAACTCAATTACGGCTTAGATTTTACCGGAGGTTCTCTTGTAGAGCTGAGTTATCCTCAAGAAGTTAATATAAGTTCAATCAGATCCGCTTTAGAACAAGCAGGTTACACAGGAGCGCAGGTAACAAACTTCGGTTCAAACCAAGAAGTTCTGATTAAGTTACCAGGAAGTATTAGCGACACCTTGGGCGCTGAAATTGTCCAGTTGTTAAAAAATAGTGCTAATGGTGCTGATATAGATTTAAGAAGAATTGAGTACGTGGGTCCTCAAATAGGAGACGAACTTAGAGACGACGGTGGTCTTGCCATGTTATTAGCACTGGCCTTTATGATGGCTTACATAGCCTTTAGGTTTCAGTCCATGTTTGCTGGTGCTGCTGTTTCTGCTTTGGTCCACGACGTGATAGTTGTATTGGGAATATTTTCTTTTTTTGAATTTGATTTTGATCTTACCGTATTAGCGGCTTTGTTAGCGGTAATTGGGTACTCTTTGAACGACACAATAGTGGTCGCGGATCGCATCAGAGAAAACCTCAGAAATGAAACAGAAGGGGATACCATTGCAGTCATCAATATCTCATTAAATCAGACACTTGGAAGGACTTTGATAACTTCCATTACAACTCTGCTGGTTTTGCTGTCTTTGTTTTTTATGGGCGGAGAACTGATAAAGAATTTTGCCTTGGCTCTTATTTTTGGAGTTATCGTAGGGACATATTCTTCCATATACATTGCGTCAAATGCACTGGTAATGATGGGATTAACCAAAGATCATTTAAGAGTAGAAGAAGTAGAGAATGCTGACGACGAGAATCTTCTGCCTTAACCTTCAATCATTGTTACGTGAGGCTTGATGGCCTGCAACATAGGTTTAAAACATTTAGTTGCTGAGCAAATAATATTGTCGCCGTCTATGTAGCCGGGTTCCCCGAAGTAATTGCTCACAAGACCGCCAGCTTCTTGGACAAGAAGTCCTCCGGCCGCAAAGTCCCACATGCCCAGGCCGCTGCCCCAAAAACCGTCCAGCCTTCCAGCTGCTACATTAGCAATATCCAAAGCAGCCGATCCCGTTCTCCTAATTGTTAATCCATTTGAGTAAAGAGACTTAAACGTTGCCATGTTGTCGTGGCGCATTTTACCTTTGTCGGTGTCGTGAGAAGAGTTGCTTAGCAAAGCGCCTTTTAAACCATGTTGCTTGCTTACCCGAATGCGTCTGTCGTTTAGATAAGCTCCTCTGCCTAAACTTGCGGTAAATTCATCTTGCCTTGCAACGTCAATTACTATTGCGTGGAGGGGTTTCCCTTTTTCTACATAAGCAATTGAAATGGCGTAATAAGGAAAGCCGTGTATGTAATTCGTTGTTCCATCAAGAGGGTCAATAACCCACATCGAGTCTTTCTCTTTTCCAAACCCTTCTATTGTTCCCACTTCCTCTGATACGTAAGTGTGGCGTGGATATATTACTTTAAGAGCGTCTATGATTATAGATTCAACTTTTCTATCCAGTTGCGTTACGTAGTTGGCTGGGCCTTTTTCTTTAACATCCAGTTGATTTAATCTGTAAGCATAGCTCAGCAATTCTTTGCATCCTGCTCTTGCTGCCTCTAAGGCTATGTTAACTTTTGGTTCCATAATTGTATTTTAGTCGCGCATCCTAACATAAGCCACCTCACACCCTGTTAGAATACTTGCATGGAAGATAAAAATAATAACCACGCCAATTTTCTTTCCAAGATTAAATTTGTTTTGGTTGGAACAACGCATCCCGGAAACATAGGGGCCTCAGCCAGGGCAATAAAGAATATGGGCCTGAACAACATTTCGCTCGTTGCCCCAAAGGATTTTCCAAATGACTCAGCTTTCTACAGAGCAAAAGCTGCTAAAGACGTTCTTGAGAATGCCGAAATACATAAGGATCTTTTTGAGGCTACAAAAAATTGTCAATTAATAATTGGTACCAGCGCAAGAAACAGAAAGGTTCCTTGGCCTGTGGTAACGCCAAAAGAAGCAGGAAAAGAGATCATAAAGTATCTTAAAGGTGGTTCTAAAGAGGTGGCAATAGTATTTGGAAGAGAGGACAGGGGTTTGACCAATGAAGAACTTGGGATGTGCAATCTTCATGTTCATATTCCAACCGATGAAAGCTATTCTTCTCTCAACCTTTCTCAAGCGGTTCAAATATTGTCTTACGAAGTGCGACTGGCCTTGTTGGAAGAACAAGGGGAAGTGGAAGTGAACGATTGGGACGTAGAGCTGGCGAATAGTGATCAAACGGAAAGATTAATCAACCACATGGATGAACTCATGCAAGAAGTTGATTTTTACGACACCCAAAACCCAAGAAAATTATTAACCAGAGTCAGAAGGTTTTACAAAAGGTCGCAAATTGACGTCATGGAAGCCAACATTTTTAGGGGGTTTTTTTCTGCCATCCAAAAAAGGTTAAAAAAGTAGTTCCATCTTGTATGTGTATTACTAAACCAATACACTGTTGGTAAGGGGATTGTTTTATGCAGTGGACAACTGATCAACCAATATATCAACAAGTTAGAGACCACGTAGTTTCTCTCATCATAGACGGGGTGCTTAAAGCTGGTGACCCCATTCCTTCTGTAAGGCAAATGGCTGTGGAAGGTGGCGTGAATCCATTAACGGTATCAAAAGCTTATCAAGAACTTGTCGATCTAGAGATTGTTGAAAAACGCAGAGGTTTGGGCATGTTCATCACCACACAAGCCAAGAAAGAGCTGACTAAACTTGAAAAAAATAAATTCCTCAAAGGTCAATGGCCTTCAATCCTAAAAAGAGCTGACCAGCTAAATATAGATTTAATGGAATTGTTAAAGAAGAGGTAATTTGATGGATGATTTAGTAATAAAAGCCAGAGGAATAAAAAAATTTTACGGTAACAACAGCGCGTTGAATGGCTTAAATTTAGACGTAAGGCAAGGTCAGATTATGGGCTTGATAGGACCAAACGGAGCTGGAAAATCAACCTTCCTACACAGCGTTCTGGGTTTGCTTGATACCGAAGGAGATTTGGAAGTTCTGGGTTTAAATCCAAGCAAAGACAGGCATAAATTATTAGAAAGGGTTTGCTCAATAACAGACGTGTCGGTACTTCCAAAGTGGATGACCGCAGAGCAAGTGCTGGAGTACGTCTCTGGTGTGCATCCTAAATTTGATATAAAGAAGGCCAAAAGTATTCTATCGAAAACGGACATAAGGTCTTCTTCTAAGATAAAAAGTCTTTCAAGAGGCATGGTGGTTCAACTCCATTTATCCATAGTGATGGCTATAGATGCCGACTTGTTGGTTTTGGACGAACCCACTTTAGGATTGGATTTGGTTTACCGAAAAGAATTCTACTCGCAACTCATTGAAGATTATTTTGATGGAAATAAAACAATTATTATAAGCACCCACCAAGTTGAAGAAATAGAAGGAGTCTTGTCCGACGTCGTCTTTTTGAATAGAGGCAATGTAGTGATGCAAGAATCAACCGCCAACTTAGACAAAAGATTTTTAGAATTGAGACCCAACGCAGACAATGAAGAAAAGGCCAAAGCGCTTAATCCGTTGCACGTTAGAACCGAACTAGGAAGAACCGTTTTTCTTTATGAAAACATAGACAAGGACAAGTTGTCCTCTCTTGGCAATGTCAGACCTCCTTCAATAGCCGACCTGTTTATTGCCACCATGCAAAATACCAGCTCAGAAGGAGAGGCGTTATGAGAACTTTTAATGTGCTAATGACTTTGATAAAAAGAGAGCTTCAAGAGAACAAGCTCGGACTTATTTATGCCCCCTGGATAGTCTCTTTGATTCTTGGAATGGTGATTGTTTTGGTTTATTTTGGCGTGGCGGATATCCAGACAAACAATTTTAATTTTTCTACTTCAGTTTACGACAACCCTGATGCGGTTGAGTGGATGAGAGCTGCAACGGTGGATCAAAAAACTTCCGTTTTAAGAACTGGTTTACTTATCCTTGGTTTACCGATCGTGGTCGTGATGTTTTTTGGGATAGCGTCTTACAGTTTAGGAACTTGTTACGAAGAAAGAAAAGATAAAAGCATAACATTCTGGAGGTCTTTACCGGTGTCCGATGGATTAACCATCTTTTCAAAAGTATTGGTTGCTTGTTTTATAGTCCCTTTAATCGTTCTTCCGGCACTCATAATGTTGCATTTTATTTCTCTTATTTCAGCGTCTTTCTTTTTTCAATCTTCCGACATTGTAAGTTTTGGTTGGGTCTGGAGCAGTTATTCGTTCACAGACTGGTTCAGGATAATTGTGAGTCTTTGGACACAAGCCATCTGGTGTCTTCCTATCATAGCTTGGTTGATGTTGTCTGGTTCTTATGCCAAGAAACCTATAGTTGCAGCCATTCTGCCCATCGTGGCATTGGTAGTAATAGAGAGGGTTGTCTCTTCTTCAGGTGTGATCTTTGCAACTTTATTGGAACGTCTCCGTCCCTGGTCGCAAGCTTCTATGTTTACAAACAAGACTGAAGAACTAAGAGTCGTTGATATTTCCGAAGTTCAAAATCTAATTTCATCGGGTGAATTCTGGTACGGAATTCTTCTGAGTATAATTTTATTGGCTGCTACGGTTTACGTTCGCAACAGGAGTCAATTTTCTTCCGTAGAATAATGGAATATGGTTTGACCTTAAAGCAAGTCATCCATACAATGCTGCTACTTTAGTCCCCTTCGTCTAGTGGTTAGGACACCTGGTTTTCATCCAGGCAACAGGAGTTCGACTCTCCTAGGGGACGCCACTTCCTTACTATCCTTGTAGTATCAATGTTTCATAGAAACTCATGGGACAATGTAGTCATATAAGACCCATATGTAGTCACATAGTAAAAAAATCTGTAGTCATAATGTAGTCACAGTTTCCCCTAAAACACTCTCTGTTCGTGCGGTTTGCACATTTTTCTAGAGGAGGGCAGGATGCACATCGCTTAATGGGGGTATGTATAGCATCCTTAAACATTTCTTGCCCATATTGGATGTATACCAGTTGGCGGTAAAGTTAAGGAGAGTTTTAAATAGTGGTTATTACACTTATAGGAACATGGTCACTCAGTGTTATCCAATCTTCATAAGAACCCACTGCTACAGATTTAGGCTCAATACCTTTTAGGAATACATAATCTATGTGATAGGTCTTGTTCTTATTTTTTGTATGGTACAGAGTGCTTTGTTTTTCTTCCCCAAAGTTTTCATTGTTAAGTTTGTGATATGCACTTTGGTAGCCTAGTGCATTTAAAGACTCATTGGTTTCTCTGAAATTAGATTCTTTATTGGATTTATCCCAT
>ENA-ORXF01000006-ORXF01000006.1-marine-metagenome-genome-assembly--contig:-NODE-6-length-172634-cov-7.621783_pt1 | contig 172634 bp, 165 predicted proteins | sample MGYA00237864_ERZ511476 | MGnify/ENA primary metagenome ERZ511476 (study PRJEB26306, sample SAMN06343908) | marine metagenome | isolation source: coastal waters | place: Atlantic Ocean: West Antarctic...
CTAATTGTTTGAATGTATCTCAGCAATACAACTCTCTTTTAAATAGGTTAGAAAAGTTTGATAAGAATTAATTTAATAATCATTCAGTTATCATTCATCTTCTAAAAATTCTTCCACTGCTTTCTGTAATTCTTCAAAAGATTGGTCATGACTGGATATAAATTCTTCAATTAATTCATCATGTTTAACACATTTCTTCTCTTGTGAATCATGTAGCTCTTTTATCATGGAGGTTTGCAGGTCTGATTTATCTCTCAAAAGCATAAAAGCTTTAAGAAGATTTGCATTTTCTTCTTTTAGCTTTTCAAATTCTTTTTTTAATTCATCAAATTTTTCCTCATCCATAATTAACCTCTTCATAGATACACAGAGTATCAGAAAATACGTATCCCTAAATAGTAAACTCCCCACACATCACAAGGTCTTCAAAACCCTGCCAGATTTTGAAATGTATCTGTTGAGTTGTATAGTTAAATCATGAAAGCTCTCGCCACAATTTTACTAACTTTGCTCATGTCAATGGGAGCTCGGAGCGAATGGTTTGAGGATGCAAAGGTATGAAAGCCCCGTTGATATTTTTACTGTGCGTAGTGATATTTGTAATCTCTATGATATGGCTTTCTGTTTAAGGAGAATTATATGACTTTAAGAATTTTTAAATATCTATTTTTAGGAGCTTTTCTACTGTTTATCTTGCTGTTACTAATTTTTATAACAGGTTCAAAGATGTCGATGGATTCGGATTTCTCTCATACTAATGCTACAAAAGACCTACCGAAATTCAGTCCGACTATAGGTAAGGGTATAGTTAACATTAGTATAGGAGACATGACTTTTCGGGCACGAATAGCTGGATTTAATGGCGACTATTCTAAGAAAGTAGTGATTCTTTTACATGGATTCCCTGTTACTTCTGCCATGTGGGTTGATCTAATTAGACCCCTTGAAGAGGCCGGCTATCGTGTGGTCGCATTTGATCAACGTGGATATAGTCCAGATGCTCGACCTGAAACATTGGAGTCCTACACAGTTTCTAAGCTCACCAAAGATGTGTTCGCAGTAGCAGATACTATAGGTGCAGAAGAATTTCATCTAATAGGTCATGATTGGGGTGCTGCTGTAGGTTGGTCAGCTGTGTTAACCGATCCTTCAAGGATCACCAGTTGGACTGCTTTATCAATTGCTCATCCTGCAGCTTTTGGTGCGGCGTTATTGGATGACCTTGATCAACAGGCTAGAAGTAGTTACTTTGCTTTTTTTCAAACCCCTTGGCTACCAGAAACTTTCTTCAGCTTTAATAACTTCAGCGTTCTCAAGACAATGTATGAGGGCATGTCAGAGGAAAAGAAGAAAGAATATATTGATGTATTCAGTGAGCCAGAAGCGTTGACCTCAGCATTAAACTGGTACCGAGCTATTGGAGATACTGATCTTTCTAATCAAGATAGTGTTGTCAGCCTAGAAGTAAAAACTCCTACTCTTTTCCTATGGGGAAATCAAGATGGCGCTGTAGGCAGGGTAGCTATAGACGCCATGGCTGAGTTTATGAAGGGTCCTTACACTAATGTTGAGCTGGAAGCAGGTCACTGGTTATTTGTTGACAAGCCAGAGAGAATTATTAGTGAAATTTTGCTCCATATTGATAAATATGATCTAGACCTGATCATTGATTAAAGAAGTCATTCCTTTAGAATTGGACCTGCAACCGCATGATTAAGAGACTCTTAAACCTGACTAGATTATTTTCTTAACATTCTGTTCTTCGTGTCACATCCTTCAAAGCCCTGCCAGACTTGGAGCTTTATCAGTTGGTGGTATAGTAAATATATAACTCCAGATGAAACTCATCGTATAAACCTACTCATACATAGGAAATTAATTATGCCAATTATTTTTTATATCCTTACTGGGATTAAATATTTATTTTGTATCCTGATTATTTTATCTTTTTTGATCTTTATTTTTCTTAATTTCTCACCTGTTTTTGGCGCATCACCAGATAAGAACAGCAAAATAATTATCGAAAACTCAAAAAACTTTATTGCTGGCAAATTTCTAAATTTAAAGTCAGATTATAAAAATACATCATCTTTTTCAGACTCTTCCGTTAAGAACACAACATTAATGAGTTTGTTATCTCCTCCCAAAGATAAAAATCCTATAGCTCCTCTTCCAACGATTCAATTTCAAGGAGATACTTTAACCGAAGGCAAGTTTGTTTGGTTGGGACACTCCACATTACTAATGAATATTGAAGGTCTAATAGTAATGACAGATCCCGTCTTCAATAGAGCTTCTCCTGTCCCTATTTTTGGAAAGCCCTTTGCCTATGAGCAACCAATAAATATTGGTGACTTACCAAAAGTTGATGTTGTTATAATTTCACATGATCACTATGACCACCTTGATGCCAAGGCAATTAAAGATCTTTCGCAGAGTGTTGATCGATTTCTTGTTCCTTTAGGAGTTAAAGCCCATCTAGAAAGATGGGGGGTTGATACAAATAGAATCAGCGAGCTTGATTGGCATGACAGTGAGGACTATAAAAATATTAAATTTACCTTAACACCTGCACAACATTTTAGCGGGCGAGGACTAACAAATAGAAATTCAACTTTGTGGGGTTCCTGGATAGTTTCTTCAGAAAGAATACGAGCCTATTTTAGTGGTGATGGTGGTTATTCAGAAACATTTAAAGAATTAGGTGAGCGATACGGTCCTTTTGATATAGCATTTATTGAAAATGGAGCTTACAACACCGACTGGTCTCAAGTTCATATGTTTCCCCATGAAACTGTCCAAGCCAATATTGACTTAAAATCCAACGTACTTTTTCCAATTCACTGGTCTAAATTTGACCTAGCTTTTCACCCTTGGGATGAGCCAATAATTCGCATCACAAAAGAGGCTGAAAAAAGAAATATCAATATTGCAACTCCAATGATTGGTGAAGTGTTCGATTTAACCAATTTACCAAAAAATTCCTGGTGGGAGGCGCTCAGAGATTAGGCTAAAATCGAACTCGATAGTATTTTAGATAATCTAAAAAGAGATGAATCTTGGTGTATTCCAAAATCTAAGGTTAAGAATGCCTGTCTCAATTCTTAACAACAAACTCTAGCGTTAAATTGATATTTCTATAAAAAGAGCAGGATGATCACTTAGAGAACCTTCCTCTGTAATAAATGATTTGTCTTCTCCTACTGACATAATTTTAAATTCTACCTTGCTACCTTGCCTGTATAAAACGTAATCCAAGATAGCCCACTTTTCACTGATTTTATGTTCTATAAAAGCATCTTTTAATTTGAGTTCTTTCTTAAAATTTTCTAAAAGTTTCACGTCTTCTGGGTTTTTAGAATAGAGATTGAGATCTCCGGCCACAATAAGAGCTTCTGTGGTGATCCGTTGATTTATAGTTGAAACAATTTGTTCTAATTGTTTCTTTCTTGAAGATCTATCTGAATTTCTTCTGCCTGCGTCCATGTGCGTATTGACTATGAAAAATTCTTTATTACTGGGCAGGGTAATTTTTATTATTTGAAAGCCTTTATAGGCAAAACAATCATTTGCTCCTCTTAACCAACCAGAACAAGTTCGATAAGTTTTATTCTCAACTTCTACTGTCCAGTTTTCAGGTAGATTGAATACAGAAGTTAATCCTGACCCAACACAGAAAGGGCATTTAAAACTGCTAGCCATCCCACCACGAATAGCCATGCTTTTTTTAGCTAAACCAGATGATAATTCTTCATGATGTGAATAGTCTTCTTGCAGCAAAGAGATATTATAATCTTGAGTTTTTTTACCTATGATTGGAAAACGCTTTTTTGGATTATCATTTATAAATACCCCAGGAAGTCCATGAGTGTTGTAGACAAGAATTTTTAATTTTTCGCTTTGTTTTTCCAGCGAGGAAAGATTCATAGAAAGAATGAATAAGCTAAGTAATAGAGTTTTAAGTTTCATAGTCTTATAATTTACTATAAGTATATTGAATTAAAAAATCGATTTCTATCATAAAAATCGGAAGAAGATACTCGCTTCAGTCGTCATCCTTGCTTTCATTATTGGTTACTGTGTTGAAGTTAACCAACTCCTAGACTTTATACATATCCATTAGTTCTTAAAAGATAAGCAATAATAAAAGCTATTAAAAAAGCAATGACCGCTAACTTGTTTTGGTGTTTCAATATATAAGCAAGCATTCAGACCTCCGTGTTAAAAAATTAGCATAGCACATGCCCAACTCTACTAAATTTTCTTTCTTTTATAACTTTCTCATCGTTTTTCTGTTTTAATTTATTAATGTCAAAAGAAAATAATAAGTTAACTAGATCTGACGAACTCTTTTTGAAAGCAAAAGCTGTAATTCCAGGAGGAATTTTTGGGCATTATAAGTATTCAGTTGGCGAATCTGCTCCTAAATTTTTTTCAAAAGCTAAGGATTCTTATTTTTGGGATGTTGATGGAAATAAATTCATTGATCTAATGTGCGCTTATGGCCCCATGATCTTGGGCTATAACAATCCTGTTGTGGATAAAGCTGCCCAGCAACAATACGATCTAGGTAATACCGTTAGTTTGGCTTCTCCAGTGATGATTGAATTGGCAGAAACTCTTGTAGATATGGTTGCTGTTGCCGATTGGGCTCTTTTTGGTAAAAATGGTGGAGACAGTACTTCTTTGGCAATAATGGTAGCTAGAGCTGAAACCGGTAGAGAAAAAATAATTAAGATTAATGATGGTTACCACGGAGTGGCTTCTTGGATGCAAAGAAATAACAGTCCTGGCACCATTCCCTCGGATACCGATGAAATAATAAATATTGAATGGAATGCTATAGACGAATTAGAAAGAGCAATATCTGACAATCCCAACCAAATTGCATGTTTTATTTCATCTCCTTATCACCATCCCGTTCTTAAGGATAACGTTTTACCCGAAGATCAATATTGGCAAAAAGTAGAGTCTCTTTGCAGGAAGAATGGAATTGTTCTCATTGTTGACGATGTAAGGGCAGGATTTAGAATCAATTTAGCCGGATCAAATGTAGCTTATGGGTTTAAACCTGATCTTGTTTGTTTGGGGAAGGCCATGGGTAATGGGTACCCTATCTCTGCTTTGGTTGGAGCTGACCACTTAAAAAACTCAGCTGAAGCAGTTTACTTTACAGGGACGCAGTTCTTTAATGCCGCTCCTATGGCAGCGGCTAAAGCGACCTTGCTGGAATTACAAAGAATAGACGCAGTAAATAAAATGGAAGAATTTGGCAATAGTCTTAAAAATGGATTAGTAAAAGTTGCTCAGGAAAATAAATTTGATCTTGTAGTATCTGGAGTTCCTACCATGCCTTATTTTCGTTTGAATAATGTGGATATCAAGGTCCATAATTCTTGGGTAGATGAATGTCTAAAACGCGGTTTGTACATGGTGAATTACCATAACCATTTCATCTCCACCACTCATGACAAAGAAGATTTGGAAAACATTCTTGAAATTGCTTCTGATTCGTTCTGTGCTTTAAGTAAAAGCTTATAGAGAAATTAATCAATGCATTATTTTTTCCTAGTTTTTTTAGCCTTTCTTATTCCCATCGAGGTTCAAGGAAAAGAAGAGTTAATAGATGTAACTTATCTTGAGCAGGTAGCCTTAGCAGGCACTCTGTCAATAACAGACCCCATTAAGAACAAATGTGTTCAAACCCCCAGAGCAGGAAAAACTGTTCTTAAATGCGAAGGGCTAAGTTTTATTCTGCACGTACCAGAAATTTGTTTAACGAGGTCCTGTGGACTAATAGTTGACGTCCACGGTTGGCGTATGAATGCAAAGCAACAAGATCGTTATACAAGATTATCAACTCTTGCTGGCAACAAAGGTTACATCGTATTAAATCCTCAAGCGAAGAAGACTGTCTATGGAAGATCGTGGTCAGCAAAAGATGATGCAAAAGTTCTGGCTGTGATAAATAGCGTAGAAGAAGCTTTTGAAGTAATGAAAGAAAGAATTCATATCACGGGCTTTTCTCAAGGCGGCCATATGACGTGGAGATTTGTTTGTAAATATGCTGATAAATTTGGTTCTGTTGCGCCTATAGGTTCCGGTGCAGGAAAGAAAATAACAGCTGATAAAAGAGCGTCAAAAATTGAGATTATGGACAATTGTTTTGGTGCAAGCGAATTAGATATTTTGTATGCCCATGGAAGAAAGGATGGTCTTGTTCCATTTTACAGTGCCATTGAGACGGTAAGGACTATTGGCAAGAATTGGCAGTTGGGAAACGCTAAAGTAATTTCAGAAGGCTCAAATTTTAAGAGAATACGATTTAATAATCTAAAGGGCACGAAGCTGGAATTTATAAGCTACGATTTTGAAACAGAATATGGGACATTACTGGGTCATTGCTTCCCTGGAGAGGCCGGCAGTTTAGGTTGTGGAAAAGACAATCCCTTTCACTGGGGAGAGGAGTTGCTTGACTTCTTTATTGCAAACCCAAAACAGGCAGGTCTTTGACCGTCTTTTAAGAAGTTTTATTTCCTTTATTGGCCTTTTCAATCAGACCTCGAGCAATAATTTTGAGTGCAAGCGTTTCTTCGGCTCCTTCAAAAATTGAAAGCACACGTGCATCAACGAAATATCTGCTTACAGCACTTTCTTCGGCATAACCCATTCCACCATGAATTTGAAGGGCTTCTCTTGTTACCCATTCTGCCGCTCGACAACTGAATAATTTTGATAAGCTCGCCTCCATTTGACCTTCGCCATTGTCCATCAATCTGGCTACTGAATAACTCAACTGACGCGAAGCGGTTAAGCTTAAAAACATTTTTCCAAGTTTTACTTTCGTAAGCTGGAATGACGCTACAGTTTCACCAAAAACTTTACGATTTTTTGCGTAATCAACAGATTTATCTATTGCAGCTTGCATGACACCTGAAGCTCTAGCAGCGGTTTGTATCCTTCCGCCTGATAAACCAGCCATGGTTAAGTAGAAGCCTCTATTTTCTCCCTTTTCTTCCCCAACCAAAGCATTTTCTGGAACGAAGTAGTCTTCAAAATAAAGATCATAAGAATGCATGCCTCTGTAGCCTATGGTTGGTATGGCCTTTCCTGCGATTGATCCACTTACAGGATTTTGGTAATTAAATTCATGGCCTTCAAAACGCGGCTTTTCCACTAAAAACATGCTTAAACCGCGGTGTCCTTTTTCTTTATCAGGGTGCGTTCTTGCAATTGTAACTATCACGTCAGCCTTACCAGCAAACGTGCACCAAGTTTTACTTCCGTTAAGCAGCCATCCGCCTTCAGTCTTGGAAGCTTTTAGTGAAAGTGAAGCAACGTCTGAACCGTAGTCTGGTTCCGTAATAGAAATAGCCGCAAGGTATTCTCCGGTAGCAAGTCGCGGCAGCCACAAACTCTTCTGCTCTTCTGTTCCACCTTCAAGTAATGCTCTAGCAGCGATTTCAGGTCTTGTTATTAAACTGCCCGCAGCACCCAACGAACCTCTGGACAATTCTTCAGTAACCACCAACATGCCAAGGCTATCATTTTTATCGTTCGGCATTAATCCACCAAACTTCTCAGGAATGCATGTCCCAAAGCATCCCATATCAGCAGCCGCTTTAATTATTTCATCCGGAACGTCTTCATCTTTACGATGTATTTGCTCTGCCAAGGGCATAACAACTTTATCTGTAAAAGAAGCAAAACTTTTTCTTACCATATCTTTTTCTTCATCAAGACCACTCGGAAGCATCAAGTGAGGACGAATATTAAGATTTCCCCATTCATTAATTTTATTTCCTATTTCTGAAAATTGATCAACGCCACCATTCTTGGTTATGAAACCATCAAATTCTTCTGAATTTAAAAGCGAGATCAAATCATTCTTTAAAAGACCCGCTTCTATTGAATGATTAAAAAGCCTTTGCCAGACTGTGGTTAAAACATCCGCAGTAAAAGTTAAGGAGAGGGCTTCACACAACTTATCTTGACTAGAAAATTTATCTGAATAGTCCAACATGGCTTTTGATGCTTGAATTTCAGCCACACAGAAGGCCAGCTCGTAACTTACTTTTTGATGAGCATCTAGTTCAGAAGATTGAAAGATCCCTGCAACCGTACATAGTTTATTTAAATGCAAGAATCCGTTGTCGACCTGTTCTTGCAAAGAAGAAAGACAAGCTCTAGCTTGGTTGGTTTGAGAATAATCTGCAGTCATAGTTCTCATTTTAGTTTATAGCAACGCAATAGCATACAATTGAAGTCACAAATGTCAGTAAATATAGATATAGAAAATCTTAAGACTTGGATAGGTAAACAAGAATCTGAAGGTGATGTCGTTACCCCTGAATTGGTGAGACGTTTTAAGGCTTCACTTGCTAACTTACCCGAGGGGTCTGTTCATTCTCATCTGCCTTTGGGTTTGCATTGGTGCTTGGCACAACCCAGTTTTAAAGAAACCGATTTAGGAGTCGACGGCCATCCCTCAAAAGGCAGCTTCATGCCGCCTGTTCCCTTGCCACAAAGGATGTGGGCATCCAGTCATATCATTTTTCATAAAGCACTTGAAATTGATGTCTTTACAAAAAAAACATCAACCATTAAAAATGTAACCTTAAAGAAAAACGCCGCTGCAAGTCCTCTAATATTCATAGAAATAAACCACGATTATGAGCAAAACAGCAATCTGTGCATTCAAGACAAGCAGACATTAGTGTATCGAGAGTCCTCCCCCTATAAAAAATCAAAACCTGAGCATGTTGAAAATTCAGAATACACATATACCTTTGCTCCGACTTCTGTATTGTTGTTTAGGTATTCTGCTTTGACGTTTAACAGTCATCGCATTCATTACGACACCAGTTATTGTAAAAAAATTGAAGGATACCCCGGACTGGTTGTTCACGGACCGTTGATGGCTACAATGTTGATGAACCTTGCTCAGGCAAAAAATTCAGTACCTCTTAAAGAATTTAAATTCCGAGCCATGGCTCCTTCATTTGTTGATGAGAACTTAAATTTAATCCTTAAAAACGACGAAGCAAGAGAGCTTGAACTAAGGTCCGATGATGGATCTATTATAATGACTGCCCATGCTGAATTCTGAGTTTCTCTTAAATAGAAAAGGTGTTCTTTATTCCCTCTATAACAAACTCTACCGATAGCGCTCCAAGCAACAAACCAAACGTTCTTTGCAATATGCCTATGGCAGACATCGGCAGCACATTAACCAATTTTGAGGAGAGCCACAGAGATAAAGCAGTTAAAATGATAACCAAGAAAACCGGACTGAACCCAATTATTTGCTCTTGAATGTTCTCGCTGCTCTTCTCTGAAAGAAGCATGACTATCGTTATGGCTCCAGGTCCGGCAACAAAAGGTATGGCAAGAGGGAAGGTGGCGAGGGAGGTTAAAGCTTCATCACTCATGGCTTTTTCAACTGTGTCTTGTCTTTTTTCTTGACGTTGTTCAAAAACCATTTGATATGCGATTATTAAAAGAAACAAGCCCCCTATAATTCTAAAGGAGTGAATGCTTATGCCCATAAAATCTAAAATCGCAGATCCTAAAACCCAGAATAAAAGTAAGATAATGAAGGCTGTGGTACTGCTTCTTAAAGTTAATTTAAGAATGTCACTCTTATTAAGTCCTTGCGTAAAGGTTGCAAATATTGGAAGTAAGCCAATAGGATCTATGGCTACAAAAATAATTACAAAATTTTCTATGAAAAGATTCAACATATTTGCAGTCTACTACTTAGCAAGTAATAATATATAAATTATTGGGGGGTTCATGACTTACGCACACAGAAAAGATATTTATGATGCAGATACGCATATGATGGAAAGACCGGATTGGCTTTCTGACTTTGCAGATCAGAATATAAAAGACCGGTTAGAACCTTTTGCAGGCGGCGATCAAGAGACCTTAAAAAGTGTCGACAAAGCCATAAGCAATTTTAACGAACGCAATTCATCTCAAGCTGTTTCTGCCAAAGCACAAGAAGATTTTATGAACTGGAATCACAAAGGCTGGGAAGGGCTGGGTTCATTCGATGCCAAAGAAAGAAGTCTTGCCAATGACCTGCTTGGGTTTAAGGCAAGTATTGTTTTTCCGACAGTGGCATTTGATCAAGTACTGGCATCTAAGGATTCTGATGTTGTTTTGGGAGGTGTTAAAGCTCTAAATCGAGGTATGTCAGCTTTTTGCCAAGACGATCCCAGGCTTTTTGGAACTGCATACATACCTTTTGGGTACGGAGAAGAAATTGCATTAACCTTCCTTAAAAGCGCTATTAAGAAAGGCTTCTCTGTCATATTAATAGACACCATCGCACCGTTAGGTGCAAAGGCCTTCACTCACCCTGATTTTGATGTTGTTTGGAGAGAAATAGAAGAGGCTGATATTGCCGTGACTTTGCACGTTGGAGCTGACAGTTCTTGGGATCCAATACCTTTGTCCTTTTATAACAACGGAAGTGCTGTACCAGAACATACTGCAGGCGATGCTCCTCAAGATGCCCTGGCTTATATGGGAATCCAATACAACGCAGAAATATTCTTAGCTTCAATGATCTTTGATGGCGTCTTCCAAAGATTTCCAAATTTAAGAGTAGGGGTTATAGAGCTGGGTGCTTCTTGGATAATCTCTTGGATGAAACAACTTGATCAATCTTTTAAAGCTTTTAGAAGAATACAAGATTTATCTCAGTTAAAACTACTCCCTTCTGAATACGTTTTAAAGCATATAAAATTAACTGCCTTTCCTGGAGAAGACATAGGTTGGCTGATGAGTAACGGAGCGGAAGATTTAATGATGTTTGCTACGGATTATCCTCACCACGAAGGAACGGATGACCCCATAAGCAGGTACGAGAAAACCTTGAACGGAATAACTGAAGAAGTTAAAAGTAAATTCTACACTCACAACTTCAAGCAATTTCTTGGCAGCCGTCTTTAAGGCTAGAACAAAGGGACTAGTTAGCCCCTTTATTTTTAGATTATGAGTTGACCGTTATGTAATCAACGGCGTCTTGAACAGTCAGAATCTTCTCAACTACTTCATCAGGAATTTCAATATTGAATTCCACTTCGAAAGCCGTAACCAACTCTACCGTATCAAGTGAATCTGCTCCAAGATTATCAACAAATGACGCCTCAGATTGGACAAGGGATATAGCCACTCCCAGCTGTTCACAGACTTTCTTTTTTACCCGTTCTTCAATCTTCATTGATTTAAAATTCCCAAGCCAAGCTCAAGCCTATTGTTAAAGGATCAATGGGAACTACAAAAGATACAGTCGCAGGTAAAACATCCTTAAGAGAAGAGTTCTCAATATTCGTAACCGTTGCAGTAGATTCAATATTAAATTTTCTCACGTCCAAGTTAAGTATCAGACTCTCGCTCAGTTTCCAATCCACACCAAATTGAAAGGCCAAGTCGGTTGAAGAACCAATATCCAATGAGGCACCAGAAAGTGGGCCGGTTGTTTCTTCTTTAAAGAAGAATGTGTAGTTGAGCCCAAGTCCTAAATACGGTCGTATGTTTGAATTGTTATTAAAATAGTACTGAAGCGTTACCGTTGGTGGCAAATGAGTACCGGTTCCAATTTTTAGACCCGTACCTAGCGCCTTATCAAAAATTTCATGCTTGAAGGGAAGGCCGGCTAAGACTTCTACCCCAACATTATCCGTTACCAGATATGCAAAAGTTGCAGTCAGGTTGGACTTGTCTCCAAGATTTACAATCTCACCGTTGTTGGAAGTAGGGTTGATGTTTGTGTAACCCCCTCTAACGATCCAGTCACCTTTTTCCAGTGCTTGAGAAAATCCTGAAAAGACCGATATTGTCAGTAGCAGACTGACGGCTGATAATTTAGCTAAATTCATGCTTATCTCCTTGATTAATCAAGAAGAGTTATCTCTAGTGTTTACCCTTTTTTTTGCGGTATGCCACATTCTAGTCCACCTTGCCTGGGTAGGCAGGTTGGAGAGAGTTAAACTCTACTCTTGATGTTAATAATAAAAACCACCAGCTTTCGCCAAATAAGTTCTCAAAAAGATACCCTATTTAGCTGAATTTATAAAGCACCCGCAAGCTGGATCCAAATCGGTGCTACCAGAATTATAGTCAAACAAATAAAAATTACAATACTAACTTTACACTCTGGCGTCAGGAAAGATTCTTAAGAAATTTTCAGAATAAAAAAGATCTTTTTCTAGAACGGTATTATTCAGCAAAGTCTTTTCAAATTTTCCTATAGGGTCTCTGGTGCCTTCTACGTGTGGATAGTCGCTTGAAAAAAGGTACAAATTTGAATCTGAGATGCTCATTAAAGATCCCACATTCTCGTGCGCAAAGGGTGTAAAGGCCATTTGTTCTATCAGTTGTTGAGAGGGCAACCTTTTAATATCGCTTAAATTTTTATCTACTCTGCTCCATGTTTTAACTACGTAATCCAGTCTCCCCAGCATTTCAGGTACCCAGCCTGCACCAAGTTCCACGCTGGCACCGCGTAGTTTGGGGTGTCTCTCAAACACGCCATCTAAGACCATCATGGAAAGAAACGTTTCTGGTCCTTGGTGCATTACCACCATGTCTTTCGCTCTGACGTTCTCACCACCACCCATCCAATCTTTGCTTGGTGGTTTCCCATTATCGTTCCAACTTTTATCCAGTTGAAGAGGAGAGCCGCCAACGTGCATCAGAAAAGGTATGCCTGCTGCTGAGAGTTTTTCCCAAAAAGGGTCCAGAGCAAGATGTCCAGGAGATCTGTCACCGCAAGCGTAATGAGGAATCCAGATTGCTTCAAGACCTGCTTTAATAGCAAATTCTAACTCTGTCATTGCAAGTTCAGGATCGTGCAATGGAACCACGCCAACCCCCATTAATCTTGTGTCTTCAGAGCAAAAATCAGCCATAGCTCTGTTGTGTGCTCTTGTTGCACCGTAACGCAATTCCAAAGAAATATTTGAAGAATTCTCAGTGACGTATTTTGCTTTTCCTCTGAGGTCTCTAAAAGGAGTAACCACACTGTGCGTTGCAAAAACTAGCTGCTTTTTAAAACCCAGCAGGTCCATGGCTTTGCTTCTATCCACTCTATCAAAAGCTCCCAAGGCCTGTATTTCTTTTGATTCCGCTATAAGGTTGTCGCCCAATGCAATTTGAGCATCGACATGTTCTTTGGTGTGCTTTCCGCCGTTCTCTATAATTTCTTCTACTTCTTGATCGGTTACCAAACTGGCTTTGTAATTAACAGGAGGTATGAGTTTTTTAAATTTCTCATCAGCGTAGTCAATTATAAAATTAGGTAACTCCATCACATGACTGTCGGCGTCATAAAAATCTCTATGCTTAGGTGCATATGCCATATCTTCTCTCCCTTTTTCCCAATAGAACCAAAGTAGCAAAATAGTTCTTACTTGGCTATTAGAATTATTTTAGAGTTGCTTTACTATAGAGTCATGAAAAAAGCCCTATTAGGATTTCTCCTGACCTCAACATTGCTCCTCTCAATTTTTTTATCTTTTAATATTTATCTGGATGTGCCCCGAGATGAAATAGAAAAAAAATATGTTGATGAGTCTTCAAAATTTATGATACTAAAAGATGGATCTAGAATTCATTACAAAGACGAAGGAAATAAAGAAGGGAAGGTTTTGGTTTTAGTTCACGGCTTTGCAGATTCATTGTTCACTTTTGACTACATGATTCCTGAATTAGAAAATGAGTTTCGCTTAGTCAGAATGGATTTTCCTGCTTTTGGTTTAACAGGGAAAGTTCCTTCGAATAATTATGGACCTGAAGCATTTGTAAAAGTTATTCATGAAGTTACAAACAATTTAGGAATTCAAAAGTTTTCAATAATAGGAAATTCTTTAGGAGGGAGTGCTGCCTGGAGATACGCCCTTAATTATCCAGAACAATTGGAAGGGCTTATTCTTATAGCTGCAGCAGGAATAAAGAACGAAGAAGACAAAGAAAGGAAATTGGCTCCTAAAGCCGTAAACTCTCCTTTAACCGGTTGGCTCTTTCGTTATGTGATGCCCAAATTCATGATCGGTAACATTCTAAAGAATGTTTTTGTCGATGAAAGTCTTATCACCTCAAAGAATGTTGATAGATTTCATGATTTTCTTATTTTAGAAGGCTCAAGAGAGGCAATCATATCCATGAGCACTTCGGGCGGTTATAAAAATAATTCCAAAGTAGAAATTAGAAACATCACAACTCCTACCTTAATAATTCATGGTGCCAATGACAATATAATTCCAGTTAGAACCCATGAGTACTTTCTTTCTGAAATAGTAAATTCAAAGGCGCTTATATACGATGGTGTTGGACATATACCGATGCTGGAAGCACCCATAAGAACTTCTAAAGACATTAAAGAATTTATGAATAGACTTTAAATTTATATTTAATTAACAATTAATATTATCTCGGTTCAAAGCAATTTTTTTAAAGAGCAATAAATATTATCTATTTCCACTTGAAAAATTCTTTAAATGCTTTAATTTGAGACCTAGTACTTAGCTTATTCTCTTAAGGATGGGTAAATAACTAAGGTTATTACTTTATAAAAAAGGATTGTTGCCTGTTTGGAAAACAACAATAATCTAAAACTCTGGGGAGGGTTTATGAATAAGCTACGTTATTTAATAGTATTGTCTCTTTTCTCAATTCCTGTATTTTCAGCCGATGATGATGAAAGTGCTGGTGGGATTGAAGAAGTTATCGTTACCGCTGAAAGAAGAGCTGCTTCTATACAAGATACAGCAATCTCAATTACAGCTTTTGACAGTTCTCTGATTGAAGGTTTGAACCTAAGAAACCAAGAAGATCTTCAAAACTACATACCTGCAACCACTATTCAGCCTTACGATATATCCATTCGTGGAGTAGGAAGGGTGTTTAGGGCACTTGGAGGAGATCCGGGAGTTGGTACATATAATGACGGTGCATATTCAGAAGATTTTGGAATAGCTTCAACTGACAATGGCCTATACGACATAGAAAGAATTGAAATACTTAGAGGACCTCAAGGAACTCTATACGGACGAAACAGTATTGGTGGTGCTGTCAACTTTATTACAACCAAGCCAGGTGATGAGTTCGCTGCTGAAATCAGAACTTTAGTAGGTTCTTATGGAACGGCAGAAATGTACAGCTTTATAAACATGCCCTTAACAGAAAAATTAAGTGCTAGATTGGTTATGGTTAACCGACAAAGGGGCGGAACCATTAAAGATTTAGGTTTAGGAGAAGATCTTGACAGTTACGCAGATGAAAACTACAGCTTAGCTCTAAGATGGAGTGGCGATGATGTCACAGTAGACTTTAGAGGCAACAACAGAAGTTACGGAAGAGTTCTTAGTTCTGCACAAGGTGCTGGAACAATCGTAACCAGTGAGTACGGTGGTGGAGAAAGAAGAAACGATTTAATGGTCCATGGTTACAGAGCAGTTGACCCAACAGTTGCTTGTTCGAGCAGAGTTGACAGAACAACAGCAAATTGTGCGGTTAGTGGAATGCAAGTTCATACGTTTAACCACAGAGGCTTAACCAGATCTGGTCAATTTTTAGTTCCAGGAGTTGATCCTGCAACTACTTCAGGAACTGGAGTCAGACCTAACTTTGCATACGGTTACGATCAAAATATCCTAGACGCTACTCTTATTGGTGATGGTACTTCAGTACCAAGTATGAGCGGTGATGATTTGGTAACTTCAACAAACGGTTTAAATGATGAGTACTTCGGACATTCTGCTGGAACTATTAATGTAGCTTGGGACGTAAGAGACGATCTTACTATCAAATACATCGGTTCTTACACTGACTATCTTTATAGTCGTGTCACAGACGATGACCGATCGGGTAACCCTGCTTATGATGAGCAATTTCATGCCATGCAAGAAAATGAAAACTGGCAAAACGAATTGCAAGTTTTTTGGGATATAACGGATGATTGGAATATTACTGCGGGACTTTTTGAGTACCACAATGAAATAGACCAGGATTTAGATTTTTGGACAGGAGAGGGTACGGAAAGTCGCAAGCGTTACGCAGAGGCTGCTAATTACGGTGTTGCTGGTATAGCGGCTGCTGATGCTACTCCTTTCACACAATGGTATACGGCTCAGGCAGCATTTGGACCAATAGTAGCCAGTGCGCCAGTTGTAGGTGCTTCTCAAACACAAGTTGGACCGTATTCAGCTAGAGACGTAGGTTGCGGAATTGTTAATTTATTTGGAGTGGTTCCTACTCCTGATTTTAGTGATCCTTATTTAAGTAAAACATGTTTCCTAGAAGGTCCTTGGACTGGAGAAAATGCAACTCTTAAAAATGGTCCTAATCCGTCTGACGGAACAACATTCGTTTGGCAAACCATGAATAAGACTGATGCTTATGCGGTTTATTTTCAAACGGAATATCAGATTAATGAAACTTGGGCTCTTACCTTTGGAGGATCTTGGCACGAAGATCAAAAGGTTGCTGAAGAGAATTTATTCTTGTACACGGAGTCTATGTTAACTCCTGCAAACCTTCTTGCTTTTAACGTAGCAAATGGATCTCTTAACGCAGACGGAACGCCTACTGGAACTGGAGTAATTAGATTCAGAGGAATACCTATGTCCAGATCTATTTATAGAGAAATGGCCAGAGATTTTGAAGACGTTACTTACAGGGTAAACGTTGATTATTCTCCTAATGATGATCAGCTTTGGTATCTTTCACAGACTACTGGTTACAGAGCAGGCGGATTTAACTTAGGTTATTTCTCAGCTTTCCCTACCTATGACAAAGAAACGGTTGAGTCTACTGAACTTGGTTATAAAGGTTCACATATGGACAATACTTTGCAAATTAATGCCTCAGTTTACAAGTACTTGTATGAGAACATACACGGTCAATTCCAAGTAGAAAGTTTCTTGGGAGGAACCAGTACAGCAGTTAGGGGTTATCCTGAAGCTGACACCATGGGTGTTGAGATGGACTTCATATACATGCCAACAGACAGTCTTCTTATTGGCGGTAACATAAGTCATACCGATGCTAAGTATTCTAAAGAAATGGTGGACCCGTTAGGAAATATTGGAGTCATTGATGACAACAACCCTTATGCGCCTTCTTCTTTGTACAGCATTGCTGAAAGAAACGTTGCTGTTAAAGGACTGCAAATGCAAAGAATACCTGAAATTAAAGGTTCCCTTTACATCAATTACACAACCGATGTAACTGGTGGAACGCTTGATTACTTGCTTGGATATTCTTGGACGGATGAGATTCTTTGGGATGATTCGGGTCTAGCATTAGATACTTCTCCAGCATTCAGCCGTATTGATTTTAAAGTTACGTGGATAAATTCTGAAGAGAATCTTGAAATAATGGCTTACATAAATAATATTACTGACAAGATAGGAATAAGGAACATGTCTTCGGATAACGAGACTCTAGGTTATCAAAGATCTGTAGTTCCTACTCTTCCTAGGATGGGTGGAATATCATTTACTTATAAGTTTGGAGCTTATTAGTAATTAATTCGATAGATAAAAACCCGCCTTTAGGCGGGTTTTTTTTATGCTTCAAAAAGTATTTCTTTGGGACTCTTGTTGGTAATAGAGTTTAGAAATATAAGACTAAAAACACTTATTAAGACGATTCCTGATAATGGACCTATCAACCAGAGTTTGAAATGAACTTTTGCTGCCACTTCAAAGACTTCAGTTTCGATAAAGTAGATACCGGTTTGAGCAAGCAAAGAAGAAAGAAAGCCAGCAAGCAAACCTAAGAAAGCAAACTCGTAGAAGATGGATTTCTGTAACAATTTTTTACTAGCGCCTAATGTTCTGAGCACAGCAGCTTGATGCATTCTTAAATTAAACCCATCCTGAAGGGTTGATAGAGCTAGAAACGATGCTGAAAGAATGGTCAATCCAAGTATCACTTCTAAGGCTTTTGAGACTTGATCTATGATATCCGTTACTTGCTTGATGATGGCATCAATAGACAATACAGAGACTGTCCTAAACTCCGATATAAGTTCATTTACTTGTTTTGATTTACTTTCAGGCACGTAAAAGGAAGTTATAAAAGTGGCAGGATTTTCAGAAAATAGCTCCGGAGGTCCTATTACAAAAAAGTTTGGAGAAAAACTTTCCCAATTTACTGTTCGGATGCTTTGTATGTAGGTTTTTAATTTAGTACCCTGCAGAGAAACTTCAACTTCATCACCAACACTCAGTTGATAGCGATCAGAGACGTCATCGGATATAGAAAGACCATTTTTTGTATCATCGGAAAACCAAAACCCTTCTTTTATTGAATTGTTTTCAGGCAGTTGATCCGTCCAGGTCATGTTAAAGGATCTGTTGGATAGCTCTTCTAAGTCTTTGTTTTCTATTTCTTTAATCCTAACAATTTTTGTACTACTTATAGGGTAGAAGGCTTTAGAAACTATGCCTCTTTTCTCCATGAATATCTTAATAGGAACTACTTCTTCTTTTGATATGTTTATAGCAAAATTATTGGGAGAGTCTTCTGGAACAGAAGCTTCCCAAGTAGACAGCAAGTCTGTTCTGGCAGTAAAAGCTATAAGGCTTAATCCGATCGCTATGGTGAAAGCTAAGACCTGAACGGAGTTGCCAAACTTTCTTCTGTGGAGTTCGGACCAGGCAAGATTAATTGAGCTCGTTGCCCCGAGTCCCTCTTTAATTTGAGTTCTAAATAAGAGTAGAATTGTTCCAATACCGATAAGCGATACTACAATAATAGATACGAATAGAATTGAAGATAGAATCAACTGATTGGTGTAGAGAAGTAAAAGTAGAAAGATTGAAGTAAGAGCCATTCCCGGGTAAAGATAAGATGTTAATTTGGTCGATTCACTTTCTCTTCGCAGTATTCTAAGTGGAGAGGTTTTTAACAATTTAATTATGTTTGGATAAACAAAACCTGAAAGGCATAAAAGTAAGGTAACTCCTGAGATGTAGAACGGTTTAGAACCTGGATTGGGAAGTTCTGTAGGAAAATAAGAACGTAAAATTCCTGTAAATGCGTCTTGAATAACCCAACCAGAAGTTAATCCTAGAAATAGAGCGAAGCAAGAAAGCCAAAAGAATACACCGAGATACAACAACTTTAATTGATTAGAGCTGATTCCAAGCGTCCTTAATATAGCAACGTAATTAAGGTGCCTTCTGGAAAACTTTTGTGAACTGATTCCAATGGTGAAAGCCGACATAACAACAGCAAGGAGTCCACCCAGAAGGAAGAAGTTACTTGATCGCTCTATGGCTCTTCCAAGCGATCCCTCGTTGTCATCTACCAAAGTTATTCTGTCTCCGGGCTTTTTTTGATTCTCAAATATAACTTCCAACTCCTTCAGAGCATCTTCATCGCCTGAATACAAATAAGCGTATCTGACTCTGCTACCGGGTTGGATGATTTCAGTTGCAGGAAGATCGTCAATGCCAATAATTGCCTTAGGCGCAAAGGCATAGTTATTAGAACCTCTGTCGGGTTCTGATAGGATAATTTTGTTAACAACAAAGTCAGACTCCCCTATGGATACGGTATCTCCTATGTTTAACTTCAGCAAATCAAGTAATCGTTCATCGAGCCATGCTTTTCCGCTTTCAGGGTGTTGCCTAAGGTTGGTTGTTGTATTGTCAGGGAGTTGAAGTTCTAAGCTTCCTTCAAGAGGGTAATTCCTATCAATAACTTTTATAGAAGAGAATTGCATTTCTTGATCTGAGGCAATAACTGATGCAAATAAAACCATTTCTGTTTGCTTGAGTGAAAGTTTGCTAACGCTTTGCCTAATATCAAAAGAAAGAGGGGAGTTTGATTCAAACTTTATTTCCCCTCCTAGAAATTCAGACGTTTGCAGTTGCAAAGCTTTGCTCAGACGATCAGTAAATAGAGAGATTCCAGAGACGCAAGTTATGGCCAATACAAGAGCCAAGAGCATCGTATTGAGCTGGCCTGATTTTAGCTCTCTCCAGAAAATCTTTGATGAAAGATTGAATATCATAATTAGATTATCTTGCCCTCCATCAAATCTATTTGATAATCACATTTTTTTGCTAATTCTAGATCGTGCGTAACCACTATTAATGCGTTGGCGGTTTCAGCATTAACCTCAAAAAGAAGTTCAGAGACCGTTTGTCCTGTTTTAGGATCTAGGTTTCCGGTTGGTTCATCAGCAAAAAGTAATTTTGCTTCGCAAGCAAAAGCTCTGGCTATGGCCACTCTTTGTTGTTCTCCTCCTGAAAGTTGTCTTGGATAATGATCCAATCTGTCCGTTAAACCAACACGCTCAAGGTACCCGGTTGCCTTTTCTTTGGCCTGATCAGAAAGTTTTAATTCTGCTGGAAGCATTACATTTTCAAGTGCAGTCAATCCGGGTAACAGCTCGAAGGATTGGAAAACAAAAGCTACATTGTCTTTTCGAACACCGGCTCTTTGTTCTTCATCCAACTCATGTAAGGCAATCTTATTTAAGTAAACTTCACCACTTGAAGCAGTATCCAATCCAGCAAGTATTCCTAAAAGAGTTGATTTTCCTGACCCTGAGGGTCCAACAATAGCCAAGGATTTTCCTTCCTCCAGGGAAAGATTAATACCATCGAGTATGACCAATGGAGCGCTTCCGGATAAGACTTCTTTGCGAAGATCTTTCGTTTGTAATATCATTTTTAATTTAACTAGGTGTGTTAGTATAGTATAACACCTATTTTTAAATCACTTAAGCATTATGTATTTTATTTCTAAATTAATTAAAAGATTTTTTGTTTTATCGGCCATTAATTTTTTACTGGTTCATAATATTTTTTCTGATGAAAGAAAGCTTCTCATATTAGGCGACAGCATAAGCGCGGGTTACGGAATAGAAGAGGGCAGTCAATGGGCTGAGATTCTGCAAATTAAATACAACGAACAAAAGACTGAACTCGTCATTATAAATGCCAGCATTTCAGGCGATACTACTGGTGGAGGCCTTTCAAGGATTGAAAGCCTATTGAATAAATACAATCCAGAAATTTTGCTTATCGAGCTTGGTGGAAATGATGCATTGAGGGGCTATCCGGTTAAAAAGATTAAATCGAACTTGGATAAAATTTCAAGCTTGGCCATAGAAAAGAAAATTAAAGTCTTACTCATGCAAATAAGAATACCTCCAAACTATGGCAGACGTTACGTTTCTGCTTTCGAAAATTTATTTGTAGAAATGGGCACTCAAGAAGGAATCGATCTCTTTCCTTTTATGCTTGAAAGCGTAGCCTTGAATAAAGATCTAATGTTGCCTGATGGAATACATCCAAATGCAAAAGCCCAACCGCTGATTGCAGAATTTATGTATAATAAACTAGAAAGATACGTCAAAGATTAGTTACCTGTCTCATTTTTTAATACATCGGATTTCAGGATTGATTTCTTATACACAACACATAAGGCATCTAACTCACTAAACAGATCATTTTTTTAAACAGCTAAAAAGAATTTTTAGAAAGAACCAATTTAACGAGGAAAGCAGATGGATAGTAAATTAGAAATAGCAAAAGATTGGCTGCCAAGGTACACAGGCATGCCTTTGGAAAAATTTGGCACAAACATACTGCTAACAAATTTTTCAAATTATGTTGAGAGTTTTGCTGACCGTTTCAATGCAGACATCTATGGAGAGAAGAAGCCCATGCAAGCAGCAACAAACTCCGATGGCTTAACCATAATTAATTTTGGTATTGGTTCTCCAAATGCTGCAACAATTATGGATTTGCTCATAGCCGTTAAACCGAACGGCGTTCTGTTCTTAGGAAAGTGCGGTGGCTTAAAGGGATCCAGTGAGATTGGTCACTTTATATTGCCAATAGCTGCTATCCGCGGAGAAGGAACCAGCGACAACTATTACCCTAGCGAAGTGCCTGCACTTCCTTCTTTTAAATTGCATAAGTTTGTTTCTGAAAAAGTAATAGAAAAAGGTTGTGATTATAGGACGGGTGTAATTCACACTACTAATAGAAGGGTTTGGGAGCATGACAAACCATTTTTAGAACATTTAAAAGCTACTACTTGTATTGGTATTGATATGGAAACGGCAACGGTCTTCATAGTGGGTCATTACAATGAAATTTCCAGAGGAGCGTTATTGTTGGTTTCAGATGTTCCGGTCACTCCGGATGGCGTTAAAACGGAAGAGAGCGATGCGGGCGTTACCAATGAATGGTCTGATATGCATCTTGATTTAGGGATAAGCTCTATGACAGAGATAGGAAATAGTGGAGAGCAGATCCAACATTTTAGATATTAATTTAATTGTGTTTGGTTATTTTTTCCTTGCTAATTAAATAATCAATCTTCAAAATCATGCTTCTATTTTAATAAGCCTTGAGAAATACTTTTGAAGTTTCTTTTAAAAATCTCTAACAACCCATTTTTACCAATAATTCTATTGGCCGGAGTTTGGTTTACCACAAAAGACATCTTAATGCTTACAACGGCAATAATGATATTGATGACCTTCCAAGTTGTTCTAGAAAAACTTGTTAATGGCAAAGTTGCAAAGATTCTTTTCATTTCATGGTGCTTACTTATACCCTTAGGAGCGATAACTTTGTTGTTAAGAGATCCAATTTTTTTACAGTGGAAATTTTCTATAGTCCACTGGCTTTTAGGAGGAATGTTGGCTTCCTCTCAATTTTTAAATGGACAATCTTTTTTGAAAACAATGCTAACTTCAGCCGCACCTCAATTAGAAAGTGTTCCAGAGTTTGCCTGGAGAAAGGTAACCTATTTTATGGCGTTTGCCTTCATGGCGATTGGGACAATTAATCTCTATTTTATTTATTTTTCAAACATTGAAACTTGGGTTAATTTTAAGCTTTTTGGAGTAACAATTTTAAACATGGCAACCATGTCTGCTTCTCTTTTTTATCTTTTTTCTCATTCATCCGAAACGGACAAAACCTAAGCTCTGATTCACGAATAATATTTAACCCCCATTTGATTGCCTATTCCTTGTAAATTAGGCATAGTTGTTATTAATAAATGGATTTTATTATTTAACTTAAGCTCTAGATACGGATTTCTAGTTACTTAAATGGGGAGAAACATGAAACTTAAATCTATTTACTATCTTTTATTGGTTCCATTTGTACTTACTTCAAACATGGCCTTTTCGGCTGATGATGATGAAGACAGCAGGGGCGGTATTGAAGAAATAACCGTTACAGCTGAGAAAAGAACTTCAACTGTGTCCGATACATCAATGTCTATAACGGCTTTTGATTCTTCTTTATTAGAAGACTTAGGAATGCAGGGTGCTGATGATCTTATGGATCAGTTACCAGCCACCACAAGAGATGCATACGATGTAAGAATTAGAGGGGTTGGAAGAAACTTCAGGGCGCTTGGTGGAGATCCGGGTGTGGCTACTTATTACAACGGCGTTTACTCTCCAGATTTTGGAATTGCTGCCTCAGAAAATTCTTTGTACGACGTAGAGCGTATTGAGGTCCTTCGTGGTCCTCAAGGAACTCTTTATGGACGTAATTCAATAGGTGGAGCAATTAATTACATTACTAAAAAACCTACTTTTGATTCGGAAGGAGAAGTAAGAACTGTTATTGGTGATTATGGCTTGCAACAGTTTTTCTTAATGAATTCTGCTCCCATTACAGATTCAATAGCTTATAGATTCAATGCCGTAACAGTAGACAGAGATGGATTGCAAAAAAGTATAGGAACAGGCCCCGATACTAACAGTCTAAATGATGACAACTTTACGATGTCCTTGCTTTGGAATATTAATGACGACATGAGTTTTAACGTAAGAGTTAATGACAGATTGTCTGATAGAGTCATTAACAACAGAGTTCTAATGACAGAAGGCTATGCAGACAACAGAGGAACTCGAAATACCAAAGATGCAGTTTTAGGCATAAGAAAAGTTACTGCCGGAACCACCGGAGCAGTAAGATTTGTTAACCCGATTAACGGCACTATAGGTTACGGTGCTCCATTAAGAGCAGGTGTTGACCCAACGGGTTTCCCTTGGAAATACAATGCTGCCTACGGCAGTACTGGTCCAGATGTATTGGGAACTTACAATGTAAACGTTAATGACGATGAAGGTTGTGACAGTTTTCCTTACAGCAATTGTGCTTCAAACCATGTGATGTTTGAACAAACGGGCATACAAGCAAACTTTACTTGGGATATTAATGAAAACACGACCTTTACGTATATGTATGGGTATGTAGATTTCAATTACACGTTCAATATTGATCTTGATGACACAAACAGTAATTTTTCTCAATACAGAACAACAGTTAATGAAGATGAGCACATGAACACTCATGAAATAAACGTCAACTGGACGCTGGGAGACGATGTAGAAATTACAACCGGTGCTTTCTTTATGGACGAAGTCAGAAAGCAGACTTATTCTTTAAATAATAATGTACCTAACATATTAAATGCAGCAAATTATGGAGTTTTGGATTCCAGTCTTGCTTTTATAGGTGTGCCAGCTTCTATAATGGGTTTTCTAGGATGGCCTAGTGATGCCGCCACTCCCCATGTTAGAGAGGGTGATGCTCCGTTAGGAAGTACAATCTCAGGTCGTTGGGAAGGAGACGCTCTTGGTCGTGTTTACGGTCATAACAACTCCAACGATACGCAAGCTGTTGCTTATTTTACACAAGGAACTTGGACCATAAATGATACTTGGGCCCTAACTTTGGGTGCGAGGTATGCTGAAGATGAAAAAGATGCTTTAGAATTAACTGGCGGTTACGCTGAGTTGTATGCCAGTGCTCTAGCTGCTTATCTTCCTTATGCTAACTTGCTTACGGGCAATCCTTTTATACCAGTAGGAGCAAATACCACACCTACTGCACAAACAAACGTTGCAATGGGTAACGCAACTTGGAATTACAATCCAACTACTTTAGCTCAGATGCAAGCTTTGGCTTTAGCTGGTCTGTTGCCCGCTAATGCAGTTTATCCAGCTTCTATTGACGCTGATAATCCTATTACACCTGTGTGTGAGTACACTGCTACAGATTGTGCGACTCCACTAAGATTGGGCCAGGGTATACCTTACAGTTACACAAGAAGAATAGCCGGCAACGATACTTGGGATGATACGAACGTTAGAATAAACGTTGATTACACCCCTAACGAAGATCAATTGTGGTATTTGTCTTACACGACTGGTTACAGATCTGGAGGATACGCACTTGGTGTTTCTGGACAAAGAGACGATGCAAGAGACGCTAACGGAGTTCCTACTGGTCTTGGACAGGCTTTAGTAAGTTATGATTCAGAAGAAGTTAAAGCTGCTGAATTGGGATACAAAGGAATTCACCTAGACAATACGTTACAAATCTTTGCTTCTATTTATCATTACGATTACGACGGTTATCAGGATGAGTTAGAACAATTCGATCCTATTAGAGGTGCAGGAGCTAATTTTGTATCAAATGCAAATGGCATAACCAACGAAGGTTTTGAAATAGAAGTTCAATACCAAGCCAACGACAGATTGAACATTTCTGGTAACTACAGTTTTACTCAAACTGAGTACGGTGAAAGCTATCCAGTTCTAGCGGTGGATGATCCAACAAATCCAGTACCTGTTTTTGGTCTATGTACTCAAGGTTACGTAGGTTGTGATACGGATAATATTTCATTCGTAACTGATTACACAGTAGATTTGAAAGGGGGTCCATTGAAGGGCATACCCGAGCAAAAGTACACCATCAGATTCTCTTATGATGTCGATACTGTTTTTGGACCTTTATTGTTGATAGCGAATCATTCGTACACAGGCGATTTTTCTGCCTCGGGTATTCAACGTGATTTAGACAGAATAGAATCTAGAGAAAATACTAATCTGAGTGCTTCTTGGTGGAGCGAAGACCGTGATTACAGTGTTAGAGTTTACGTTAATAACGTAATGGATAACGAAATGTATTACGCTTTAAGCAATGGTAATGAAAACAGTAACTATCGCAAATCAGTTAGTCCTCTAAACCCTAGAACCATGGGTATTGACTTGAGATACAAGTTCTAAAAAAATAAGAAAAATTAAAACAGGCCCTCGGGCCTGTTTTTTTTTGTTGCTAAGATTCCTCTTAGTGTGATAAATTCATCATTATTACTACATAGGTAGTTGTTGAAAGGAGAGGTTTGCCTCTTTTAAAGGATTAAATTTTAACAAGGCACTTTGTTGCCAATTGGGGAGGACGCCATGAAAAAGCTTATTAGCTTTATTGCTCTAACAACATTATCCGTAACTTCTATAAACTTATTTTCAGCTGAAGAGGAAGAAAGAGAAAGAGGTGGGATTGAAGAAATAACCGTCACTGCTGAAAAGCGTCAATCAACGGTATCTGATACTTCAATGTCCATATCAGCTTTTGATACTTCATTAATCGAAGATTTAGGCATGCAAAATGCTAACGATTTGATGGATCAGCTCCCTGCTACTACTAGAGATGCTTACGACGTAAGGATTCGAGGAGTGGGAAGAAACTTCAGAGCATTGGGCGGAGATCCAGGTGTATCAACATACTACAACGGCATCTATTCACCTGATTTTGGAATAGCAGCTGGTGAAAGCTACTTGTTCGATATAGAAAGAATCGAAGTATTAAGAGGACCTCAAGGAACTCTATACGGTCGTAATTCTATTGGTGGAGCAATCAACTACATTACCAAGAAACCAGCATTTGAAAGTGAAGCCATAATTAGATTCTTAGTAGGATCAGATGGTAGAAAACAAAATTACATAGTTTCAAGCGGACCAATAACTGATACTTTTGCATACAGATTTAATGGCATGACTGCAGACCGTGATGGATTGCAGGAAGGAATTGGGTCTGGAGTGGACACGGATCAAACAGATGATGAAAATTTTGCATTATCACTACAGTGGAACCCTACAGACGATATAACTTTTAACATCAGAGGTAATGAGCGTTCACTGGATACGGTTGGCCAATCCCCAGTTGTTTTGAACCAAGGTTGGGGAACAAGCCGCGGAACTCACAGCGAAGACCAAGCTCTTTTTGGAATCAAAAGAGTAAGCTCGACTTATAGCGGTGCACAATCTTTTACTCACCCTACTACTGGTGAAGTTAGATTTGGAGCCCCTTTAATTCCAGGCGTTGATAGAAATCAATCTGTTCTATCTTTTTGGAACCCTGAATACAATGCAGATGGCTCCGAAAGTGTTGTAGGTAACTTTAAGACAAAAGTTAACAGTGAAGATACATGTACAAACTTTCCTTATTCAGGAAACCAATCATGTCAGCATCTAGGATTTGATCACCGTGGCATTCAATCAGATGTTACCTGGGACATTAACGATACAACTCAAATTAAATACGCTTATGGACTTGTAGATTTTGATTACACTTTTAATCAAGACAGAGACATGTCGGATTCACAGTTCAGTCAAAGAAAGAGAACTGTTTTAGAAGACGTTCACATGAATACCCATGAACTGACAGTAAATTGGATGCTTACACCTGACGTCGAAGTTACTTCAGGAATTTTCTACATGGAAGAATCAAGAAAGCAGACATATTCTATTAATAACCCTATTCCTCAAATACTTAATGCTGCAGATTATGGATTACTTGATGCACCAGTTGGCTTCTTAGGTGGAGCTAGTGTTATGTATTTCCTTGGAGCTTTAAGTACTAACGTTAATGGCGTAGAGCATGGAACAGCACCAATGGACGATGTAATATCTGGAAGATGGGCAGGAAACGCTGAGGGAAGAATCTACGAGTACAACAACGAAATCTTAAATGAATCTTCGGCCGTTTATACTCAAGGAACTTGGACCATTAATGATGAATTTTCCCTTACTTTGGGAGCCAGATACGCTGAAGATAAAAAAGATGCTCTAGAAAAGAGTGGTGGTTATGCAGAACTTAATTTAAATTTTGCTAACGCTTGGATGCCAGGAATTCTTGCAGGAGCTGGAACTTTAGGACCTTACCTAGAGTCACTAGGAGCTTTGCCAAATTCTGGACAAACCAACTTATCTTTAATTAACTTGATGATGGGTAATGCTACTTACACAGGAGCTGCGGGAGTTGCAGCAAACGGAAGTAATATTGCACCTGTTTGTGAGATTACTGCTACGACTTGTGCAAATCCACTGAGGCTAAATCAAGGTATGCCTTACAGCTACACACGAACAATCGATGATAACGAGAAATGGAGCGATACAAACGTTAGAGTAAACTTAGACTACACGCCTAATGATTACCAGCTATGGTACTTCTCATTCACTTCAGGATATCGTGCAGGTGGGTACGTTCTTGGAATAGGCGGTGGCAAAGATTGTACAAGAAATGAATTTGGAGTTTGTTTGGGCGGGGCTGATTTAGCTTTAGCCACTTATGACAAAGAAGAGATTGATGCATTTGAAATAGGTTACAAAGGATTGCATCTTGACGATACCTTGCAAGTTTTTGCTTCAATTTATCACTACGATTACGAAGGTTACCAAGATAGAGTGAATCAGCTTGATCCTATAAGAGGATACGGAGTTGATCAGGTAACTAATGCTAATGGCATTACCAATGAAGGTTTTGAAACCGACATTATTTATGCTGCAACAGACAGATTAACGTTAGCAGGTAACTACAGTTATACAGATACAAACTATGGAGAAGATTATTTGGTTGAAAACCTAAATGATCCTTCGGCTCCTGCTGCTATTTGGGGAGACTTTACTCAAATTAGTACTGTAAATTTTGTTGCTCTAGGTGACGATGCAAGTCTTTATAACTTTAATCTAAAAGGAAATCAGCTTAAAGGCATACCTCAAGAGAAATTTACTCTAAGGCTGACATATGAGATGGACAGTTATGCAGGACCTTTATGGTGGAACGTAAGTCACTCTTATACTGGTAATTTTTCTACTTCAGGTCTTGAAAGAGAATTAGACAGAATGCCTTCTAGAGAAAACACCAACATCAGTGCTTCTTGGTGGAGTGAAGACGGAGATACCTCTGTAAGAGTTTTTATTAACAACGTAATGGACAATAAGAACGTATACGCTATGGAAACTTATGACATAACTCGTGATTTTCAACAAACAGGCGCGCCTCTTGATAGAAAGTGGTACGGAATTGATATTAGAAGAAATTTCTAATCTAACTTTTCTAAAAAAAGGCCAGTCTATCTGGCCTTTTTTTATTCTTAGAACTCCGTTATATATAAATGTTATTTTTCTTTTTATTTCTAGTAAAATGCTGATCCTTATTAGTCCTAGAGAGGTAAAACCTTGAATTTTAAAAGAACAAAAATTATTTGTACCATAGGTCCGGCAACGGAAAGTTTTGCTACACTGAAAAAATTACAAAAAGCCGGTATGAATGTTGCTCGCTTGAACATGTCTCATTCTGACCACAAGTCTGCAAAAAAAATAATTGATAGAATTAAGAAGTTAAATAAAAGCATCTCAACCCCTGTTGGCATATTGATGGACACACAGGGCCCGGAAATAAGGACCGGCGATACAGACAATATCGTAGACATTAAAACCGGAGAGATTGTAACGTTTACAGTCAGAGATGATTCAGACGTTGAATCAACTTCCATAAGAGTGCATTACGATGAGTTAATAGACAGTGTCAATGTTGGAACGCTGATATCTTTAGACAACGGCCTCATGAACTTTAAAGTTCTGAATAAAACTGAAAATCAACTTGAATGTAAGGTCTTAGATGGAGGAAAATTAGGCAGCAAAAGGCATGTCAATTTACCTGGAATACGAATTAATTTACCTTCAGTTACGGAAAAAGATAAAAAAGACATAGCTTTCGGACTTAAAGAAGATGTTGATTTTATAGCACTTTCTTTTGTTAGAGACGCTTCAGATATTGATGATCTTGAAAAAATATTAAAAAAGAAAAGAAATAAAATTAAAATAATATCCAAGATAGAAGACCAAGAAGGCCTTTCAAATATAGAAGAAATTTCAAAAGCTTCTGATGGTGTCATGGTTGCTAGAGGTGATTTGGGTATTGAAACAGATTTATCAGACTTACCAAACATTCAGAGAAAAATCATGTCTACTTGTGCACGAAATGGTAAAAGGTCCATAGTTGCAACTCATCTACTTGAATCCATGATTGAGAATCCCACCCCAACTCGGGCGGAAGTAACTGACGTAGCCAATGCTATCTACGAAGGTTCGGATTCGGTGATGCTATCGGGTGAGACGACCATTGGAAAGTACCCCGTAGAATGCGTTGAATTTATATCGAGAATAGCGAATCAAACTGAGAAATATAAAACGCTAGGCTACGAGAAGAAATTAACGGTCAATACCGATTGGCAGCATTTAGGCGTAGCTGCTAAGACAATAGCTGAATCGATTGAAGCTGATGGAATTATAGCTATAACCAGAAGTGGTATAACTGCTGAGATAGTTTCAAATGCAAAACCTTTCACAACTCCTGTATTTGCTTTTAGCAACAGCAGAAAAACTTTAAGGCACTTGTCCATAGCGGGATCTATAAATGGGTTTTATTCACCAATGCATTTGGATCATGAAAAAAATATATCTTACATACTAGGGCTGTTGAAAAAAGAGTTAAAACCAAAGCAACGAATGAAATTCGTAGTGATTTCTGGTGTGTTGTCAGAAAAGTCTGCGGATGCTATTGAAATCAGATATTTAGAAGAAAAATAAGTTAAGGTAATCTCATGAAACCTTTTGCAATAGCTGCTCTACAACTGGATTTAGCTCACACAGACAACTTTGATTTAATAGAAAGAAAAACAAGGGAGGTCTTGTTTAGATTCCCTTGGGTGCAGATGGTTGTTCTTAGCGAATTGGCTGTTGGTGGTGCTAATAAATCTATTGATTATTCATTGGAAAGTTATTTACCAAGACTTCAAGTAATAGCAAAGGATTTAAATATCTGGTTCATTCCTGGGTCTTTTTACAACCACAGCAAGGAAGGAATAAAAAATTCTTCTCCCGTAATATCTCCTGAAGGCAAAGTGGAGAAGATCTGCGACAAGACTTATCCTTTTTTACCTTATGAAAAAGAAATTACATCTGGTAAAGAGGCTTGTGTGTTCGATGTCCCGGATGTAGGGAGATTTGGACTGCATATTTGCTACGATTTATGGTTTCCCGAGTCCGCAAGAGAAATGGCTCTAAACGGTGCTGAAGTAATTCTTCATCCCAGCTTGACGGATACTTGTGATAGAGATGTTGAGAAGGCTATGGTCAGAGCTACAGCAGCACAACAGCAATGCTATTACATTGATGTTAATGCTGGTGGAACTCAAGGCTGTGGTCTGTCTATTGCAGTAGGACCTGATGGAGAGATCATCCATGAGGCAGGTCTTGGTGATGAAATTATGCTTATGGAAGTAGATTTTGATAAAGTTAATCGAAGTCGAAAGAGAGGCTTTAAAGGATTGGGTCAGCCCTTAAAAAGTTTTAGAGACAATCCAAATCCCTTCAAAGATAAAACAGATAACAAAGACTATTTAGACTCATTGGGCCATGTGTTGGTACCCGATAGGGAATAATTAAGCATAAGATTCATAAATTCATGCCTACAGAAAGTACGAAAAACAAATTAAATCTTAAAACTAAGCTTGGGTACGGTATTGGAGATACGGCCATTTGTTTCTATTGGACTGGAGTTGGTTTTCTACTTTTGTATTTCTACACAGACGTAGTTGGAATATCTCCAATAATTGCAGGCTCTATATTCATGATTGGAATGATGTGGGATGCATTTACCGATCCATTTATGGGCTATCTAGCAGAGCGAACGCGAACTCGATGGGGCGTTTACAGACCCTATTTACTTTTTGGTAATTTACCACTGGCTTTATCTTTTATTCTATTGTTCTGGATCCCTCCGTTTGAAGGCTGGCTGTTGGTTCTTTCACTTATTTTAATCAACATATTACACAGAACGTGTTTCACGATTGTTAGTGTTCCTTTTTCTTCCTTAACCCCCAGAATCTCATCAGACAGCCAAGAAAGAACAAATTTAACTGGTTTTAGGATGTTGGGTGCCCAGATGGGTACTATTTTAATTACCTCTTTGTCTTTCCCTATTGTATTTTGGGCAGGTGGAATCGATGGCGAAGCTAAGGGGTTTTTAGTAATGGCAACCATAGCTGCATCTGCTGCATTAATCATTCAGGCAATAACATTTTTTACCGTCAAAGAACCCAAAGACACTTCAAGCATTGACAGAGTTAGTGGAAGTCTTTTAGAGGCTCTAAAAGCGGTCTCAAAAAATAAACCTTTCTGGTTGGTTTTCAGCGCTACTTTAATTGTAGGAGTAACTTCTATATTTTTCGGTAAAAGTTTAATTTACTACATAAAATATGCCTTAGAACTTCATGAACATCAGGGAACTGTAGCATTTACAGGATCTGTGGTTGCCTTTCTAAGCATACCTTTTTGGTGGACAGTTTCTAATGCAATAGGTAAAAGAAAGACGTGGCTTATTTCAGGTTCTATAAGCTTAAGCGCCTTTATTACGTTTTATTTTTATCCCATAACCACTTTAAATGAACTTCTTTTTTTGGTAGCTTTTTTAGGACTGGGTTCAGGAGCTGGCGGAATTCTCTTTTGGTCCATGTTGCCGGATACAATTGAATACGGTGAAGTAAATACAGGCGTTAGGAGCGAATCTTCTTTGTACGGTTTTATGACGTTTGCTCAAAAAGGCTCCATTGCTATTGCGGCTGCTATTTATACCGTTGCTCTGACCGTAATAGGTTTTATTCCTGAACAAGTACAAAGTGCAGAAACCATATCTTCGATGAAATCTATTATGAGTTTGATTCCAGCAAGTGGAGTTGTTTTGAGCCTGATAATAATTTATTTTTATCCTATTGATACGCAAACACATCAAGACTTAGTAAAAAAATTAGAGACAATGAATCAAGGAGATATTTGAAATGACTAGATGGGGAATTCTTGGTACCGGAATGATAGCCAAAGCTTTTGCAAATGCTTTAATTGAAGCTGAAGGTTCTGAGCTTGTTGCTGTTGCCAGCAAGGATGAAGAAAGAGCGAAAGAATTCAGCAAAAATTTTGAAGCCAATTTTTTTGGTGATTACGAAACTTTAATACTTCAAGACAATGTTGATGCTATTTATATTGCTACTCCTCATCCTGAGCACTTTGATTTAAGTCTTTCCTGTTTGAATAATCAGAAAGCTGTTTTATGCGAAAAGCCTATGACCATGAACGCAACCGAAACTATGGTCTTAATTGATGCAGCAAGAAAAAATAAAGTACTTTTAATGGAAGCATTTATGTACAAGACCCATCCTCAAACTAAGAAATTACTAGATTTAATTTCTAATAAATTAAAAGGACCTATTCAAATAGATGCTGATTTTTGTTTTTCAGTTGACGTTCCAGAAACACATAGGCTTGTAAATAAAGAGATGGGTGGCGGCTCTATAATGGACATAGGGTGCTACCCACTTTCTATGACAAGAATGCTTGTTGGAGCTGTTAATGGCAGGTTGTTTAGCAATCCCATAGAAATAGAAGCCAAAGCAGAACTCAATGATCAAGGAATTGATCTGAATGCTTCTGCACAATTAAGTTTTGAAGATGGTTCAACTGCTTCAATAGCTTCGGCCACAAATCTTGAAACAGCAAGTGGCGTAACAATTACTGATGGAAACAATACATTGCTTGTAAACCAGCCTTGGCATTGTGGAGAATTTACTGATAGAAAATCTGAAATTATTCTAAAAGATAAAGAGGGAAATCAAGAAATTTATAAAATAGAGACAAATAAGGACCTTTACGCATTTGAAATAGAACACTTTACTGAGCAATTGGCTAAATCAAAATTTGAGTCTCAAATAATTTCTCATGCAGATTCTCATGGCAACATGATTGGTTTGGACAGTTGGCGAAAAAAAGTAGGTGTTTTTTACAGTCAAGATGAACCAGAAAATAGAAGAGGTTCAATTACTGGAAAAGTAATCAACTTAAAAGATAAAACCTCTTCATTGAAAACCCTACCAGGTTTGTCAAAACCTTTATTCCCTATAGTTTTTGGATGCGACAATCAATCCGATGCCAATCATGCATTTGCCATGTTTGATCATTACAGAGAGCTGGGAGGTAACGTTTTTGACACAGCGTACATTTATAACGATGGAATGAGTGATGAGTATTTAGGGAGATGGGTTAAAGCAAGGAACAACAGAGAAGAGGTTGTAATCTTAGGAAAGGGCGCTCACACACCTGATTGCTTCCCTACATCAATCCGCCCGCAACTTGAAGAGAGCTTGTCCAGACTGCAATCAAATTACTTGGATATATATTGCTTACACAGGGATAATCCTGATATTCCAGTAAGCGAATTTATAGATGCCTTGAATGAACTAAAGACAGAAGGTCTCATAAATATTTTTGGTGCTTCCAACTGGTCGTTGGAGAGATTCAGGGCGGCCAATGAATATGCGCACGAAACGAAACAACAACCCTTTACGTTATTAAGTAATAATTTTAGTTTAGCCCGAATGATCGAACCTGTCTGGCCAGGCTGCGTAAGCTGTTCAGAAGAGGACTTTAAATCTTATTTAGAAGAAAATCAGATTGCAATATTGCCATGGTCTAGCCAAGCAAGAGGTTTCTTTTTAGACGAACAAGAATTTCAAGGAGCAACTCATGGTGCTAACCCAAATCTGGCGGAGCAAAAAAGGGTGTGGCACAGTAAAGATAATATACAACGAAGAGATAGATGCTTTAAGTTAGCAAAAGAGCTTAATGTTGAGCCTATACAAGTAGCTTTATCGTTTGTTATTAATCAAAAATTTCCTTCTTTTCCACTTATAGGACCTAGAAATTTCTTTGAAACAGAAAGTTCATTAAAGACATTAGATTTTACTCTGAGTCCTGAACAGGTGTCCTGGTTAGATTTGAATTAAAACTTGAATTTAACTCTTGGATTTTTTCAAAAAGTTGTTAATCTTATTTTAGGTGTCCCGCATTTAATTTTTTATAAGGGGAATTGAGTGTTCGGTTGTTTATTACCCTTTAAAAGGAGGTGATCAATATTAGTATTTATACAATAGCAGGAACGACAGGAGGTGCCTTCTGACTCGGGGTTCCCCCGGTTCCGGCTACTGACCTTAGATGTTGGTAGTTGAAAAGTAGTTGAGATACTCTTTTCAAGAAATCCCCGCTCATGGCGGGGATTTTTTTTAGCTCTTACGAGCACCTTCGCTATCAAAAACTCTTAGATAGGTCAGTTGTTCATGATTTCCAGTATTTGTAACTTTAATATAATCGCCTTCTTCAGCTAAGATTATATCTCCAGCTTTCAAGTCAAGATCTGCCTTGTGCTCTATTCCAAAACTTGGGTTAGTTCCATGCCCGCCTTCGTGGTTTGAGTATTCAATTACTTCCATTTTACCCATGCCTGACAAGAAGATATAAACCACTTCTGATTCAACCAGACGATGGCCTCCAGTAGATCCTTTTGGCTTGATCACTGTTTTTCCAGTAACTAATTTTCTTAGCAGATCATTTGTCCAAGTAGAGTAATTATCATTTTCCTTAGAAATAGTTTCTCCTATTGAGAAGTTTTCATATTTTTTTGCCATAATTTTTTTGCCAGTTTTAAAAAAATATTTTAACACTTATAAAAGTTTACTGGCTAGATAGTTACAAGATAAGATGTCTTTTATATTTTTTATTAACTTGGAGAGGAAATGAGAAAAAGAAAATTCTGGGGATGGGGCTATGAAGATGACTTACTTACAGCATCTGAAGAAGAATCAATAGAAGCAAGGATTCTAAGCACTTTTGATGTTCAAGAGGTTTCAATTTTACCCATACCTAAAGCAGAAGATATTGAGTTACCTTCAGTTAAAATTTCCATTCCTAAGAGTTTAGAGAACATTCTTACTGACGACCATTTAGAGAGATTGAATCATTCTTATGGAAAGTCTTTTGCTGATACAGCAAGAGCATTATTAAAAGATTTTTCTTCCCCGCCTGACTTAATTGCATTCCCAAACTCTGAAGAGGAATTGATTGATGTAATGGATTGGGCTAATTCTAATAAGATTGCAGTTATACCATATGGGGGAGGCTCCAGTGTTTGCGGAGGTGTTGAAACCTTTGTGGGCGATTCTTATGCTGGTGTAATTTCCTTAGACATGAAGAACCTAAATAAAATTATAGAAGTAGATAGAGAGAGTCGTGCTGCGCGCATACAAGCAGGCATATTGGGTCCTGATCTTGAAAACTCTTTAAAACAGTTAGACTTAACAATGCGACATTATCCTCAAAGTTTTGAATTTTCTACCTTGGGTGGCTGGATAGCTACTCGCTCAGGAGGCCATTACGCCACCTTGTATACACATATAGATGACTTTGTAGAATCAACCAGAATGGTGACACCTTCTGGTGTTATAGAATCAAGAAGACTGCCAGGCTCAGGGGCTGGTCCAAGTCCAGATAGGTTGACCATAGGTTCTGAAGGTTCTTTGGGTATCATTACGGAAGCTTGGATGCGCCTCCAAGATCGACCAATCTATAGATCTTCTTCTTCGGTAGAATTTAAAGATTACAAGAAGGCTTTAAATGCCACCAGGCTAATTAGTCAGTCTGGATTGTTTCCAGCTAATTGTAGGTTATTGGATTCTAATGAAGCTCACTTCAATGGAGCAGGGGATGGAAGTCGTCATATATTAATTTTATCTTTTGAATCTGCAGATCACGACATGTCTCCTTGGTTAAACAGGGCATTAGAAATTGTAAAATCACAAGATGGTGTTTTTGAGCCGCCTGAATCACAATCTAAGGATTCTCATCGCTCAGGTTCTTCTGGTAATTGGAGAAACAGTTTTATAAAAGCTCCGTATTTGAGAGAAAGCTTTGTAAGAAGAGGCATAGTACAAGATACTTTCGAAACAGCCATAACTTGGGATAAAAGTTATGAATTTATAGAAGAAGTAAAAAAACAAACTTCCGCTGCTATAAAAGAAATATCAGGTAAGCCGGCTTTGGTGGCTTGCAGATTAACTCATTGCTATCCTGATGGCCTAGCTCCTTATTTTACTTACGGAGCATATGCGACCCCTCATACAATGATAGACGTTTGGCGTGAAATAAAACTAGCTACTAATGAAATATGCGTTTCTCTTGGAGGTACCGTAACTCATCATCATGCAGTAGGCAGGGATCATCGACCAAATGGTTACGATATACAAATACCTGGAGGTTTTAAAGATATGTTAACTTCGGCAAAAGAGCGTGTTGATCCTTTAGGAATTATGAATCCCGGTACTCTAATCGATCCTGCTGGTATTGAAATACAGAATTGGATAACAAAAAAATAACTTTAAGAACCGGCAAAATGAGTCTAGAATTTAACTACATAGGTTAAAAAGGGGAAGATAGATGTTAAAACAAGCTACATTTAAAGAGATGTCGAATGGTACTCAAGAAGATTATGCAATCATAGGCGAACATTCTTCTGATTTTGCAAGAGAACTTCCAGATAGAATCTTGGCTCATCTTGATATACTCAAAGGTGATACGGGAGGTTTTGCTGTAGACAGGTACACGCATTGCCTTCAAACAGCAACCAGAGCCTTTAAGGATGGAAAAGATGAAGAGTATGTAGTCTGTGCTTTATTGCATGATATTGGAGACACCATTGCTTCAGCAAATCATGCCGATCTAGCAGCTACCATGCTGGAACCCTTTGTTTCAGAAAAAAATTATTGGATAGTTAAACATCACGGCATTTTTCAAGGTTATTATTTCTTTGAATATTTAGGATTGGATAAGAACATGCGAGATGAATTTAAAGACAGTGATCATTGGCGCGATTGTGCAGAATTCTGTGCTAAATACGACCAAAATTCTTTTGATCCTGACTATAAGAATATGGTTATAGAAGATTTTGAACCGATGGTGAGAAGAGTTTTTTCTAAGCCTAAGAATTCCATCTATAAAAAAAGAGATTATTAACAAAAAGCTGGAATTTCTATGGATAGAATAGAGTCACTTCTTGAAGAATTAACCCTTGAAGAGAAGGTTTCGATAATATCAGGTTCTGGTCCTTGGCACTCAACGGGTGTTGAGAGACTTTCAATTCCAAGAATTAAAATGACCGATGGCCCCATAGGAGCTAGAGGTGATGGTGTTTCTGGTTCAACTTCTGCTTGTTTTCCAAGTGCCTCTTCCTTGTCATCTACTTGGGATTTAGAGCTAATAGAACGTGTGGCAGAGTCAATTGGAGAGGAAGCAAAAAGTAAAGATGCAGATGTTCTTCTAGGGCCCACAATTAATTTGCACAGACACCCCCTGGGAGGCAGGCACTTTGAGTGCTATTCAGAAGATCCATTCCTCACTGGAAAGTTAGCAGTTTCTTATGTAAAAGGAGTTCAATCTAAAGGAGTTGCTGCGTGCTTAAAACATTTTATAGGTAATGATACAGAGTTTCAAAGACACTTAGTTAGTTCAAACATTGACGACAGAACTCTGAGAGAGATGTACCTTCTCCCTTTTGAAATGGGAGTGAAAGAAGGCGGGGCATTGTCCGTTATGTCTGCATACAATCAGCTGAACAATATTTTTTGCAGTTCCCATAAGAAAATCTTAATAGATATTCTAAAAGATGAATGGAATTTTCCAGGGTACGTCGTTAGTGATTGGGGTGCTGCCCAAGACACAGTAGGCAATGCCAATGGAGGGCTGGATTTAGAGATGCCAGGACCTGCTAAGAGCTGGGGTGAGAATTTATTCAAAGCAGTAGAAAGAAACGAGGTATCAGAAGATATCATTACTGATAAAGTTAGACGAATTCTTCGCATCGCTGACTTTACTGGTAGATTACAAAATCCAATAGAAAGAAAAGAACAAAGCAACAATAGAGCAGAAGATAGGGCCCTTATAAGACAAACAGCTTCCGATGGAATGGTCTTGTTAAAAAATGATGGATTACTACCTTTAAGCAAAGATAAACTAAGTAAACTTGCTGTAATAGGTCCGAATGCTCAGCACGGTCAATATTTAGGAGGAGGCAGTGCCAATGTTCATTCTCATTACGTAGTTCACCCATTAGAGGGAATTGTTAATGCTCTGAATAAAGATACAGAAGTTCTATACGCTAAAGGTTGCCATATCCACAAATTCTTACCAGGTATTGAACAGAGCTTGCTCAAGAACGATTCAGAAGAAGTTGGTTTTAAGGTTGAATTCTTCAATGAACAAAATTTTGAATCTGACCCTGTTGAAACAAGTTTTATGAGTGGTAATAAGTTTTGGGTGTTCGGGGGTTTTGCTGCCAATTTTATTACCAAATCCGAATCTCCTTCTTTGTCAGTTAGATTTTCTTCCAAATTAATACCATCAATTACTGGTCAGCATGAATTTGAAGTTTTTGGTATCGGTCCTTCGAGGATCATTTTAGATGGAGTTATAATTACTGATAATTGGACTGCTCAAGAACCTGGGGATACTTTCTTTTCCTTAGGTAGTGCTCCCAAAAAGACTCTATTTCAACTAGAGGAAAATAAAGAATACGATTTACAGATAGAATATCAATGGTCGGGAAGATTCCCGGCAGTTCAATTTGGCATGATGCCTCCTGATCCACATGATCTTCTAGAAGAGGCAGAAAATTTAGCCAAAGAATGCGATTCAGTAATATTAATAGTAGGAACAAATTCAGACTGGGAAACAGAAGGCAATGACCGAACAAGTTTAAGCTTACCAAATGATCAGGATGAGTTAATCAAAAAAGTCTGTGCTGCTAATCCTAATACAGTAGTTGTTATGAATACTGGATCTCCATGCACCATGCCTTGGCTGGATCAGCCCAAAGCCATATTGCAATGCTGGTTTCCTGGCCAAGAATTTGGCAATGCATTATCCGATGTTATATTTGGTGCGATCAATCCATCAGGCAAGTTGCCTACAACTTTTCCAAAAAAACTTGAAGACACGCCTATTTTCTCTCACTACCCTGGAAAAAACTTGCAAATGGATTATAAAGAAGGTCTTTATATAGGATATCGATGGTATGACAGAGAGGAGATTGAACCGCTGTTTCCTTTTGGCTATGGATTGTCTTATACGAGTTACTCTTATGAAAATCTTAGAGTAGTTCCACCAAAAGGCAATGGAACTGCAGTTGCTTTTCAATTGAGTGTTACAAACACCGGTGAAATGTCAGGCAAAGAAACGGTTCAAGCATATATAGGACTCAAGCAATCTGCTATAGACAGACCCAATAAGGAATTAAAAGCGTTTAGCAAGGTGTCCCTTGAACCTAAAGAAACAAAAATTGTTAATTTTGAACTTACAGAAAGAGACCTGTCTTATTGGAACGAAGAAAGTCAATCTTGGAAAATTGAATCTGGAGAATATCAACTATTCGTTGGTTCTTCTTCAAGAGACATACACTTAGAGTCTTCAGTCTGGCTTGGATAGTTCTCAAACTTTCTTAGGTGCTCCTTTCTCTGCAACATCTTCGTCATGGTATTTCTTGCTTTCTACTAAATCAGGTATCAACGAATTCAATTGATCCAGCGTCCAAAGATCGTCCGTAGTAAAAGATTTTATAATTGCTGGCTGCTGCATGATGCCTAGTATCCCACCTTGTGAATGTATAATTTGAGAAGTTACTTCTGAAGCTGCTTTTGTACAGAGCCAGGTTACTACTGGAGCAATTTGTTCAGGTCCTTGAGTCCAATCGTTTTCGTCATATTTCCTACCAGCAGCCTCAATAAGATCTATGGTGAGTCTAGTGGCGGCCCCGGGTGAAATTGTATTAACAGTGCATTTATATTTAGCTACCTCTAGTGCTAGAGATCTAGTAAATCCGGCTATTCCGGCTTTAGCAGCTCCATAATTAACTTGACCAAAATTTCCAAATAAGCCAGAAACTGATGACATGTTAATGATTCTACAATCGGCTCTGTTCGTGTCTCTGATGAATCTCACTAAAGGACGAGTGCAGTTATAGTGACCTTTAAGGTGAACTTCCATAATAGAATCCCAATCGGACTCTTCCATATTATAAAGCGTCTTGTCCCTAAGAATACCAGCATTATTAACCAATATGTCCGCTCCGCCAAAAGTGTCAATGGCTGATTGAAAAATATTTTCACCGCCTTGAACCGTACTAACTGAATCATAATTTGCTGTAGCTTCTAGACCTAAATCATTGATTTCTTTAACAACTTCATCTGCTATTTTTCCTCCTCCACTTCCGTCTCTGTCACCACCAAGATCGTTCACTACAATTTTTGCACCTTGTTTAGCTAAATGAAGGCATATTTCTTTTCCTATACCTCTTCCTGCCCCGGTAACTATGGCAACTTTATTTTCCAACAATCCCATTTCACACCTCTATTTTTTAAAATCTACAAATACTATAAAACCACTTTAAGGTAAATTTGTCTGTAATTAGTAAAAATTATCATACACAATGAACTACGGGAGAGTAAACATGGAAGAAAGGGTTATACAAGCAAAGGGCGCAACAAATGCGACTATGTTCAATTATGGTTTTGGGTCTATCGGTGTTGGAATAAAAAATAATCTACTTGGGGTTTGGTTATTAATTTATTACAACCAAGTTTTAGGCTTAGATGCAATCTTGGTTTCTTCGGCAATGGCTCTTGCTTTAGTAGTAGATGCGGTCAGCGATCCTTTTGTGGGTATATTGTCTGATAGGTTTCGTTCTAAATGGGGGAGGCGTCATCCGTTTATGTATTTAGCCATAATCCCATTTGCACTTTCTTTCTATTTGATCCTTCAAGACCCTAGACCGCTGACAGATGGAGATCTATTTATAAGATTGGTATTTCTGATGATGGTTATGAGACTTTCTATGACTTTTTACGAAGTCCCACGTGCGGCATTAGCGCCAGAACTTACCAAAGATTATGATCAAAGAAATACAATATCTGCTTGGGGTATGGGATTGGGATGGTTCGGTGGTGCAGGCATATCTTTTATCCACCAGTTTTATTTTTTAAAGGACAGTTATCTAAATGCAGAAGGGTATCAGCTATTAGCTTTTTGGGGAGGATTGGGAATTTTTATCAGTACAGCTTATACATGCATTGCAACTCACAAACACATACCTGATTTGCATCAACCTCCTGCAAGATCATTTAATCCACGAATTTTTCTGAGAGAAGCACGACAGACCCTTGCTAATAAATCTTGGCTAGTCCTTTTCTTTTCAGGTTGTATCTATGCAATTCTGGTAGGAATTGACACTGGGGCGCTCACTTACTACAACCAATTCTTTTGGGAATGGCAACCTCAACAAGTTGCTATCTGGTCACTAACTTCTGCCATTGCAGTAATTATTTGTGCTGTTTGTGCTCCGGTTATTGCAAGCGGCAGGAGTAAAAGAAATATTGCAGTTAGTGTTTTCCTAACCACTATCATGATAGGTCCGCTTCCAATTTTTTTAAGGTTAATGGATCCTTACTTTGACGTTCAGCTTTTCCCTAATAATGGGACAGATGCTCTTTGGTGGATTCTTGGAATTCATGCCGCATTAGTCTCTTCACTGGGTGCCCTGGGATTCATATTCATTGGCTCTATGTCAATGGAGATAGTTGAAGATGTGGAAAGAGATACTGGGAGAAGAGAGGAAGGATTGTTAGGTACTGTAAATTCTTTTGTTCAGAAGTTAATTGGAGCAGGTGGTGTTTTAATAGCTGGAGCTATAGTTGCCATTGCAGGATTTGATGATCCAAATGTATCCAACGAAATCGCTGCAAATAAGTTTGCACTCATTCATGTTATTGTTGGCTTCGTATTGCCTATCTTTTCTACTCTATTAGTGTTGATGTATAAAATAGATAGAAACGATCATTTGCAAAACGTTTCTGATTTAGGTTATGTAGAAAAAGATTAATGTTTTTCTTTCCATTCTCTGACGATAACCCAACAACAAATAAACCAATTGTTTGTTATTGCATAATAGCTTTGTGCATTTTTGTTTTCTTATGGCAGAACTCTTTACCCGAAAACCTCAATGGCGCTGCTATTTATAATTTTGGCGTAGTACCGGCAGCTCTCCTAGGCAATCAGGAAAGCTATATTCCTTCAATTATGACAATCTTTACTTCTATGTTTATGCATGGTGGGTGGATGCATCTTATTGGTAACATGGTTTTTCTTTGGATATTTGGAGACAACATAGAAGACAGCATGGGGAAAGTTAGTTTTTTAATCTTTTATCTTGTTTGTGGAATATTTGCTGCACTTCTTCAAGCCTTTATTGATCCGGTCTCGCAAGTACCCATGATTGGAGCTAGTGGAGCAATAGCAGGAGTTTTGGGTGCTTATCTTTTATTGCATCCAAGAGCAAACGTTAACGTTTTGATGTGGATAATAATATTTATTACTGTAATAAGAGTGCCTGCTTTTATTGTTCTAGGGGTGTGGATAGTAAGTCAATTCTTCAGTCTCACAGGAAATACGAACGGAGGTGTCGCTTATTTTGCTCATATAGGAGGATTTATAGCGGGCATGGCTTTAATACCTTGGTTTAAAAATTCTGCAGTTGTCTTGTTTGGCGATGCCAGATCCAAATCCTTTAGTTCTTTTAAATTAAATTCCATAAATAACACCGGCAATTTTATGGAAGACTTCATTAATCAGGCAGATAAAGATAAAAGGCATTAGTTCCTTTATGTTTGAATTATTAAATTTGTATTAATAAAATATTGCTTTTCTTTCTCACACTTTCAAGTACTCTTCGTTACGTATGAAATATGGGAGATACTTTCATGGAAGGAGAAGTTGCAGGTTCAAAGCTAAATTTTAGAACTAAGTTCTTTTATGGATTTGGTTCCATTTCTTTTGGAATAAAAAACAATGGATTTAGTTATTTTGTTTTATTTGTTTACAGTTCTGTTTTAGGACTACCTCCCTGGATGGCGGGACTGGCTTTAAATTTAGTACTGATTGCTGACGCCATTACTGATCCGTTAGTAGGGTATTACTCAGATAGGACTAGATCTAAACTAGGAAGAAGACATCCATATATGTATGCAGCTGCTTTGCCAGTCGCCCTTACGTATTATTTTTTATGGACACCTCCCGGTGGTCTTACGGATTGGCAGCTGTTCTCTTATCTGCTTGTTTGCGCAACCATCATAAGGGTCTTTATAACCTTTTACGAAGTTCCTTCAATTTCTTTAGGACCAGAATTAACAGATAATTATGTTGAAAGAACTTCTCTAATGTCTTTCAGGTACTTCTTTGGTTGGTTCGGCGGACTAACCACTTACAACTTGGTCTGGTTTTGGTTTGGACCAAGTAATGTCACTCAAACTTATACTGACGGCAGGTTTAACCCAGAAGCCTGGTCTGAATATGGTCTGGTCGCTGCTATTTTAATATTTATAGGAATAATAGTAACCGCTGCAGGGACGCACAGACACATACCGGATCTTATTACTCCTCCAGAAAGAAAGAACGTTGGGTTCACCAAGGTTATTGGAGAAGTAAAAGAGACTTTATTTGCAAACAAGTCTTATATGTTTTTGTTCTTTTCAGGTCTGTTAGCAGCTCTTGCTGGTGGAATTGAAGCGGCTTTTGCAATTTACTTTGACAGTTTCTTCTGGGGCTTGGATCTAGATCAAATGTTAACCCGAGGCCTTTGTCTGTATTTGGCACCGATTATTGCAATTTTTGCAGCACCATTTTTTACTGACAAGTTCGGTAAGAAAAAAACGGTCATGTCTATTTGGGCATTTCAAATAGTATTTGCTGCTTTACCTTTTACTCTTAGATACTTAGATTTGACATACGGAACTTCTTTATTCCCAGAGAACGGAAGCCCTTATTTGCTTCCTGTCCTGTGCGTTCATGTGGTTATTAATGTTGCATCAGCAATTATAGTATTTGCTACTTTATCCTCAATGCTGATGGACTTAGTTGAAGAGATTCAGCTCAAAACAGGCAGAAGAGAAGAGGGCATTTTATTTTCAGCTAGAAGTTTTGCAGACAAAGCAGTTAGTGGATTTGGAATACTTTTTGCTTCAATAATTTTATCTTTGATATCCTTTCCAGAAAGTTCAGTAATTAGAAATGATTTAAACGGCGTGGTGCCTTCTGAAATACTCGCTTCTCTTGCTTTATGGTATGTTCCTATATGCATCATTGCTTTTGGAAGTGCTCTTTTTCTTGTTTCAGGATATTCCTTAACAAGAGATAAGCACGAAGAAAACGCCTCGAACCCAGATACAAAAGTTTGGAAAGATTAAATAAGGTTCTTTACGGAACCTTACTTGATTCACCTATTGGAAAATTAACCCTTATCGCAGATGAAGAATCCCTAATTCGGATTTCTTTTTTTGATATAAGAGATCAAACCGAACACATTCAGAATAAACCCTCCAGATTTGTTCAAGAAAAAAAAGAAATAGGAGAATATTTCTTTGAAGGGAGAAGGAAGTTTGATCTTAAATATGAACTCTTTTCTTCTCCATTTGCTCTTAAAGTTTATAAAGCAATGCAAGCCATAAACTATGGGAAGACTAGTAATTATTCAGCAATAGCTAAACTTATCAAAAATCCTAGAGCCTATAGAGCAGTAGGCTCTGCATGCGGAAAAAATCCCCTTCCTCTTATAATTCCATGTCACAGAGTTCTTTCTAAGAATGGAATGGGAGGCTTTACCGGAGGATTAGAACGTAAAACATTTCTCCTTAAGCTAGAAACAATCTAAAATTGCACAAACACATTTAGGAATAACAATGTCAGCATGTGAATCTATCGAATTAAAATTAACAAATGAGCTTTCTCCTTCGCATCTTGAGGTCATCAATGAGAGCTATTTACACAATGTTGAACCCGGCAAGGAATCTCATGTAAGAATAGTTGTTGTCTCTGAGAGTTTCTTAGATCTTAATCTTGTTAAGCGTCATCAGTTAATTTATAAACAAATTAATGAAGAATTAGAAGGCCCCATCCATGCAATATCTCTTCATACATTTACTGCTAATGAGTGGAAAGACAAAAATGAAAAAGCTGAAGATTCACCCAATTGCCTCGGAGGAATGAAGAAGGAAGGTTCTTAGTTGTTATTATGAACTCTGTAGATGTAGTTACTTTTTATGAGATCTCTTATATACATGAGTATGAAAAACTTAGTAGAGACCTGGGAAGACTAGGCAAAAAAGAAAATCTTACTGGAACAATCTTTTCAACACCCCAAGGAATAAATGGAACACTAGCTGGAACGAAAGAAGGCTTAATAGAAGTCATTAATTTACTGAAACATTCCTATAACTTGCAAGAATTTAAACCAACCTGGTCTAAATCTGTAAACAATCCTTTTAAAAGGTTCAAAGTTAAATTAAAAGATAGACTTTTACCTTTAGAAGGCGAATTTGATCCTGTTGTAGAGAGAGGAGAGCATATAAATCCTAAGGACTGGAATAAGATAATTGCTGATAAAGATACAATTGTTTTGGATGTAAGAAACCAATACGAAACAGAAATAGGGAGTTTCAAGGATTCATTGATACCGCAAATGGATCATTTTATTAATTTTCCTGATTTTGTTGATTCAAATTTAAACCCTAAAGAAAATAAAAAAATTGCAATGTTTTGTACGGGTGGAATCAGGTGTGAAATTGCTTCCTCATACTTAATGAGCCAAGGTTTCGAAGATGTATGTCAATTGGAAGGAGGAGTTCTAAAATATCTTGAAAAGGTAGAAAAAGAAGATCAACTCTGGGAAGGAGAGTGTTTTGTATTTGATGAAAGAGTTACAGTGAATGGCGCCTTAGAAGAAGGAAATTTTATACAATGCTTTGGTTGCAGAAGACCTCTTGAACCTAAAGAAACAAATTCAGAGTTCTATGTTAAGGGTGTGTCTTGTAGGTTTTGTTATAACGAATCGAGCGACCTTGATAAAGAAAGGTTTGCACAGAGACAAAAACAAATAGAGCTAGCTGATCAAAGGGGTCATAAACACATGGGGACAGAATCAAAATAATCTAATGAGTGATAATAATAAAGTTTCTAACTTTTACAGCAAATTTGTATCTGCTTATCCAGCAAGAGTGCTTGCTCTAGTGGCTTTAAGCTTAGTGGTTTCAATGTTCGGAATATCTAATTTTAAATTGGATGCATCTTCAGATTCTCTGGTATTAGAAAACGATGATGACCTGAAATATTATCGCCAAGTTAATTCTGATTATGCTTCTTCAGATTTTTTAATAGTCATCTATAAGCCTGACGAAGAATTATTTTCAAAAAATCAAGTGTCTCTAATTAGATCATTGGTTACTGATTTAGAAAAGATCGAAGGGGTTGATTCTGTCTTGAGCTATTTAGATGCCCCATTGCTATTCAGTCCCAAGATGAAAATGACCGAGCTGGTCGACAACCTTAGAACCATAGAAGACGAAGGAGTAGATTTTCAACTGGCAAAAAAAGAATTCCAAACCAGTGCTCTTTATTCAGAGTTACTTTCAAATAAAGAAGGAGATATTACGGCTCTTCAACTGACTCTTAATTCTACGCCGCTTTATGATCAAGCCATCCAAGAAAGATACAAGCTTATAGAGAGAATTGGTGCTTCTGTTGACGACAATCCAGAGTTAATTGGTTTATTGGAACAAGCAAACCTCAATATTCAATCCCTGAGTGATGATGAAACCATAAAAAGAGATGAGCTGCTAAAATCCGTAAGAAGTACTCTTGCCGATTATAAAAATAATGGAGAGATCTTTTTAGGCGGAACGGCGATGATTGCATCGGACATGATAAGTTTTATAGAAAGTGATCTGCTGTATTTTGGAATGGGTGTTTTGATTATGTTTGTTTTGACACTAGGAGCAGTTTTTAAAAAGGTTCGCTGGGTCATACTTCCTCTGGGTTGCAGTGCTTTGGTAGCATTATTTGTTGTTGGGTTCTTTGGATGGATGGATTGGAGGGTTACGGTTGTTTCTTCTAATTTTATTTCGTTGCTTCTAATAATTACCATCTCTCTCTCGATTCACTTGATTGTTCGTTATCAAGAGCTAGCTGCAAATGATCAGACTTCTAACCAAAGTGTACTAATTTCAGAAACAGTTAAGCAAATGCTCAAACCTTGTTTTTATACTGCTTTAACAACCATGATAGCTTTTGCGTCTTTGGCAGTCAGTGACATAAAACCAGTAATAGACTTTGGTCAAATGATGGTAGCGGGTATCTTCTTCGCCTTTCTTTTTACGTTTACTGTCATTCCTTCTGTTATGGGATTTTTAAAAAGATCATCAACTGAAAGGGACATGAGTAAGGGTTTAACGCTGTATTTCTCTAATTTCACCCAAGCCAACAGAAAAACTATTTTTATATGTGCAGGACTGCTAATTCTCTTTGCGGGTAGCGGCATTTCAAAGTTAACTGTTGAAAATAGGTTTATAGATTACTTCAAGGAATCAACTGAAATTTATAAGGGCATGGAGCTTCTAGATACTCAGCTGGGTGGAACTGCGCCATTGGATATTATTTTAGAAGCGCCTAAAGATTTCTTGTCTGATGAAGATTCTTTTGATGACGATTTTGGTTTCGAAGAAGCGGAGATGAACGGTTACTGGTGGAACACTATTGCGCTTGAAAAACTTGAAGAAGTTCATGATTATTTAGATTCTTTACCTGAGATAGGTAAGGTTTTATCTGTTGCCAGTGGAATTAAAGTTGCAGAAGAGCTTAATGATGGAGAAGCTTTGTCTGAACTTGATTTGGCTCTAGTTAAGAATATGCTTCCTGAGGATATCAAAGATACTTTGTTGAATTCTTATATAAGCAAGGATGAGAATCAAGTAAGAATTTCTGCTCGTGTCTTAGAGTCAACAGGTGGTTTGAACAGAAATGAGCTACTAAAAGATATAAGCAATACACTAGAAAATGAGTTTGGATTTAAGGAAGACGAATATCGACTCACAGGTTTGGCTGTTCTATACAACAACATGCTACAAAGTCTTTTTAGTTCACAAATCAGTACTTTAGGAATTGTTTTTGGCGTGATTTCTTTAATGTTTCTAATCTTGTTTAGATCCTTTGCATTAACAGCAATAGGCATGGTTCCTAACCTGCTAGCTGCTGGAGTGGTATTGGGATCGATGGGGTGGATGAGAATACCACTGGATATTATGACCATTACTGTAGCTGCTATAAGTGTAGGAATGGCTGTAGATAATACAATTCACTACATACACAGATTTAAGATAGAGTTTAAAAAGACAGGGAACTATCAAAAAGCAATGTTAAACAGTCATACAACTATAGGTAGGGCTATGTTTTATACTTCCTTAACCATTGTTCTTGGTTTTATGGTTTTTGTTACTTCAAACTTTAACCCAAGCGTTTATTTTGGATTCTTTGTATCATTGGCCATGATTATGGCTTTATTAGGCGCTCTAACATTATTGCCACAATTGTTATTAACTTTCAAGCCGCTTGGAAAAGAACGAATTAATTAGGAGAAATAGATATGGGACCATTACAAGGTATAAAAATAATAGAAATGGCTGGAATAGGTCCTGGACCTTTTTGCGGTATGGTGTTGGCAGATTTAGGTGCTGAAATTATAAGAGTAGATAGAGCCTCTGCAGCCGGAACAGGTTCCCGACAAGATCCCGCAAACAGAGGAAAAAAATCTATAGCAGTTGATTTAAAATCTGCGGAAGGTGTCGAGGTAGTGTTGAAGCTAGTTGAGACAGCTGATGCTATCTTTGAGGGTTTTAGACCGGGAGTTATGGAAAGGCTAGGTCTGGGCCCAGATATCTGTGCCGCTCGCAATAAAAAAATTGTATTTGGAAGAATGACGGGATGGGGTCAATATGGTCCTCTTTCGCAAGCTGCAGGACACGATATAAATTATATTTCTATAACTGGTGCTTTGGCGGCTATTGGTAGGCCTGATTCACCTCCTGTACCACCTTTAAATTTAGTTGGAGACTTTGGAGGAGGGGGTATGCTTTTAGCATTAGGCCTCGTCTCTGCTCTTCTTGAATCTAAATCTTCCGGTAAAGGTCAAGTAATTGATGCCGCTATGACCGATGGCTCAGCTCTTTTAATGTCGATGTTTTATTCAATGAAGGCTTCAGGTGCCTGGAATGAAGAAGTAGGCACTAATTTTTTGGATGGCGGTGCTCATTTCTACGATAGCTATGAATGCAAAGATGGAAAATACATATCTATCGGTTCTATTGAACCTCAGTTTTATGCGATGCTGAGAGAAGTTGCAGAACTTAAAGACCCTATTTTTGATAATCAAATGTCTAGGAAAGAATGGCCTGAAAAAAAAGAAGCGATAACAAAAATCTTTTTAGCTAAAACAAGAGATGAGTGGTGTGATCTCATGGAAGGCACGGATATATGCTTTGCCCCAGTTTTATCTATGTGGGAAGCTCCTAATCATCCTCATAATGTAGCACGTAAAACTTTTATAGAACTAGAGGGATTAAGCCAACCTGCACCAGCTCCGAGATTCTCAAGGACTGAGGCAGAGGTTTCATCTCCTCCTTCAATTGCCGGAGAGCATACGGATAGTATTTTAAAAGATTTGGGTTATGACGAAACAGAGATAAGTTCTCTTAAAAATCAAGGCGGAGTTGCTTGAAAGAAATAAGCTTTATTAAAAGTCAGGATTGTCCACTTTGCGACAAAGCAATGGAACTACTTTCATCTTCTGAATTAGATGGTTTTGCTATTGTCGAGAAGGATGTTTATTCCAAACGAGAGCTGCACGATAAATATTGGGACAAGATTCCTGTGGTTATCAAAGACAACAAGGTATTGTATTGGCCGTTTCAGAAAGAAGATCTGGATAATTTTTTAAAACTATAGTTTAAAAAAATCTAAACTATTCTGATAGATAGAAGAAGTTGTTAGTTCCAATTCTTCTTCTCTGTGGCTTGATATCTTATTAACAATATGAGGCAAATATTTGGGTTCATTTCTGCTTGATTTCTTTACACCCATATCTCTTGGAAGCAGATAGGGAGCATCCGTCTCCGCCATTAACTTATCTAAAGGAATTAATGAAACTATATCTTCTAGGTGCTTGCCTCGCCTTTCGTCACAAATCCATCCTGTTATACCAATGTAAAAGCCCATATCTATGTAGGTCTTCAACTCAGTTTCATTACCGGTAAAGCAATGAACCACGGTTTTCGGTAATTTATTTCTTATAGGTCTTAGCATCTCAATAAATTTTTTATGAGCCTCCCTTTCATGAAGAAACAATGGCATGCCTGTATCTATGGCCAACTCTATATGTGCTTCAAAACTTTTAATTTGCTGAGCTGGTGTTGAGAAGTTTCTGTGAAAATCAAGACCAGTTTCACCTATGGCATTTACCCCATTGGCTTTCAGCAAATCCCTTATTTCTGTAAAAGAACTTCCGCTGTATTGTTTTGCTTCGTGCGGATGTATTCCTGCGGTAGATATTAAATGATCCGGAAAAGCTTTTACCAATCTATAAGCTTTTATACTTTCTTCTAAATTAGAACCAGTTACTGAAAGCCTTCCAACTCCCTCTTGACTGGCCTGGCTTATAAGCATCTCAACGTCTTCAGAAAAAGACGGATGAGTTAAGTTTGCACCGATATCAAAATATTTATTTTTTAATGTATTCATTAGAATTTATGTATTATAAAGTAGAAACGTTAAAAGTTTACTGGAGGTAGTTATGTCAGGCCCATTAGAAGGTTTTAAGATCCTAGAATTAACATCAACCGTTTCTGGACCCTTTGCTGGCATGATGTTGGCAGATCAGGGTGCAGAAGTTATTAAAGTTGAACCGCCTGGCATAGGAGACCTTGCAAGATTCATGGGCGCAACTAAATTGGGTACTGGTGCTATGTTCACAGTATTAAATAGAAATAAAAAAAGTATCTGTCTGGATCTAAAAAACTCTGATGATCTTTCCATACTAAAGGAACTCATCAAGAAAACCGATATCCTTCTTGAAAACTACAGGCCAGGAATCGTGGCTAAACTGGGCATAGATTACGACTCAGTAACCGAACTTAATCCTGAAATTATTTACTGTTCAATCTCAGGATACGGACAAACAGGGCCATACAAAGAAAGAAAGGTATACGACCCTTTAATACAAGCCACAACAGGAACAGCAGCAGCTCAAAATCCAGAAAACCCTGAAATGTTTAGAACGATAGTTTTTGATAAAGTTACAGCTCTAACTACAGCTCAAGCTTTAACAACAGCGTTACTTCAAAAAGAAAGAACAGGAAAAGGACAATACCTACCTATTTCTATGATGGAGTCAGCTTTGTATTACTCATGGCCAGACATGATGATGAACCAAACTTTCTTGGAAGGCGGAGATTCGATAGGAGAGTTGGCTGATTTTTTCTGTGCTTATAAGACAAAAGATGGTTTTATCACAATTATTTTGATCCCAACGGATGCAGTGTTTGGTGTTTTCTGTGAATATTTTAAACTTAAATTGCATGAAGATGAGCGTTTTATAGATGCAGCCAGTAGGGTTAAAAATGGAATAGAACTTAAAACAGAAGTTAATAAAACTACTGAAAAATTTACTACCGACGAACTTATTGCGGTTATGGATGAACATGGCATTCCTGCTTCGGTTGTAAATCAACTAGAAGACATTCACAAAGATCCACAAGTTATTGAACAGGGATCTTTGGTTGAAGTAGAACATCCAATAGCCGGTGCAATGAGAATGCCAAAACCTCCGTTTAGTTTTAGAAATCAAGATAAGTTTCCAAAGACACAGGCTACTGTTTTGGGAGCTGACACTCGCGAAGTGTTGGAGGAGCTAGAGATTGATCAAAGTCATATAGAAAGACTGGAAGAAAGAGAAAAACAAAACAGAGAGTTATTGGCTGAGTTTGATGTTAATAAGAGTTATAATTTAAAAAAATAAGTAAATAATTTATTTAGGTAATTAAAAATGTATAAGAATATTTTAATGTTTTTGGCTACGGTCTTTATTGTTACTTTTTTACTGGTATCTCATACCACAGTTACAAATTTAATGTGGCTGTCTTCTTTAGATATGCCTGTAACCATTTCAACCATTCTTACCAGCATATCCCATGACATGATTAGCATGAACAGCTCAGGTGCTGTTCCTGCAGCTGCTCTTGTTGCGATTGGTTTATTGATCTCTTTTGCGGTAGCAAGAATAGCTCTAATTTGGATTAAAATAAATCGAAGGTACGCTTACGCAATTGCAGGTGGTTGCGCTTTATTAGCGATAGTCATCTTGATGCCTTTGGCCTTCTATAATCTAGACTTAATTGCTGGTGCTCGCTCAGCAACAGGAAAAATTTATTTGATTGCTTCAGGAGCATTGGGTGGATATTACTTTGGTTTCAATTTATCAAAAAAGGAGAATTAACATGAAGTTCATAAAACTATATCTTCTAGGGCTTCTGCTTTTAGCAAATACACTATCAGCAAATGTTGAATCAGAATACGAATTAGAAACAATAGCAGAAGGTTTGCACTCACCTTGGGGGGTGGCCTTTCCTTCAGAAGATGAAATATTAGTAACAGAGCTATCTGGGTCTTTAAGGTTAATCAGCTCAGGTGGTCTCATTTCTGAGCCTATTCAGGGGGTTCCTGAAGTCTTGTTTGCCGGTCAAGGAGGTTTGTCGGACATTGTTTTGCATCCTGAGTTTGATTCCAACAAGCTTATTTATCTATCATTTTCAGAAACAGACCCTTCAAACAAAAACCTCAATACCTTGAGGGTTATTAGAGCAATTTTTGAAGACAACTCTTTAAAAAATATCGAAACTGTTTTCTTAGCAACTCCTCTAAGAAAAACCGCTGCGCATTATGGTGCAAGAATGCTTTTCATGAACGATGGTACTTTGCTCATTACAACCGGAGATGGCTTCAATTACAGAGAACAAGCACAATACTTGAACAATCATTATGGAAAGATGATTAGAATTAATGATGATGGTTCAATTCCTGAAGACAATCCATTTCTTACCACAGAAGGGGCTTTGCCTGAAATCTGGTCCTACGGTCACAGAAATATGCAAGGCATAGCTCAAAATACAGAAGGAACAATAATATTTGAAAACGAACACGGACCCATGGGCGGTGATGAGCTAAATATAATAAATCCAAAGCTCAACTATGGATGGCCCGCAATATCATATGGGAAAGATTACAGCGGAGCTCTAATAACTCCATTTACCCAAAAAGAAGGTATGGAGCAACCAAATAAATATTGGGTTCCATCGATAGCTCCTTCAGGAATGACCTTTTATGACAAAGATTTATTTCCCCAATGGAAAGGAAGCTTGTTCGTTTCTGCTTTGAAACCAGGAGATGTTCGTAGATTAATTTTGGATGGAGAAGAAGTCATTTCTGAAGAAATTCTTTTTGACGACATTGGAAGAATAAGAAATATAATAACGGCACCAGATGGTTCATTAATTTTAGCCACTGATGGTAAAAATGGTAAGCTCATAAGAGTTAAGCCAGTTAAATAAGAGGAGAATATTATGACTGCAAGAGTGATATCTGGAGTGATCGGATTATTTATGTTTAATTCAGCATTAGGTTGGGTTTTGGATCCTGCATCTGCCGCCGCTGGTTTGGCAATGGTTTTGGTAGAAGGCCCTGGAGATACCACTATGGGCATGAACACGCAAATAGGAGATATGACTGCTTTCTTCTTCACCGCAGGCTTGATGGCTTGTATTGGTGCGTATAGAAATGAATATGTTTGGCTTTACACAACAATAAGTTTATTAGGCTCTGCTGCTATTTTTAGAATTTACGCAGGATTGGTCCACGGAGCAGATTATCTTACTATGGCAATTGGTTTTGAGATCTTTAGTTCCTTGCTCTTAGGTTTAAGCATCTATTTAATGAAAAAATCTGAGACCTAAATTATAAACATTAAAGAACGGTTTGAGCTATGGAGCAGCTAAAGGGATATCCGAGGTTTTTAAAAGATACGTCTGTTACCAAACAAGACGATCAAGTCTACTCTGGTGAAGTTACAGAAGCTTGGAGCATAGGAGGGGTTGCTAATGGCGGATACTCAATGTCTATTGCCGCTCGCGCACTTTCAGATTGCCTTGATCATAAAGATCCTTTATCAATTACGGGTCATTATTTAGCTAGAGCAGAACCCGGTCCAGTTACTTTAGAAATAGAAAAGCTCAATGAAGGAAGAAGTCTGTCCACTGCGGTTGTTAAATTCATCCAAAAAGACCAAGAAAGAATAAGATTCACTGCAAGTTTTACAGATTTTTCTAAATCCACAGGCGAGAACCTTTCCGAAAGAAAACCATTAAGTTTTCCTCCCATAGATCAATGCCTTCAAATGCCCTACAAAGAGGGATTCACTCCGATTCTGGAGAAGCAAATTGACAGAAGGTTTACACCGAAATCGGATTGGTGGGTTGAAGGCCGAAAAAGAGACAGAGCCAGCTTGGAAGCTTATTACTCTTGGCCCGGAGGTGAGCAAATTGATTTGTTAAGTTTAGTTTTCTTTTTAGACACCATGTCTCCCCCTATATTTAATCGTCTGGGATCAAGAGGTTGGGTACCATCCATTGAATTAACGGTACATCTTCGAGCAAAACCAGCTCCAGGACCTGTTTTGATGAGAGGTAGAAGTGATTTTGTTACAACAGGATTTATAGGTGAAGATGATGAAATATGGGATTCTGAAGGGAATATTGTTGCCGAAGCAAGGCAGATGGCAAAATTAAGAATGCCAAAAAAGTAGATAACTTTGTGCCTGTGATAAAGTCACGCACTGATTTTAATATTCTCCAGAGCGCTTTATTAGTCCTTTTTAGATATTCCCATTCCTTACCTTTAAGCTAGTCTCTATATACCTTTAAAGCTATTTTTTTTAACAATGCTTAAACAATTAAATTAGTCTTTATTAGAATTGTTATCACTTTATTATCACTTTCAAATGCACAGGTGTACAAGTGTCATTGGTGCCAAAAGACTTATGACACTTTCGACACCCTCATATCTGTATATTTGATATAGTAAATCCATAAAGAACCTAGAGGATTAATTATGGCTATTTGTAGAGTTTGTAACATAGAAATATTAGAAGGCGAGGAGACTGAATGGTCGAAGGATGAATGGTCTTGGTTGGGAAGGACTAAGATTCATTATAGTTGCGCTATTCCTCTAGCAAAAATTGATGCTGAGTTAAAAGAAAAGACTATAAATGAGGCTAAGCTAAAACAAAAGGCCGTGGAGGCTGAGGAAAATTTTACTAGATCAGTCATAACTGATATTCAACTCCCCTTTGAAAGAGTTCTTGCTATAACTTTTCAATTTTTTATAGCTGGACTGGTTCTTTCAATTCCTATTTGGATTATATTCATGATTGCATTGAGTTAATCCATGAATAAAATTTTAATCATCCTTAGTTTGGTTCTTCTTGCATCCTGTGGGCCTTCTCAAGGAGAAAAGGAAGCAGTTGCAGCGGTTACTTGCTCTATTATTGGTGAAACACGAAATATGGATGCGGCAATTCGTGTTAGAGAAATGAACGACGCAAGAGTGAAGATAGGTGGAGAACCATTTCTAGGAGGTGATTACGCAATCAAAGAATCATTGGAATGGGGGCTGTGTGAGGAATTGGTATTGGGAACCTATGATGAAAGTCTTCAACCCCTGAAAGATGCTAAACGGGAAATGGAAAGAATAGCAGCAGAGAAGCAAAGAATTGCGGATAGCAAGTCCACAGTAAAAGAATATTTTCATTCAAATGGTCAATTAGAAAGTAGGACAAATTATCAACCAAAATCTGATGGAGGGAAAAGACACGGACTTGATGAGGAGTACCATGAGAACGGTCAATTAAGGCATAAACGGAACTACAAAGATGGAAAACAAGAGGGACTTTGGGAGATGTACTACGAGAACGGTCAATTAAAGTATAAATGGAACTACAAAGACGGAAAACGAAACGGACTTTCTGAGTCTTACCACGAGAACGGTCAATTAATGGGTAAAGGAAACTACAAAGACGGAAATGCAGACGGACTTTACGAGGTGTACTTCAAGAACGGTCAATTAAATTTTAGCGAAAACTACAAAGACGGAGTGAGAATACCACTTAACTAACCCCGACTAGGTATCAAGTTCCTCTGTCTTAAGATCCCAATTGCCATTCCAATCTCTATGTCCTGATAGTTCATTACCTCAGCCAATTCATGAGCTTTCTCTTTCAACTTAGCCTGGTTGTGTCCTGCTATGGCATATCCGAAGAGCGTTAGGATTAATCCATTGCTCTCTCTTAGCTCGTAAGCCTTCGCTTCTTGATAACCTATAAACCAATGAAGTGACCAACCCACCCGGAAGCAATCTTTCTCATTCTTCTTGTGTGGCATACCTGTATTACTAATTGGCTACATCATGTTCCAAATATCAAGCTAGTGTCTACTCTTGCAGGTCATAGCACAGTAGCTCTAACGCTTGATAGATACGGACATATTTTAGAATCAAATGCACTATCGCAAATTGATAATCTCTACGCTACAATGCGATCGCTCAATACAAAAAATTACCAAAGATAATAAAGAAAGATAATTATCACTTTCTTATCACTATTGATTTTTTGAAGTTTGAAGAAATAAGCTGAAAAGCCTGTTAAATCAATAGAGAAGAAAAGATTAAAGAATTGATGCACACATTTTAATAAGAGGATTATTTATGAAATTTAAAGGGACAAAAGATTACATTTCAACAGAAGATTTAAGTATGTCTGTAAATGCAGCTATAGAATTAGAAAAACCACTATTAATAAAAGGCGAGCCGGGCACTGGTAAAACTATGTTGGCAGAAGAAGTGGCTTCTTCTCTAGACATGCCTTTAATAGAATGGAATATAAAATCTACTACTAAAGCCAAACAAGGACTTTACGAATACGATGCTGTAACTCGACTGAGAGACTCTCAGCTTGGTGATGAAAGAGTAAAAGACATCGCCAATTACATTCAAAAAGGAAAAATGTGGGAAGCCTTTACTTCTGAAAAAAGAGCAGTACTTCTTATCGATGAAATAGATAAAGCGGATATTGAATTCCCTAATGATCTTCTTCAAGAAATAGACCGCATGGAATTCTATGTTTATGAAACAAAGCAAACCATTAAAGCAATTCAGAGACCGGTAGTAATTATTACCAGTAACAATGAAAAGGAATTACCGGATGCCTTTTTAAGAAGATGTTTTTTCCATTATATAAATTTTCCTGACAGAGCTACGATGGAAGAAATTATTAAAGTCCATCATCCAAAGGTTAAAAAGAATTTAGTTAAAGAAGCACTTGAAATATTCTTTGATATAAGGAAAGTTCCTGGCATGAAGAAAAAACCTTCAACTTCAGAAGTTATCGATTGGTTGAAACTCTTAATGGCGGATGACATACCTGATGAAATATTTAAAAACAGAGACCCATCTAAGGCGATTCCACCTTTATACGGAGCCCTCATTAAGAATGAGCAGGATGTACAATTACTGGAAAGATTGGCTTTTATGGCCAGAAGAGAAGGGAATACGAATAAATAAGTAATGTTTATTTCTTTATTTAATACCTTAAGAGCTACCGGAGTTCCTTGTAGTCTAAGAGAGCTGTTGGACCTGATAGCTGCCATGGAAAAAAACCTAGTTTTTGCCAACATGGAAGATTTCTATTTTCTTAGTAGGACAATATTGGTTAAGGATGAAAAGCACTATGATAAATTTGATCGAGCTTTTGATATTTACTTTAAAGGCATCGAATCCCTTGATGATATCTTAGAAATGCTCATTCCAGAGGAATGGTTAAAAGCAGAGTTTGAAAAGCATTTAACCGAGGAAGAGCTTGCTGAAATAAAGACTTTAGGCGGACTGGAAAAACTCCTAGAAGAATTTAAGAAAAGAATGGAAGAGCAAGAAGGCCGTCATGAGGGCGGAAACAAATGGGTGGGTACCGGAGGTACTTCTCCGTTTGGTAATTCCGGAGAAAATCCAGAAGGCATTAGGGTTGGAGGTCAGGGCGGTAAAGGCACAGCAGCTAAAGTCTGGGAATCAAGAGACTTTAAAAACTTGGATGACAGCGTTGAGCTAGGCACCAGAAACATGAAGGTGGCTCTTAGAAGGTTAAGAAAACTAATACGTGATAGTGCTCAAGAAGAATTTGATCTAGACAATACAATTGATTCAACGGCAAAAAAAGCCGGTATGCTGGATGTTAAATTCAGACCAGAGAAAAGGAATGCCGTTAAAGTACTTGCTCTATTTGATGTGGGGGGCTCGATGGATCCTCATATAAAAGTATGCGAAGAGCTTTTTTCCGCTGCAAAAACTGAGTTTAAAAATCTAGAATACTTTTATTTCCATAACTTTATTTACGAAACAGTTTGGAAAGATAATCGTAGAAGACAAAATGAAAGAATGCTTACAGAAGATATTATTCATAAATATTCAGCGGACTATAAGATTATATTCGTAGGCGATGCAACCATGGCGCCTTATGAAATAACAAACCCAGGTGGAAGCATAGAACACTGGAATGAAGATGCAGGTGCCATGTGGATGAGGCGATTGGTATCGGTTTATGACAAAGTTGCCTGGTTGAACCCCGTGCCTCAAGAGCATTGGGAGTATAGTTCTTCAGTAGAGATGACCAGAACACTAGTTGAAGACAACATGTTTCCTTTAACACTTAGAGGCTTGGAAGACAGTATGGCTTTTTTGAGTAAATAAAAAGTGTCTGCATTAAAAATTGAAAATCTTAAGAAGTCATATGCCGGCGGCCTCCAGGCTCTAAAGGGAATAGATTTAACAGTAGAAGAGGGAGATTTTTTTGCACTCTTGGGTCCTAACGGGGCAGGTAAATCAACCACCATTGGGATCATTAGCTCATTGGTTACAAAAACTTCAGGTAGGGTAGAAATTTTAGGAATTGATATTGATGAAAATCATTCACTTGCCAAAAAGAAACTAGGAGTTGTTGGACAAGAAGTTAATTTTAATCAATTCGAAAAGGTTGGAGATATCATCAGAAACCAAGCGGGTTACTACGGTTTGAGCTTCCAAGAGGCGAGAGAGAACACTATGTACTATATGAAAAAATTAGACATATGGGACAAGAGGAATGAACAGGCTCGAAAATTATCAGGCGGCATGAAAAGAAGAGTTATGGTCGCTAAGGCGCTAGTAAATAAACCAGACTTACTAATTCTAGATGAGCCTACTGCTGGTGTGGATATAGAACTGAGAAGGTCCTTATGGGATTTCTTAACAGAAATTAATAATTCTGGAACAAGTATAATTCTTACAACCCACTACCTTGAAGAGGCTGAGAGGCTTTGCAGGAACATAGCCATCATAGACAGCGGGGAAATAGTTGAAAATACCAGTATGCAAGAATTACTTACTAGACTAGAAGCTGAAACTTTTATGTTTGATTTAGAGGAGAGTATTGATAAGTTACCTGAGATACCTAACTATCAAATGACTTTAGAAAATCCTAAAAAAATAAGTGTCACTGTAAAAAAAGGACAAGGACTTAATGGTGTTTTCTCTGTGTTGAGCAGTTCTGGTATAAAGATTGCTAGCATGAGAAATGAAACGGGCAGGTTGGAAGAGCTTTTCTTAGGTCTAGTAGAGCCAACAATTAAAGAGGTTTCTGATGAGCGCAATTGAACAATTAAGAGCGCTTGCCACTATTCTTAAGAAAGAGATTCTTCGATTCTTAAGAATCTGGATGCAAACACTTATTCCTCCGGCAATAATGATTATGTTGTACTTTGTTATATTTGGAACTCTAATTGGGTCTAGGATTGGTCAAATGGGAGGTTTTGATTACATGCAGTTCATGATTCCAGGTCTAATCATGATGTCGGTAATTAGTAATTCTTATTCGAATGTAGTCTCCTCATTTTTTGGACAGAAATTTTCTAGAAGCGTAGAAGAACTATTGATTACACCATTGCCAAACTACATCATTTTAATTGGATGGGTTTTGGGTGGAGTGGCCAGAGGATTGATGGTAGGAACCATTGTAGCCTTGGTCTCCTTATTTTTTTATGAACTTCAGGTTTCTAATTGGTTTTTAGCCATTACAGTTGTTTTCCTGACATCTGTTCTATTCTCGATAGCTGGATTTTTAAATGCTTTGTTCGCTGAATCTTTTGATGATATTTCAATTGTTCCAACATTTATATTACAACCCCTTATTTATTTGGGTGGAGTCTTCTACTCAATAAATTTATTACCTGCTTTCTGGAAAACTATTTCTCTTGCGAATCCAATTCTCTATATGGTCAATTCATTCCGCCATGCAATATTGGGGGTTTCTGATCTTGGCTCGCTAGGCATATCTATTAATTTTGCTATTGGCATGATCTTAATCTTTATAATAATTCTAGCTTCTTTTGCACTCTGGCTACTCAATACCGGTAAAGGTATAAGAACTTAATGAACGAATTACCTCTGGGTAAACCTACAGATTACCCAACAGCTTACAATCCAAATATTTTAGTGCCTATAAACAGGTCTGATAGCAGAAGGCGACTAGGGATGGAGTTATCCTCACAAGAAGTTTTTGGGATTGACTCATGGACTTCTTATGAACTTTCTTGGCTAGATTCAAATTCTGTTCCAAAAAATGGTATTTTATATCTATCTTATAATGCCTTTTCTAAGAATTTTGTTGAATCAAAGTCGCTAAAACTATATTTAAATTCCATTAACAATCATATTTTTAGTAATGAAGAACATTTATCTGAGGTGTTAAAAAAAGATTTAGAGGCTTGTGTAAATAGCGAAGTTCAAATTGAAATCAAAAAAATACCTAAAGAGTTTTTTGTATCTGCAAACTCTATTGACGATTGTCCTATTGAGAGAGTCAGTGAAGAGGTAAATTCTCTAGTATTAAAAACTGAAAAATTTGATTCAGATGAGCAATTGTCCTGTTCGTTATTCAGGAGCTTGTGTCCAGTTACTGCACAACCAGACTGGGCAACCATAACAATAGCCTACAAAGGAAAAAATATAATCCAATCCACTTTATTAAGCTATTTATTGTCGTTTAGGAATCATCAAGGCTTTCATGAAGAGTGCGTAGAGAGAATTTTTACTGATCTTGCGAAGCGTTGCAAACCTGAGAGGCTTACAGTTCAAGCAAATTTTTTAAGAAGGGGTGGTATAGAAATAAATCCCATAAGATCTTCAGTCAACAATTTTGATGTAATTTTAAGAGACGCTAGGCAATAAATTTTCTATGACAAAGAAGACGCAAGAAGAATTGGAACAAGTGGCTAAAATCTACGAACAAATAAGATTTGATAACCCACCGAACCTCCAGTCAATTCTTGCCGTATCTTCCTCAGCTAATCAGCCTACTAAAAATTATCCGCGGAAGCTAAATAACACAGAAATAGAAGACAGATTTGTCTGGGAAGACGTAATTGATCAAAAGAAACAACAGATTTCAGAAAATATTCTCATCACCGCTGAGAAAGCAAAAGCAGTAAAAATTAAACAAAGTGAAGGTGGTGATTTGTACCAATTTAGAGGATCGGATGAATGGATAACTCTTGAAGATTATTCTGACACTCTTTTGCATCAGCCATTCGAGGATCAACTTACTCACCTATTTAGATTTTTGCTTGTAGAAGAGTTCATGAATGAAGAAAACGAAAGCAAACCAACAGAATTTGAAGATCATGAAGAGTTACTGAAACGTATTTATTTCAATAAAGAAGAAGGATTCCCAACCAAATTTATCTTTAAAAAAGCTTTTTCTTCAGATTACAGCTTGTTGGTTTGGAAAGACAAAGGTTGGTTTGAATTTGATGCAGCTTGCAATGACTTAGAGATTCTTTCTTTAAAAAATCTTATAGATTCAGGGGACTTGCTTAAAAACTTAAAAAATAAGTTATATTTTGATGGGCTTATTACCAGTTTAGTAGATGCAATCTTTGAATCCATAAAAGGATTTCAGAATCCGTTTGCTGAATTTGAAGTAATTAGCTTTTATCTCATTCCGTTTGAAGGAATAGTTTCTTTCACATTGATACTAGAAAAACTAGAAAAACTGGGTTATCAAAATAAAGAATTTCTACTTTCTTTGACATCTATTGATGAAAAATTATTTTATAAAAAAGAAGCAATGCGTTTGCTCTGTAATTTCTTAAAGGATCATAATTCTAAAGTGGAAATGGACTCTCTGGATTTAAGAAACTTATTAATAGAAGCCGGAAAAACAACAAAAAAAATAGAAAGCTCTGAAGAACAATCTTTTATGAAAGGTCTTGAGATGCTTATGAATCTTGAAAGTAAAAGTTTTAAGCATCCTGATAATGTCATTGCTTTAAAAAACATAACAAACAATACAGACAACAATGCTTACTCTTCTTTTTTACCTTGGTGGCATGTTTCTTCAGATAAAGATTTAATTTTAGAGAATTACGAGAATTATAAGTTGGCAGCTGATGAGCGTGTTAGTAAAAGCCTCACAAAAAATATTAAATTTTATTTGAAATCTTACAATCTCTTTTTAAATGCATTCATACCCATGAAGATGTTGGAAGATCACGGTTTAAAATTGGGTGGCTTGGCATTAAATACTACTGAAGAGATAACTCTGGATAAAAGAAAAAGAAAAGTCTGGAAGGAGATTGATAAAACTATTCTCAATGCTTATCAGTACAGAATTTCTAGAAGCGCATTGTCATTAAAATTAAAAGTAATCATAAAAAGTAATAAACCTCTATTAGATAAGGCTTCAACCAGACTAGAGCAACTCTTGGACCTTTATGAGAGTAATATAATTAATAATTAGTAATATGAAAGAAGACACCCTGAGCCGTTTAAAAGAATTGGAATCAAAATTTTTATTCCAAGAGGATTCTATGGAGCGCATGAGCAAAGAAATGAGAGTTCAGCAAATAGAAATAATTAAATTAAAAGACCAAGTACTACAATTGGAATCTGAGCAGGGAGAATCTGGTATTTCAGAAAATAAAACGGAAGATAAGCCACCCCATTATTGATCTTAGTAAAAATAAGGAATGGCGGAAGAGATAGGATTCGAACCTACGGTGGGTTGCCCCACACATCCTTTCCAAGGATGCACCTTAAACCACTCAGACACTCTTCCGTGGCTAGCATTATACTTGTCGTTTTTAACATTTCACTTTAAAGGGTGAAATTAATAAAATCTGGTTAATAATTTAAGGATAAAGTAAATCAACAAGATAAACCTTTAAGTCTTATTCAAATCTAAGATTCTTGTGTTCTATTCAATTACAATGTTATTTTTTTAAACAAAAATTTTATTCAATGACAACACCAATAGATTTGGGCTGGGAAGAATGGGTTGGACTGCCTGAAATTAATTTACCTGCTATCAAAGCTAAGATTGATACAGGAGCACAAAACTCTGTGCTGCATGCCAAACACATAGAAGTATTCAAAGTGGGTAAGAAGAGGTATGTTCGTTTTGAAATATCACCTCTTCCTGAAAAGCCTAAATTCAAAATTTCATGCTCAGCCCCTTTAATAGGAAGAAGAAAAGTTACTAGTTCTAATGGTGAATCAGAAAAAAGGTATTTTATTAAGACCATCATTGAAATTGGAGGTCAAACTTGGCCAGTCGAAATCTCTTTAACAGACAGAATTACCATGCAGTACCGAATGTTGGTAGGCAGAAGTGCTATAGGTTCTGATATGACCGTTCATGCTACGGAAAGCTTCATGAATGGCGAGCCTTTAACCAACCCTTATTCAGGTAAGAAGAAAGCACGTTTAAAATCTAGAAGAGCTCTAAGAATAGCTTTATTAACTCGAGAGCCTAACAACTACACTTCCAAAAAAATTGAAATCGCAGGAGCACAAAGAGGTCATCAAGTAGAAGCAATTAACCCAACTAGATGTTATCTTGATGTAGATACGCAAAATCCAGAAATATACTATGATGCAAGTCCGCTTCCTAAATACGACGTTGTTATTCCTCGTATAGGTGCATCCATTACTGCTTATGGTTTAGCCGTTACTAGACAATTTGAATTGACAGGAGCTATGCCTTTGAATGATCCTCAAGCAATAGCAAATTCAAGAGACAAGTTATTGGCCCATCAAATATTGGCTCAAGCAGGCATAAATATGCCCATAACCGGTTTTGCTTCTTCACCCAAAGACACCAATGGCATCATAAATGCAGTGGGTACAATACCTTTAGTCATAAAATTGCTAGAGTCTTCTCAGGGGAAAGGGGTGATATTGGCTGAAACAAAGAAAGCAGCTGAAACAGTAATTGGAGCTTTCAGAGGATTAAATGCAAATTTTCTTGTTCAGGAATATATAGGCGAGTCCAAAGGAGAAGATTTGAGGTGTCTTGTTGTAGAGGGGAAAGTAATTGGTTCGATTGTTAGATCCAATAAAGGAGATGACTTTAGGTCAAATTTACACCAAGGTGGAAAAGCTGAATTGACAACCATTAGTAGAAAAGAAAGAGGCATTGCAGTCAGAGCTGCAAAAGCAATTGGCTTGGCGGTAGCAGGGGTTGATATACTAAGAAGTAACAGAGGTCCTTTGGTATTGGAAGTTAATAGCTCCCCTGGTATCCAAGGAGTAGAAAAGGCTTTAGGTATAGATGTTGCTGGAGAGATAATTTCATATTGTGAAAGAAAACTTGGAATAAGTTAATAGAAAAAAAGGAGATAAAAATGACAAATTTAAAAGGAAAAACGCTTTTTGTATCGGGTGCAAGCAGAGGAATTGGTTTAGAAATAGCTAAAAGAGCAGCTAAAGATGGAGCAAATATTATTCTGGCAGCTAAAACGGCAGAAGCTCATCCAAAACTTCCTGGCACTATTTACACAGCGGCTGATGAAATAATAGAAGCTGGAGGACAAGCGCTTCCGTTGGTTTGTGATATACGAGATGAAACCAAAGTTCGTGATGCTGTTAATTCGGGCGTTGAAGAATTCGGTGGTATTGATATATGTATCAATAACGCAAGTGCAATTCAACTTACAGGCACATTGCAGACAGACATGAAACGTTTTGATCTCATGCATCAAATTAATACCAGAGGTACTTTTATGGTCAGTAAAGTATGCCTACCTCACTTACTTAAATCTGATAATCCTCATATTTTAAATCTGTCTCCTCCATTGGACTTAAATCCAAAGTGGTTTGGTCCTCATGTTGCATACACGATGGCAAAATATGGAATGAGTCTTTGCGTTCTTGGTATGGCTGAAGAATTTAAAGAGCAAGGTGTCGCAGTTAATGCTTTGTGGCCAAGAACCGCTATAGCAACTGCAGCAATTAAAAATGCACTCGGCGGCGAAGCTATAATGAACATTTCCAGATCTCCTGAAATAATGGCCGATGCTGCACATGTAATGCTGACAAAACCTTCAAAAGAATTTACAGGGAACTTTTGTATTGATGACACCATACTTGCAGAAAATGGAGTTACGGATTTCTCAGTCTATGCAGAAGTCCCGTTTAATGAACTCGCTCCAGATTTCTTTGTACCCGAAGATGATATCCCGCCTAAAGCTGCTTTGGATAGCTAAGTTCACAACTTATCATGAATAGAATAAGGTACTTTTTTTTGGTAATTTTTTTGTTCTCAGCAACTATGCTTAATTCAGAGAGCATTACTATAGAAAAATGCGTATCCATTAATAATGATAAAAATAGACTGGATTGCTTCGATAGTTTCTTTGTCGAATCAGAAGAAGAAGTTCAGGAGATCGTTCAGAAAAAGCCGCAGATAGAAAAAGAATCTGCAATACAGAAAAAGGTTATTAAGCGTAAAGAAAAAATAGAATATAAGATTCCAAAAGTAGTTTCTAATTTAATGATCGAGAAAATTGTTAAAAGGAATGGCAATTACATTTTTACTTTAAACGATGAAACTAAATGGACTACTTCAGAAGTTGTTTGGAACGATGATGAGCTTCAAGAGAAAGCATCTATAGAAATAGTTCCGGGTGTTTTTGGTTCTAAATTTATTAAAATTAAAGGAACGAAAACCAAGTTAAGAGTTAAGGAGATAAAATAGAAACATGAAGAATATTATAGAGAAAAGATATTTCGAGCATCCAATAGCTGAAGTTTGGAAAATTATTTCAGATGTTTCAAGAACGGATTGGGTTCCAGGAGTTGACAGCATAGTACTTGAAGGAGACACGCGAGTATTTAAATTTAAGGGAATGGGCGATTTAGTAGAAAAAATACTTTTATTGGATAATGAACAGCACAAGTTGCAATACAGTGCCATTAAAACAGACATGCCCATTAAGCATCATCTAGCGACTATAAAGTTGGATTCAGAAGAGGATAGAACACTTTTTACTTGGTCTACAGAAATAGATCCTGAAATATTTGCAGAAGGTATCTTAAATGGAATGGTAACTTCTTTAGATGCACTGCAATCAATACTTAAAAATAAGAATTAAAACTTCCTTACCCAATAGTTTGTTTAAAACAAGTATTGCTGATAAGGTTTATTGATAAACAACTAGAATCTTAACCTGGGGAGGATGTATGCTAGTTTTAAGCAGAAGAGCGGATGAATCTCTTTTTATCGGAGACGATATAAAGATAACGGTACTTGATATCAGGGGAGGGCAGGTAAGAATTGGAATTACCGCACCTGAATCAATAAAAGTTCATAGAGAAGAAGTCTACAATAGAATACAAGAATCAGATTCTTAATAGATAAACTCTCATTTTATACTCTCAATACAAGCTATAATGCTCGCTATGGGGGCTGTAGCTCATTTGGATAGAGTGTCTGGCTACGAACTAGAAGGTAGCAGGTTCGAATCCTGCCAGCCCCGCCATATACTTTTTACCACTTTTATTTAAAATAGAATCTTTTAATTAGGAGAGATTATGAACGCAATAGATAAGTGGCACGAATTAACCCGTAACAAAGATCCAGTTTCCTACGAAAAGGAGTTGGATAATTTATTGGATGAAGATGTCATTTTTTACTCTCCAGTAGTTCATACTCCTCAAAAAGGAAAAGCAATCACTAAGCTTTATTTAATGGCAGCAGGAGGCGTTTTTGACTCCTCTAAGAAGTCTACTGAAGAAAAAAAAGATACAACAAAATTTCATTACACAAAAGAAGTAATCCAAGACAATCATGCTTGTTTGGAGTTCGAAACTTCACTTAATGGCATTCAAGTGAATGGCATTGATCTCATTACTTGGAATGAAGAAAATAAAATAACAGAATTTAAGGTTCTAGTAAGACCACTGCAGGCAGTCAATATGCTTCATCAACAAATGGGTGAGATGTTAGATGCTCTAAAGAAATAATTTCATGGATGAAACTCATCAAGGGCTAGCAAAACTAAAAGCAATATTGGTTCATGTTTTTACAGCCTCTGGAGTAGTTTTTGGTTTTCTGGCCTTATTAAGTGCAATTAATAATAATTTTCCTGCTTGTATTTTTTGGTTGGCCTTGGCCTTAGTGGTTGACGGATTTGACGGTACCTTAGCTAGACGATACAAAGTTGATGTGTTTACTCCCAATATCGATGGTGCTGTACTGGACAATATTATAGATTTTTTTACTTACGTAATAGTTCCTGTTTTTATGATTTATAATTTTAATTTTCTATCAAATACTTTTGCTTTGCCCATAAGTTTTCTAATTCTTTTAGTTTCTTGTTTTACATTTATTAATAAAGATTTAAAAACAGAAGATTACTACTTCACAGGTTTTCCTGCACTCTGGAACATGCTGGTGCTTTATTTATACATATTAGAAAGCTCACAACTTACTAATTTAATTACTATTATTTTTTTGTGCATCATGACTTTTATCCCCATGAAGTTTGTTCATCCGTTGCGGGTGGTGCATTTACGAAAAACATCGATAATGATGGTTTTACTTTGGTGCATAACTACAGTTTATATTTTGATTTCAGGAGTTGAAAATCAAATTATTTTTTACACTTGGGTTTTGGTCAATCTCTACTTTTTATACTCAACAGTGCATAGAACTTTCTTTGCTAAAGCATCTTGATCAACCTTCTCTAAACCACTTCGTAATTACTGCTTTATTGCTTTTTACTACAGGATGCGCCTGATGCAGCGTGTTGTGATTAACTGATCCGTCTGGTTTAAGATTGTTCCAAAATAAGGCTTGTCCTATTAAAGGCTTAAAGGTCTTATTTATTTCTAAAAATTCCGTTTCTCCGCCTTCTTCAACATCGTTTAAATAAATCATAAAAGTATAAGTTCGTTGACCTTGCTTAGCAGTGTATTGTTTTTTTTGAGGCCCTTCAAAGAAATCTGTATGGGCTTTAAATTCATTACCTTGTTCATAATATTGACCTTGAATTCCTTCTGAGAAAGATGAGTCAATTCCTAAATAATTACATATACGCTTATCAATATTCTCAACCAATACATTCTTTTCTTTTGCGAGGTCACACGTTTTGCTAGTTCTAAAGTTTGTATCTTCGGTTCCACCACTTGACGCTATAGCAGACGGCCTTAATCTATGTTTAATTATTTTTATCAATTCTTCGCATTCTGCCTTATCCAAAAATGAGTCAACCGTATAAACCTCAGCATCTTTAGTATTTACTTGAATGGCATTTTTAAAATTCTTGTTTAACGCAATTTTTTTTTGTATCCCTTTTTTTAAGAAAAAAGAAGTTAGTTTTAATTTAAACGAAGATAGGAATTTACTTTTTAAATTACGGTTTCTTTCTAAAGCGACTTCAACTTGAGGGGCGCTAAATCCTTCGGATAAAAGTATGGACTTAAGTTCATCTATGTCACAACCACGTTTTATATTTAGAATTATCCAATCGTCCCAGTCTTTAGATATTTTTTTTGACATTAAACTAATTGTTCCTTATTAATAGCTAGATTATTACTTTTTCAGAGTTTTGTCATAATGAAACTTAGAAAAAGGTATGTATAATGCACTTCGCTGAAACGCGGGTATCGTATATTGGTATTACCTCAGCCTTCCAAGCTGATGAGGCCGGTTCGATTCCGGCTACCCGCTCCAGCGTTTACTCCAAATTCAAGTCTCTTCACATAATTTGTCGCCAAGTTTCAATGTCTGGAACCTTAAGATGCATGTTTTGTTCTTTGGTTTTACCCATAGTTTGAAATTCTTCGGGGCTGTAATGATGACCAGGATATAAGATGGTGTCATCTGGTAGTTCAGCCAGTTTTTGCAAGCTGTGGTACATGTCCTCTGAATCTGATCCCGGCAAATCCACTCTGCCACATCCATGAATAAACAATGTATCACCTGAAATTAAGTTATCGTTAATTTTAAAACATTGAGATCCAGGAGTGTGTCCTGGAGTATGAAGAAATTCAATGTCGTTTAAACCTATTTTTAAGTGATCCCCTGACTCAACAATACTGATATCTGAATCACTGACTCCTGTTACTTTTTTTACGCCATCGGCTTCGTATTTATTAACAAAAATCTTAACTGGTTTTTTTGCAAGGACATCCGCAATACCTTCTATTGAATGGCCTCCCATTCCTCCGCCTATGTGATCTGGGTGATAATGGGTTACTAATATGGACGCCAGTTTTAGATCTTGTTGATCAATGTGGTTTAACAAGAAATCTATGTCCCAAGCTGGGTCAACCAGAGCAACTTCACGTGTGCTTTTAGATCCAATCATGTAGACGAAGTTTTCCATTGGTCCCAATGGAATTTGTTCTAAGAATAGATCATCATTTTTCATATTTTTTTCCCCAATTTTATATACGTGTTAGATTTTAACCTTAAAACGGTTGTGGTTTTATTAATAAATTTTGTTTAAGGTTACACCTAATTATGGATAAAGGAAAAATCGTTACGATCGTATTATGGTTAGCACTGGGTGTTAACTACTTGTTAAATCTTTTTGTTTGGTTAAATTATTTTGCACTCATTCTGTTGTCTGTGCATATTATTGAATGTTTAGTTTTCTTTAAAAGAATAAAAAACGCCGAAACCAGCTTAATTAAAGGATTATTGCAAACTCTAATTTTTGGTGTTTTGTATATAGGAACGTTAAAAAAATAATGGAAAACATAGAATTTAAATTCATTGAAAGCAATGGGATCAAATTAAGATTGGCCATGGCAGGAGAAGGACCACTTGTTGTTTTGTGTCATGGTTGGCCAGAAAGCTGGTACAGCTATAGATATCAATTGCCCGCTATAGCAAATGCTGGCTTTAAAGCAGTTGCTTTCGATGTAAGGGGGTATGGTGAATCAGATAAACCTTACGAAATTGAAGCATACACGATGAAAAATATGACAAATGATGTGGTGGGCATCCTTGATGCTTTGGGTTACGAAAAAGCAATAACAATAGGACATGATTGGGGCGGGCCAATAGCGTTGAACACTGCTCATTTTAATCCAGATCGAATAACAGCTACCGGCACAATGTCAGTACCATTCTTTGGTAAAGGACCAATGCCTGCTTTAGATCTTTGGAAATCTGTTTACCAAGATGCATTCTTTTATCAGTTGTATTTTCAAAGAGAAGGTGTAGCAGAGGAGGAGTTTGAAAAAGATTTACGAACGGCTTTATTCACTACCTATACGAACAGCGATGGACGTGGAATGGCAAACGCTTTAGAAAAGGGTAAAAGTGGACTAAATCCTAAAAAAGACAAACATTCTACTTTTTTAGAAGGCATGGAAGTCTTTGATACTTTTCCAGATTGGTTCACACAAGAAGACCTTAGCTACTTTATTGGGCAATTTGAAATGAGCGGACTGAGAGGTCCTTTCAACAGATACAGGGCTCAAAATATAGATTGGCAGGAATACCCAGACGAATTTGGACCAAAACTTAAACAACCAGCTTTTTTTATAACGGGCGATCTTGATCCTGTTAATTTCTTTGTACCAACAACTGAAGACCTAACAACAAGAATAAGTCCTAATTATGAAAACTTATTGTTTGCAGAAGAAATTTCTGGAGTAGGACACTGGACTCAGCAAGAAGCTCCTGAAAAAGTTAATGAGCTAATACTAAAATTTCTTAAAGAAGTTTCTTAGCTAGCTCTATTTAGTCCCGAGTCAATCAACCAGAGCAGTAAACTTCGATGCGCTTTAGTCCCAGCATCCTTCGCATTCCTTTTGATCATTTTCTCAATTTTTCTTAGAGAATCGTAGGCTGCAGCTGTTGTAATTTCATCGTAATAATCTGCTGCCAAAATGCCTATCAGTCTTCTTACGTAAGCAACTTGTAAGTTTTTTCTTACGTAGCTGACTTCTAAACTAAGATCTTCTTCAAATATTGCTGCAGTGAGATCATCCATGAACTCGTATATCTCGTATTCATTACCGTACAAAGAAGTGTCGGTTATTCTGTAAGTGACCCAAGGACTAAGCAACTGATCAAGAATCTTATTTTGTATGCTCAGTATAGCTTTATGTACTTGAGGGTCTTCATGCTCTTGGTAAAGATCAAAATCTCTGCGTTCAACTTGAACTAAATTAAGCAGCTCTTTATTGATAGGGAAGGCACTAACTGAAAATGCATGATCCGAAAGAACCCTCATCGCTTCTTTCTGTTTATTTAAAGGAACGGGTTCGTAGGGCAGCTGTCCTGACTGTTGATTGGGGGTGGATCTGTTGACATACAAACCACCAATGTATCTTGAGGCTGTATCCAGAGATTTACCAGTTTCCCTTAAAATTATCTGATAAGCGTTTCTATATTCTTCCCAAGACTCTGCTTTTGATCTAAGTATTTCAGGTAGTTTTTCAAGCGTTTGATTTACTAATTTTATGCGTTGCTCTGCATAAATTATAGGTTCATTACTAAGATCATATATCATGGCCCTTGGGTCAACTCCTTTTCCTGGAGAGCGCATATCTTCTGAGTCATTTGCGAACATTAGCTCAGGCAAGCTAGCTTTTTTAAGCAAGCTTTCTCTTTCTTCTTCGGTTAACTGAGGTTTGTATCCAAACTCTATGGCCCATAAATCATAAGGACCCGTTCTGGTGTCGTAATACTCTCCTTGTTCTACACCAATTGGTGCAAGATTCACAGCAGGGTACTCCATTACAGAGCTCGTTAAGCCCACTTTTTGAGTTAACTCTTTGTTATGCACGTCTGTGGAATTGTGTAAAAAACTGGCCTTAAAATTATGATTTAAACCCAAGGTGTGTCCTACTTCATGGAGAGTTAATCTTATAATGCTTTGTCGAATAATTTCAGAGTCTTCCGCATCGCTTGAGGTTAGATACCCCATCATGTTTCCCTCTTGCATTAAGCTACCTATTGAACAATCTTGTGATCCGTGAGAGTTGGTAAAGATATCATCAATGGTCAGGCGGTTTGTTGCATAGACCCATTCCAGCATGATGTCTGCACCTATTATTTCTCCTGTTCTGGGATTAACAAAACTGGGACCATAGCCACCAAACGGAGGATTGGGAGAGGACGTCCATCTCAATACATTGTATCTAATGTCTCCAGCGTCCCACTCAGCATCATCAGGTTGAATTTTTACTTCAATTGCATTTTTAATCCCTGCTTTGAGGAAAGCTTCGTTCCAGGCTAGCAAGCCTTCTGTTATGTAACCTCTAAATTTAATTGGTGTAGTATTTTCTAACCAGAAGGTTATTGGGTTTATCGGTTCCGATATTTCTAATTCTGGATTTTTCTTTTGTAAATCCCATTTATGTATTAAATCTAAATAAGGAGTCGCATCATCTGAAGAAAGATCGGTAATTTTTTCAGAGAAATAACCTATAGATTGATCCGCTAATCTAGGTTCAAAGTTATTATTGGGCATGCCTATAAAGCTATAGCGCATCTTTATGCTTACGTTTCTGGAATCAGCTACGTCTTCTTCTTCGTAGTTGTATGAGGGGGCACTTTCTATAACGAGCTCAACTTCTATGTCGGTATTGTTGGGATAATTATGAATACCTTCAATTTTTGATTTTGATGAACTAACTTGGCCCCACCTAAAGGACTTTTCATTTTCAAACGGACTAGGAATGGGTTTAATGGGAGTTAGTTCTTCTGACAAAAACAAGCTGGTAACATTTATAAGAAATCTGTTTTCTTCTTTATTTTTTGCTTTTATAGACAGCGAACTTAAAACGGAATCAGATATATTTGCACCTTCAGACCTTGAAAGAGCTGTCTCTTTATTAAGAGTATAGGACGTATTTATTCTTGAGAGCCTAAGTGTTTCAAAATGCTTTTCTATTTTAAAGACGCCATTATCTAAATAACTTCCTCTGTTTCTTCTTGCGGCAACAACTCCATCAACAACATGGGCAAAATAAATAAATTCTTCATTTAGCTGGTTTTCATTTATGACTAGATATATGTCGCTTGATTTAGGATCTTGATAAGTCTCAAAAAAACCTTCGTATTTGATAAAATCTTCAACAACATCAGCTATGTATTCTTTCTCTTCCTCAACTTCTGTATTTTCTTCAGTTTCCTCTTCGGATACGGCAAACATAGGATTTACGAAGCTTAAAAGCAATATAAGGAACAGGTAATTTTTTTTTAGTGCATTCATGTTTATTAATACGTATGTTAAAAATTTTAAGATCGATGAGATTAGACTAATTTAGTGCATAAGTCATTAATCTTTAATTACCTTTTGACCTTCAGATTTTTTGTTAATATATCTACATAGAGAAAGGAAATTGTCTTATGTATGATCTGGTTATTAGAAATGGAACAATTTATGACGGCAGGGGTGGAGAGCCTTTTATTGCTGATTTGGCTGTAAAAGATAAAAAAATTGTAAAAATTGGGATTATTGAACATGGAGGCAAGTTAGAAATAGATGCCAAAGAAAAGATAGTTACCCCTGGTTTTGTTGATATACATACTCATTACGACGGTCAAGTCACTTGGGATCCTTATCTCAGGCCCTCTACTTATCACGGAGTTACAACCGTAGTCATGGGAAATTGTGGTGTGGGCTTTTCTCCCTGCAAGCCAGAAAAAAGAGACTGGTTGATAAGCTTAATGGAAGGGGTTGAAGACATTCCTGGTACGGCATTGCACGAAGGAATAGATTGGGAGTGGGAAAGCTTTCCAGAATACCTTGATACCCTAGAAAAGAAACAACTGGCTATAGACGTTGGAACTCAAATTCCCCATGGGGCTGTCAGGGCATTTGTCATGGGAGAAAGAGGCATTAATCAAGAAGATGCATCGGATCTTGAAATAGAACAAATGGGTCAAATTGTTAAAGAAGCAATAGACGCCGGTGCTTATGGATTTAGTACTTCCAGAACAGTCAAACACAGAGATTCCCAAGGAGGTCCTACACCCAGTCTTACCGCGCACAAAAAGGAACTTGTTGAAATCGCTAAAGCAGTTGGGGAATTAAACAAGGGTGTTTTACAAGGAATTTCTGATTTTTATGACTTTGAGTCTGAATTCGACATCTTTAAAGACATGTCAAAAGAATCAGGCAGACCTATTTCAATAACGGTAGAACAACAAGACGCTAGACCGGATTGGTGGATGCAATTACTGGACGGAATAACAGAAGCTCAAGAAGAGGGGATTAAGATGTACGGTCAAGTTCCTCCTAGGGCGACAGGAATTTTAATGGGCCTTACCGCTTCTTTAAATCCTTTTACTTTGCATCCTTCTTTCATGGAGATTGCAAATCTACCACTAGACGAAAAGGTAGCAAAAATGGAGGAAGCCAGTTTTAGGAAAAAAATTCTTTCTGAAAAGCCCATATCGGTAGACAACCCTTTGCTCGATGAGATCATTACTTCGTTTAATAAAATGTTTAGACTTGGAGAGCCAGCAAATTATGAACCCGGACCTGAAATGTCTGCATTGTCTGAATCAAAACGAATGAACATCTCTCCTGAAGAGGTTTTATTAGATATGTTGCTCGAAAAAGAAGGTAATGCGCTAATTTATCATCCGTTGTTTAACTATGAGCCAGGAAACTTAGACCACGTAGAGACGATGCTAAACCATCCTTACACTATATTTGGACTGGGTGATGCCGGAGCTCATTGCGGAGCTATCAGTGATGCAAGCTTTCCTACAACCCTTCTGCAACATTGGGGAAGAGACAGGACAAAGGGAAATAAATTTCCTTTAGAAAGGCTTATTAAAATGCAAACATCAGAAACCTCAGAACTATTAGGAATCGCAGATAGGGGGGCTCTTGAAGTTGGTTTGAAAGCCGATATCAATATTATTGATTTTAAGAACCTTACAATTCATGAGCCAGAAATAATCTATGATCTGCCTGCAGGGGGAAAGCGTTTAATGCAAAAAGCTTCTGGTTATGAATACACAATAGTGTCAGGGGAGATTGCCTTTAAAAAAGGAGAAGCTACAGGTGCTTTAAATGGCAAGTTAATAAGAAACCTAAATTAAATGAACGAACACACACTTGATTTGCATGGAGTCAGGCATTATGAAGTCGATTTGAAGGTAGAAAATTTTATATTTATGAATCAAGATAAATTTCCTTTAACTGTTATTTGTGGAAACAGTAAAAAAATGATCGACTTGGTTTTGGCGATACTTAATAAACACAGCTCTTCCTTTAGAGAAGGAGAGGGTTTTGATTATGGAAAATTTACTATTTATAAGCTCTAACAATATTTAAATAATTTATATGGATGTAATCAAATTAGGCCCGATAGGAGCAGAAGTCTGCAATATAGATTTAAGCACTGAATTGAGTGATGAACAGAGTTTGTTTATTAGGCAAGCTTTTTTGGAGCATTCAGTTCTGGTTTTTAAGAATCAGAATCTAGAACCCTCAAAACTTTTATCCTTGTCCGGTGTTTGGGGAAAGGCAATGAAACACCCCATATTCCCTGGAATAAAAGATCATCCCGAGATCATTCAAATTGAAAATTTAGGTGAGCAATACCACACAAATTCTCATTGGCATTCTGACGTAACTTTTGAAACTGAACCACCAGATGCAACATTGCTTTATTCTTTGGAGATTCCTGATGTTGGAGGAGATACTCTGTTTTCAAATCAATACCTTGCTTACGAAGCATTGGATCAAGAGTTAAAAGATCAGTTCTCTAATACAGGAGCACATCATTCAAATCTCAGCATACTCACGTTGGTGGGTGCTGACACTTCTTTAGCAAAAAGAGTTTTACATCCAATTTTTAGAACACATCCTGAAACGAACAAGAAAGCATTGTTTGTTACAGAGGCTTTTGTTGAAGGCATCGACGGCTACGATCAAGAAGATTCAAACAGTTTGCTTAAAGAGCTTTATGGCTTAGCCGTAAATAAAAATTTTATATATAGACACAAATGGTCAAAAGGAGATCTTGTTGTATGGGATAATAGGTGTGTGCAGCACTTTGCTGAACATGGATACGGTAATAAAACTAGAACGATGCATCGCATAACAGTAGAAGGGAGCAAACCATTTTGAGTGAAACTACATTAATTAAAGATTGTACGATTGTTAATGAAGGAGTCGTTAAAGAAAGTGACTTACTGATTAAAAACGGACGTATAGAAAAAATTGCATCAGGGTTATCAACTGATGGAAAAACAATAGATGGATCAGGTCTTCACCTGCTGCCAGGGGTTATTGATGACCAAGTTCATTTTAGAGAGCCCGGTCTAACCGACAGAGGTAACATAAAAAGTGAATCCTTGGCTGCTATAGCAGGTGGCACTACATCGTTTATGGACATGCCAAACGTCTTGCCTCCCACACTGACTAATGATCTCTGGTTGGAAAAAATAAATATAGCTTCTAAGAATGCTTCTGCAAATTTTTCTTTTTACATGGGGTCAAGTAATGAGAATATTGATGAAATAAGGGCAATCAATCCATTGGAAGTATGCGGCTTAAAAGTTTTTATGGGAGCTTCTACCGGTAATCTTTTGGTGGATAATCAAGAAAGTCTTGATTCTATTTTCAGAGAAGCACCGGTTATTATCACCACTCATTGCGAAGACACTCCAATGATTAAAGCAAAAGAGCAAGAATACATAGATAAATACGGCAATAACATTCCGATAGAAGCTCATGCAGAAATACGATCCAGAGAGGCGTGCTACAAGTCTTCAAAGAAGGCCGTAGATTTAGCGACTAAATTTAACTCGAATCTGCACATATTGCATATCTCTACTAAAGAAGAATTGGACCTCTTCTCAACCATGCCAATTGAAAATAAAAACATTACTGCTGAAGTTTGTGTGCCCCATTTGTTCTTTTCATCAGAAGACTATTTAACCAAAGGAACCTTGATAAAGTGCAACCCATCAATCAAACACATGGAAGATCAGATGGCACTTAAAGCTGCACTAAAATCAGGCCTTATAGATTTCGTTGCAACGGATCATGCCCCTCACGTTCTTGAAGGTAAGGCCAATCATTACATGGATTGCCCTTCCGGCATGCCAAGTATCGAACACACTTTGATAGTTGTTTTGGAGATGGTAAAAAATGGTGAACTGAGTTTGGAGGATGCTGCCAAAGTTACATCACACAATATTGCTACTCGATTCAAAATTAAAGACAGAGGGTTTATAAGAGAAGGGTACTGGGCTGACCTTGTTTTAGTGGATTTGAATAAACAACACACAGTCAGGAATCAAGATTCTAACTATTTCTGTGGATGGTCACCTTTTGATGGAGAAACATTTTCCTCCTCCATTGCCGGTACATTTGTAAACGGAGAGCATGTTTTTTCTCAGGGAGATTTTTTAAAACCTTCAATTGGAATGCAATTGGAGTTTGATAGGTAATTAAATTATGCCAAAACTACATCAAGACAATAAGGGGTTTAATTGGTCAATGCCAGAGGGTCCTTATTCTTCTCTGTCGGAGAAGCAGGTAAGTTCTTTTAACAACGACGGATATTTGGTTATAGAAGATGCCTTTGATAAAGAAGTAGTTCAGCGTGTTATTGATCAAATTGACCCTTATGAATTCAATGTAACTGAGGCGCTAAGAGGTCTCGATGAAGGTAAATTTTTTATATCCAGAGCGGAGGAGATAACTTTCACAACTCACCTCGTTACTCAATCTGAATATCTAAAGGAATTTAGTGCCCATGAAGTTTTTTTAAATCTTTGTAAAGACATAATAGGCAACGACGTAAGGCTTTATTGGGATCAGGCAGTCTATAAAAAACCTGGAACAAAAGATGAATTTCCTTGGCATCAAGACAACGGCTATACATTTATAGAACCGCAGGCCTATTTAACTTGCTGGATAGCCCTAACAGATACAGATGAGACCAACGGTTGTCCTTGGGTCGTTCCTAAATTGCATCAAATGGGAACGTTTCATCATGAGTCTACCGACCTCGGTTATGAAATAGACTTGGACGACTCGGATGCAGTCTGCTTACCTCTTAAAGCTGGAAGTATTGCAGTTTTTTCTTCACTTACACCACACAGGACAGGCCCAAACATGTCTGAAAATATTAGGAAATCTTACATTCTTCAATACGCTCCAGACGGATCTGAGAGAAAGATTTCTCATTCTCTCAGTGAACCTGTAAACGATAAATCAAGACAGTTCTTGATTTTGAAAGACGGGAAGAGAACTTAAAAGTTACTCTACGAAATTGGTTAGTCTTTCGTAGGCACCAATAAAGTCTTCTTTAAAATCTTGGACCACATCACTGGCTGAAATGCTTTGATTCATTAATCCAACACCTTGTCCTACCCAATAAGTAGCGAGATCTTTTGCTCCTTCATGTCCTCCTTCCGCTAGCTTTGCAACTTTTTGTAACGCAGGTTCGGCTACCATTGGTTGCAGTGGCATTGGAAGTGGATCTGGGGCATCTTCAGATTCCCAAGCTTTTGTCCAAGGAGAAATTAATTGTCTTGAGTGCTTACCCGTTCTACTTCTAGATCTTGTAGTTTGGCTTGAATTGGCTTCAACCATCTTTTGTTTAATGACATTCGGAACTTCAGATTCAATGGTAGTCAGCCAGACTGATCCACACCAAGCTCCTGATGCGCCCATGCTCATAGCAGCTGCCATTTGCTTACCAGTTACGATTCCTCCGGCTGCTAATATCGGAACGTCTCCATAAGGTTGAATTGCTTCATGAACTTCAGGAATTAGAACCATTGTTGAAACGCTTCCACAATGACCTCCCGCTTCAGTTCCTGATACAACTAAAATATCTACACCAGCTTTAACTTGATTGATTGCGTGTTGAGCGGTACCCAAGAGAGCAGCAACTTTTACGTCATTGTCTTTGCCCATTTGCAACATCCAATCTGGTGGAACACCCAATGCATTAGCAATCAATTTAATGGGATGACTGAAAGCCACATCAAGCAGAGCTCTTGCACCATCTGATTTGGTGTTCTCAGCAAAACTTGAACCTGAAGTATCTATGGTTCTTAGTTCTGATGCTTCAATATCATGTTTTTCTAATACGTCCGCTCTAAAGTCTGCGTATTCTTGTGGGATCATTCCCTTGAGTTTCTCGGCATCAAATTTTTCACTTTGATCTACCATCTTATTAGGAATTAAGACATCTACACCATAAGGCAATCCGTCTATGTGCTCATCTATCCACGTCAACTCTTTTTCAAGTTGTTCAGGACTCATTCCTACAGCACCCAATACCCCACAACCCCCAGCTTTGGATACAGCAACCACAACATCTCTGCAGTGGGTAAAAGCAACCAAAGGGAATTCAATATCCAAAAGTTCACAAATTTTTGAATTCATTTTTTATCTCCTTATTTAATTTAATATATTGTCTGTAAATAAACCGACAGTATTAATTCTAAAACAACGACTATACCGATTCCTACAAAGAACCAACCTATAGTCATAACAGTTTTCTTATCCTCTTCCATTACGTACCTCCCCTTAACAATGTATTATTAATTTAAATTTATGGAACGTCAAAGAAAAATAGATAAAAAATCTTTAAGCTGGGCCATGTATGATTGGGCTAATTCTGCCTTTGCCACAACGGTTATGGCTGGCTTCTTTCCAATCTTTTTTAAATCCTATTGGGCGGCTGACCTTAGCCCGACCGAAAGCACCTTTGTAATTGGTTCTGCCAGCTCTTTGGTGGGTCTTTTGATTGCAGTAAGTGCTCCTCTTCTTGGAGCTTTAGCTGATGCTGGAAAAGCAAAAAAGAAATTTTTGTTTGCATTTGCCGCGATCGGGATTGTTTCAACAGGTTACTTATTTTTTGTTCCTGAGAGTTCTTGGAAGGTAGCTATTACCGTCTATGCTTTTGGAGTGATTGGTTTTTCAGGTGGAAATATATTCTACGATGCTTTAATAATTTCAGTATCTAAACCAGAGGACAGAAACAAAACGTCTTCTCTGGGTTTTTCTCTTGGGTACTTGGGAGGAGGGATCCTGTTTTTTTTAAACGTAATGATGTACCTGTATCCGAGCTGGTTTGGGTTTAACTCTCCCATAGAAGCTGTTCTTTGGTCTTTTCTAAGCGTTTCTGTCTGGTGGTTTATTTTTTCAATGCCTCTCTTCTATGCCGTTAGTGAAGAAGAAAATACAAACAATGAATCAATGTCAGTTCTTGTGCGTCGAGCGTTTAGTAATCTCTATGAGACCGCTAAATCCATAAAGCAATATAAAAGTGCGGCTATATTTTTATTGTCTTATTTTTTATATATGGACGGCGTAGACACCATAATACGCATGGCAACTTCTTACGGTTCCGATATAGGCTTAACCGCTACTTCTATGATTACAGCATTATTACTAACTCAATTTATAGGATTTCCTGCCACCCTTATTTTTGGTATTTATGCGGATAAATTTGGTTACAAAGAATCACTTACATTCGCAATCTTGGTCTACATAGGCGTGGTTATTTTCAGTGCTCAAATGGATTCTGCTTTCGAGTTTTATATAATTGCTAGCATCATTGGATTGGTCCAGGGAGGAATCCAAGCAATCAGCAGGTCTTATTTTAGTAATTTAATACCTCAAGATAGGGCAGCAGAATTTTTTGGATTTTATAACTTTATTGGCAAGTCATCGGTATTCTTTGGTCCTTTTATGGTTTCTGGTATTGCTTTGTTAACTGGAAATCCGAGTTATGGACTTTTAAGTCTGCTTCTACTTTTTATACCAGGATTGTTCTTGCTCTGGAAAGTTCCCAATAACTAGAACAATCCATTTGCTTCCATTACTTTCTTCAGTACGCTGGGCTTGTCCGTCATTAATCCATCTACGCCTAATTTAATCAATCTGTTCATTTCATCCTCTTCGTCTATGGTCCAGACGTGAACAAATTTATTTTGTTTATGAGCCTCTTTAATAAATGCTGAAGTCACAACAGGCAATCCCCATTGGGTCACAGGAACTTGCGCACAATCTCCGGTTTGATCCGCAAAAGGTATTTTGAACGATTTCATTACGAGTTTTGCCACTTCAGACATGCCCATGGAAGAACACAAATGAGGTCCAGATAGTTTTCTAATTTTATCGAGCCTTTTTGATGAGAAGGATGCCAGACATACTCTGCCTAAAGCATTGTGAGATTTAACAATCTCCACGCCCTTAGTAACGGCTTCATCGGACTTAATGTCTATGTTAAATCTTAAGTTACCAAAAGATGAAAGCAGTTCATCCAAAGAAGGAATTCTTCCTCCGCCTATGAGTTCAATCTCTTTTAGTTCTTTGTAGTTAAATTCATTTATTTTCTTCTTAATTCCAGCAATTCTATAAAGATCCACATCATGGAAAACTACCACTTCCCCATCCTTGGTTGATTGAACATCAGTTTCCATAAAAACAAAACCCAAATCAGACGAGTACTGAAATGCTTCTAGAGTGTTTTCGGTTTTCTCTTCGTCTCCACCTCGATGAACAAAACCAAAAAATTCGTAACCTTTAAAATAATTATGCATGTTCAGATATTACTTTCATTACACCTTTATACCAACAACTTATTGGTTGCATATTTATTGAATTAAAGATGAAATAAAGATATGAACACAATATTTTCTGTCTTATTATTAATTCTTCTTGGTATCTGGCTTCCTTACCTTTTTAAGACTTATCATTTAAAGACAATCTCCGAAAACGATCTGCCTGAACTCGGCCAGTGGGTTAAGTTAAGCGAAGGAAACATTTACTACAGATGGTTCGAACCTAAACTTACTTCAAAAGAAGAAACCGTTGTTCTGGTTCATGGGTTTTCAACTCCGAGTTTTGTGTGGAAAGGATTGTTGAATCGACTGACGCATTCAGGCTACAAAGTACTGGTTTATGATCATTACGGCAGAGGTTTTTCAGAAAGACCAAAAACCAAATACTCAAAAGATCTTTACGTAGAAACCTTAAAAGAATTATTGGACTCCCAGTCTGTTTCATCGCCGGTTCATTTGGTGGGTTATTCCATGGGCGGCCCTATAGTTGGGCATTTTGCAGATAAATACTCAGAATTAACTAAAAGTATAACTTTGCTGGCTCCAGCAGGTTTTGGTTTAACGACTTCAGGTATTACTTCATGGCAAACCATGCCCGTCTTAGGAGAATGGTTTTGGCACGTCTTCAATCATAAAATATATGGCGTTGGTAAGATGTCTGAAACTGCAGGCAGTGATGATCCTCTGTCTATCAGTGAAGAAGAATTCCTTACTAATTTTAATGAACAACTTAGATTTAAAGGTTTTACGGAATCTTTATTAAATACGGTTCGAGACTTCAATCTATTTAATACTCAAGACATGTACAAAAGCTTAGGCAGTAAATCTATACCTACATTGGCGCTTTGGGGGACTGATGACGGAGTCGTCCCTTTCTCTGGCAGTAAAGAGCTTCTTAAATGCATTCCCCATGCAAATCTAGACGTGATAGAAGAGGGTACTCACGACATTACCTACAGACAGCCTACCCATGTGGTTAATTCCCTAATTAAATTTCTAGATTCCTTAGAATAAATCACAAGTTTAAGGAATGTTGAGAACTAAACTTAAGAGCTTGAAAGAAGCATTTTTAAAAAGTAAGTTTTCAAATTCTCTTTTTTAGTTGAATATATGCAATTATATTAAAAAACTTTAGGTTTAGAAAAATATGCATAAGTTAGACATAAGAAAAAAGTTATACCTATTATCAGTCATAATTTTAGGTAGTTGCTCTCCAGCAAATGAGACAGATCTAATTGATTCTTGTGCGGATACAGAATCAGGACTCTGTGACGAGTCCAACGTAATAAATGAGGAGAACGTATCTTCTGTCCACCCTATTATTTTGCCAGGTGCTCCTGGAGAGGAATCTCAAAGAATTGATCCCATAACAGCCACTAATATAGCAAGTACTTCATATGTGAAGGCTGATGTAAATTTTCTTCAAGGAATGATTGTGCATCATAAACAAGCTATTCAGATGTCAAATATGGCTGACAAAAGAACAAATAACAAAATAATAATTGATCTTGCAAATAGAATTGATTCTTCACAAGAGGATGAAATTAATTTCATGGAAAATTGGCTAGTATCAAGAGAAGAAAAAATTTCTTATATGCATGCAGATCAACATGATCATCAAATGGCCATGTCTGGCATGGCATCTTCTGATGAATTATTAGATCTTAAAAATTCTAAAAGCACAGATTTTGATAAGTTATTTTTAAGATTAATGATCAACCACCATGACGGTGCTTTGAAAATGGTAAAGGATTTAAAAGAATATCCAGGAACTACTCACGATCCTATTCTGAATGAATTTGTGTCGGATCTAGTAAATGATCAAGGTGTGGAAATAGAGAGAATGAATGGTATTGCAGTCAATTTATCGGACGATCCTAGGTCAAGATTGCTTCCAGGACTTTTTGATGCAGGAGAGGCAATTAAAAATTTAAAATTAGTTAAGACCCTTAAAAAACCTGTAGGATTTTATAATCCCAGTAATCCGAAAGCAAAAGGGGTTAAAAAAATTAATGATGAAGGTGATGATAAGGATCGTGAGAATAAGACAACAGAAGAATTGTCTAAATCTCTGCGCTCTCCGATTTTAAGTTTTGCTAATACGGATATGGCTTTTAGAGATAATTTATTAGTCACAGGTAGTTATCATGGCTTCAATATTTACGAAATTAATACTAATGGGATTCCCGAACTACTCTCTTCAGTAGTCTGCCCAGGCGGACAGGGGGATGTTTCAATCGTTGAAGATTTACTCATTATGTCTGTTGAGGAAACAAGAAGTCGTTTAAATTGTGGTTTGGAAGGGGTTTCTGAGGAAGCAAGTTTGGATAGGTTTAGAGGTATAAGGATTTTTGATATTTCTGACGTCTATGAACCCAGACAAGTCGGTGCCGTGCAGACCTGCAGAGGATCCCATACTCACTCTGTAGTTTCAGGCCCTGGAACAAGTGGAAAAATTGTTATATATAACTCAGGTACTGCAAGTGTAAGGGATGAGGAAGAAATGGAGGAATGCATAGGAAACATAGCAGGTGATAGCAGAACAGCCTTGTTTCGTATAGATATAATAGAAATACCAATATCTAACCCATCTGAATCAAGAATTGTAAGTAGTCCAACTGTTTTCGCAGATCCTAATACTGGAGTACTAGGAGGATTATGGATTGGTGGAGACCATGGTGATGATACTCAAGAAACGAGTCGCACTGATCAATGTCACGATATTACCGTATTCCCTTCTGCAAACTTAGCCGCTGGGGCATGTTCTGGGAACGGAATTCTTTTTGATATCACTGATCCTTATAATCCTGAAAGAATTGATGTTGTTACGGATGTAGGTTTTGCATATTGGCACTCTGCAACTTTTAATAATGACGGTACTAAAATAATTTTTACTGATGAATGGGGTGGGGGTGGTCGAGCACGCTGCAGAGCCTGGGATCCTTTAGACTGGGGTGCAAACGCCATTTATGACATTGTTGACGGTAAATTAGAATTTCGAAGTCACTATAAAATGCCTGCCCCGCAGTTAGAAACTGAAAACTGTGTTGCGCATAATGGCTCCTTAATTCCAGTTCCTGGAAAAGATATTTTAGTTCAAGCTTGGTACCAGGGAGGAATATCTGTGATGGACTTTACAGATTCTTCAAATCCTAAAGAAGTAGCATTCTTTGACAGGGGACCAATTGATAAAGATATTCTTATTACGGGAGGCTACTGGTCTGCTTATTACTACAATGGTTATATCTATGGAACGGAAATCACTCGTGGCCTAGATGTATTTAAATTAATACCAAGTGAATATTTAAGCAAAGAAGAGATATATCAAGCTTCCGAAGCCTATCCATTGTATGGGCCTAAAGCATTTAATCCTCAGCAACAAATACCTCTTGGCTGGTCAGATATTAAAAAATTACAAATTAATCTTTCTGAATAAATTGAAAAACTCAATGAAACACCTAGCTATGAACTTACTGACCTTGTTAAGGGGTTATATTTAATTACATAGAGAACGTTATTAAGAAGCTGTCTTCATCCGCAAGTCCGCTTATTGAATCTCCAGTGAAATCGCTCCATCCAATAGAAATTGTCAATCCAGCTATAGAAATAGGTAGGTCGTAGCTTACTAATGTGTAATCTCCAGTATCTTCATATTGTCCAAATGAAACACTCAGACCCGTTTCTCCCAGAGCGATTGAACCTTCTATGTTGTCAGGGGCATCATCTTGTCCTGCTGAAAAGGTAAGGCCAAAATAGCTGTAACCCAAACCCAAATAGATTTCTTCAAAGTCCAGAGCATCTTCACCTGGGTAAGTAAAGGCCAGGTAACCAAAGTCGTAACTCAGGCCATTGTCTAATTCGTTTGCAAAGCCTGCATACCAATCCAATTCTAAAGCTGCGCTGTCTCCAAATTCAACATTTGAAGCCCAGGTACCAAAATAGAGACCATTCTCACTGGATATATCAAAGCCTCCAGATATTGCTGCTTCTTCCGAAGTTTGTGACATTCCTCTCCATACGTAATCGCTAGCAAGAGCAACGTTGGATTCAAATTCTGCAGCTTTAATAGTTGAAAAACTTGTTAGTAAAGATGCTATTAATAATAACTTGCTTGATGTATTCATATTTCCCTCTTGGTTCATTAAAAAAATTAAGTTCTTAATATTTTATATGCAATTTATATGCCATATAAATAGCCCACTTTCCAGCACCTTAATGCATTATATTGGTGCACAACATCGATTCTTAATATAAATGGGTGCACACAGTACAAAGTGTTTTTATATAAACCCATATCGTGTAAAATTCAGCCTCTTTAAAAACTAATAGGGAGAAATCCAAGATGGATATAACAAATAAGGTCGCACTAATAACAGGAGGAGCTTCAGGGCTCGGCCTAGCAACTGCAGAAAAATTTGTTGAGTCGGGAGCTAAAGTAATGCTTCTTGATCTTAATGAAGACAATGCTAAAAAGGCTGTAGAGTCTCTAGGAGAAAATTCTTCTTACGTCATAGCCAATGTTACTGATGAAGAATCAGTTACAACTGCTATAGCAGAAACAAAAGAAAAATTTGGTTCTCTTGATATAGCAGTTAATTGTGCAGGTATTGGAAGTGCAAGCAAAACAGTAGGAAGAGATGGTGCACATCCTTTGGATTACTTTAAAATTGTTATAGACATAAACCTTACGGGAACTTTCAACGTCCTTAGGCTCGCTGCATTGGAAATGGGAAATAATGAACCCAATGCTGATGGCGAATGCGGTGTAATTATAAATACAGCTTCCGTTGCTGCTTTTGATGGGCAAATGGGACAGGCTGCTTATAGTGCCAGTAAAGCTGGAGTTGTAGGAATGACTCTTCCAATAGCAAGAGACTTAGCAAGAATGGGAATTAGAATTAATACAATTTGTCCTGGTATTTTCAATACGCCAATGATGATGGGAGCTTCTGATGAAGTTCGTAATCCACTGATTGAGATGACACAATTTCCTAAGCGTCTTGGTAACCCACCAGAATATGCATCTCTAGCTCTTCAAATGGTAGAAAACTCTTACCTGAACGGAGAATCTATTAGATTGGATGGCGGAATAAGGATGGCACCAAAATAAACATGGAATTTTTAGCCGAATACGGAATCTTCTTATTAAAAGCAGTAACCATTGCCCTTGCGGTACTATTTCCCGTTCTTTTGATAATTAGTTCTTCTAAAGGATCTTCTTCAAGTGAAAAAGGTTTTTTAACGATTAAAAATCTTTCAGAGCAATTTGAGGCTATGGCCAATGCTGTAAATGAGTCTCAGCTTGATTCAAAAAAACAAAAGAAATTTAATAAAGAACTCAAGAAAAAGAAAAAGAAAGAACTTAAAAGTGAAGATAAAGATTCTGTTTTTGTCTTAAACTTTAACGGTGATGTTCAAGCATCAGAAGTTGAAAAATTAAAACATGAAATAAATGCCATTATTGTTTCAGAAGCCAAATGCAAAGAGGTTGTTCTTAAAGTTGAGAGTGGCGGAGGGTCCGCTTATGCATATGGTTTGTGTGCAGCAGAATTAAAACGACTAATAGACAGTGATATTAATCTTACCGTTTGTGTGGATAAGGTTGCAGCAAGCGGTGGTTACTTAATGTCTTGCGTAGCATCTAAGATAGTTGCAGCTCCTTGGGCTCTAGTAGGTTCAATTGGGGTAATTGCACAGATGCCAAACATACACAAGTTGTTGAAAAAAAATCTAGTAGATTTTGAAATGCATACCGCTGGTGAATTCAAAAGGACACTTACTGTCTTTGGAGAGAATACCGAAGAGGGAAGAGAGAAATTTAAATCTGAATTGGAAGACCTGCACATTATCTTTAAAGATTTTGTAAAAGAAAACAGATCTCAAATTGATCCTTCTGTTGTAGCAACAGGTGAAGTTTGGCAAGGTAAAAAAGCAATGGAAATTGGATTGATAGATGAGATAGGAACTTCAGATGACTATTTGGTTAAGCTTTCAAAGGAATTTAACTTGTTTGAAATTGAATATCTTGAGAAAAAGAACCTCTCTGACAGATTCGCATTTGGTCTTCAAAACGTTTTAGACAGAACGGTAATTAGAATTTTTGACACTATAAATAAGAGTAGGTTTAATTAAAATGACATTATATAAAGCCCTTGAATCCATTAAAGCAGAATCTGGTAATACCCTACACATCGTTGAAAAAGATACCAAGGATCTGCCTGAGGGAGACCTCTTGGTTAAAGTTGAATACTCTTCCTTAAACTACAAAGATGCAATGTCAGCGTCAGGCATGCCTGGTGTAACAAGAAATTACCCACACACACCGGGAATTGATGCTTCAGGTGTAGTTGTTGAATCAAATGCTCAGTCTTTTAAAGAAGGAGATTCTGTAATCGTAACTGGCTACGATCTTGGAATGAATACAAGTGGCGGGTTCGGAGAGTACATAAGAATTCCCTCAAGTTGGGCAATCGCACTTCCTGGGTCCTTAAGTTCAAGAGATTCTATGATTTTAGGTACGGCAGGATTAACTGCAGGATTGTCTGTAGCTGCTCTTGAATCACACAGGGGTTTAAGCGACGTCAAAGCTGTTGTAAGTGGTTCCACAGGAGGAGTTGGGTCTATAGCAGTAAAACTTCTTGCTCAGTCAGGTGCAGAAATTACAGCTATAAGCGGAAAGCAAGACCAAAAAGAATTTTTGACTTCCCTTGGTGCCAATCAAATACTTTCTAGAGAAGAGTTGCAAGAAACGGTTCGAAGACCACTTGGAAAAGGTGTTTGGGATATCGGAGTCGATGTAGTTAGTGGTGAAGTCCTGTCAACTCTGCTTGCTGGAATGAATCCAGGTGGAGCAATTGCTTGCAGCGGGTTGGTTGGAGGAGCAAAGTTTGACGCTTCGATCCTGCCGTTTATTTTAAGAGGCGTATCTTTATTAGGAATAGACTCTGTTGAAATACCGCTTTCTAAAAAACAAGAAATTTGGGACAGGTTTGCTTCAGATTGGTCTGTGTCTCTTGAGGCAATTACCAAAGAAGTTCAACTTGAAACATTGGAAGATGAAATAAAATTAATACTTGCTGGCGGGCAAGTAGGAAGAGTATTAGTAAAACTATAGGTAAAACAATGACAGATAACGAAGATAACATTAATGTAACGGACGAACAAAGAGATGCAGATAGCAAAGTTGATGCTATAGCAGCGGTAGGTATCATTTTCACGGTAGCTGCAATGGCAGTTTTTTGGGTTTCCAGTCAGTAACTTCTAATAATAAATATATAATAAAATCATGGACGTAGTAAACTTTCTTAAAGACAAAACTAGACTTCCCGTAATAGCAGCACCTTTATTTACTGTTTCTTATCCTGAGCTTGTTACTGCTCAGTGTAAAGCAGGTATTGTAGGGTCATTTCCAGCTCTTAATGCAAGACCAGAAGAGAAGTTAGACGAATGGATAAAAGCCATGAAAAAAGACTTATCTGAATATAAAACAGAAAATCCAGATGCGGTAGTCGCTCCTTTTGCGGTTAATCAAATTTGCCATCACTCCAATAATAGGTTGATGCACGATATGGAAGTTTGCGTGGATAACGAAGTTCCACTAATAATCACAAGCTTAAGAGCTCCTAAGTCAGTAATTGACTCTGTTCATAGTTATGGCGGAGCAGTAATGCATGACGTTATTAATATTAGGCATGCAAAAAAAGCAATAGACGAAGGCGCTGATGGTCTGATTCTAGTTTGTGCTGGAGCAGGCGGGCATGCAGGAACTCTCAGTCCATTCGCCTTGGTTAGAGAAGTTAGAGAATTTTTTGATGGACCAATAGCTCTATCTGGAAGTATTTCTCATGGAGCTTCTGTACTTTCGGCTCAAGCTATGGGAGCAGACTTTGCTTATATAGGAACAAGATTTATTGCAACAAAAGAGGCAAACGCAACACAAGGCTACAAGGATATGATTGTAGATAGTTCAGCGAAAGACATCATGTATTCATCAACGTTCACAGGTGTTGAAGGTAATTACTTAAGACCCAGTGTAGAAAATGCTGGATTGGATCCTGAGAATCTCCCTTTTGCAGATAAGAACGACATGAACTTTGGTTCTTCAGGTGGAGCAGGGGACAATCAGAAAAAAGCTTGGAAAGATATTTGGGGCTCAGGACAAGGTATTGGAACTGTTCACAATGTTCCTTCGGTTAAAGAATCGGTTGATCTCTTGATCGAAGAGTATCAGGCGGCTTCAGCAAGACTGGAAATAAGAGCGTAATTACTCTCCTGTAAAATCGGGCTTTCTTTTTTCAAAAAAGGAAAGCACGGCCTCTTTTCTGTCTTTTGTTTCATAAGAAAGCATTGTTTGGTCATAATCCATATGCATGACCGGTTTATCATTTCCATAGGTTAACTCGTTAACGCTTCTTTTAATCATCTGTGCTGCAAGCGGTGGTTTGGAAGCATAAATAGAAGCCATTTTGTTGGCTTCAGTTACCAACTCACTTGGGTCGCAAATTTTGTCATAAAAACCCCATTCAAGGAGAGTTGCGGCATCTTCATGCTCTCCGCCTATGACCATCTTTTTAGCTTTTGCAGGGCCTACCAGCCTGAGCGCCAGTGGAAGACCCAACCAATTTAAATTTATACCCAAATCAATCTCAGGGTACCCAAGCTTAGAATTGGTATCAGCTATTCTAAAATCACAAGCTGAAGCTATGCATGCAGCACCTCCTAAACAATAGCCATTTACAGCGGCTATGGTGATTTGATCCACATTTAACATTGACTCTATGGCCGGTTTTCCAAAGTTATTCCTCCAAAGTTCTAGATAGCTTTTGGATTCTCTTTTTTCTTTTAAATCAGCACCCGCAGAAAAGTTATCCCCTTTACCTGTATAGATTATTACTCTTGAATCCAGGTCTTCTTTTAATTTCTTATTAAAGGCTGTTAATTCTTGTAAGACTTCAACGCTTAGAGCATTCATGGATTCAGGTCTGTTTATGTAAACCCATGTAATGAATCCTTCTTTTTTTACTTCCAGGTACTTCATTAAATTAACCCTCTATTTCAGCCAAATATTTTTCTGCATCTAATGCAGCCATACATCCAGATCCGGCAGAGGTTATGGCTTGTCTGTAGATATGATCGGAAACGTCTCCAGCAGCAAAAACACCTGGGACGCTTGTCTGCGTTGCTAAGCCTTCAAGACCTGAATGAATTTGTATGTAGCCGTCTTTCATATTCAGTTGATCAGTAAATAAATCAGTATTTGGTTTATGTCCTATGGCTATGAACACACCATCTACCTTTAGGTTTGTAATTTCATTTGTTGAGCTGTGCGTTAATTCCACCCCTCCAACCACATTTCCATCACCAACCACTTTATCAAGGTTGTTGTTCCAGATAATCTTTACGTTCCCTTCTTTTTCTTTTTTAAACAGTCTTTCTTGCAGAATTTTTTCTGCCCTCAATGAATCCCGTCTGTGGATTAATGTAACCTCAGAGCAAAGGTTTGATAAATACAGTGCTTCTTCAACAGCTGTATTTCCTCCTCCCACAACAACAACAGGCTTTTCTTTATAGAAGAATCCGTCGCATGTAGCACAAGCACTAACTCCTTTACCCAAGTATTCCTGTTCGGATGGAAGTCCTAAGTATTGTGCGGAAGCACCAGTCGCTATAACCAAAGCCTCACTTTCGTAATGATTTACATTACCTTCTAAAATAAAAGGAGATTTAGAAACGGCAGCCTTTTCTATGTGATCAAAAATTACTTCTACATTAAGTGATTCAACGTGTTTTAACATTCTCTCCATCAACTCAGGACCCTGCAATCCATCGCTGTCACCAGGCCAATTCTCTACATCAGTTGTAGTAGTTAGTTGCCCACCTTGTTCCATTCCTGTTATTAGGCACGGCTCAAGACCTGCTCTTGCTGCATATACTGCAGCTGTGTATCCAGCTGGTCCTGATCCTAAGATAACTAGCTTCCTTTTTAATTTATCCATTTTTTATATTATTATCATTGAGTGTTGTTAGATTATAACTTGAGAATATCATTTAATGCTCTATCAAAGGTTAGAAGAAGTACAAAAAAAAATATACAATAAGTAAAAATTACACATCTAGTGATTAAAAAAAATTCTCAAGCAACAAAAAAACCAGCAAACCAGGCTGTATCTATCTCTAAGATTAAACTAAACAGGTTGATTTTAGATTCTTGGCTCATAATCCAAGGATTCTTAGGACTCTTTGTTTTATTGGCTTTGGTCAGTTATTCCGTTAAAGATCCTGGCTGGACTTCTCAGTCTTTCTCAAGCGGATTGGTTCAAGGAGACGATCGAATATTAAATTTTGTTGGAAGTTGGGGAGCTTTCTTAAGTGATTTCCTTTTTTCAGTTTTTGGTTACATGGCTTTTATTCTTCCGTATTGGTTGTTGTGGCCGATAGTCAGACATTTCTTTCTTTCAAATGACACCATTCCTTTTTCAGATGCTTACAGCGGTCTCCTTGGTTTAAAAATTCTTGGATGGATATTAGTTGTTGTTTCGGGTTCAACTCTTTTTGCAATTTTTATTGAACCAGGAGTTAGTTTCTTGCCACAAGAGAGTGGGGGATTGATAGGTTCAAGCATATCCAGTTTTACTCTTGGTCCAATCAGTGTTGTTGGAAGTATTTTATTATTTGGATCTTTAGCTCTTTTAGGACTGACTCTTTCTTTAGAAGTCTCATGGGCAAGCTTTATTGTTAAATCTCAAAAGTATTTACTTTCTTCTGGTACTAATTTTGGAGAAGGTATATCAAATGCACTTAACAATTTGCGTGAAAAACAGAAGTTGAAGCAAGAAAAAAAAGAGAGGCAAGAAAAAGTAATAGAAAAAGTTAAGGTAAAAGAAGTTACCAAACCAATAGAAGTGGTTAAGCAAAAGTTAAATATAGAAACAAGCAAGAGGGCTGAAGAAGAAAAACAAGAAGAACTGTTCGTGCACAATGAGATGACCTCTCCTCCAAAATTATCGCTTTTAGATGAACAAAAAGAACAGGTTTCAGATGAAATTTCTGAAGATTCCTTAAGGAGGCTTGGAGAATTGGTGATTAGTAAGCTGTCCGAATACAATATTAACGACGTAACGGTTGAGTCAATTCAGCCCGGACCGGTTGTTATTCGCTTAGAGCTGAAACTTCCAAGCGGTCTAAAAGTTAACCAGGTCTCAAACATAAGTAAAGACTTGGCAAGATCTCTTGCAAAAACCAGCGTAAGAATTGTTGAGGTTATTGAAGGCAGAGATACCATAGGAATAGAAGTGCCAAGAGAAGACAGACAACCGGTTTTGTTGAGCGAAGTTCTGTCCAGTAAAGTGTATGACGATGCTAAAAGTCCCATGACCATAGCTCTAGGGAAAGACATAAGCGGTTCTGCTGTAGTAGCCGATCTTTCGTCTATGCCTCATCTTTTGGTAGCAGGAACAACTGGATCAGGTAAATCGGTGGCCATAAACGCCATGCTCATTAGTATTCTCTACAAGGCAACACCCGATCAAGTCAGATTGATTTTAATAGATCCTAAAATGTTAGAACTTTCTGTTTATGAAGACATACCACATTTGTTGGCACCGGTCATAACGGATATGAAACAAGCTTCTAGTGGTCTGAGATGGTGTGTGAATGAGATGGAGAGAAGGTATAAATTGATGGCCCATTTAGGAGTTAGGAATTTAAATGGTTTTAATAAGAAAGTAGCAGATTCAATATCTTCAGGCAGTCCAATAAAAGACCCAACTTGGAAAATTAACGAAGCCGCTGAAGGGGAAGAAGCTCCTGATTTAAAAGAACTTCCTTTCATAGTTCTTGCCGTTGATGAATTGGCAGACTTGATGATGGTGGTTGGAAAAACAGCAGAACAGTTAATTGCTAGAATCGCACAAAAAGCCAGAGCAGCAGGTATACACATGCTCTTAGCTACTCAAAGACCTTCAGTGGATGTAATTACTGGGCTTATAAAAGCGAATATCTCTTCTAGAGTTGCTTTTCAAGTAGCGTCAAAAATGGATTCAAGGGTTGTTCTTGACCAGGGAGGAGCCGAGCAACTATTGGGCAAAGGAGACATGCTGTATTTAGCTCCTGGTACTTCTATTCCTCAAAGAATTCACGGAGCTTTTGTGGGTGATGATGAAGTTAAAAGAGTTGCAGACGATTGGCGCCAAAGAGGAAAAGCCGAGTATCTTGATGAGGTTACAAAAGAAGAAGGAAGGGTGGCTGGAATGCCAGGGATATCTTCTGACTCGGAAGATGGAGAAAAAGATGAATTGTATGATGAGGCTGTGGAGTTCGTAGCACAATCCAGAAGGGCTTCAATCTCTGCTGTCCAGCGCAGACTAAGAGTTGGTTACAACAGAGCGGCAAGAATAATTGAGACCATGGAGGAAAGCGGAGTGCTTAGTCCTATGGAATCGAATGGAAACAGAGAGGTTCTAATACCTCCTCCACCAGAAGACTAAAGTGAAATTTATTCCTTTTCTAGTATTCATTTTTCTTTCATCTTTAGTTTGGTCTGAAGACTCTGTAAACACGGTAATTGTTATTTCAATGGATGGAGTGAGATACGATTTTCCAGACGGATCAAGATCTGGAGGCTTCTCTAAAATTGAAGAAAATGGCGTAAAGGCCAATTTCTTTAAACCTGTTTACCAGTCAACAACCTATCCCGGCCATGTTTCTATGGCTACCGGAGTAAGCCCAGACAAACACGGAATAATCCATAACGGTTTTTTTGACAGAAAGAAAGGTTCTTTTAGCTACAGCCCCGAAGCTGACTGGATCGAAGTACCGCCAATCTGGGCACTTGCAGAGGATCAAGGCATAAAGACGGCCACTTATTTTTGGGTTGGATCTGAGACGCCTTGGAACGGTGTGCCAATAACCTACCCAAAAGCACCTTTTAATTCTCGAATAACTGAAACACAGAAGATTGAACAAATACTGGACTGGCTGGATATGCCAGAAACAGAAAAACCAAGACTGATTATGACTTGGTGGCATGGCACCGATACCTTGGGTCACAAGTTTGGACCAAATGATTCAAGAGTTAAAAAGCAATTAATATCTCAAGATAAATATTTATTAAAACTAATAAATGAAATAGAGAACAGATCCCTTTGGTCTAAGACCACATTGTTATTGGTCAGTGATCACGGCATGTCTGAAATTACCAATTTGATTAATATTAAGACGTTACTTGCAGAAGCGGCACCTAAAGCAAGATTGTCCTTGGGGCCGGCGGTTGGTCACATTTTTTTAAAAGACCAAAATGCAACCGAAGCAGTTTTGAAAGCTCTCAGAGTCAATCAAGATTTAATAGCTTATAGAAAAGAAAATTTGCCTACATCATTAAAACTTTTGCATAAAGAACGAACGGGCGACGTCGTTGTATTAACTAGAGCCCCCAATATGCTGACTCAAAGAAATCAAAAGAATCCTCCTAAAGGAATGCACGGTTACAACGTTGAATTTAATAAAGAAATGAACGGCATATTTTACGCATACGGAAATAAGGTCTCTAAGAAAAAATTATCTACCGTCAGTCATTTGGACATTGCACCAACAATTGCACATTTACTGGACATTGATATGCATCCAGACTTTGAAGGAAAAATAATTCCACTGAACAAGTAACTTTGAAAAAAATATTATTACTTACTTGCTTTATCGGAACTCACTTACTGGGCAACTCCGATATAAATGAATTAAATTTTTTAGATCACCTTGGATCAATAGAATTCTTTTCAGCTTCTTTTGTACAGAAAACCATTTCAAGTAAAACAGAGAGAACTGTGGAAGGAACCATAAAAGCAAGCAGAAAAGGAAAATTTAAACTTTCTTATGAAGAGCCCCTCAACGAGGTGCTTTTTTCAGATGGAATTAATCTTCATCGTTTTGACCCTGATCTTGAACAGCTAGACATTCAGCCCATCGAGAATATTCTTAAGGAGACTCCAATAGGGCTTTTTTCTTCAGAAATAAAAGAACTAAAAAAATCTTTTAAAGTGGAACGCTGTTTAACGGTAAACAAAAAAACAAAATGCAATTTGTCGGTTGTATCCAATGAAAGCTTTCTAGATTCTATAGAATTTGTTCTTACCAATGGCTTTATTGATTCTATACGATACAAAGATTCTTTTGATCAAGTGGTTCTTTTGACGCTAAGCAATACTTCATATAAAAATATCCCTGACAATGCTTTTCATTTTATAATCCCTCCAGGAATTGACGTTGTCCAATACTAGAAAATAACCAACATGATAGATTTAAAAATTTTACGCTCCTCTTATAAAGAGGTTGCTCAGGCTCTTAAGAAGAAGGGCTATGATTTTGATATCGAAACTTGGTCGCAATTAGAATCTGAAAGAAAAATTTTGCAAACTGAGACTGAAGATTTGCAATCCAACTTAAATAATTTATCCAAAGAAATAGGATTCTTGAAGAGAGACGGTAAAGACAGCTCCAATAAAGAAAATGACGCCTCTGTAATAACTTCAGAAATTAAAACACAGTCAAAAATTCTTGAATCTTTATTAAATAAGATCAATGACTTTCTACTTGGCATGCCAAACATACCGGATGCTGATGTTCCTGAAGGCGTTTCAGAAGAAGACAATATCGAGATAAGAACTTGGGGAAAAGCCAGGCAGTTTGATTTTAAGGTTTTAGATCACCTAGAGCTTGGACAAATGCATTCTGGGATTGACATGGAAGCGGGAGCAAAAATAACAGGATCAAGATTCAGTGTTTTGAAATCTGATTTTTCCAGATTGCAACGCTCATTGGTAAATTTTATGCTTGATGTCCATACCAAAGAACACGACTATCAAGAAGTTTATGTTCCTTATATTGTTAATTCAGATTCTTTAACTGGAACCGGTAACCTGCCAAAGTTTGAAGAGGATCTTTTTAAGCTACAAACTGACCAATCTTTTTATCTTGCTCCCACAGCTGAAGTTCCAGTAACCAACTTGTTTAGAAACGAAATTATAGAATCTAAAGATCTCCCAATTAAATATGTTGCACACACGCCTTGTTTTAGAAGTGAGGCAGGAAGTTATGGAAAAGATACAAAAGGCATTATGAGATTGCATCAATTTGAGAAAGTTGAACTCGTGCAAGCTGTGGAAGCTTCTGATTCAGACCAAGCCTTAGAGGATTTAACTGGCCACGCCGAATCCATACTAAAGAAATTAGAAATACCTTATAGGGTTGTAATGTTGTGTGGCGGAGACTTGGGTTTTGGTTCGGCAAAGACTTACGATATAGAGGCGTGGATACCTTCTCAGAACACTTTTAGAGAAATTTCTTCTTGCAGTAATTTTAGATCTTTTCAGGCTAGGCGTATGAAAGCTCGTTGGAAAAATCCTACCACTAATAAAGTTGAGCTTATCAATACCATTAATGGATCGGGTCTTGCCCTCAGTCGAACGCTGTTAGCCTTAGTAGAAAATTTCCAACAAAAAGACGGTTCCATTGTTATACCTGATGCTCTTAGAGCATATTTTGGATCAGATTCAATAAGTACAAAAGCTTAAATACTTCCTAAATACTTAAGTTCTTTTAAAGAATAAAAAAAAAGAGCATTTAATATCAAAATACCTATTGTTTTAGTAGCCACATAGGAGTTACAATTTAATAGGTTTATTAATAATTTTGGAACTACCTTATGAACACTTTATTTAGATACGTTTCTTTAGTTCTCTCTGTAACACTAATCAGTTTTATTACTTATTCAGACGTTGATACAACATCAGCTCTGAGAGGTTCTGTTAATGTTTCAGGAGCTACAATCGAAGCAGAATACACTCCTACGGGACTAACAAAAACAACAGTTTCTGGATCCTCAGGAAACTATTCTCTTTCTTTCTTACCTATCGGAGGACCTTACACGCTTAAAGTAACTGCTCCTGGTTATGAATCAGAAAGTGTTTCAGGTGTTTACTTGAGCTTAAGCGATGATGCCAACATAAATGTAGTTCTGTCCAGAACTGGTTCTGTTGATGAAATAGTTGTCACTGCTCAAGCGAGCGAAGAAGCTTTTAGAATTGGATCAGGAACTCTTCTTACAAGAGAAGAAATGAACGCAGTTCCAACTGTAAACCGTTCCATCGCTGATTTTGCAAAGCTAGACCCTAGAGTTTCAATCAATAGTGCTTCTAGTAGAAATACACAAATTTCAGTAATGGGCGCTAACAACCGTTTTAATGATTTCTCAATCGACGGTGTCAGCTTTAATGACCCATTTGGTTTAAATGCAAACGGTTTTGGAACCATGAGAAACCCAATCAGTATTGATTTCATTGAGCAAATATCCATAGACATTACACCTTTTGATGTGGCCAGAGGAAACACTACTGGTGGTTCAATAGCAGCCGTTACTAAATCAGGAACCAACGAGTTCCATGGTAGCGTTTACTTCTCACAAAGAGACGAATCTAATATTGGTGATGATCAAGACGGCATTGGTTACCCAACGTTTGAAGAAGAAACAACAAGTGCAACTTTCTCAGGACCTCTAATAAAAGACAGATTATTCTTTTTTGTAGGCTACGAAGAGTTTGAGAAATCTTTACCAGTTTTATACGGAACAAAAGACAGTACTGCACAAAATAAAGCTGAAGTTGTCACTTCTGCAATAGCCGATCAAATATCTGCAATTGCAAAGAATACTTACGGTTACGACACTGGAAATATCAATAATGTGTCTTTTCCTGAAACTTCAGAAGAATACACAATTAAGATCGACGCAATCATCAACGATGCAAACAGGGCGGTTTTAAACTACTCATACAACGAAAGTGTTCTTCCAAGAAAATACAATCGTGGTGCTACCGTATTTAGTAACAACTACTACTCAAAACCCCCGGAAATCGAAAGATTATCCTTGGTTTTGTACAGTGACTTAACAGATCGTCTTACTTCAAAACTTAAGTTTTCTTCTTATGAAATGAACGAAGATGATTCTTCTTTAGGAGATCCTTATTTCCCTGAAGTTAATATAACTGTAGCTGATGGCGCAGGCGGGGAAGACAATGTTTATCTAGGCGGAGACAGATACAGAGGTGCTAACCTTATAAACGTTGATACTGACTTAGTTACTTTTAAGCTTGATTATGATGCAGATGAGCATTTGTACACAATGGGAGTGGAGAGAGAAGAAAGCTCTGTCTACAATCTATTCATTGCGAGATACAACGGTGAGATCCAATTCAATAACATTGCTGATTTCCAAACAGGAAACTGGAGCTATTTAAGATTCCACACTCCATTAGCGGGAAATGACCAAGTAGGAACTGCCGCAGCGGCATTTGATGTTGAAAAAGATACTTTCTACATTCAAGACAAATATTACGCAAGTGACGACTTAACGCTTATCTTTGGTGTTAGATATGACAAAGTTATGACGCCAACTGTACCTACGTTAAATCCTAACTTCCTTAAAAGAAACGGTGTTGCAAATAACGCAAACTTTAACTTCAATAAGATCCAACCTAGATTCTCCTTTAAATACGACGCTACTGAAATGTTTGGTTCAAACGTTACCAGTGCTAAATTTAGAGGTGGAAGAGGTTTGTTCTTAGGAAGAATACCTAACGTTTGGTACGGAAATGCTTATTCAAGATCCGGTGGTTTAACCGACTACAACAGATTCAGATCTTTTGATAGCGGAATAGGCGTTATGCCAGCTGCTAGCGTAGCATCAGCTAATTTCTTCTGGTTGGGTGCTACTAGTGATTACGAAGTAAGAAGCGCTTACTTTGGCGACGCTCAAGGAACTGATCCAGATTTTGAAGCTCCTTCTTCTTGGAGATCAAACCTGGCATTAGATTTAACCCTTGATTCTGGTTACGACATAACGATCGAGTACAACAGAGACAGCGTTGATACTGGTGTTTTCTACAGAGATCTAGGACTTAAACAAACAGGTCAAATGGCTGATGGTCGTGGTCTGTATGACGGAGCTGGAGATTTTTGGCTAACAAATGACGATCAAGGTGGAGCTACGGCTTATACCTTTACCGTTGGAAAAACCTTTGGTGATGTAAAACTTTTTGCAGCTTATACCAACATGGAAACCAAAGACGTTTATCCTCTAACTTCTACACAAGCGGAATCCTCTTACGGTTATACGCAAAGGTATGATGGAGAAAAGATGGAAGCGGCCAGATCTTCATTCATGGTTCAACATAAGTTCTTAGCTACTTTAGACTACACAACTCAACTTATAGGAGAGAACGACACTAGATTCTCACTTGTATTTGTTAGAAAAAGTGGAGAGCCTTACAGTGTTACATATGATGAGGGAGGATACGGTGCTTACAACCATGCAGGTGGTCAGTTCCAAGATGATTACTCGTTGGTATACGTACCAACTGGTGTAAACGACCCTACAGTATCTTTTGCAAATGCTGCTGCAGCCACTGCAGTCATGAATCATGTTAACAACACTGGACTGAGCGAATACAAAGGTGGAATAGCACCAAGAAATGCATTCACAAGTCCTTATTATTCAAGATTGGATTTAAGAATCACTCAAGACTTTAAAGTAATGGAAGGCCACAAGGTAACCGTTTACTTGGATATGTTGAATCTTCTTAACTACATAGATGATAAAAAGGGATTGGTTAAAGAGTACGGCTTTAACACAAGCAGGCAAATTCTTACCAGCGGTGTGACAAGTGATACAAACCAACCGAAATACATCATCACAGGTGTAGATCCTGATGACAGTCTCTTCATCCAAAATGGAGATGGGCAGTCAGCTTGGCAAATGAATCTAGGATTTAGATATCAATTCTAATTTTTAGAACCAATAAAGAACGCCACTTACGTGGCGTTTTTTATGCGCGGACCTTTAGTGGTACAAGTCTTACTTGCGTAGGCGATTGCCTTTTGAAGTGCTATTTCAATACCATCCTCACTTTTTCTGGCCAGATAAACACCAAGTAAAGCATCTCCTGCTCCGTTCGTATTTATGGATAACACTTTTTGGGCAGGCAAATTAAGTTCATTAAAAGAGGCTCCTAAAGGACCTTTGGTAGTTAAAATATTTATAGAATCTAAACCCGTATGTTTCTTTAACTCATCAATCTCGTTTTGATTGCCAACAATGCAGTTCAGGTTGTTATCAATCAACCAACTAATTTTATCTATGTTCGATTTAATCAAGCTTGAATCAGCCAGGCCATAGACTAACTCTGTAGCAGTTCCTTTTATTTCTTCCATGGCAGCTTGAACAGTTTGAAATCCATTTTCAGTAGTAATTGAAAAACTGTCAAAAACTAACACATCCGATTTTTTCAAGGCAGTTACATTAAGACACTCTGGACTTAAGTCATAATTAGCATCCAACGATGCAGCCATTGTTCTTTCGCCATCTGGTGTAATAAATATGAAACAAATACCAGTTGGTTTATCAGAAACTTTAAAACTTGTCTCTACGCTTTTAAATTCTTCTAAGAAATCTTGAGCTCTTTCATCAGATCCAAGAGAGCAGCTAAAATGGCATAAAGCATTGTGTGAAGATGCAGCATCAAGAGAGTTTGCAATAGATCCTCCTGCAGATGTGTTGCTGTGATTGTCTCTAAATCTTTTAAGAAAATGATCTCTTTCATCACCATTCAGATGTTTCATACTGCCTTTTGGTATTCCTATTTCAAGTATGTCTTCTTCCGAAACTTTAAATTCCAGATCAATCAGTGCATTACCAAATCCATATATGTTCATCTTCATCTATACCTATATCTATAAAGTTGTTAAATTGTATCCTTGTTTAAGAATAGGTTCTTATTTTGTCTTCACCATTTTCAATTTTATCATTAAAAGATAGCATTAAAGATCAGGATGGGTTTTCAAATAAACTCGGCTCTAATTTTTCAGATTGTGGTTTTTGTGGCTTGATCGATCACGGTATTGACCAAACGCTAGTTAAAGAAGTCATGGATGTTTTTGAAAGTTTCTTTGAATTACCAGACGAGGACAAACTTAAATACTTTAAACCTGAGTTAGGCGGTGCGAGAGGTTATACACCTTATAAAACAGAAACTCCCAAAGACAGTATGACTCCTGATATGAAGGAGTTCTGGCATACAGGAAGGAGCCTGCCCATTAATCATCCTTACAAAAAATGGATGCCCGATAATTTTTTAGTACACGAAATACCAAATTTTAATGAAAAAGCCGACGAGTTGTATGTGCAGTTCGATTCTTTAGGAAAAAATTTATTAAGATTTATAGCTATTTATTTAAATCTACATGAAGGCTTCTTTAATAATTGCGTAAGCGAAGGTAACAGCATAATGAGGCCAATTCACTATCCGCCAGTTTCCATTAAAGAAAAAGGCGAAAGGGCTGGTGCACACGAAGACATTAATCTTATTACACTGCTTATAGGCGGTCACCAATCTGGCTTGGAGCTGCTCTCAAGAAAGGGAGTTTGGGAAAAGATAAACTTAGAAGGTGACGTTATTATCTGTAATATAGGAGACATGCTTCAACGACTAACCAATCATAGGATGCAATCAACCACTCACAGAGTTACAGCCAATCCTGAAGAAACCAAATCTTCACGATACTCAATACCCTTTTTTGTTCATCCAAATCCTGACTGGTACATAGAAACACTTCCAAACTGTTACTCAGCTGAGAATGAAAATAGATATCCCGAAGGCATTATGGCTGAAGACTATTTGAAGAAAAGATTACAAGAAATTAACCTAATAAAATAAGACATGGAATATTTACAACCAACGATAGGCTTCTTTGCACTTCTGCTTCTGGGAGCAATTTTTAGTGAAAATATAAAAGCTATAAATTTAAAATACGTAGTTTTTGCCGTACTAATACAGTTGGGGCTTGCCGTACTTTTAATAAAAGTAAACATAGTGGGTTCGTTTTTTGCATACATGACAGATGCTGTAATGGTTTTAAAGCAAGCCAATGATTACGGGACGGGTTTTGTATTTGGATATTTAGCAGATGGTGCTCCTAACGCACCTTTTGATGTTACCAACCCCGGAGGAACATTCATCCTGGCATTTGGCGGATTAACGTTGATCATTTTAACGTCTGCTTTATCAGCAATTTTATGGCACTTAAGAGTCATACCTATTCTAGTGAACGCTATATCAGTGCTTTTTAAAAAGCCTCTAAACGTTGGCGGTCCTATAGGCTTGGGAGCCACTGCCAATGTCTTCTTAGGTCAAATGGAGGCCCCTTTGTTGGTGAGGCCATATTTGGCTGCCATGACTCGACATGAACTCTTGATCCTTATGACTGTAGGCATGTCCACAATTGCTGGTTCTGTTATGGTTGTTTACACAACCATGTTGGCTCCTATCTACGGACTCGGCCTAATAGGGCACTTTCTAACCGCCTCTCTGATATCGGTTCCAGCAGGAATCATGTTTGCAAATATGATGATACCCAGTGAGGTTAAAACGGATTTTCCAGCTCAAGCTGACACTAAGATGTACAGCAGTGTGGTAGATGCCCTGACCCAAGGAACAAAAAATGGATTGGATATATTTCTAGGCGTTATAGCCATGCTGATTGTTGTAATGGCATTGGTTTTTTTAGTTAACTCAACCTTAGGCTTGCTCCCAGATTTTCTTGGTGCTCCTATTACCATTGAGAGGTTCCTTGGTTACTTATTTGCTCCTCTCGCCTGGTTCATGGGAATACCTTGGTCAGAATCCCTTATGGCAGGCCAACTGCTTGGAGTCAAAACTGCCCTCAATGAATTTGTGGCTTATTTGTATCTGTCGGATACAGAAACGTACAATTTCTCTGAAAAAAGTAGACTCATAATGCTATATGCGTTGTGTGGATTTGCGAACTTTAGCAGTGTTGGAATCTTATTAAGCGGTATGAGTGCTATGGTTCCTGAAAGAAAAGATGACTTGATATCTGTAACCGGGAAAGCGCTTTGGGCGGCATTGCTGGCTTCTTGTATGACCGGCTTTATAGTGGGAATAATCTAGTCAGAGCTCAATCGTTTCATGTAGAAATCTTTTCTGCATAAGGGAACGTACCTTTCGTTGCCTCCTACTTCAATTTGAACACCTTCAGAAATAATTTCTCCTGTTTCGTCTATTCTTACAACCATGGTGGCTTTTCTTCCACAGTGACAGACGGTTTTTATTTCTTTTAGATTGTCTGACCAAGCAAGTAAATATTTTGAACCTTCAAACAACTCACCCTGAAAGTCAGTTCTGATTCCAAAAGCCAATACGGGTATGTTCAGATCGTCCACTATCTTACCAAGCTGCAGAACTTGAACTTTTGATAGAAACTGAGCTTCATCGATCAATACACAGTTAATTTTTTTTGATTGGTTCATTTCTTGCACTTGCTCAAATATATTTGAAGTCTCAGAAAATGGATTTGCATCCGCCTTGATTCCAATTCTAGAAACTATTTCATTAATCCCGTAGCGCTCATCTTTAGAAGAGGTAAAGAGTTGGGTGTGCATTCCACGCTCGATGTAGTTGTGATTTGCTTGAAGAAGTGCCGTGGACTTCCCTGCGTTCATTGAAGAGTAATTAAAGTACAGTTTTGCCATTTTTTACATCTAAGATAATTATTGCTCGTGTTACTATGATAGCTAAATTTTATGTCCAATATCACAGATAATTCAAAGGAAGTTGAAGCACCAGAGGAAATCTCCCATCCTGAGTCGTTAAGCGTATGGGGTTTAGCATGGCCTTCTATATTAAATAACCTTCTTTTTGCTTCGGTTGGACTGGTAGCTATCAAGGCTGTAGGAGCCCTCGGAGCCGAAGCGGTTGCTGCCGTAGGGACGGGTCAGAGAATCTTTTGGGTCTTTCAAGCATTATTAATGGCAATAATGGCAGGAACAACTGCGCTTGTTGCTAGGTCCATTGGATCGAACGATCCTAGAGAAGCTGCTCAAGTAACCAGGGCATCTTTGGGATTGTGCTTGATCATTGCTTTTGTGACTGCGTTTATTTTTTGGCTGGGAGCAGAAAAGATAATTGGAATCTTTGGTTTAGACAAAGACTCTCAGGAATTATCCATCCTGTACACAACAATTTTAGTTTCATTTACTCCTGTCTTTGCAATTTCTATGGTTCTGTCAACGGCTCAACGTGCTGCTGGTGATGTTAAAACACCCCTATATATCGGCTTGTTTACCAATGTAATAAATATCTTTTTATTGATAGGACTGGTTAATGGCAGATTTGGATTTCCAGAGCTAGGGATAGTGGGAGCGGCTTTAGCTGCAGGCATATCATTCACCATCAACTCTATTTTAGTTTTAGGTTTGTGGTACTCAAAGAAACTGGCTGTTTACACAGGCAAACCTGGGTCAATGTCCAAAGAAAGAATGAAACGCTTGGTCTCTATAAGTTATCCAGCAGGAATGGAATCTTTCATCTTTCAATTTGGTATGTTGGCGTTCTTCTGGATAGTAGCTCTTTATGGAACGAATGCCGTTGCCGCATACAACATAGGCGTTAACGTCCTGATGGTATCGTTTACAGTAGGCATGGGTTTTGCAATCGCCGGATCTACGCTTACGGGTCAATATTTGGGTGCTTCAGATCCAGATGGTGCTTACGACAGCGGCTTTAAGGCTGCTGGTTTAACCATGTTGTCGATGGGAAGTTTAGGGATAATACTGGCAATTTTTTCTAGAGAGCTGGCAAGCTTCTTTATAGACGACCCGGAAGTTGTTGAACTTGCCGTCGTGTTTGTTTGGATCTTGGGAATAATGCAACCGTTTATGGCACTGGAGTTTTCTTTGGGAGGCGCAGTAAGGGGAGCAGGGGATACTAAGTCGCCGCTTATAATTACACTCATTGGTTTGGTCCTGGTCAGAGTTCCGTTGGCTCTTATATTCTACTATTACGGCATGCCCATAGAATGGATATTCGGCACACTAATAGCGGACTATTTCATCAAAGGCGTTCTCTTGGTAATTCGATACAGGTCAAGACGTTGGATGAAAGTTCTTAATATAGATAAAACAGAATCAGCATGAAGAGATTGATACCAATCTTTGCTGCCTTTTTTATAACGGCTTGCGAAGGAGAAAAATCTCTTGAGAAAGTTTTACCATCCACTCCCGATGATCTGATTCTTCACTCGGAAGAATTTAAAAAAGAAATTATTGAAGTAACCGATGGCGTGCACATGGCAGTTGGTTTTGCATTGGCCAATTCAATGATGATAGAAGGAGAGGGAGCCAATATAATAATTGATACGACCGGCTCAGTTGAAACGGCTAGGGAAGTAAAAAACCTTTTTGATGAGATAAATTCAAATCCAGTGGCAGCGATAATTTTTACTCACAATCACGGAGATCATATTTATGGTGCCAGTGTTTTTGCTGAAGGCTCCAACCCAGATATTTATGCGCACAGCACAACTCAAAAATACATCTCCAGAGTGATCGGCATGTTAAGACCCATCATCGGAGCACGCTCAAGCCGTATGTTTGGCAACGTGCTTCCAAAAGAAGAAGTAGAAAACAACGGCATAGGGCCTTTTTTGGAGATTGGAAGAGACGGGAGGACAACTGGGCTAATGAACCCTACTGTAGTTTTTGATGACAAGTTAAGTGTAGAAGTGGCAGGTGTTAAAATAGAGCTCTATCATGCTCCCGGAGAAACAAACGACCAATTACTTGTATGGCTGCCCGAAAAGAAAACTTTATTCCCTGGAGACAACTTTTATAAAACATTTCCAAACCTCTATACGATAAGAGGCACGCCATACAGAGACCTTGCCGGTTGGGTCGACAGCCTTGATCTAATGCGACTGCTGGGTCCAGAATATTTAGTTCCAAGTCACACAAGACCATTGTCTGGCAAGAAGCTTATAAACGATGAACTCACCATATACAGAGATGGCATACAATTCGTACACGACCAAACCATTAGGCTTATGAACAAAGGATTCACTCCTGATAAAATTGCTGAACAAATGATTCTTCCTAAAAAATTAGCCAACTCGCCTTTTCTTAAAGAGTTTTACGGCTCGCCCGAATGGTCGGCGAAGAATGTTTTTACTGGCTATCTTGGTTGGTTTGATGGAAATCCGTCTAGCTTGAAGCCTTTAAAAAAATCTACAGAAGCCAATAATATTATAAATCTATCTGGTAGTTGGGATAATCTTTTTAATAAAGCGGACGAAGCCTTAAAAAATAAAGAATTCCAATGGACTCTGCAGTTGACGGATTACCTCTTAGAAATAAAACCAAACAATAAGAAGGCTGTTCTCCTAAGAAAGTATGCTTTGGAAGGTTTAGGAGAAATGCAAAGCAATCCAAACGCTCGATATTACTATCTGAGCAGCGCAAAAGAACTTGATCCTGATTACGAGCCAAACGACATTTTAAAACCAACATTAGAAGTCATTAATAAATACCCCATAGAGGCGATGTTGGATAATTTAAAAGTAAGCGTGATTCCTGAAAAAGCCTTAGGAAAAGAAATAACGTTGTTGTTCAGGTTTACCGATACTAAAAAGGTATTTTCTCTCCAATTAAGGAATGCTATATTAGAAATACAACCCTACGAAGTGTTAAACGCAGACGTTGAGTTGATTACTACAGAGGTTGCTTTAAAAAGCGTCTTTGCAGGCTTAAAAAGCTTACCGGTTGCTTTGGCAACGGGATCAATTTCTACAGAAGGAGAAACAATGAAACTGATTACATTTTTTGGAACAATGACAGAATAATTATGAAAGATTACACCGACTTATCCATTTCCCTAGAAAATAACATTGCAACGTTAACTATTCAAAGACCACCCAACAACTTTTTTGATTACATGCTGATCCAACAAATTGCGGATGCTTTGGAAGAGCTCGATGCAGAGAGCGATTGTCGAGTAAACATATTGGCCTCAGAAGGTAAAAACTTTTGTGCTGGTGCCAATTTTAGTGAAGACAAGGACATGATGAACAAGACCAATCCTTATGCCAAACTTTACAAGGAAGCAGTTCGATTGTTTAGAACAAAAAAACCTATTATTGCAGCCATCCAAGGAGCTGCTGTTGGAGGTGGACTGGGATTGGCATTGGCAGCCGATTTTAGAATAGGATGCCCAGAATCTAAATTCAGTGCCAATTTTGCTAAATTAGGCTTTCATCAGGGTTTTGGCAGTTCAGTTACTTTGCCTAGGGTAGTAGGATTGCAAAATGCAGCAATGATGCTTTATACGGCGAAACGAATCAAAGGCGAAGAAGCTTTGTCTCTGGGTTTACTAGATGAAATGGTTCCTTTTGAAGAATTAATGAAAAAAACACAAGAATTTGCAGCTGAAATAGCAAGTTCAGCTCCGATGGCGGTCGAGTCAATAAGGGCAACGGTAAGAGGAAATCTTGCAGATCAAGTAGAAGAAATAGTTGACTGGGAACTGAAAGAGCAGATTCGCCTTCAATCATCGGATGATTTTAAAGAAGGCATAGCCGCATCTCTTGAAAGAAGGGTTGCACAATTTAACAGGAGTTAATCAATCATGAAAAATTTAATATTAGTTTTTTGTATGTCCATTTTTTTCAATGCATGTGCAGTGGCATCGTTAACAACAGCCGTGGTCAAAACCACAGCCGCTGTAGTTATGCTGCCTGTTAAAGTAGTGGGAGCAGCAGTAGAAGCCGTAACTCCAGATAGCGATGAAGATGAGGAAGAACCAGAAGAAGATTAATTATCAAATTTTAAATTTGATATAGTTAATTTAGAATTTTATAAGAAGAAGTTTTATGGAAAGTTTAAAAAAAATTGATACCACAAGCCTAATCATTGGCAGAACTCTACTGGGGGTATATTTTTTAGTACCTGGAATTTCTAAGATCTTTGATTATTCTGGAACGTTGGAATTGATGGTCCTAAAAGGTGTCTTCTTGGCTCAAATTGCTTTGCCTATAACGATAGTTATTCAAGTAGGTTTGGCACTTGCACTGCTTTTTAATAAATACGTTAGATTCAGTTCTCTAACTCTGGTTGCTTTAACTCTTTTAATCAATATCTATATTCATGATTTTTGGAACTTAGCTGGTGATCCATCTCAAGGACACGAGCTACAGAATTTTGTTAAAAACTTAGCAATATTGGCTGGATTGCTTGTTCTCTCTACAACAGAGAAAGATTAGTTCATTATTATTATCCATTTGGATTCATTCTTATTTCTATTTTATCGGTCAAATAGTACAATGCTGAGGCTTTATCAGAGTCACTAAATTTTAAGGATAGTTGGCAGAGTCTGGTTTAATGCATCAGTCTTGAAAACTGACGTAGCTTTATCGCTACCGTAGGTTCGAATCCTACACTATCCGCCACTTTCAGCTTATCAAGGGGTCTCATCCGAGGCCCTTTTTTATGTTTGGGTGCGGTTTGGGTGCGGTTTGATATAGTTATCACATGAAAAAATTAACAATACTAATTGCAATGCTTATGGCTACCAGTGTTTGTGCAGGAACATTTAGCATGTGGGGATTAAATAAATTTGCTACTACGATAAAGATTGAAACGTACAAAGATTATGGAACATGTGTAGACGAACTGGCGTATCAAGTTAGAAAATATCGTAATGTGACCTGTACTGAACCAGGCATATACAACATGTGGGGTGTGAATAAATTCGCTACTACTGTAAAAATTCAAACCTACCAAGATTACGGGTTATGTGCAGATGCGCTGACCTATCAAATGAAAAGGTATCGAAAGGTAACTTGTGTGCACTACTAGTGCTCAGTCAAAAAAAGAACAAAGAATAATTCTAAACTGGAGCATGAGTCATAAAAATCTTTAAACAAAAAAATAAAATTAATGTAACAACAAAAATTTCTAATGGAGAATTCTTAAAAAATAAAATCGAAAGAGATGAAACGGGCGTTTTGTTGAAGGCTCTTGAAAATGATATCGGAGAAGAATTAGAAGGAGAGGAGAGGGATGCTATCTGGCATGCTTTAAAAGTTAAGGACAATAACGAAGATTAATTTAAATAATCTTCATAGCAAATCCATTATTTGATGCTGCGTTAATTCTTAGAATCTTTAATTTTTCTAAGCTCTGCATAAAGTTTGTTCTTCTTATGCTTACAAATTGATTTAGCTATTTTTCGATGACCCCGGGCCGATCTGCTTTTTTGAATCCTTTCAGATCTAGTTTGTGTCATAAACATTCTCCAAAATTAAGTTACATTTACTATATCAAGTCTCGTGTAATCCACAAGTTTTGTAATCCAACGATGCGCTTTGTTTATTTTTTTGAACGCAGAAGTTTAATTTTGATATTATTAATTGATGAACGCTTTAAGAGATAATTTAAATTAAACTGAATAAGGAGAACAATATGAAGCTTTACAATTCTATAGGTCCGAACCCACACGTTGTTAGGATGTTTTTAGCTGAAATGGATATGCAATTGGAGACCATAGAAGTTGATCTGATGGCTGGAGAAAATAGGCAAGAAGGTCATTTAAAAAGAAATCCTTCAGGACAATTACCAACCTTAGAGCTTGATAACGGATCCTTCATCTCAGAAATAACAGTCATTTGCGAATACCTTGATGATCTTAAAGGAGGAACAGACCTTATAGGGAGAACACCAGAAGAAAGAGCAGAGACAAGAATGTGGACCAGAAAAATTGATCTTCAAATAAATGAACCTCTGACTACCGGTTTTAGATATTCAGAAGGTTTGGAGCTATTTAAATCTCGCATGCAAACAATACCCGAAGCAGCCGACGGGCTTAAAGCCATAGCTCAAGAAAAGATAAGCTGGCTCAATGATGAAATTGAAGGTAAAGAATTTGTTTGTGGAGACAGATTTACTTTAGCGGATGTTGTGTTGTTTTGTTTTTTAACTTTCGGCGCAACCGTAGGACAACCTGTAAACGCAGAAAATTTAAACATCACCGCCTGGTATGAAAGAGTAAAATCTAGAAAAAGCTCTCAAGCTTAACAAGACAACAACAAGGAGGTTGTGTGAATACATCCATTGAAATAACCATGTATCCGCTGAAAGATGACTACCTGCCGATCATAAGAGGTTACATAGAACATTTAAAATCTTATAAAAACATTGAGTTGGAAGTTTTTCCAACAAGCACTGTAGTAATGGGCGATTTTGATGTTTTGATGGAGTTGCTTTCAGATTCAATAAAATGGAACGCTAAAAATAAAGACAAGGCTGTCTTCATTACTAAAATATTGCCTGATTACAAAGCTTTATAAAACACATTACTTATAAGTTAATAATGGATTTTGATCTAGAGAACTCAATTCCTACAGATCTTAAAGTGTTAATTCCTCACAGGAACTCTGAAGTTGAATCCATTATAAGAAAAGAGTATGGAGAAGAAGTTGATGGTCTTGATATGTGTTCAATTAGAGATTTCTTAACTTTATTGATTAACAGCGATAATAATTACAAAGTAGATAGTGATTTTGCAGAAGAGAGTTTTTTGTATATGTATCATTTCAGGGAAGCTTTATTCATAAGCAATATCGGAAGGTTGATTTTACAAAAGGGATTGAAGAACATACATCATAATTTTATTGAAGAGTTCTATGACCAAACTTCTTCTACCGGGTTGTCAGACTTAAAAGTTTTACAGATCAACAACGAATCCGATAAGCTCTATTTTTCAAAAATTAATGCGTCTAATGAACTGGTTAAAGAATGGAGAAAAGATAGATTCAATAGATTCTTAGAGTTTGCAGATATTTAGTTCCAATCTAATTAAAATTAAATGCACCAAAAAAGAGCTTTATTTTTTTTTGAAAAGCAGATATGTTAGATGAGTGAGCGGTAATATCTTAGACTAAATATTACCGAATTTAATAAAAGGGGAAAAATCATGACACATTTAAAACAAATTATACTTTCTGCATCCTTAATCTTATCTTCGTTATTTATAGTTTCTGAAGATGTGGATGAGATTGTTGTAACTGCGCTAAAAAGAACTTCAACGGTTCAAGACACACCGGCAGCTATAACAGCTATTGGTGCTAATGAGATTGAAGACAAAGGCATCACGGATATGCACGATCTTAAACATCTTGTGCCCAGTATGAATTTTACTAATGTGTTAGGTGCTCAGAATATTACCATTAGAGGAATAGGGCAATTTAATGGAAACCCTGGCGTCTCAGTAAGCACCGATGGCGTCTTCCAATCAAGAGCGAACTCATCTCAATTGGGAGAAATGGATCTTGCAAGAATCGAGGTTCTTAGAGGTCCACAGGGAACTCTCTATGGAAGAAATTCCATTGGAGGAGTGGTAAATCTTATTACTAAAAGTCCATCACAAGATGCGGGTGGGTACATCAAGGTCGGCTATTCGGATTACAACACAACAAAAGTAGAAACAGCTTTCGGTGGGGGAATAACTGAAAGTACCAGCTACAGGTTGGTGCTTAGCTCTACTGATCAAGGAGAGGGTTACTACGATTGTCTTAATGCTGGTTGTGGAGAGCAAGGCTACACAGACAAACAAGCCTACAGGCTAAAAGTAAGATCAGAATTAAACGATTCAATTACCGCAGATTTAATGATTGCCAGTGTATCTACAGAAGGTACTCCTGATCCCTACGGCTGGTTGTCAGACAACAGAAACCTTTCAACTGGTTTTGGTATTCCTCAGTTAGCGGCTCAAACTATTTCTTTAAAGCCACATGAAATATATCAAACACCTACGGCAGATTCTGTAAATGGTACAAATGCTACAGACAGAGAATATGATGTTTCATCACTTACTCTTTCTATAGACACTGATTTTGGAACTATTAAGTCGGTTACTGCTACCCAAGAATTTCATGATCAATTCAATCTTGATAGAGATGGAACTGCAGCGGCTATTTTTGATACTTTTGACAACAATGAGATTGAAACTTTTACTCAAGAACTAAATCTAAATATAGAAAGAGATGGTATGAGCTTAATTTTCGGTGGATTTTATATGGATGATGAAACTTCTAGGCATACTCATTTTGATAATCCACTACCTATATTCGGTTTTCCGGTACCGAGTCAATTTGATTTCAAACATTTAAAAATGAATACCGAATCTAATGCTTATTTCGCGGATGGCACCTTTGATATAAGTGATGTTACACGTTTAAGTTTAGGTCTTAGAAAAACCACTGATGAGTTTACAAGTAAACAAGATAATTTTATTTCTATCTTGATACCTACACCCGTAATAGCAGCTCAAACTTGTTTGAGAGAAGTAGTCACTGAATATTCATCAACGACATCGCGAGCAGTACTCCAACATGACCTTTCTGAAGGAAGTAATGTGTATGCTTCAGTGAGTGAAGGTTACAAGGCTGGTGGTTATGCAACTTATGAATGTGCTGAAGCTTACAATCCAGAAGAAGTAACTTCTCTTGAATTTGGCTTCAAGGGCTCTTTAAGTGAGTCTACCAGCTTGAATGCTTCAATATTCAGATATGATTATAGTGATTTTCAGGTCTTACAAGTTATAGGTATACAGACCGTTACTCGTAATGCAGGTGACGCTACCGTTAATGGACTTGAAATAGAAGCTGTTTCAGAAATCAATGATTCTTTATCAGTTACCACTGCGTTAACTTTGCTTGACGCAACTTACGGAGCTTTTGCAAATGCAAACGGTGTTCAGCCTGAGCTTGGAGTTCAGCAATTAGAAGGAAACTATTTAACCAATTCTCCAAAAGTTTCACTTAACCTAGGTGTAAATTATCTTCAAAACATAACTTCTGGAGGCACGTTGACTTATAGAGCCAATGCTTCGTATAAATCTAAAATGTACTTCTCTGAATTCAATGAATTTCCACAAGAGGCTTACACAATTTTAGATTTTAACGTGATCTGGGAAAATGCTGATGAGACTCTAAGATCTAGATTCTTTATTAAAAACTTAACCGATGAAGACTATATTTCAGGATACCTGTCTGCAGCAACAGGTGGAGGAAGATTTGGTCAATGGGGCACTCCTAGAGTTTACGGAGTAGAGATTAGTAGAAACTTTTAAGGAGCCTCAAGATGGAGATTAAAGGAAGTTTTGATCCAGCTTTTCAATCGGTAGTTGATTGTTTTCAAGAACAATACGAACTTGGTTTGGATCAAGGTTCGTCCTTGGCTCTGACTTGCGAAGGAGAAACGGTAGTTGATATTTGGGCCGGACACAGAGACGTTGCAAAGACTAAACTGTGGGAAAAAGACACGATTGTTAATGTCTTCTCCAGTACTAAAAATGCAACTTCTCTTTGTGCATTTGTATTGGCTGACAGAGGGCAATTGGATTTCTTTGCTCCCGTTGCTCAATACTGGCCAGAGTTTGCGCAAAACGGAAAAGAAAAGATTCTCATCAGCCATGTAATGAGTCATTCCGCTGGTCTCCCGGGTTGGGACAAACCTGTTTCGGTAAACGATTTGTACGACCCAGATAAAGTTGCTGCGCTGTTCGAAGAACAAGGAGTTTGGTGGGAGCCAGGAACAGAAGTTGGTTATCATGCCGTCAGCATAGGAAATATAATGGGAGAAGTTATAAAGCGCATATCTGGAAAAAGCGTGGGTAATTTCTTTAGAGAAGAAATTGCAGAACCTCTTAACATTGATTTCCACATAGGTCTCGATGACAAGCACCACGACAGAGTTGCAGAAATACATCAACCCGTTGCAGAAGATCCTTCGACTTTATTTGATATGGAAGAAGGTTCGATCATGTACAGGGTTATGACAAATGGAATAATGACCGCACCTGATGCATTAACTGCAGAGTGGAGAAGAGCAGAAGTTCCTGCTGCAGGAGGGCATGGAAATGGAAGGTCTATAGCTGAATCTATGGCTTTAATGGCCAATGGAGGCTCTTACAAAGGCAAAACACTCTTTTCTAAAGATACAGCACAACATGCATTAAAAGAACAAATTAAAGGAATAGATTTGGTTCTGGGAGAATCCCTAAGGTGGGGTATAGGTTTTGCTCTTCCTGTTAACAATTCAACTTGGCATTCTTATTTTACAGGTGATCAAGTCTGTTTCTGGGCGGGTTGGGGCGGTTCGATGTCTATTGCAGATATGGAAAAGAAAGTTTCTTTTGGTTACACCCCTTACATGATGGAAGAAGGGGCACTGGGAGCTGAGAGAAGTCAAAACCTGGGAAGAGCTTTGTCCAACCAATTATCAAAATTATGATTAATATTTTTAGAATTCTCGCCGGTATTTTCTTATTAACCTCTTTTTATTCATGCAGCGCTTCTAACTCCATTGAAACTAAGCTTGAAGTTGAAGGCGGGCAGATTGAGGGAACACAATCAGGCTCTCTAAAAAAATACCTTGGCATACCTTATGCCGCTCCTCCGGTAGAAGATCTTAGATGGTCTCCTCCGCAACCACTAAATTCTTGGAGTGGGGTTAGAGATGCTTCTGTTAATAGCAAAATATGTCATCAACCTAAGCAACCCACTGAGTTTTATGACAGAGGCCCGGATCAATCCAACATGAGTGAAGATTGCCTAACTTTAAACGTTTGGACCAGAGCAAAGAAAACCGAAGAAAACCTTCCTGTTATGGTATGGATTCATGGAGGAGCTCTTGTCTGGGGTAGCGGAAGCGAATACAAAGGTGATGAGTTAACTAAACGAGGAGTAATTCTTGTAACCGTAAACTATAGATTAGGACCGCTAGGCTTTTATTCTCATCCGGAATTAAACGATGAGAATGACGGACACTCTGGTAATCAAGGTTATAGAGATCAAATAGCCGCGCTTCAATGGGTAAAAAATAATATTAAAGAGTTTGGAGGAGATCCAAATAATGTGACTATATTTGGTGAGTCTGCTGGATCTTGGAGTATCAATGTTTTACAAGCAAGTCCATTATCTAGAGGACTCTTTCACAAAGCCATAGGTCAAAGTGGAGCCAGATTACTACCCCTCACACACCTCACCATGACCAGTGATTATTCCGACAGTGCATCGCGTCTAGGAGTTGATCTAGCAGAAACTATGTCTGGTAAAAAAGATACTTCTCTTGAGCAATTAAGAAACATAGCTGCTCTAGACATTATTCGAACAATCGAAGAGGATGAAGCTTATACATCCAGTTTCGACAGCCTTACGATTATTGATGGTGAAGTATTACCTGAAGCAGTCTCAGCAATTTTCTTAAAAGGCAACCAAGCAGATGTACCTGTATTAATCGGTAGCACAGCCGATGAAGCAACCACATTTGATCCTGTAATGTTGAATCCTGAAGCTGCTAAATTCCTTAACTATGTAGATTTAACCAAAGCATCTATAAATCAAATACTACCAAACGTGGATAAAAAAATATTTGAATACTATCCAACCACCAACGAAGCCGTTGCTAAAGACTCTTGGGTTAGCTTTAATACCGATGCTATGTTTACAGCCCCTATGCAGGATTGGGGCAATCTCATGTCTACAGTGGACAGTCCGGCTTACTTATATCTTTGGGATCATCACCCTAAAGTAAATGGAACAAAAGAATTTAAAGCTTTTCATGCTGCAGAAGTACCTTATGTTTTTGGTGGAATGGATATGTTTGACATAGATTTAACTGAACAAGATAGGGATTTCTCTAATACCATGATGGATATTTGGACTAATTTCGCAAAAACAGGAAATCCTTCTTTACCAGGAAATTTTGAATGGCCAGAGTTTGAATCCTCTGATCAGAAATATATATCACTCGGATTGGTCATTGAAGAAAAACAAAACTTGAGGTCTGAGAAGGTAGCTTTGATTAACGATGCCTTTAATAGATCAAGAATAGATTTTAAATAAAGAAGAATATGAAAGCAAAACAAGAACTTCATGAAATAGAATCTAAGGTTATGGGTCATCAGGTTGAAATATCTGTTGTTTTACCTCCAAACTTTGAATTAATTAAAGAATCTCTTCCTTTACTAATTAGCCTTCATGGGGGAGGCGGAGATAGGAGTAATTTACTTAACTCAATGAACGTTTTGGAATCCCTTTGGGAGAATGATGATATACCACCAATGGTGATGGTTTCATTTTCTTCAGGTCCTGTGAGCTGGTACGGTGGAAAATGGGAACAATTTGTTGTCGAAGAACTACCAAAATGGGCAGCAGAGAATTTTAATACCAGATTGGATAGAGATGGAACGGTTATGACGGGTGTCTCTATGGGCGGATATGGATCTCTCAAAATTGCCTTTAAGAATCCTGAGCGTTTTAAAGCTATTGCTCCAATGGAACCTGCTATAGAACCCTCAATAACAAGAACAGTAGACAGTAAAAGGGACACGTGGTGGAGAAACGAAGATTACGAAGGTCTGGTTTGGGGTTCACCATTAAATGAAGAGGCGTGGCTTGAAGACAACCCTGCAACAATTGTTTCGAAGAACGCAGATAAAATTAGAGCCAGCAATTTGGATATCTACTTAGAGGTGGGGGATAAAGATTATATTAATCTTCATGATGGTGCGGAGTACATGCACAGAATGCTCTGGGACAATGATATAAGGCACGAATATCACTTAGTTAGATGGGCTGATCATGTCGGATTAAGCATGGATAGAAGGCTTAGAGAAGCTATGAAGTTTTTAGCAGCCTCATTAGCTGGTGGTCTTGATGAACCAACCGATCTTCCTTTAAATGAAGATGAAGCTGCTTATTTAAAATGGGTTAACGAAGGAGGGATGATCTCAGGAGAACCCAACCCCGTTGGTACGAGATCTTTATTGCATGAAAATCCAGAAAGAGCACCTACCATTCACGCGTCTCTTTGGGATCTGCAAAAGGATTTGGTTAAGGACGATCCGGATATGAAAAGAGCATACGCCAAGCTTCCTCCAACGAAATAGTTAAACAGCAGGAAGCTTGCTTATTACTTCTTCAATTGAAATAGAATCTACGTTGTTGTCAGAACCAATTATATGGAATTGATCTTTTCCTTCTGTACCAATTAATTTTGTATCAGTTGGTCCGTAAAGGGTGAGGGACGGCGTACCTACAACTGCCGATAAGTGAGCGAGACCTGTATCGGAGCAAACACTGAATTTAGCTTTATTCATGATATACGCAACCTCATTTAGGGGCAGGGGTTTTAAGGCGTGTGCCTTATCTGAAAACGACGATATTTGTTCAGCTCTTTGATACTCTTCTTCGTTTCCAGAAGGAAGAATCATTCCAATACCTCTACTGTCTAAGTGCTTAACAAGTAATTGCCAGTTTGCTATGGACCATTGTTTTGTTTTCCAGCTGGCATTTTGAACCAAAACCACGTATTCGGAGGGCAAATCAATAGATGGTTTTCTAAAATTTACATCAGAAATACCATAGTTACTCGAATCTGATGTCGAGTATTTAAGTGCCTCTGCCAATATCATTTTTTGTCTAGTAATTGCATGCAAGTCTTTGCTTATATTAATTTTTTTATCATAAGAAAGATGTGCTGGGTATTCTCTGGCACTTTTGGAGTCCATGCCTGTTACTTTGTGTTTGCATAAATAAGATAGAAAAGAGCTTTTAAGATTGTTCTGCATATCAATTACAAGATCGTATTCGGTATTGTTAATTTCAGTAATTACCGATCTCAGAGCTTCTCTTGATTCAGAGGATAAGAACTGTTTTTTCCAGTTTCTGTGGTCAGTTATAATGACTTTTTTTACAGCTGGGTGCCACTTTGGAACTTCCAAAAATGACCGATCAACCACCCAATCAAATTCTATGTTTTGAATAATCTCGTTGGCTTCGGTTAGGGCAGGCAAGGCATGCATTAAATCACCCATTGAGGTTAATTTAATGATGAGTACTTTCACTTAGGCGAAGTCAGGCGGCGGTATAAATCCACCAATTTCATTAGCAATTAAACTTGCAAACTTTATTGTGCTCCTGTCTTTGTAGCATCCGCTCACTGCTTGAAGGCCTATAGGAAGTCCATCATTAGAGGGCCCTGTAGGAAAGACAGTGCTTGGTAGATGAGAATTAACAATCATGCCTGCCCAAAAAATTTGTTGAAAATAGGGCTGTTCTTCATTATTCACCTGAAGCGTACGCTCGCTAAATTTTCTGTGATCGTGATCAAAGGCTGTCGTGGCTTGCTGAGGACAGATTAATATGTCCCAAGACTCAAAGAATTGATTCCAGGCAATCTTTAAACTTTCTCTGTAGATATTTGCTCTAAGCCATTCTCTGTGTGGCAGGACAGATGACCTGGCCGTAACAGCCTCAAATGACATATCGTTTTCATCTAGTTCGTTAACAATATTTTGAATTTTCTGAACTTCTTCTGGGGGCAGGGCCATGCTCATTACAGAATTAAGGAGGGTTTGATAGTTTATAGCAGCCAATTCTTTATCAAAATTTGGTCTTGCATCAAAAGACACAGTTGAGCCTAGTTTTGATAACGTTTCTCCAACCATAATGGCTCGATCAGATATTTCTTGAGAAACAGGAGCAAGTTCATCGGTTGCCCAAACGGCCACTTTTAAATCTTTAAGTTCTTTAAAGTTTGGTTCGTGGAGATCAAGCTTCCAACCGTTTGCCTCTCTTCCATAGGGTCCTGCCATAATGTTAAGAGCGACAGACAAATCTTCAGCACTTCTTGCCAGGGGTCCGCAGACCGAAAGATCACCCTCTGGCATATCACTAACTAGCTCATGACCGGACATGGGAACGATTCCGTATGTTGGTTTATGTCCATAAACTCCACAATAGTGAGCAGGGTTTCTGATTGAACCTCCTATGTCAGATCCTGCCTCAAGACCTGTAAAGCCAGCAGCTAGTGCAGCGGCACTTCCACCCGAAGACCCGCCGGGTGTTTTTGTTACATTCCAAGGGTTACCGGTAGTTCCGTAGATTTCGTTATAGCTTTGGAAGTCTGATAATTGTAATGGAACGTTTGTTTTGCCAATGAAATGAGCTCCTGCATTTCTAAACCTCTTAACGGCAAGGCCGTCCTCTGACGCTACGTTATCCTTGAACTCCGGCATTCCCCAGGTTGTTTTTTGATCTTTGAGAACGTACGACTCTTTGATGGTCATCGGCAGACCGTGCAAAGGACCTAAGTCTTCGCCTTTTGATATAGCCAGGTCCGCTTTTTTGGCATCTTCTATGGCTTGATCAAAGGTCCTAACAACCACTGAATTAACTTTATCATCCAGTTTTTCAATTCTTGATATATAGAGTTCCGTCAATTCCAGTGAAGACACTTCTTTGGATTTTATTTTTGCACTAAGCTCCACTGCTGAAAGGTGATGTAAATTTGTCATTTAATTTTCTCCAGGTTTCCAGTCTTCGAAACGTTCTTGCAAACGTTGCATTCCAGTTATCCATCTGTCGCGATCGTTGCCTTTTCTAGCAACGTACTCAAGAACTTCTTCGTGAGGAGTTACTAAAAATCGTTCTTTTTGAATTGCATCCAGAACATTTTCTGCTGCTTCTGATGCTTCTATCATGCCATCCACTCCTGCAACACCAGCTCCTTGTGCAGTCATCGCCGTTCTAACCGCTTGAGGGCAAAGACAAGAAACTCCTATTCCTTTGTGGCCGTAAGTTATTTTTATCCATTCAGCAAAACTAACTGCCGCCGCTTTAGTAACCGAGTAACCAGCAGAACCAATTTGAGTTAGCAATCCAGCTGCTGAAGAGGTATTCATTAGGTATCCTTCACCTCTTTCCAGCATTTGAGGTAGTACGTGCTTCGCCGCAAAGATATGGGATTGTACGTTTACTTCCCAAATATTCTGCCAATCTTTAGTTTCTACTTCAAAAAATCCATGAACCCCACCTATACCAGCATTTGAACAAAATATATCGATACCACCCGAATATTCATTGGCCTTTTCTATGACATTAATTATGTCTTCCTCTTGTCCTACATTGGCTTCAACAGCTATCCCTCCAACGGATTGAGCAGTTTCTTCTGCTCCTTCTAGATTCATATCAACACAAACTATAGATTGTGCCTCTGCATTTTTAAAAGCTTCGGCTAACGCTTTTCCAATGCCACTTGCAGCGCCAGTTACCACTACTCTTTTGTTTTTAATATCCATTATTTTGACTCCAGTTCAGTGATTGCTTCTTCTCTCATTTGCTTCTTAGCTATTTTACCTGCCGCTACTTTTGGCAATTCCTCCGCTTGGAACCATGAGTATTCAGGTACTTTAAATTTAGCTATTTTCTCAGATAGAAACGACGAAAGTTCTTCGTGAGATAAAGTTGCTCCAGGATTTAGGGAGATGCGTGTGGCTAGTTTTTCGCCCAGTCTTTCATCAGGGACTCCAAATACCGATGCTTCTCTGACAGAAGGGTGCTCATAAATAGCAGCTTCTATTTCCAGACAAGCAATATTTTCTCCACCTCTTATAACAATGTCTTTGATTCTGTCTTTTATGTAGAGGAAGCCTTCTTCGTCTATGCAACCAACATCGCCTGTTCTAAACCAACCTTCTGCATCCAGAACTTCATTGGTGGCGTCTTCGTTTTTTAAATAACATCTAAAGTTGTTTGTAGATTTTATAGCCACTTCGCCTATTCCATCCGTTGGGAGTTCTTTACCATCTTCGCCCACGACTTTTATTTCATTTAAGAATGGAGTAGCAAATCCAGCAGTGCTAGGACGATCGTAAAGTATGGCACCGCTGGCATTGGTTCCATGAGCATTCGTTTCAGTTAAACCATAGCCTACCGTAGCTATTTTATCTGGATGGTCTTGTTCTTGAGCTTTAATTTGTTCTGGTGGTCTTGCTGCTCCACCTGAACCCAATCCTTTAAGACTGGATATGTCTATATCAGGGTTGTCTTTATGTGCTTGAAGAATTTCCCACGACATGGTCGGGACGCCCGTCATATCGGTAACTTTGTGTTTTTCTATAAGAGAAAGGGCAGTTTTAGCATCCCACTTATACATAAACACAATTTTTCTGGCCGTTACCAAAGACAACAGAAATACAGCATGTGAACCCGTTACGTGAAACAAAGGAACGGCTGCTAGAGTACAAGGATTTTCTGCCGCAACTGGAGAAGCTTGTGGAACGCCATCAATTTCTATTAACCCAGCAAGTTGGCCCATCAATGCCCAGGTTTCAGGAGCACTGACAACACTTCTGTGAGTAGCTACAACGCCTTTGGGATAGCCTGTACTTCCTGAAGTGTACATAATGCTCGCATCATCTTCAGGATGGATTTCTACTTCTGGAAAAGAATCTTTAGGAGTTACGACATCATCAAATGCAACGGTGTTTGTATAATTGCTTGAATCACATCTCACGCTAATCCTTGGAACTTCTTTTAGCAGTCCTTCTAATCGTTCCAGTCTTTCACCATCTCCTATAAAGAGCTTAGATTCACTGTGCGTTACTCCGTATTCAAGTTCTTCTCCTTGCCACCAAGAATTAAGTGGAACTGCTACCGCTCCAATAGACGTAACAGCAATGTAAGTATTTATCCACTCAGGATAATTACGCATTGAGAAAGCAACTTTATCGCCTTTCTTAATTTCAAAATTATTTACCAATACGTGCGCCAGTCCTGCTGAAGTATTAAGCACTTCTTGATAGGTAAAAGTTTCATCTTCGTAAGCTAAGAAATCCCATTCCCCGTGCATAAGAGGAAATTGAAAATAATCTCTTAGTGTTTGAGGAAGATTAGCAAATACACTGTAAGTGTTTCCTCTTATGACTTCGTCCTTTATCTCAAAGAGACCTTCTTTAGTAAAATCCCTTGCAAGTTGCTCTCTAGATTCCTTGTTTAAAAATTCTTTTATATCCATTTTTATTTTCCTGTAAATTTAGGTTCTCTTTTTTCCATGTAATGAGCCACACCTTCTTTAAAATCATCTGATTCAAAACTTTCAAGCATAGCTGTCATAGAACTATCAAGATTTTCTTTAATAGTCTCTCCTTGAGCGTTGTAAATTTGTTCCTTCATTATTCTCACGGATCTTGGCGATACAGATTTTGCAAGATTCTTTGCATAAGTCATAACTTCATCATCAAAGGTTTCGTCGCTGAAGGTTTTATTAACAATGCCTAGCTTTTCTGCTTCCAATCCATCTATTCTTCTTGCGGAAAACAATATATCATTTGCTCTTGCTAAGCCAACCAATCTGGGTAATATCCAGCCAACACCCCATTCTGCAATTAATCCTCTTTTAGAAAAAGCACTTGTAAATACGGCACTTTCTTTTGCAAATCTAATATCACAATACAGAGCCATAATAAAACCAACTCCCGCAGCAGGACCATTTATCGCTGCTATCACAGGTTTAGGAAGGGTTGGGAAGTAACTAAAACCACCTTCAAACCCTTTGGTATTGTTTGAGGAATAATTTCTGTCTTCAGCTTCCAATCCTTTGTTTGATTCTCCTTTACTGGTAGCGGCAAGCCCATCCATATCAGCTCCAGCACAAAAACCACGACCAGCTCCTGTCAAGACAATGACGTTAACCTCGTTATCTTTGCAAGCATCATCAAGTTTTTCTTTTAAACCAGCCCTGATTTCATCCGTTATAGCATTTAATCTTTCCGGCCTATTAAGAGTTACAACCGCAACTCCGTCTTCTTTCCTATATAAAACTGCATCATTCATATTTTTCTCCTTATGCTGTTGAGCCACCATCAATTACCAGAGTGTGTCCATTAACAAAAGTTCCTGCTTTGGATGCAAGAAATACTGCTGCTCCTCCTATTTCATCAGGTTCTCCAATTCTCTTGAGCGGACAATCTGCCGTGGCTGATTTAAGGATCTCTGGATTTTCCCATAATGCTTTAGCAAAGTCGGTTTTAAACAAACCTGGAGCAATGGCATTTGTCCTAATATTGTGAGGACCAAATTCAGCTGCAAGATTTTTTACAAGCATGATGTCTGCTGCTTTTGAAATATTATAAGCACCAATTACAGTGCTTGATCTAAGGCCTCCTATGGACGAAACAATAATTATACTTCCATCTTTACGTTCTTTCATTTCTGGAATGACCATCTGGCAGAGAAGGTGATTACTTTTAATATTATTGTTCATGATCTTATCAAAAGCTTCATCAGGAATATCACTTAAAGATCCAAAGAAAGGGTTAGAAGCTGCATTGCAAACCAATATATCAATCTTTCCTAATTGCACTCTGGTTTCATCAACTAACATTTGTAATGCTGTTTTATCTGATATGTTGCATGGAATTACTATGGCGCCTCCTTCTTGTCCTTTACAGGCTTCGTTGATCTCATCCGCTGTAACTTGGCAAACGTCTGCTTTTCTACTTGAGACAACAACTTGTGCACCTTGCAGAGCCATTTGCATGGCAATTGACTTGCCTATTCCTTTTGATGACCCAGTTATGACCGCAGTTTTTCCTTTCAAATCGAACATATCCTCTCCTTAATTTATCAAGTCCATTAGACTATCTTTTGATGCTTAAAAACTCAAGTACTAAGGAACTAATTAAAATTTGTTAGAATAATAAGATGATTAGAAAAACCATTTATTTTTTTGTTCTTTCGGCTCTAGCCTTTTTTCTTTTTGTAACGTTAGTTGTAAATGGGTCCTTGGGAAAATACGAAGGTCCCGGAGAAGTAACACAAAAAACTCAACCCAAGGAGACTCTTGCCGATAGATCAAGTAATCAAAAACTGGCTAAAGAGACACTAAATATAAAAGATCCGAAGATGATTCTCTTTGGAGATCTTCACGTCCACACCACTTATTCACAAGATGCTTTTATGTTGAGTTTGCCGATGCTGTCTGGAGAAGGTACTAAACCTCCGGCTGACGCTTGTGACTTTGCTCGATTTTGTTCTTCTTTAGATTTTTGGGCAAACACGGATCATGCTGAAGATATAACACCTACAGATTGGTCTGAAATAAAGGAATCAATCAGACAGTGTAATAAAGTGAATGGATCTTCTGAGCCAGATACAGTTGCATTTTTAGGTTGGGAATGGTCTCAGATAGGTGGTTTTGGAAAAGAACATTACGGTCACAAAAATATAATATTAAAAGGTTTAGAGGAAGATCAAATACCGGCTCGTCCTATTTCAGCAGACAACAATACTGGTTTTTTAGAATTATCCTATACTCAGAAGATGGTTATGGCGGCTATGAGGCCTACAGACAGAAGGATCCATGACTTAATGCGCTTCATTAATGACTCTCAAACACAAAGATGTCCTTTGGGCATTCCCGTAAGAGACTTGCCTTTGGATTGCAGAGAGACAGCATCTGATCCAGGTATTTTATTTGATAAATTAAATGATTGGGGTCACGAAGCAATAGTCGTACCACATGGAACCGCTTGGGGGGTTTACACGCCACCTTCCAGCGACTGGCGAGAACAGTTAACAGAAGACCAGCATGATCCCAAGATACAAACCATGGTTGAAATTTATTCAGGACACGGAAATTCTGAAGAGTACAGGGATTGGAGAAGCGTTTTATTTGATGAAGAAGGTAACGCCACTTGTCCCAGACCCTCTAAAGGCTTTTTACCAGGTTGTTGGCAGGCAGGTAAAATCATAGAAGATCGCTGCCTTTCAGAAGGGGAATCTGTAAGAGAATGTTCCAAGCGAGCTGGAGTAGCAAGAAAGAACTATGCAAATGAAGGTGTTGCTGGTTACTCAACAATTCTAGATGAAAAGCCGTCTGAATGGCTAAACGCCAACCAGTGCACTGATTGTTTTTTACCGGCCTTTAATTTTAGACCAGCCGGGTCAGTTCAATACATGCTTGCTATGAGAAATTTTACCAGTGGAGATACTGTAGATAGGTTTAGGTTTTCTTTTATTGCATCGAGTGATAATCATACTGCTAGACCAGGAACGGGTTATAAGGAAATTAATAGAAGAGAGATGACTGAAGCAGCAGGAGTAGCCGATCCTTCAGCTCTAATATTTGGATTTAGGAAAGGTCCTGGTACTTTTAGTAAATCAAACGAACGTAATTGGACTTCTGAAACATTGCCTTCAGGTTCTATAGAAGCTGAACGAGGAGCCTCCTTTTTCGTCACAGGAGGCCTAATGGCCACCCACTCAATAGGAAAAAATAGAGATGCAATCTGGAACGCCATCAAGCGAAAGGAAGTTTATGCCACCAGCGGTCCTCGAATTCTTTTATGGTTTGATCTGTTAAATGAACCAGAAGGAGAGTCTGTTCCTATGGGTTCGGAAGCTTCCATGGGCAATAATCCAAGATTTTTGGTTAAAGCTGTAGGATCTTTTAAGCAAAAACCAGGTTGTCCTGAATATTCCCTTAATGCTCTAGGACCTGAAAGATTGGAAGATTTATGCCGCAACGAATGCTACAACCCATCGGATGAAAGAAAGCTCATAGAGCGATTGGAGGTGGTAAGAATAAAACCTCAGGTCAGTCTTAATGAAAATATTGAACAATTAATAGAAGACAAATGGAAGGTGTTTGATTGTCCTGTGGATGCTTCGGGTTGCAGCTTTACTTTTACAGACAACGAGTTTGATGAAGAGAAAAGGGATACCGTCTATTACGTGAGGGCTATAGAAGAATCATCAAAGGCTATTAATGCAAACAATTTGCGATGTGAAAACGACGTGCTAGGCAATTGCAAATCAACCAATATATGCGAAGGGAGTGATTTACTTACTCCGTACGAAGACGATTGCCTGGGAGACACACAAGAGAGGGCATGGTCCTCGCCAATTTATGTAGATTACTCTTTATAAAAGGCGAGGAATTTTTTAAATTAAGCTATTCTCCTTTCCAATCTGGTGCTCTTTTTTCAGAAAAAGCAACTGGCCCTTCTACAAAATCTTCGCTTTGAAATAAATCATGAACGGCAGTGTATTGATTTTGCATTGATTGCTCGAGACTAGCTTCATTTAAGCTTTCATAAGCTACTTGCTTGGTAGCTCTTATAGACATCGGTGAACAAGCTTCAATTTGCTTTGCCCATTCTCTTGCTGCATTCATGAGATCAGATTGATTCTCTACAACCTCATTAACTATTCCTAACTCTTTTGCTTCAGCAGCACCAACATGACGACCTGTTAGCATCATTCCCATTGCATTTTTCATTCCAATTTGTCTTGGCAATCTCTGCATACCGCCAGCTAAAGCAGCTAATCCTACTTTTGGTTCAGGCAGGGCAAATCTGGCATTTGATGAAGCAATTATTAAGTCACACGCAAGTGCAATTTCCATTCCACCACCCATGGCCACTCCATTTACTGCAGCAATAATAGGTTTAGTTAAATTAAACCTTGCAGTCAATCCTGCAAAGCCAGATTCTGGCATTCCAGATCTGTCTCCACCAGAAGCCTGATATTTAAGATCATTTCCTGCAGAGAAGGCTCTTTCACCAGCTCCGGTTATGATTGCAACCCATAAATTCTTGTCGTTAGTAAACTCACTCCAAACTTCATCAAACTCTCTGTGTGAAGGGGGGTGTAAAGCATTCATAACATCAGGCCTATTGATTGTTATTTCAAGTATGTGTCCATTGATCTCCGTGTTAAGAAACTCATAAGTGTTTTTCATTATTATCTCCTTAGTAAAAACTAAAGAATAACAGTCATTTCTTTTTCAGTCATGCTTTATGGGATAATATTGAAAGCTTATGAAATTAACGATAGGAATTTTACTAACCGACCATGTAATGCCAGATTTAGTCGGCAAGCACGGTGATCAGCCTGATTTTTATCGTCATATTTTTAATCAAGCAGATCCTTCTGTAGACCTTAAGATTTATGACGTTGTTCAAAATATATATCCAATAAATATGGAAGAATGTAACGGTTACTTAATTACAGGAAGCAAGTTAAGTGTTTACGATTCAGAAGAATGGATCAGGAACCTTGAAATCTATATTCAAAAATTAGAAAGGAAAAAAAAGCCTCTTGTAGGTGTTTGTTTTGGACACCAACTTATTGCTCAAGCTTTAGGCGGAAGTGTTAAAAAATCTAATGCAGGCTGGACACTCGGAGTTCAGAATTATAAATTTTTAGAGCAATTCCCAGCACTTGATAATCAGAATAATTCTATTGGTTTGATCCACTCTCACCAAGATCAAGTTACTAATTTACCCGCAGAAGCCAAGCTAATAGCTACCAGCAGCAAAGTTCCTGTGGCGATGTTTTCCATAGGAGATCATATAATGTCCATGCAGGGACATCCCGAGTTTACCCCTGAATACGCTTATGACGTAACTACAAAAAGAAAAGATCAACTGGACCAAGAAGTCTATGACGAGGCCAGTCTAAGTTTAAAAAATGATATTGCTAACAACGTAGAGGTAGCAAAGTGGTGGGTTAAATTTTTTAAATCAAAAAATCAATAGGGTCTTTTCGGATCATCAATTGTTATTCTTTCCATTCTTCTTAACTGTGGCCAATAATCATTATCAGGTTTATGGAGAACAGATCTATTGTCCCAAAAAGCTATTGAATCCTCTTCCCATTTAAAACGGCATACGTATTTATCTTTCTGTATGTGCTGACACAAGAATGATAACAATTCATTGGAATCTTCTTTAGACATGCCATTTATTTTTGAAGTAAAAAGTTTATTAACATACAAGAGTTTACGAGCGGTAATGGGGTGAGTTCTGACTACCGGGTGATCAATTGGTGGATTCTCATTTAATGCTTCTACCAGTCTTTCTCGCCCACCTTCTTCTTCTAGGCTTTCTTTGAAACCGTATTCAAAGCTGTGTTCGGCAGTTAAGTCTTGAATTCTTTCTTTAATGGCTTCTGATAGATCTTCATAGGCAGCAGCAAGACTCGCAAAAAGAGTATCACCACCTGTCTTTGGAATTATTTTTCCAATCAAAATACTGCCAAGTGGAGGTTTCTTTTTAAAAGTCATATCGGTGTGCCACTCCTCTATTTTTGAAGGATTCTCTCGATCATTTTCAAGAATAGTTATTTCAGGAAATCCAGAGACGGTGGGGTAGGCGGGGTGTGTTTGTAAGTGCCCAAAGTATTTAGCCAGTCTTTTATGATCCTCGTGAGATATTTTTTGATTTCTAAAGAAAACAACTTCGTTCTTTGCAAGATTCGTCTTAATTTCTTCAACCTCTTTATCTGTTAAAGGTTCTTTTAAGTCTACACCTTCAATGGAAGCACCAAAGGAATATTTTGTTTTTACAATTTTCATAATAATAATTTTCTTAATTTACTATAGTAAAGGATAATTATCCTTTAAAATTTGATTATGAAAAAAGGAATTACATTTGGAGCTTTTGACCTTTTTCACGCAGGTCATATATTAATGCTTGAAGAAGCTAAAACTGTTTGTTCTCACTTAACAGTAGCCATACAAACCGACCCAAGCTTAGATAGAGATACTAAAAATTCTCCTGTACAGTCAATAGAAGAACGAGAGATACAAGTTAGTGCTTGTAAATACGTTGATGAAGTCATTATTTATGATCGAGAAGAAGATATTTTAGTAATCTTAGAAACATTAGAATGGGATGTAAGAATCATAGGAGATGAATACAAAGAAAAGACCTTTACAGGCAGAGACCAGTCTTTAGAAAAATGTTATTTTAATAAAAGGCCACATACTTTTTCAAGCTCTGAATTAAGAACTAGAGTTGCTAATGAACATTTTAAGAATAAATAAATTTTTTTATTTTCTAGAAACTGCGTTTTTATCTTTTAAATTACAACTTCATAATTTCAAGACAGTCTAAAATTTTATATATCCAAAAATGATCAAGAGAATTTCTTTTTTTATTTTATTTGTAGTGTTGCCACTATTTATACAGGCTGAATCAAATTTTTATGGCAAAATTTGGGTTACGGCTGAATCTACAGAGCACAAGGATTTAGAGTTAGTTAGTAATAAATCTAGACTAGGTTTTAAAGGCAAAGAAAAATTTATAGATGGCATTGAGATTCTTTATCAATTGGAATATGAGATTGACCCTGTAGATGGCATTGCAGACGATACTAAAGATAGAATTTTAAAACAGAGAAACAGTTACTTAGGTCTTAAGGCACCTTACGGTTCATTTTTTCTAGGAACTTACGATACGGCATTCAAAAGATCGCAGGATGATATAGATTTATTTAATGACCTTACCGGAGATATTAAAAATATTTTACACGGCGAAAACAGGATGAACGACACGATTGGTTATGAGTCACCGATTTCGGCCAGAGGATTCTCTGTAGTATTAAATGCCATAAAAGGCTCCGAAGATCGTTTTCAAGAAGATAAAGCATATTCAACTTCAATATCTTTTATTCATAAATCAAAAAATTTATACACCTCAATTGCTTTCGACTCTGAAGTGGAAGGGCACGACAGCACACGTTTTTCTTTGCAAATACCTTTTCTTAAAACTCAAATTGGTTTTATCTATCAAGATACAAAAAAACTTAGTACGGGTATAAGTGAGAATGGATATGTTCTGAGTTTATCAAGACAATTTGGAGATAAGGGAACTTTAAAATTTCAAACAACAAAATCAGATATGAAAATTTCTTCAGGAAAACAAAATAGTTTTGGTTTCGACTATAAGTTAAATAGAAAAACCAATATCTTCTTTTTTTATACAGATTTATTGAGTAAAGAAGATTCAATAGAAACGGCAATAACAGCTCTTGGCTTTGAGTATGACTTTTAATATTTGGCTTTCTTTAAGAAAACTGTAACAATTTACTGATAAAATTCTATTAACTATAATTTTTATATGAGGTTTTAAATGAGATCAACCAGTTTTACAGATTTAATAAAAAAATCTCCTTTTGGCCCTATTCAAGCTCATATGGAAGTTTCTAAAGAAAGTGTCAAAGAGCTGATTCTTTTTCTGGAATCTGCAATTGATTCAAATTGGGATCAAGCATCTAAATCAAGAAAAATTATTTCTGATCTAGAAAATCAAGCAGATGCTTTGAAAGCAGAAACAAGGGGGCTCTTAACCAAAAGTCTTTTTTTGGCTGTTCCCAGGGAAGACATATTGGACCTTATAAAACTTGCCGATGACATACCTAATACTGTCAAAGACATTTCGGGTTTGATGATTGGCAGGAAGATGGCTATACCTTTAGAAATAGCACCTTCTTTTATCTTATTTGCCAATGAAGCAGCTGCTATTGCAGATGCAGCAGCGGAAGCAGTTGATTATATTGATGAGCTTTTCCAATTTTCTTTTGGAGGAAATGCCGCTATAAAAATGCAAGCATTAATAGAAAAATTAGATTCACTTGAGAATAAAAATGACCAATCTGAAATAAACGTAAGAGCAGAACTTTTTTCAATAGAAAAAGACCTTCCTCCTGTTGATGTTATGTTTCTTTATGACATCATTAATAAAATTGGAGAACTTTCAGATAGAGCAGAGCAAGTAGGTCACCGTATTTCACTAATCGCTTCAAGATAGGAGGTTTGCAATGGAAGTTATTACTCTCTATGGACCTTATTTATTAATTTCAGGATGCGTTTTTGGTTTCTTTATGGCCTGGGGTATTGGTGCGAACGACGTTGCAAATGCTATGGGAACGTCAGTAGGAGCAAGGGCTTTAACTTTGGGACAAGCTATTTTGGTTGCTTGCATATTTGAATTTGCTGGAGCGTATCTGGCCGGGGGAGAGGTTACTTCTACTATAAGAAAAGGAATAATTGACCCTACTTTACTGGCAGATTCTCCCGATCTACTTGTGTTTGGAATGATGGCATCTTTGTTGGCAGCAGGTACTTGGCTGTTAATTGCCTCTTTTAATGGATGGCCGGTTTCTACCACTCATACAATTGTAGGAGCGATAGTTGGTTTTGCTGCAGTTGGAATAAGTGCAGATGCAGTTAGTTGGTCTAAAGTTTCATCAATAGTGTCCAGCTGGGTGGTGTCACCTTTAATGGCTGGAACTATATCTTTTCTAATATTTAGGACAGTACAAAATTTAATTTTAAATACTGAAAATCCTTTTGATAATGCTAAAAAATACGTTCCTGGATATATTTTCTTAGTCGGATTTATTATTTCCATGGTTACTTTATTGAAAGGGTTGAAACACGTTGGATTGACCTTAAATTTTCAAGAGAGTCTTTTGTATTCAATAGCCATAGGAATTTTTATAGCACTTATTGGCTCTTTCTTCTTAAGAAAAATAGAGAACACCCATCAAGTTAGGGGTGATGTTGTATTTGATGGTGTAGAAAAGGTATTTGCAGTTCTTATGGTTTTTACAGCTTGTGCAATGGCTTTTGCTCATGGATCAAACGATGTAGCTAATGCCGTAGGACCTTTAGCTGCTATTGCCAGCGTTATTCAATCTGGTGGTGACATTGCGTCCCAATCAGTTATGCCTTGGTGGATTCTTTTACTTGGTGGAGTAGGCATTATTTCTGGTCTCGCTATGCTCGGATATAGAGTGATAGAAACTGTAGGCAAAAACATCACCGAACTTACACCAAGCAGAGGCTTTGCAGCCGAGCTAGCTGCAGCAACCACAGTAGTTCTTGCTTCAGGAACAGGACTTCCAATCTCTACTACTCATACTTTAGTTGGAGCGGTTTTGGGAGTGGGACTGGCTCGCGGCTTATCAGCCATTGATTTAGGTGTAGTGGGTAGAATAGTTATATCTTGGGTAGTAACATTGCCAGTAGGTGCAGGTCTTTCCATACTTTTCTTCTTTGCATTAAAAGGAATCTTTGCCTAGAAAACATAATTCTTAAAAACAAAAAATTGACCTAGGTGGTTGTTTTTAGTAACAATATACCTTGTTATGTGTGGTAGATTTACAATAAGAAATGAAAATGCCTTCCAAAATCAATTTGGAGGACAATCCGTATCTCCAAGCTTTAATATTGCTCCAGGTAATAAAATTACCACAATGACTGATAAATTAAGTACAACCAACTGGGGATTTACTCCACTATGGGCAGACAAGCCTTTTAATTTAGTTAATGCAAGATTTGAAACTTTGTCTACCAAGCCTTCATTCAGAGACTCAAGCAGATGTCTCATACCTGCAGATGGTTGGTATGAATGGAAAATAGAAGAAGGTGTAAAAACCCCTTATTTTCATCACTTAGACGGAGATATATTTTGTTTTGGAGGTGTTTATGGTGGCTACCGAGGCCGGGTTGGATGTGCTGTTGTAACTACTGAAGCCAGTGATCACTTAACAGAAATACACGAAAGAATGCCTTTTATAGTCCATCGTTCTCATTACAAGGATTGGCTGGCTTCAAATGATGGAAATTTTATAGACCAAACTGCCACGAACAGAGTTAAATTTTATGCTGTTTCTACTTATGTAAACAATCCACAGAATGCAGATCAAAAATGCATAGAAAAGATCATTTCTTAAAAAATTAGGCTGAAAGGTAAGAAAGACAAGCTCTTTTGGTTTCATTGACAGTCCGAGGGCTGATTAGCATTTCGTTGCTGAATCCTTGTGAAAATAGTGCATTAATAATAGAAAAAATATTAAGTATTTTAGTTTTGTTAACAATGAGATTTTTCATTTCAAGAGTAGCAATGAATTCTTCGCTAAGACTTACTGTGAGTTGATCAGATGCAGAAGGAGATGAGGTATAGATGTTATTAGACAGTAAGATTAGCGAACAGTTTATATTTTCATTTAGATAAATAGACATGAGATCAATGAATAGATTGATATATGCATGAGATTCACTGAATTTAACATCAGAAGTATTTGCTTTAAACATGGCCAATAATTTCTTTAAATGCTTTTCTCTGAGAGCAATGATGATTGACTCATTGTTTAAAAAAAATTTATATAGCGAGGGTCTCTTAATTCCTGATGTTATTGAAACTTCTTTAATGGTAATTGCGTGAATACCTTTATGAATTAGTATGTTTTCGGCGGCCAGCAAGGCTTCTTCAAGTCTCTTTATACTTCTACTTTGCTTGGGTTTCAAAGGACTGTTAGAGGTTAACTTCATGCAGAGTATAATTAATAAAAGTAATCCTTCATCAATTTAAACTGAATCTAAGTAAATTGGTAAATTTTTTTAAATTATTTGATATTCTAATTCTAAAAATAAGATAAGAATTGTTTTTTATTCTTTAAAACTTTTTGTTAATCTATAAAAAACATTTCTTTAAAAAATTAAGCCCCAATTAATTTCTTTCTAAATATTAAATAAATAAAATGAATAAACAAAATCAGAATCTTGATAATTATTGGATACCATTTACTCCGAATAGAAAGTTTAAATCAAATCCAAGACTCCTTGTTGCCGCTGAGGGTATGCATTATGAGACTGATGATGGACGTAAGATACTGGATGGCATAGCCGGTTTGTGGTGTTGCAATGCAGGACATTGCCATCCTAAGATTGTAAAAGCCGTTCAAGACCAAGTAGCCACGCTGGATTACGCAACAGCTTTTAACATGTCTCATCCAAAGGCTTTTGAACTTGCAGAAAAAATAGCTGATTTAACTCCTGAAGGCCTTGATAAAATTTTCTTTGGCAATTCTGGATCAGAAGCGGTGGAGACGGCTTTAAAAGTTGCAATGGCTTATCACGTAGCGAACGGAGAAGGCCAACGAACTAAGTTAATAGGAAGAGAGAAGGGTTATCACGGCGTTAACTTTGGCGGTATCTCAGTTGGTGGCATAACTCCAAATCGTAAATCTTTTGGGCCTTTATTGCCTGGTGTTGATCATCTGCCTCATACTTGGAACCCAGATGAAATGGCTTTCTCTAAAGGCCAGCCAACTTGGGGATTGCACCTTGCCGATGAACTTGAAAAACTACTAATCCTTCACGACCCCACAACTGTAGCTGCTGTAATTATTGAACCTGTCACTGGCTCGGGAGGAGTCATTGTGCCGCCGATAGGCTATCTTGAAAGAATAAGAGAGATTTGTACCAAGCACAACATCCTATTAATTTTTGATGAAGTGATAACTGGTTTTGGAAGATTGGGTGATTCCTTTGCTGCCAATCGTTTTAACGTTACACCTGACATAATAACTATGGCAAAAGGCTTGACGAGTGCAGTAATTCCAATGAGTGCTGTTGCGTTTAGGAATGACATACACGATACCATTATGCAGGGCCCTGAAGCCATGATAGAACTTTTTCATGGATACACTTACTCGGGACATCCTGTTGCAGCAGCAGCAGGTATTGCTACTTTGGACGTTTATGAAGAAGAAGGATTGTTCCAAAAAGCAAAAGAACTCGAACCAGTTTTTGAAGACTGTATTCATAGTCTTAAAGGGGAAAACCAAGTAATAGACATAAGGAATATAGGTCTCATGGGAGCTGTGCATTTTGGTTCTGAAGGAATACCTGCTGCAGAATTTGCTTCTAGAGTTTTTCAAGAGTGTTATGAGAATAATGTTTTGATAAGATTTTCAGGAGAATTTTTGGTTCTTTCTCCTTCTCTGATAGCAAAACCTGATGACATAGAACTTATTACTGAAACGCTTAAAGACTCAATTCGTAGTATAAAAAATTAATAAAAATGCTGAATCCAGAATGGTTTGATTCTGCCATCTCTACAGAACGTCAAGAATGTTTTGTGGAGGTAGAAGGTAAAAATATACATTACTCCTTGTGGGGAGATTCTACCAAACCTGGTATATTTTTTGTGCATGGGTACAGCGCTAATTCGAATTGGTGGGACTACATAGCACCACATTTTCTTGAAAACTTTTGTGCTGTAGCGATTGACCTCTCTGGTAATGGAATGAGTGATCACAGAGAGGAGTATTCCCAATCTCTTTACGCTAAAGAATTTAAAGCTGTAATTCAAGATCTCAACTGGAAGAGTGCTATTTTTATTGCTCACAGTATGGGAGGTTCAATATCATTAGCTGCTTCCGGTATATACCCTGAAATATTTAAAGAAATTATATTATTAGATTCTATAGTTGTTATGCCTCCAGACAAAGCAAGACCCATGGGACGTTCTATGATAAGAGCTGATTTCTATTACAATACATTGGAAGAAGCTTCTGGTGGTTTCAGGTTAATACCTCCTCAGCCCTGTAATAATAATTTCATATTAGAATACATAGCCCGTAATTCTTATAAAAAAACAGATAAGGGTTGGAGGTTGAAATCAGACGGGAAGATTATGAAAACCTACCAATCTTCTGACCTTACTGATCTGCTTATGAATCCTGTATGTCCTGTTTATCTTGTATATGGTTTAATGAGCCAAATTTTTCCAGCTGAATTGCTCGACTACACAAAATACGTTGGCAATTTACCAGATGAAAGAGTAGTAGGAATACCTGGTGCAATGCATCATTTGTTCATAGATGAACCGCTTGGAGTTGTAAACGAACTGAAGAAATTATTAGGAGTATTTTAATGAGCGAAGGACCGGAAAAGTTAATTAAGGAAATTACAGAAGGATTTTCTAAACACGGGTATATATGCAGCGAACAAATTTCTACCGCTGTCTATTTGGCTTCCCAATTAGAAAAACCAATTTTAATAGAAGGCCCTCCAGGTGTAGGGAAAACTGAATTGGCAAACACAGCTGCGCTACATTTCAATAAAGAAATGATCCGTTTGCAGTGCTATGAAGGACTTGACGAATCAAAAGCTCTCTACGAATGGAGATACGGTAAACAACTTTTATACACCCAAATACTAAAAGAGCAGATGCAAGAAGTCTTAGAGGGCGCAAAAGGTTTAAAAGAATCTCTTGCAAGACTTGTTGATTTTGAAGATATCTTCTTCTCAGAAGATTTTTTAGAAACTCGACCACTTCTTCAAGCTTTAACTACTGAAGATGGGGCGGTGTTGCTTATAGATGAAGTTGATAAGGCAGACGAAGAATTTGAAGCTCTTCTACTAGAAATTCTTTCAGAATTTCAAATATCTATCCCCGAACTTGGAGTGAAAAAAGCTATAGTAAAACCTCTCGTGATGCTAACCAGTAATAACAGCAGAGAAATAGGTGATGCTTTAAAGAGAAGATGTTTGCATTTATACATTCCTTTTCCTGACGCAAAATTAGAAAGACAAATAGTTCATGCTCGCGTACCTGAGATAGCAGATTCTTTGCAAAAACAACTTGTTAATTTTGTTCAAGGGATAAGGGAGTTAGATCTAAAAAAACATCCTGCAATTTCTGAAACCATAGATTGGGCTAAAACACTTATTTTACTAAACAGTGAAGAGCTAGACGCTAAGTTAGCTACTGATACACTCAACGTACTTTTAAAGCACCAACAAGATATTGAAGTTGTAGCTAAAGAAGTTCCTAGACTCATTTCAGACTCAATGGGCACTCCTGATGGAAAGAGTATTAACTGATTTCGTAAAAGCCCTTAGAAATGCAAATGTTAGGGTTTCTCCTGCAGAAACCATTGATGCAATGTCCGTTATTAATGACGTTGGATACGATGACAAGGTGCTTTTAAAGAGAACACTTTCAATAGTGCTTCCTAAAACGCCAGAGGAGAAACAAAAATTCTCTGAATGCTTTGATAATTTTTTCACAGATGAAATCAAGCCTGTGGAAGAAAATCAATCAGTTTCTGAAAATACAAACCCACAAGAAGGCAAATCAGATCTTGCAAATACTTTATTGGAGGGTTCTCAGGCAGAAATTATGCTGGCAATAGCTGATGCAGCTGAAGAATCAGAAATTAGAGAAATAAAATATTTTACTCAAAGGTCTGTGTTCACTAGAAGAATACTAGAGCAAATGGGGGTTGGAAAACTCGAAGACGAAATCATGCAAATGGGTGCTCAAAATGATGGAGGCGAACCTTCAGAATTAGAACAAGAATTAAGAAATCAACTTACCGGCTTGAGAGAAAGAGTTTCAAATTATGTGCAACAACAATTCTTATTGCACGGTGACGTTTCGGGTGAGCAATTAAGAGAGCAAGTATTTAAATCCATGAACATGGCCCAGATAGACCGTTCTTATATGCAAGAAGTACATTCTCTGGTTAGAAGGATGGCAAAAAAACTTGCGAATATGCATTCAAGAAGAAAGAAGAATTATAGAAGAGGGAAGTTAGATATTAGAAAAACTTTAAGAGACAACTGGAAAAATCAAGGCGTGTTGTTTAACTTAAGTTGGACTTACAAGAAAGTAGATCGGCCTAAAATCTTAGTAATTTGTGATGTAAGCGGTTCAGTTGGATCCTATGCAAGGTTCATGTTGATGTTCATGTTTAGTCTTACTGAGGTTGTTTCTAAGCTTAGGGCCTTCGTTTTTTCTTCTAATTTAGGAGAGGTAACTCAAGATTTTAAAGATCAAAATTTGGAGCCTGCAATTGAAAAAGCACTTCAAAAACACGGAGGGGGTTCAACTGATTATGGGCAGGCTCTTTCTGAATTTGTAAGCCTTTGTCTTGACGATATAGATAAGAAAACTACTGTAGTAATATTAGGAGACGCACGCAATAACTTTGGACCAGAAAAGTCACACCTTATGAAACTTATCTTTGAAAGAGCAAAGCAAGTCTATTGGCTTAATCCTGAAGGAAAATATAGATGGAATACTGGAGATTCAGTCATGACTAACTATTCTGCTTATTGCACAAAAGTCTTTCAATGTGGAAGTATTGACCAATTAGAAAGGGTTATTGCAACTCTGTTAAAAACTGCAATTTAATGACAAGAAATCTGCTAATCTTATTGAAATAAAAAAATTAATATTATGAATTACCTAAAAAAAATATTTTTACCTTCTCTTCTAATACTATCTGTTGAGAGTTTGTTGGCCCACGATTTAGAAAAGGCCATAGATAGTCCAGACAGAACTCCTGCTTATGCAGCAAGAGATAATTATCGAAACCCTTTAGAGACTTTGCAATTTTTTGGCATCGAGCAAGATATGACGGTGGTGGAACTTAATCCCGGTGGTGGCTGGTACACAGAGATATTAGCTAATTACATTCACTATCCAGGAACTTTAATTGCTGCATCTGGCAGTTATTACACAGAGAAGTTTAATAAGAAGATGGATAGCAATCCAATGTACGGAAGGGTCGAGTTGGTGGATCTTAAATCAAGTTTAGCCGATCCTGATAGTGTAGATGCAATAGTAACTTTTAGAAACTTACACAATTGGCTGGGAGAGCCTATGGATGCTATATTCAAAGCTTCATTTAAAGCGTTAAAGAAAGGCGGTTCTTTTGGTGTCGTTGAGCATAGAGCCAAACCGGGAACAAGCTTAGAAGATATGAAAAGCAGCGGATACGTTACTGAAAAACTTGCAATTGAAACTGCCAAAAGAATAGGATTTGAATTGATTGCTAAATCAGAAATAAATGCCAATTCAAAAGATACAAAAGATTATGAAAAAGGTGTTTGGACCTTGCCTCCTCGATACAGATTGGGAGAGAAGGACAAACAAAAGTATTCAAATATAGGTGAGAGCGACAGGATGACATTGCTCTTCAGAAAGCCCTAACAATCAATAATATATAAGACGGCTTGTTCAGTCATAATCACAGCAGTATCCCGAGCCTTTAAATCTTTTAAAGAAGGTATTTGGAACCAATCAACACTGTCTGCATCAGTTTTTTCTAGATTCAAGAAAGTTAGAAGATAAATTCTGGAGATTTCTGCTCCTTTTGGAACTTCATTAAAATAAATATTTCCCTTTTCTTTAGAATGGCTTGTTTTTATCAATTCTAATAGGTCTTTAAGGTTCTCGTTTATTACGCAATCATCCAGAATTTTTTTTTGTCCATTAAGAGTTTGGCAAACAAAGACGGAATTGCTAAGAGACAGATTCCCCATCTCTCTAATTTTTTTTGAAACCAAATCATATGATCCTGATGCATTATTTTCTAGGTCTTTTAATTCCATTTTCACATTCTACTTAAAAATTTATGAATGTTTAATGTAGAATTATCTGATGAATGAAGATAGGACTAATAAATACACGGAGCATGCAGATCGAGTTTCTGCTAGAACCGTTAAGTTATCAAATAATACTGAAAAATTTATCATCAATGGACTTAATATTATTGAAGAAGCTATAACTTTATTATACAAAAGCTCTTCAAGAAATCGTTCTAAAGTGGATACAGAAAATCAAGCCCCCAAAGATTAAATAAGGAGAAAAAATGGTTAACGGATATTGTGATGAAAGGTTTGTAGAAGCAAAAAAAATATTTGAAGAGAGTATCGATTCAGGATTCGAACTGGGCTGTGCTATTACTTTAGAGGTTGAAGGCAAAGTGGTTTTAGATTTGTGGGGTGGTCATGCAGATATAGATAAAACAGAAGATTGGAAGGAAGATACAATTGTAAATGTATTCTCAACAACCAAAGGAATGGCATCCATGTGTCTATTGCAACTGGTTGAAAAAGGTTTAATAGATCTTGATGCTCCTGTTTCACAATACTGGCCTGAATTTGCTGCTAATGGAAAAGAGGCTATACCAGTTAGATATTTGTTATGTCATAAATCTGGTCTCTGTGGCGTAAGAGAACCTTTAGATTACGGTTCTTTTACAAATTGGGAATTGATCTGTTCAGAATTGGCTAAACAGGAACCCTTTTGGGAACCTGGCTCGGCTCATGGATATCATGCTTTAACTTTTGGTCATCTTGTAGGGGAAGTGGTTAGGCGGGTATCTGGAAAAACTATAGGTCAATATTTTAATGATGAGATAGCAAAACCCTTAGATCTCGATTTCTGGATAGGTTTACCAGAAGATAAGTTTAGTAGGGTAACGGATATTCAACCAAACATACCAGGGCTGCTCCAGAAAATAATGATGCCAATACTTTCTAGAATTCCAAGATTTGCAGCACCCAGTTTGGTCAAAATGCTTTTAGATATGCAAGACCCAACTACGGCATCTGGTGCAGCTTTCAATAATCCACAAATGAAAATGGACCCTAAAAATATGGAGGCAAATACCCGCGAGTGGAGAATGTCCGAAATACCAGCTGCAAATGGTCATGGAACGGCTCGCTCTATTGCCAAGCTATACGGGGCTTTGGCTATTGGAGGATCAAGAGACGGTGTTCATGTTTTAAATCCAGAAACTATAGAAATGGCCAGACAAACCGAGTCTGATGGAAAAGATTTAGTTTTAGGACAGATTCATACGCGCTTTGGTCTGGGCTTTATGCTTGGAACTGAAGATGTCAGTATGGGACCCAATAAAAATTCAATGGGACATGGTGGAGCAGGAGGCTCTCTAGGTTTTGCAGATATAGATAATAAGATATCTTTGGGATTTACCATGAATCAAATGCACGAAGGTATTACAGCCTGGAAGACGGCAACTGGTGTAGCAGCATCTGTGTATAAGACTCTTAATATAGAACAGTGAGAGGAGTTTCCTACGCTGATGGACAAGTAAAAGATTTTGAGCAAGCAGCTAAAATTCTTTTTAGGAACCCGGAGATTGGTAATAGTTTGATTGCTCATAGATTTTCACTTGAAGATTCAAAAGAAGCTTTTGATGCTGCACAGGAGAAAAATTCTAAATGCATAAAAGTAGTTTTTGATCCAAAAGCATAACTTCTAGATAAAATTGTTTATAACAGATCCGTTGTTTTATTTGGTAGCCATCCCAGCTGTGTTGCTCTATGGAGTGGCAAAGGGAGGATTTGCTGGGCCTTTAGCAATATTGGGGGTCCCATTAATGGCTTTGGTAATATCCCCCATTCAAGCTGCTGCAATTTTATTGCCCATCTTGTGTATTCAAGACCTTATTAGCATTTATAGTTACAGGAAAAAATTTCATCTCTTGAACCTTAAGATACTTGTTCCCGCAGCATTCATGGGAATCTTGGCTGGATTCTTATGGTTTTCTTTTTTATCAGAAAACCACATAAGAATTTTATTAGGTTGCTTGGCATTGATTTTTGTAATGGATTTTTTAAGAACTGGTAAAAGCGCTAGAAAAACTGATGTTTCCATTAAAAAAGGTAGCTTTTGGGGAGTGGTCTCTGGATTCACAAGTTTTGGTATCCATGCGGGAGGTTTACCGCTTAGTATGTACCTTGTCCCTCAAAAACTGGACCATAGAGTCTATGTTGGTACTTCTGCAATTTTCTTTGGGATTGTAAATTTTATAAAATTGGTTCCCTATTACTATCTTGAGCAACTAGATTTAAATAATTTGACCACATCTTTAATACTTATTCCTTTTGCACCGATAGGTTTCTTTATAGGCTTCCATTTAACTAGTAAACTAGACTCAGAATCTTTTTATAAAATAACTTATTCTTGTTTGATGGTTTTGGGTTTTAAATTACTTTATGACGGAGTCCAGGGTATATGATGATTGGTGCAGCTTTATTACGGTACGGAGACGCTTCAAATTTTGAAATCAGCGATTCTCTATTGTGCCCAACGCCTTCTTCTAACCAAGTCCTTGTAAATATTCATTCTTCTTCTGTAAACCCTATAGATATAATGAAAAGAGAAGGTTATGGCAAGGCTGTATTTGAAAAGCAAAGACGTTCAAATTTTCCTTGGGTTTTGGGATCTGACTTTTCTGGCACGATCAGTGAAGTTGGTTCAAAAGTAACGAAATTCAAAGAGGGGGACGAGGTGTGGGGTTGCACGGCAGATGCAAATCACGGTACTTATGCAGAATATGGTGTTTTTGATCTAGAAGAGATAGAACACAAACCTGTTAATTTATCCTTTAATGAGGCAGCTTCTTTGCCTTACGTTGCATTAACAACTTGGGCTGGTGTAATAAGGTGGGCCGGCTTGAGACCACAGGATATAGCGAATAAGAAGGTACTTATTCAAGCAGGTTCAGGAGGAGTTGGTACCTTTGCCATTCAATTATTTAAATTGTGGGGTGCGGAAGTCGCAACTACTTGCAGTAAGAAAAATCATGAATTGGTAAAGAAACTGGGCGCAGATGTTGTCATAGACTATACAAATGAAGACTTTGTCGAAGTTCTTAATGATTACGATATTGTTTTGGATTCGGTTGGGGATTTAGCTGGAGAGACAGAAATTGAAAGGTGTTCAAAGATTTTAAAACAAAATAAAAATTCACATTACATTTCATTGAATCATGCTTTTGCTAGAACAATAGATGAAAAAGGTTTTTTACTGGGCGTTCCTCATGCCTTGTTTTTAAGACAAAAACTTAAAAATAAGTACAAGCCTGTCAATGTCCATTGGTCCATTTTCAGACCGAGTTTGTCTGCCTTGCAAGAGCTTACTAAATTAGTTTCTGAAGGAGATGTTATTCCTGTTATAGATAGAACTTACAAATTAACTGATATAAAGCAGGCACAAGATTATGTGGCAACAGGGCATGCTGTGGGCAAGGTTGTTATGGAAATCCAATAAAAGATGACGTATCTAAGCGTTAATGTAAACAAAATAGCTTGGCTAAGAAATGCACGTGGTGGTAATAATCCGAACTTACTAGAGCTCTCAAAGATGATTATAGATTCTGGTGTGTCAGGGATTACCGTTCATCCAAGACCTGACTTAAGACACATAACCCCTGATGATGTGGTGGCGTTAAGAAAATTAACACAAGACAATGATGTGGAGCTTAATATTGAAGGAAATCCATTCTCTGCTGCCACCACTAGTTATCCAGGTTTTATGCAACTTATTTTAGATGCCAAGCCAGATCAATGTACTTTTGTTCCGGATGAAGAACACCAATTAACTTCTGATCATGGATGGGATTTAACTAATAAAAGCAATGCTTTAGCAGAAAATATTAATACTGTAACCAGCATGGATATAAGACTTAGTTTGTTTATGGACCCAAGTCTAAAACAAATAAAAGAAGCCAAAAAAATAGGTGCCACAAGAATAGAGTTGTATACAGGCCCTTATGCAAATGATTTCCATAATATAGCTTTAAGGAATTCTCATCTTAAAATCTATTCTGATGCTTCTGAGTATTCTAAGTCATTAGGCATGGGTGTTAATGCCGGTCACGATCTAGATCTATGGAACCTAAGAGAATTTTTAGAACACGTAGATGTTGATGAAGTGTCTATAGGCCAGGCTCTAATTTCAGATGCCTTAATTAATGGATTAGGAAAAACCACTAGAGAGTATTTAGAAATTTGCATGGTACAATAGTCATATGTCAGTATTAGAAGAACTAGAAACTCAAGTCAAAGCAAACCCTATATTGTTGTACATGAAAGGTTCTCCAGACGCTCCTCAGTGTGGATTTTCGTCGAAAGCTTCTCAAATTCTAATTGCTTGTGGAAAGCCATTCTCTTTTGTAGATATTTTATCCAACCCTGAAATACGAGCAAATTTGCCTGAATACTCTGATTGGCCTACCTTCCCTCAGCTGTTCATAAATGGAGAGCTTGTTGGTGGCTCGGATATTATTGCCGAGATGCATGAAAGTGGTAATTTACAAGAATTAATAGACACAGTTGAAATAGAAGAAGGGTAGGTTCCTAGCCCATAATTTCCCTTAATTTCTTAATGTGCTCAGGTCTTGTTCTGCAACAACCACCAATAATAGTAGCCCCAAGATCTATCCATTTACTAGCTTCAACGGCATATCCTTCTTGATCTAAAATTACCTTTGATTTTTTTTGCATATCTTCTGCTTTTTTTGTGCTTCCTTCGTATCTATTAAACGATCTAATATTTTCTGAATTAGCATAAGCACCCACGGGAAGGCTCGTAAGTTTTGCAAGCTCTTTCACGGCTTGTGTGGCTACGTTTGCTCCACAACAATTTATGAGATAAGCATCCGATCTTAAATCCTTGATGTTAGTAAAAGCTTCCTTCAAGCTTTCTCCGCTAGGCAAAGTTAAAGCTCTGTCTCCATGCAGAGTCCAACTGACCCAAATTTTTTCATTTGCTATCTGAATGCTTTCTAGTGCACACCTGGCCTCTAGTGAGCTTGCCATGGTTTCACAAATTATAATATCCACTCTGTTCAATAGTAGAGAAGAAATTTCTTCATACTTTGTTTTCATTTCACCGGGCTCTAGAATTAAATCTGAACGATAACTAGTCTCTAAGGGAGGCAGAGAGCCAGCAATCATTACACTTTTACCTGATTCTTTTACAGATTCTTTTGCAAGTTCAATCGATCTTAATGTTAAATCTTCAAGTTGATGACCTGCATTTGCGCGCGCTAAAATAGGTTGAGTCAGTGCATAATTGTTTATGGTTATGTAATCACTTCCTGATTCTATGTAGTCAAGATGGATATTTTTTATAACTTCTGGATTATTAGTAATCGCTAGTGCCGACCATATGGAATCTATGTGAGAGGGCACCTCAATGCCCCTAAATTGAAGTTCACTTCCCATACCCCCATCTCCAAGCAACAACTTATTCATCAATATCTTTATTGAACATCAAATCTTTTATTATGGATATTGCCATTAAAGGGTATATAAAAAGTAAAGGAAGTGATGTTAGGAGTATTAAGTCCGTAGCTACAGTATGGTCTGAATAGATAATTAATGCCGCAGGCAGGACACCTAGAATTAACGCCCAAAATAGTCTCATTTCTTTATCAGGATCTTTTTGTTCTGTGGCATCTTTTTGCACATGGTAGGCAATTACAAAAGACATGGAGTCGTAAGACGTCGTAACAAATATAACGGTTATTGTACAAAACAGTAACAGCATCAATAGCTCAAATGGCATAGTCTTGATGACTTCAATTGCCGTTGCTGCATGACCTTTAGTCTCCAGAGTATTAACTACTGAAAGAATTTCTCTTTGATCAAGACTCATAGAGTAACCACCTAAAATCATATAGAAAAGCCACGTGCCTATAGATCCAAATACTAGCATCCCGAATATTAATTCTCTTAACGTACGGCCCTTAGAAATTCTTGCTACAAATAATGCTACCAATGGTCCAAAAGCAACCCACCAGGCCCAATAGAAGATGGTCCACGCATCAGCAAAATCTGATTGCTCTTTAATACCAAGCGTACTCATGTCCCAAAAATAAACAACGGAGTAATGCAAACCTCTTATGGAATTACTAACAATCTGATCAATTGGTCCTATGACCAAAACAATGGACAGAAAAATAAGTGCAAGAATAATATTAAGATCACTGAGTCTCTTAATGCCTTTCTTTAAACCAGAGTACACACTAAATCCAAATAAACTTACACAGAGAGCTAAGACTGTAAGATCCAGAGCAAAGCTTCTTTCTAAATTAAAAATATCAGAGAAGCCAAGGCCCAGCATAGGAAGATAAGAGCCTATGGTTCCTCCTGCCGCTCCTACGGTAGTAATTACAAAGATTAGATCTATAGCTCTCCCTAAAATTGTGTTTTCTATATTCTTTATTCCTAGGCCTCTTAGGCTTGAACTAAGCCTGAGTGTATTTAGATTATATTTATAAAATGCAATTGATAAGGCTACCGCCGGTATGCCGTAGATAGCCCAAGCAGAAACACCCCAATGAAATAAACCATAAGCAGAGGCCAAACTGTAGGATTCTTCAGATCCAGGCTCTATTCCGAAAGGAGGGATGTTGGTGTAGTAAGACCATTCAACTCCCGACCAGTAGACTAAGCCACCTCCTATTCCAGAACAAAATAACATACCCACCCAGCTGAAGTAGGAAAATTCTGGCAGAATATTTTCTCCTCCTAACCTGTAATTTCCAAATTTAGAAAAACCTAAAATGATTAAGAAGAAAAAAGAAAAAATGGCTAAAAAAAGATAGTAAGGGCCAAATACGGAGACTATCTGATCATAGGAAGTAGCTATGAATTGCTTTGCAAAATCGGCATCGTATAGAATAAAAAAAGTTACAAAAATAACCGCAGCACAACTTAGAGAAAAAGTTACGTAATCTACACTTTCTGTACTAAATACCTTTTTCAACCTATCCATAGATTTTCTAGCATAACTCTCAAAAGATATTTTTGTAAGCATCCTATTTAAATTGCGATAAATGTATTGAAAGCTTTCTAGTCTTTTGTTTATCTATGTATACAATGATCGCGTTTAAATTAATAACATGAAGAAAATAAATAAAATAGTGTTGGCTTATTCAGGCGGTCTTGACACAACCGTTATCTTGCACTGGCTTAAAGAAACCTACAATGCTGAAGTTGTTGTTTTTACAGCCGACCTTGGACAGGATCATGATCCTGAGTTGGTTGAAAAAAGAGCCAATACAATTGGTGCTTGTAAAGTTGTAATAGAAGATCTCAAAGATGAATTTGTCAAAGACTATGTCTTTCCAATGTTTAGAGCAAATACACTCTATGAAGGGGAGTATTTACTGGGTACTTCTATAGCCAGACCTCTAATCAGTAAAAGGTTGGTTGAAATTGCTGAAAGGGAAGGTGCTGATGCAATAGCGCATGGTGCGACTGGTAAAGGCAATGATCAAATAAGATTTGAAATAGGATCATACTCATTAAATCCATCCATAGAAGTCATTGCTCCTTGGAGAATCTGGGATTATGTATCAAGAGCTGATTTAGTTGAATATTGTAAGAAGCATCAAATTGAAATTGATGCTAGCCCGGACGATCCTTTGTACTCTACAGATGAGAATTTATTGCATATTTCCTACGAAGGAGGAGTATTAGAAGATCCAGCTAAAGAAGCCCCTGAAGAAATTTGGCAAAAAACAAAAAGTATATCCGATTCTCCTGATGTTAAAGAGGATGTTGTTATTGAATTTATAGACGGCGACCCTGTCTGTGTTAATGGGAACAACTTAGGACCTGCAGGAATACTAAATGAGTTAAATATTATTGCTGGACGAAATGGAATAGGCCGACTGGATATAGTTGAGAACAGGTTCACGGGAATGAAATCAAGAGGATGTTATGAAACTCCTGGAGGAACTGTCCTATTGAAAGCTCATAGAGCAATAGAATCTATAACATTGGATGGTCAAACAGCCCATCTAAGGGACGAGCTGATGCCTAAATATGCAGAGCTTATTTACAACGGTTTCTGGTGGAGTCCAGAGAGGGAAGCATTACAAGCTTTCATCGACAAGACTCAGGAAATGGTCACAGGAACAATCATACTTTCATTGCAAAAAGGAAACATGACCATAAAGTCTAGATCTTCCGATTACAGTCTTTATGATCCAAAGGTTGTTACATTTGAAGATGACGAGAACACCTACGATCAGGCAGATGCTTCGGGTTTCATAAAGATTAATTCTTTGAGACTTAGATTAAACGCCAGAAGAAATAAGTAAATTACTCAGTCACACCAAGTTTTTTTTGAAGCTTAGTGTTCGAAGTGGTGTAGCCAAATGGAACTCTTTCACCAGGAAAACACCTTTTAAAGGCATGCTGAACAGCAAGAGTAGTTTCATGGAAACCGCATAGTATTAAGTCTAACTTGCCTGGGTATTCATTTATATCACCCACAGCAAATATTCCTTCAATATTGGTTTCAAATTTTTCAGTATCTACCAATATTTTTTTGTTCTCTAGCTCTAGGTTCCAATCCACTATAGGACCTAGTTTTTTATTTAATCCAAATAAAAATATTATTTCATCACAAAGCAATGTTTCTATTTTTTTAGTCTCAAAATTCTTAAGTGACACTCCGGTTATTGTTTTATCAGCGGATAGCTCTTCAATTACATAAGGTGTTTTAAGTGTAATTTTTCCTTCTGTAACCAGATCCCGCATTAACTTCTCAGTATTCGGTGCGCCTCTGAAATCATCTCTTCTGTGCACCAACGTTAAGGACCTTGCTTGATGCGCCAATTCTACAGACCAATCAAGTGCACTGTCTCCGCCGCCAAAGATTACTACATCTTTATCTGCATAAAGTTTTTTCTCTCTTACAGAGTAAGCCACGCCTTTATTTAAAAATTTATCCGGATTTTCAATATTAGGTGGTCTTCTTGGTTCAAAGGAGCCAGCCCCTGCCGCTATAAATACATTGTGTGCACTAAAAGTATTGCCTTCTGAGGTAGTCACAGTCCAAGTTGACGATTTACCTTCAGTTGCCGGACTTTCTGTTATCGAATCCACTCTTTCATTAAGATGAACGGAATAATCAAAAGGTCTGATTTGTTCAAGTAAGGCTTCAACGTGTTCTTCGGCTGTTTGAGAGGGCACTCCTGGAATGTCGTAAATAGGCTTCTCGGGATACAATTCTGCACACTGACCACCAATTTTATCCAAATTGTCTATGAGCACACATTTGAGACCAAGCAATCCAGCTTCAAAAACCGTAAAAAGACCAACGGGGCCAGCTCCAATTACAATGATGTCTGTTTTGTCATTCTCATTCATTTATCTGACCTTCATTCCTGGTAATGCTCCAGAATCCGGAGACAGCATAAATATGCCACTCTCATCTCCACTAGCAGCAAGTATCATGCCCTCAGATGTTCCAAATCTCATTTCTCTAGATTTCAAGTTGTTAACACAAACTACCATCTTGCCTTCCAATTGTTCTAAGCTGTAAGCACTTTTTATTCCAGCAAAGACTGACTTTGTGCCTTCCTCTCCGATGTCTAAGTTAAGTTTTACCAATTTATCAGCTCCTTCAACGGACTCAGCGCTGCTTATCTTTGCAACTCTTAAATCTATTTTCATAAAATCTTCTATAGTGATTTCTTCCATAATATTTATATTTTGATCAAGTTATTAATTTTAGATTCATCTATCCTACTCAGTAAAGGCTCAAAGGTATTAATCTTAAGGTTGGTCATATCTTTATTTAGAGAATTCCAATTAAAATTATCCTCATTGAATAACTCAGCTATTTTTTTTGATAGTTGAGGTAAGATCGGTGTCAGCATTATAGCCAATAATCTGAATAAAATTAATGCCGTGGTGCAGATGTCTTGTATTTCTTCGTCTTCAGGGTTTGCTTTACTAAGAACCCATGGTTTCATTTTATCAACGTATTGGTTCGCTTTATCTGCTAAAGCCATTATTTCCTTGGTGGCTTTACTAAATTCTCTTGATTCATAGAGCTTCTCTACCAATAAAGAGGTTTGAATGAATTCTTCTACAAGGTCTTGTGAGTAGTTAGCAGAAAGTTGATCATTAAAATCTGAATTTATAAATTTTGCCGAACGGCTTCCTATATTTATAAATTTTCCTACCAGATCCGTGTTTACCTTTTGTTTAAAATCTTCAAGATTCAAATCTATATCGTCAACTCCTGAGCCAAGTTTAGTGGCAAAGTAATACCTTATATATTCTGGATCTAAATTATCTAAATAGGTTTTTGCTAAAATAAACGTACCTCTGGATTTTGACATCTTTTCTCCATTAAGCGTCAAAAACCCATGAACAAAAACTCCATCTGGCGTCTTAAAATCAGAGTGCTTTAGCATTGCAGGGAAAAATAAAGTATGAAAATACATTATGTCTTTACCGATAAAATGATATATCTCGTAATCACTTTCAGGATTCCAGCAGTTGTTAAAAGTTTCTTCGTCTCCTTTTTTGTCGAGGTAATTCTTGTGACTGGCTAAATAACCTATCGGTGCATCCAGCCAAACGTAAAAATACTTATTATCATAACCGGGTATTGGAAAGCCGAAGTAGGGTGCGTCTCTGCTTATGTCCCAATCTCTAAGTTCACCATTCATCCACTCAGCAAGTTTATTAACAACTTGAGGTTGAACCGAGGCATTCTCTATCCAACTATTTATAGACTCTTTCAGATCACTCAACTTGAAGAACAGGTGTTCCGATTCTTTTATTTCTGGTTTGCTGTTTGTTAATACAGAGTATGGATTTAGAAGCTCCGTAGCGTCGTAGGTTGCGCTGCAAGATTCACAATTATCTCCATACTGATCTTCTTTTTTACACTTTGGACAAGTCCCTTTTACGTATCTGTCAGCTAAAAACATACCTCTTTTGGTATCGTAGAGTTGTTTGATGGTCTTATTTGCAATTAGTCCTTTTTCATTAAGTCTATTAAAGATTAATTCAGACAAAATTCTGTTTTCTTCACTGTGGGTAGTATAAAAATTATCATGATCTATATTGAAACCCTCAAGTGTTTCTTTGTGATCTTTGTGGATTTCATCGATGAGTTCTTCTGGTGAAATTTTTAGCTCTTCTGCTTTAAGCATAATGGGAGTTCCGTGGGCATCGTCAGCACATATGTATGTGCATTCGTTTCCAATACTTTTTTGATACCTAACCCATATATCAGTTTGAACGTTTTCTATAATATGACCAAGATGCAATGGCGAGTTTGCGTACGGAAGTGCGCTGGTAACTAAAATTTTTCTATTTTTTTCTTTTAAAGTCATATTGAACCTAATCCAGCAATGCTAGAATGGTTAATTATAACTTACTTGCACTTAATGGTTCATCGATAAAACATGGCAAACGAACAAAACTCATTACGAATTCCAGAAACTCTTAGGAAAGTAAAAAATATCGTAGGTGTCTTTTCAGCAAAAGGAGGAGTTGGTAAGTCAGCGATCTCGCTTAGTTTGGCTCTTTCACTTAAAGATAAAGGTTATAAGGTAGGTTTAGTTGATGCTGATATTTATGGACCAAGCCAACCCTCAATGCTTAATTCTTCAGCTGGTGAGCTGGAAGTTAAGAATGAAAAGATAATTGAACCTCTTTTTAAAAGAGGCATTAAATTTATATCGATGGGTCTTATTTCGAGTGCAAAAATGCCAGTAATCTGGAGAGGACCAATGGTAAGTGGAGCAGTAATGCAGCTTTTGTCTCAAACTGATTGGGGCGAATTAGATTATTTAATTATAGATACACCTCCAGGTACGGGTGACGTTCAGTTGACTTTACTGCAGAGAATACCAATAACTGGAACCTTGATAGTCACGACACCTCAAAAGGTTTCTATTTCAGATTGCAGAAAAGGCATTGAAATGATTAAAAAACTCAAGGTACCTATATTGGGCCTGATAGAAAACATGAGCTGGTTCCAACCTCAATCAGATAAAAAGTATTATTTATTTGGTAAAGATGGAGGAAAGGCTTTAGCGGCAGAGTATTCTTTAGACTTATTAACTCAAATTCCTTTAGAAGAAACAGAAGAAGACACACTTATTTCAGATATTCCTAAGCTTAAAAACTTGTTCAATGAACTTTCAACCGATGTAGAGAAAAAAATCTTGGAAATAAAAAAGAACACAAGCGAAAAAATTCCACAATTAAATATTAACAATGAATAGATTTAATCTTATTTTCTTTTCTTTATTTTTTTCGTTGGCCATTTATAGCCAAAACGATCCCTTTGAAGAAATAAATCAAATTACCCATAAGATAAATGACGAAGTGGATAAAACCTTTGCCTATCCCTTGGCTAAAGCATATGTAAATGTCATGCCAGATAAGCTAGAAACGGGCGTAAGTAATTTTGTGGCTAATTATGAAGATGTAAATATTGGTATTAATAATCTTCTTCAAGGAAAAGTTAAGGACGGTTTTTCTGATATTTTAAGATTATTCATTAATTCTACGATAGGTATTTTAGGTTTTTTTGATGTAGCATCTGGATTGGGCTTAGAAAAACATGATGAAGATTTTGGACAAACTTTAGGTTATTGGGGGGTTCCATCAGGAGCATACATAGTACTTCCTTTCCTCGGCCCAAGTTCTGTAAGAGATACAGTCGCCAGAATACCTGATGCCTTTCTAGGTGGTCTTTTCTTTATCAATCACGAAAGAACTGGTTACGAACTAACTTTCGTAGATTTATTGGAAACCAGAGCAAGATATCTCGGAATGGAATCTCTCATCATAGGAGACGAATATCTATTTTATAAAGACGCTTATTTTCAGAACAGAGCGTATGAGATTTCTGATGGAAAGATTGATGATAATTTTGATGACTTTGATTCAGGTTTTGAAGAAGATTTTTAGTCTCTATTCTTCAATTTTGAAGTTATAAAGTCTCCATGACTTATATGAATTAGATCAGAGATTTTTCTAACAAGATGCTCTTCAAATTTATCCAAAGTTCCGTCTGCGTAAGAAATTTTCCAAAGACCGTCTAAAAGGTCAATCTTTTGTTCATAGTTTAAGCTGTCGTTTATCTCTCTAGTATAAGAATAGAGGGAAGTATTATTTTCAACGGTTGATTCGGCACTTTCTATCAAGCTATCAATTTTTTCAGGTGAAATATCGTATGAGTCCTTGAGTATAATTTTTAATAGATTAATTTCTGTAACATCAAAATCTTTATCAGCCAATGCCACTTCTATAATCAGCGAAGCACAGGTTAAATTAACGTTGTAATCTTCTTTTGTAGGTAAAACTGATTTCTTTTCCTTTTTAAAAAGAGATTTAATTTTATTTAACATGCTATTTTTATTTCCTTTATTAGTGATTGAATCGATTCTATAGGCTTTTCGTGACCATCGATACTGGCCAACAGAGTTCTGGCCTTCTTGGCATAAGCCGTTCCTTTAAATAAACCCATAAGATGCTTTGTCATGTGTCCTAGCTTAGAGCCCTTGTCATTTTCCTTTTTAAGATAAGGTAAGAAGCCTTCCAATACTTGGGATCTAGATCTTAACCTTTTTGGCTTATTGTAAATCAATTCATCAACTTCAATTAGCCCATAAGGATTGTCGTATGCCGAACGTCCTAACATTACACCATCAACATACTCAAGGTGCCCAAGTGAATCTGTGATGCTACTTATACCTCCATTGAGTATAAATTCTAGGTCTGGAAATTTATCCTTCAGCCTGTAGACTCGTTCATAATTTAAAGGAGGAATCTCTCTGTTGTCCTTAGGACTCAGACCCTTTAACCAAGCTTTTCTTGCATGAACAATAAAGGTGTTGCAACCCGATTCTTTTACACAACCAATAAAAGAATCTAAATCTTTTTTTTCATCCATTTCATCGACTCCAATTCTGCACTTTACAGTTACCGGAATAGAAACTGTATTGTTGATGGCTTTGATGCACTGAGCTACCAAAGGCGCATTTTTCATCAAAATGGCACCGAATTGGCCACTTTGTACTCTTGGACTGGGACAGCCTACATTTAGATTAATTTCATCGAAGCCTTTGGATTCTGCAACTGACGAGGCCTCCTTTAAAAGGCCTGGATCACTTCCTCCAAGCTGAATAGCTAAAGGATGTTCAGTAGCATTGTATTTTAATAATTCCTCTTGATTGCCGTGTAAAACAGCATTGGCGTGCAGCATCTCTGTGTAAAGAAGCATTTCTTTAGAAAGTGTTCTTAAAAAGTAACGCTCATGGCGATCGGTTCTGTCCATCATGGGCGCTACACAAAATTTTCTTTCCATTAAATTTTTTTAGCCTATTCTTTCAAAAGGTTGGCTGTAATAGCCAAAGAAGAAATACATTATGAATGTGCATATTAGTAATGTTATCAACATGACGGGTAGGCCTATTTTTGCCCACATAAGGGGAGTAATTGCTAATGCAGGATTCCCTTCTTTTTTTGCAAGTCTCTCAGATACCGTAACAATATAGACATTTGCAGTTGATCCTATGTGAGTTCCATTACCGCCCATACCAACGCCCAAAGCTAATGCCCACCAGAGCGGTGTGACGTCAATGCCTTGCGTTTCTAGAGAGAGTAAAATTGGAATCATTGCTGCTGTAAATGGAATGTTATCTATAGCGGCAGACATAACTGCGGCAACCCACATTAAAAGAATAGTCGCCATAAGGAGGTCACTTTGTACAAATTCAACTATAAATTGGCCAAGATAAGCCAGAAAATGACTTTCTTCAACTCCTCCAACAATAATGAATAGAGATATAAAAAATATGAGTAGAGTCATTTCTACTTCCTTCATAACCTCGTCCAATTCCACATTTTTGGCTAAGAATCCTATAAGTACAAACCCAGCTCCGGCAACCATCCAAGGTTGCCAATGAATTGCGTCATGACTTACAAATAGTACAACCAACAATCCCAGTACAAAACATGATTTATTCCAGAGGGATTTATCTTTGTATGGAACGTCTTCTTCAAAGGTGCCTGTAGGTACAACAGCCAAATCTTCTCTGCATAGAAATTTTAGAGCAAATAATGTTCCCAACCATGCAATAAATACAATACCACCCATGTGTTCAACGAAGGTCATGAAACTAATGCCAACTGCACTTCCTATCATCAGGTTGGGTGGGTCTCCTACAAGTGTTGCCACTCCTCCAGTATCAGACAAAAGTGCAGCTGCCATAAGGTAAGGAATGGGCGTCACTTTCATTTTTTGAGCTATTAAAACTATCAGCGGTCCAAATATCACTACGGTAGTTACATTATCTAAAAGTAAGGAGAGAACGGTAACTGCAGTTCCAAGAGCTGCCATTAACAAGAATTGTCTTCCATTTGCAAATCTACCTATCTTTGCAGCTAGTCTTTCAAAACCACCTGTGGTGACCATGATAGAGACTATTGCCATCATGCTACCTAAAAGAAAAATTACGTTCCAATCGACAGCTTCAAAAGCTAAGTCAGGTTCATAAAACCCGTAATATTGGCCTACTAGAAGCATTGCTCCCGCTCCCGCCATAGCAATCTTACTTCTGTGGTAACCATGAAGAGTTTCAGTAAAAATTAGTACAAAGCTGATTACTAGAACTACTCCTGAAGCAAACATCCCTGAATTCATTAAGATTGGTTCCATGTAAATTCCCTCTATTTTAAATAGTTATTTTAAACCATCATGATCTAGCTTAAAATAGGTTTGATGATAAATCTTCATCCTTCTTCTATTTTCCAACCAGAAAACATAAACAATTCTAACCTAGAAAAGATTCATCTCTTCATAAGAAATAATGAATTTCTTACTTCTAGCGGTGGTTTAACTTTTTTAACAGAAGATGAGTTAACTTGGTCAGGTCTGGAAATAATAGATTCTATTTTCTTAGGCTATATAGAAAACAGGGCTTGTTACGTTTCTGAATTATTGGATAAATCATCATTGATGTCCGAAACAAAATTGAGTTCTATGAGATCTCTTCTTGGAAATTTATCAGATTCTCAATTTACAATCTGCTCTAGAAGCCTTCAATTAATGGAATGGGTAAAGAGTAATCGTTTTTGTGGCTTGTGCGGTAATCAGATGAAAAAGCATGAAGCAGAAAGGGCAATGCAATGCTCCTGTTCTCCTTTGTTGATTTATCCTAAAATTTCTCCATGTATTATTGTTCTTGTAACTAAAGGAGACGATTTATTATTAGCACACAACAAAAATTTTCCAGGAAAGTTCTATAGTACTCTTGCTGGCTTTATTGAAGCAGGGGAGTCGGCAGAAGATGCAATACACAGAGAAATTATGGAAGAAGTCAATGTAAGCGTTTCCAATATTAATTACTACGGCAGCCAGTCTTGGCCATTTCCAGGGCAGTTAATGTTGGGTTATCACGCCGAATATGAATCTGGAGATTTAGAACCAGACGGAGACGAAATTGATGACGCACAATGGTTTCATTACAATAATTTACCTTCTGTACCTACGGGAAACATTTCTATTTCAGGAAGGTTAATTGAAGACTTCCTAGAACAACAAAAGAGTTAACTAGTTTTACTTTTTATTTCTAGGGTCGTTGGCAGCCCTTCCTTTATCTTTAACTTTAACTTCATTATTTTCTTTTGAAGTAGTCTTTGTAGAATCTAAATCCGCTACCTTTTCAACCACTTCAACTTCCTTAGATGCTTTTACTTTTGAAGGGGTCTCAGCTTCTTTTACTGTGTTTGCGTCTTTAGTTGACTTAGGAGCTCTAGGAGCTCTAGGAGCTCTAGGAGCTCTAGGAGCTTTAACTTCTTTTTCTGTATCAGATTCTTTAGAGGCTCTAGGGGCTCTAGGGGCTCTAGGAGCTTTAACTTCTTTTTCTGTATCAGATTCTTTAGAGGCTTTGGGAGCTCTAGGAGATTTCACTTCTTTTGTTGTATCAATCTCTTTCTCTATCGTAGGTGCTTTATTTTCATTAGCAGATACCGAAACATCATTTAAATTTTCTTCAACTTCTTTAAGAGGAACAGTTTTTTTAGTAGTTTTTCCATCTACTCTATTTCCATCTGCCTCTGTAATCATTTGCACTTCTGAAGAAATTTTATTTCCATCTATTTCTTTACTAGAATTTGTGCCCTGATTATTTTCTTTTGAAGAAGGCTTTCTAGTTCTAGGAGCTGGTGCCTTTCTAGGAGTTGTTTCAGGGTTCTTTCTAGTACCCGGAGAAGAAGACCTAGTTTGAGTTTTATTATTAGCTCTATTTTCTTGTTTTTCCTTCTCATCTTTATTTTGAGGCTTTGGGCTAATTGGCTTCTTGTTATCAGTTCTTTTTCTATTATCTTGAGTTTTATTATCTCTGTTATTGTTCCTAGTATTATTCTGATTTGGCCTTGATTGATTTCTATTCTGATTTGGCCTTCTGTTATTTCTTCTCTGGTTATTGGATTTTTTAGGTACTATTTTCTCCTCTTCTTTTGAAGAAGTAAGCGATTTCAATAATCTTTTTATAAAACCATCTTTCTTTCTTTTAGGCTTTTTAGGCGGCTTAATATTTACAGCTGGCGATTCAATTCTTACTTTCTTTTTTGTATTACTGATTTGCTGTTGAGTAGTCTCTACTTGGTCTTGTATTTCATAACTGGCTGAATCTTTTAATTTTTTATCATCGTCTCTTAACCTGGTAACTTCAAATCTATTATCTGACCTTGTAGGATCTGAAACAACAACTATCCTCACACCGGTTCTTTCTTCTATTTCATTCACTCTAGGTCTTCTTTCATTTAAGAGAAAAATAGACATATCAGGTGAAACTACCGCTCTAACTTCTCCGCTTCTCTTTTTTGCAGATTCTTCATCTATAAGTCTGAGCACGGCTGTAGACAAACTAGCCACATCTTGTGTCCATCTTTCTTGAAGAGAAGGCCTGAGTCTTTGTCGTGACATCTCCATCAGGCCGAATCTAGATATTCTTCCAACTTGAACTTTAGCTCTATCTACCGATAGGGCGGTCCAAAGTTTATCTTCAACCGCTCTCTTGTTTTTAAGTGAGAGCATGTCTATAAAATCTATTACGATTAGCCCGCCCATATCTCTTAATCGGAGTTGTTTAGCTATTTCAACCGCTGATTCAAGATTTGTATTGACTGCTGTCTCTTCAATATCCCTACCTTTTGTTGATTTTGCTGAGTTTATATCTATAGCTACTAGTGCCTCTGTTTGATCAATTACTATAGATCCTCCACTAGGAAGACTAACCTCTCTTTGGTATGCAGTTTCTATCTGGCTTTCTATTTGATAGCGTGTAAATAGTGGAACAGATTCATCGTATCTCTTAATTCTATCTTCAAAATCAGGCATTAATTTAGAAGTGAACTCAAAAGCTTTTTCATAAGCTTCATCAGTATCCACAAGTACTTCGGTTATATCTGATCTTAGGAAGTCCCTTAAAGATCTAGAAACTAAATCATTCTCTCTGTAAATTAAAAATGGTGCTTTTTTTATTTCACTTGCTTCTTGTATAGCATCCCAAAGATTAAGCAGATAATCCAAGTCCCACTGCAACTCCTCTTGGCTCACTCCTTCTCCTGCTGTTCTTAATATTGCGCCCATTCCTTCTGGAATCTCTAGGTCACGCATTTTCCTTCTCATGTCATCCCTTGCAGCACCTTCTATGCTCTTCGAAATGCCTCCAGCGTCAGGGCTATTTGGCATTAAAACAAGATAGTGACCAGGAAGAGAAATATAAGTACTTATAGCGGCTCCTTTTGTTCCGCGCTCTTCTTTTTCAACTTGAACTATTATCTCTTGACCTTGAGAAAGGCATTCATTTATCTCATTTTTACCATTTTTATTTTTTTGGTATTGTGGTGCGAGTTCTTTTATCGGTAAAAAACCATGTTTTTCAGAACCGAAGTCAACAAATGCAGCGCCTAAGCTTTGTTCGGCCCTTGAGACTCTACCTTTGTAAATATTTGCTTTCTTTCTTTCTTGACCAACCTGTTCAATATCAAAATCATAAATACTCTGACCATCCACAAGCGCAACTCTTAACTCTTCAGGTTGAGTAGCATTAATTAACATTCTCTTCATTTTTTTTCCCTATAGGGAAGCAGAAAAGCTAGAATAAGCTTTTGGATATAAACTAGCTTTTTTGGCTGATTTATCTAAAGTGTAGGTGAATTATAAAAGTGAGGTCGTCACACCTACGTGACTAAAAAATTCTTTATTTTAAGAGCTTAAGCCCTTTTCTGCTTCTTTTTTAATATATTTATTAACCATTGCGTCTTACTTTTTTATTTAATTGCACAATTTATAGATTTAAATTAACACAATTAAGGCTAATATAATACTTATCCTTAACATTTAGAATTTAACAATGAATCAATTCAACCCCGTATCTACTTATGAAGTTACTGAAGATTATCAGGGAGTGAGGCTGGATAATTGTTTAATCTCTTTAATGAAAGGACTTCCACGAAGTAAGATTTATTCCATAATAAGGAAAGGTGAGGTTCGTATAAATTCATCTAGATCAAAACCAAGTCAAAAATTAAATTTGGGAGACAAGATAAGAATACCTCCATATACTCATGACTCAAAACCATCAAAAAAAGCAGCTTCTAATCTTATGGAAAAGCTAGCCTCCCGACTCGTTGTCGTGGATAAAAAGTTTCTTATTTTTGATAAACCGATAGGACTGGCCAGCCATGGAGGAAGTGGAATTTCAATGGGTTTAATAGAAACTGTTCGTCAAATGGATCCGAGGTATAAAGAAGCTCAGTTGGTACACAGGCTAGATAAAGACACATCCGGGTGTATTGTAATTGCATTAAGAAAATCCATCCTGAGAGAATTTCATAAAGAAATAAGAGAGAATAAAGTTTTAAAAAAATACATTGCTGTTGTCAAAGGTTCTTGGCCGATCTCATTAAACAAAGTTGAGTTGAATATTTCTAAGGATAGATTAAGGTCTGGGGAGAGGGAGGTCCAAGTTAGTAAGGATGGCAAGAATTCAATTTCAAAATTTAAGTTATTAAAATCTAATAAAAAATTAAGTTTAATAGAGTGTCAGATTATCACAGGAAGAACACACCAAATTAGAGTTCATACTACTCACTCAGGTCATCCGATAGCAGGAGATGTTAAGTATGGAGATGAGCTTTTTAATAAAAGCCTTAAACCCCAATTAAATAGAATGCTATTGCATTCAAGCCATATAAATTTTAAGAATCTTGGAATTGAAGCTACTTCAGAAACTCCTAAATTATTTGAGGACCTATTAAAATAAATGAATAAGTTTATAAACCTGAGGGAAGGTAAATTTCCCATAATATTGAACCTAGATATAGCTTATCTTAAAGATAGTATTGATTTTGCTGATCTGCAGTCAGGTCATACCAGCTTGTTGATTGCCAAGCTAACTGAAGATCTTTTTAGTTGCAAAGGAGAGATTGCTATTAACTTTCAAGACAGATGCCAATCTTGTTTAAAGGACACTCCAGTTCATCTAACAATAGATTCAAATGTAATAATAAAAGATTCAGATATCTTATTAGAAGACGAAGAGAAACCTGACGAAACCCATTTTCAGAAGTTGAAGTTTTTTGAGATAGAAAAACTTATACTAGAAGAGATATCTTTAAATTTTCCATCTTTAATTAGATGCAAAGACCAAAATTGTCTTAAATTAGAAGATGCGTTTGTAGAAGAAAAAATACAACCTTTTAAAAAAATTAGAGACTTGCTCGACTAGATAATTTAGAATCCGCGCCGGAGACATCCTATGGCAGTACAAAAAAGTAAAAAATCAAAATCAAAAAAGTTACAAAGAAGGGCTCACCAGTCTTTAACTAATCCAACCTTATCAACTGATAGCGTTACTGGAGAAAGGCACTTACGCCACCAGATGACAGCGGACGGTTTTTACAGAGGGAAGAAAGTTGTAGACATTAAAAAGCCAGAAGAAGAAACCGAAGAATAATTCATCACCATGAATTTTTCAAACTCTGCCTTTATATTTCCAGGGCAGGGATCGCAATCTCCTAAAATGCTGAGTGATTATTTTGATCATCAAAAAATATTTTGCAAAACTTTCGACGAAGCTCGATCTATTTTAGATATAGATTTTAGAGAATTAATAGAAATTAGTTCTGCAGATGACTTAGCAAGTACAGAAATAACACAACCTTTAATGCTTATAGCAAATATTGCTATTTGGAGATCGCTTAATACTAATGCCTCTTCAGTTTTTGCCATGGCAGGGCATTCACTTGGCGAATTTGCTGCTCTCGTAGCTTCTGATTCAATCTCCTTTTCAGATGCCTTAGAGCTGGTAACAATTAGAGCCAACCTCATGCAACTTGCTGTTCCTGAAGAGAATGGTGCTATAGCAGCAATTATGGGTCTTAATCTTGAATCTATAAAAGTAATATGTAATTTAATCTCAGAAGATCCTGATGAACTGGTGGAAACAGCTAACCTAAACTCTCCCGTTCAAACCGTTATTTCTGGCACGAAATCTGGAGTAAATAAAGCTATAGAACTTTGCCTCAAAGACGGAGCTAAGCGTGCCATACCATTGGCTATGAGTGTACCTTCTCATTGCGGCTTGATGAAATCAGCAGCTGAAAAATTTGCACTTAAATTAGATCATTTTTTAATAAAAAAACCATCCACTAAGATCTTTCAAAATTATTCTGCAATTTCTACAGATTCACCAGATGTAATTAAAGAGAATCTTGTTAAACAAATCTACAACCCCGTTAGGTGGGTTGAAACAATTCAAAATATAAACGCAGAAGGTGTTGCAAACTATTACGAATGTGGTCCAAGTAAGGTTTTATCTGGTTTAATAAAGAGAATCCTAGACAGCCCCATTGTTACAAACCTTAATGATCACGAAAACTTGAAGAATTTAACTAAAAAAGTATGAAAAAAATAATTGTTACAGGAGCAACCAGGGGTATAGGAAATGCAATAGCCCATAAATTATTAGACGATGGATTTGAAGTAATAGGAACGGCCACCACGGATAAGGGTGTAGATTTACTTAATTCTCAAAATATAAAAGGTCGCTTGTTAGATTTAACTAATTTAGAAGATATAGAATCTTTTTGGAAAGCTATCGACGAAGAACATAAAGATATTTTTGGTCTAATTAATAATGCTGGTTTTACAAGAGACAATTTAGTTTTGAGGATGTCTGAAGAAGAATGGGGAGATGTATTGAATGTTCATCTTAATGGAATGTTCAGATTATCTAAAAAAGTAATAAAGCCTATGTTAAAAAATAAACGAGGAAGAATTGTAAACATTTCTTCAACCTCGGCAGCTATAGGAAACAAAGGGCAAGCTAATTATGCAGCGGCAAAGGCCGGTATTGAAGCTTTTTCAAGATCTTTAGCCAAAGAGTTAGGTTCGCGAGGTATATCCGTTAATGCAGTGGCACCTGGCTTTATAAATACCGATATGACAACAAATAACGAAGGAGTTATTCAAGCTAATTTAATAGAAGACATACCTTTAGGTCGGTTTGGTGAACCAGAGGAAGTAGCACATTTGGTATCTTTCCTGTGCTCCAATGAGTCTTCTTATATCACAGGTCAAACCATTCATATTAATGGCGGTTTATTCATGTAGCTTGAGTTTGACTTATCGAACGAATTGAGCGTTAAATTGGTGCATTTTTTTTAAAACATAGTTATTATGCGCTCCGTTAGGGGAGACTAGTAGCATAATATTTCATTACGATAGGAGAGTTTAATTATGAGCATTGAAGAAAGAGTACAAAAAATAGTTTGCGAACAGCTTGGAGTTTCTGCAGAAGAAGTTAAATCTGAAGCATCATTTATAGATGACCTTGGAGCTGATTCATTGGATACCGTAGAGCTGGTTATGGCTTTTGAAGAAGAATTTGAAATAGAAATTCCTGATGAAGAAGCTGAAAATATTCAAACGGTAAAAAATGCCGTTGATTACATTACTAATAATTCTTAATTTATAAAAATAAGTTTCAGGTCCTAAAGCCATTATTGGTATGAAAGAAAGAAGAGTCGTAGTTACGGGTCTTGGGATTCTCTCTCCTGTTGGTAACAATATAAATGATTCTTGGTTAAATATAACTTCTGGTATCAGTGGAGTTAGCAACATAGATTATTTTGATACTAAAGACTTTGATACTCATTTTGCTGCTTCACTTTCTAATTATATCCCTACAGAATATCTCGATAAGAAAGAAATCAGAAGAACAGATAAATTTATTCAATACGGATTAATAGCAGCACAACAATGTATTGAAGATGCTGGTATTAATTTTAATATTACAGACCCAAATAAAGCAGGAGTAGCTATTGGATCTGGAATTGGTGGCTTGGGTACAATAGAAGATAATAAGTTAATCCTCAATGAATCAGGGCCTAGAAAAATTTCACCTTTTTTTGTACCTGGATCTATATCAAATATGGCATCTGGATACGCATCACTTAAATTCGGTTTCAAGGGACCCAATATTTCAATAGTAAGTGCCTGTTCAAGCGCAAGTCATTCTATTGGTTACTCCTTTAGATCAATAGCTCATGGTGATGCAAATATCATGCTTACAGGAGGAACAGAAATGTCCACCACTCCCCTTGGGTTAGCAGGCTTTAATGCTGCTAAAGCTCTTTCAACAAGGAATAAAGAACCGCTTAAAGCGAGTAGACCTTGGGATGAAGATAGAGATGGTTTTGTTCTTGGAGAAGGTGCTGGGTGTCTTATGTTAGAAGAAAAGAATCACGCGTTGGAAAGAGGCGCTCATATTTATGCTGAAATTAAAGGATTTGGCATGAGTGCTGATGCTTTTCACATAACTTCACCGCCAGAAAGTGGAGAAGGAGCTTCACGTTCCATGAATAACGCTCTTAATGATGCTCAGCTTAATAGTGACGACATTCAATATATAAATGCTCATGGCACATCTACACCCGCTGGAGATATTGCTGAAACAACAGCCATAAAGAATTCATTTAAAGACACCTCAAACTTGATTGTAAGCTCAACTAAATCAATGACCGGGCACCTTTTAGGAGCGGCTGGAGCGATTGAGGCAATATTTTCTATATTGGCCATAAATAATAATATCGCACCACCAACTATAAATTTGGATAGGCCGAGTGAGGGATGTGATTTAAATTATTCTGCACACACAGCCACTGAGAAAAAAATAATTAACAGCATGTCAAATTCCTTTGGTTTTGGTGGAACGAATGCTACTTTGATATTTTCTGAATACATCTAGATTTGAGATATTTTCTTTTTATAACGTTAACTTTAACTGCATCTTTTAGTTTTATAGCCCTGAAACTGAATACAAATTTTAGTTTAGATGAAGATCTTTTAATTTATATAGAACCAGGAAAATCATCAAACGATATCGCTCTAAATTTAGAAGAAAAAAACCTTATCAACCACCCTTTTTTCCTTGTTCAATACCTTAGGTTGATAGGCAAATTAAATTCAGTTAAATCAGGAGAGTACTCCATTTCTAATGATGAAGATCTTATTGATTTAGTATCAAAAATAACTGAAGGAAAGTATTACTATAGAAAAATTCAACTCTTAGAAGGCATGAGATTTACAGAAATCATGGAGCTTATAAAAAAGACTGAAGGTCTAATTCTTAATTTAGGTAAATATCCTGAAAAAAAGATCTTACTAGATCTTAATCTGACTTATATAAGTCCAGAGGGCATCTTTGCACCTGAAACTTATTTCTTCAAAAAAGGTGACACAGTTAGCAATTTATTAGAGAGGGCATACAAAGCACAACAAGCTTACAGTTTAAATTTGTGGTCTAAAAGACAACCTAATTTACCTTTTAAAAATCTCTATGAAGCACTTATTCTGGCTTCAATAATAGAAAAAGAAGGCAAAGAAAAAAAGGAAATAGCCGGCGTTTTTATAAACAGATTAAACAGAAATATGAAGCTCCAATCAGATCCAACAGTAATCTATGCCCTAGGAAAAACATTTGATGGAAACATCAGAAGAAAAGATTTAAGAATTAAAAACCCTTACAACACTTATGTTTATAAAGGCTTACCCCCTGGTCCTATAAGCCTAGTAACAATGTCGTCTATTGAAGCCGTATTAAATCCAGTTCTTTCGGATAATCTCTATTTCGTCTCAAGAGGCAATGGAACTCATAAATTTTCAGTTACACTAAGAGAACACAATAGAGCAGTAAGAAAATACCAATTATTAAAATAATGAAAGCTAAATTCATATCACTTGAAGGAATTGAAGGATCAGGCAAGTCTTCAAATATAGGAGCTATTAATTCTTTTATGGAACTTAGGAAATTTAATTTTATCAACACAAGGGAGCCAGGTGCGAGCTTACTAGGAAAAAAGTTGAGAGAAATTTTATTAAATGTAGATACTAAAATTTCTCCTGAAGTAGAAATGTTATTAATGCTAGCTGATAGAAAAGATCATGTTGAAACTATTATAAAGCCTTCTTTATTAGATGATATTTGGGTTATTTCAGACAGATACATGGATTCAACAATAGCCTACCAAGGAGGGGGAAGAGAGATAGATATAGAAAAAATTATAGCCAATAGTAAATTATTGAACTTACCTGAACCCTCTTTAACATTGCTATTTGATCTTCCGGTTATCACCGCCTTAAACAGAGCAAAATTAAGAGGCAGACTTGATAGATTTGAAAAGGAACCTTTAGATTTTCACCAACGCATTAGAGATGCTTATTTAGATCTCTCGAGGCAATTTCCAAAAAGGATAAAAATTATAGACAGCTCTAAAGCTCCTGAAGAAGTAAAAGCACAAGTCCTTGCGGTGTTAAATGATGAGTTCAAAGTTTAGATGTACAAAGAACTTCCTTGGACAGATAACTTTAAGGAATATTTTAGTAATGAAAGCTTGCCTCATTCTGTATTGATTGGTGGTAATGAGGGATTGGGAAAAAAGGATTTAGCCCTTCAATTCTCTAACTCCTTATTTTGCATCACTCAGCAAGTAAACAGTAACTGCAAAATTTGTAAACCTTGTAAGTTATTTTTAGATGGCAACCATCCAGATTTTTATCAAATCAATCTAGAAGAAGGCAAAAAGAATATATCTATTAAACAGATTAAATCACTCCGCGATAAAATTTATGAGTCACCATTCTTGGGAGGAAATAAAGTTTTTTATATTGAATTAGTAGAGCATATGTCTAAGGATGCCTCGGATTCTCTTCTTAAAATATTGGAAGAACCTCCAAAGAATACTTTTTTTATATTGACATCAAACAGGCACAACCAAGTCCCGGCAACCATAACAAGCAGGTGTTCTGAGTACGTGATTAAGGAACCAGAGGAGGAAAAACTTTATGAATGGCTTAATTCATCAGATTTATCAAAAGCAGATTTTAATACTCTTTTAACTTTGGCAAGTGGGAAGCCCTTACTTTTAAAAGGACTATATAAATCAAATGTTCTAGAAATAAGATTAAGTTTTATAAAAGAAATTTCTTCATTGCTGAAGTCTTCAGATAATGTAATTGAATTGTCTGAATCATGGGCTAAAGATAAGAAGATTTTAAGTTATAAGCTTGAATGGATGGGCTTGCTTTTAATGGATGCAATAAGGTTTCAATCAACAAATTCTAATGAGAATCTTGCTAAAGACAGCTTTTCCATTACAAGTTATCTAGGAATTAAAACACCTTTTAATGTACTTTATGATCTTTTAAACCAAACCAATCTTCTCTGGAATGAACTAACCAAGGGGACCAATCTTAAGATGGAGTTTCAACTTCAAGCTTTATTTGTAGACTGGGAAGAAAAAATAAATTTAACCTCTCGATAGAAACTTTAAAATCTTCTTGTTTACTGTTTCCGTCTTTTCTAGATGCAGAAAATGACCGCAATTCTCTAGAATATCAATTTCCAGATCTTTAAAGTTGCCTTCCATTCCTTCTGTTAAATTACTTCCAATACAGCCGTCATTCTCTCCATGTAAGTAGAGTGCAGGACAAAGAATCTTCGAATCTCTTTTTTTTAATTGTTCGGTGCTTAGCTTGGTGCCTTCTAAAGTATTTTGGAACGTGCTTCGATAGTACCCAAGCGCGTTATTTAAAACGCCGCCTTTTGCTAATACATCTATTGTATTTTGTGCATACTTTTTGTATGCCGGCCATTCAGGAGACCATTCTCTCCAGAGACGATCAATGAACTCAAAATTGTTCAAAGGCACTGATATATCTGCTATTTCTAGTTGAAAGAAAAACATATACCAAGATTTTCTTTGTTGATCTCCGTCAGAAAGAATGGCATTTATCAAACCGCTACCGTGAGGGACAGAAAGAGTCACTAGAGACTTGATCATGTCGGGCTCAATGGCTGCAATAATGTATGCAGTAGATGCGCCCCAGTCATGTCCGACTAAATTAACAGGCTCGCCTCTTAACTCCTTTATAAAATCAATAATTTCTAAAGCAATGGTATCTGCACCATAAGATGCTAGTTTTTTGTCTTCTTCATGATATCCAGGCATGTATGGGCAAATTACTTCATAGCCATTAGCAGAAAAGAAATTTATTTGATTAAAGTAATTTTCTGGACAATCAGGAAATCCATGTAAAAAAACAATAGCTTCTCCTTTTCCTTCAGAGTAGTAATATTTACCTTGATTAGTTTTCTTTAGTTTCATGATTTTCATCCATTAAAAACAAAGTATAGATTAAGACATTTAAATAAATAGTAAAAAAGAATCCTAAGATTTGAATAATAAATAAAGAAAGGGATTCATTGGAAGTAATCAAACCAACGACCGGAGTTAGGAAAGTTACAGTCAAAGAAACTACTGCTAGGGCTGCAAAAATTATAAGAAAACCGTTTCGCCATGACTTCTCATTACTCAGTTTCCAAGAAAGCTCTAAACTTTCTATAACCGTCTTGTTTCTAATCAATAGGTAATATTGTGCATAAACAAATTTTCCTAAAAGGAAAATACCAGGAATGATGAAAAGGGAAAATCCAAATAGAGCTAACAATCCTACTACTAAAGCTACTGCTATAAGCGGTCCTAGATAAAAGAAGGGTTTAATCATGTAGTTAAAAGTATCTTTTAAATCTGAATTCTTTAAATCAGCAGTCACCAACATCAGCACAGCACTGAGGTGTAATTGCATTAAAATGATGAGACCTTGAAGGGCAATATTAGTTGTTAAAGAGATTAAGGGAATTAAAAGTGCCAATAGAAATAAAGGCAAAAAGCAAACTTTTAAAATGTTAAATAAATTATTTAAATAAAATTGATTAGAGTTTTGTATGGCTTGCAGTATCATTGAATTAATATTTCCTTATTACAATATTAACAAATTAACAAAATAAAATAACAAATAAACATGATAGAAATTTGGTCAAAGCCTTCGTGCATTTTTTGTGACAAAGCCGTGAACCTCTGTGAACTCAAGGGACTGCAATATAAAAAGTATATGCTTGATATTGATTATACCATGCAAGATTTACTTGATAAATTTCCGAATGCTAGAACCTTTCCACAAATAACTTCAGAAGGAAATTATGTTGGTGGATTTACAGAACTCGATGCAATGTTAAAAGAATAGAAATGGATACTTTTACTTCAATCTTAGAATTTTTAACCTATTGGCTTGTAGATCAATATTGGTTTCCTGCTTTCTTGATAGGATCTGGAGTTTTCTTCACATTCTATTTGGGCTTTCCTCAATTAAAATACTTTAAACACGGATGGAGAATTCTGTCCGGTAAATATGTCAAAGAAGACACCAAAGGTGAAACAACTCCTTTTCAAGCTCTATCAACAGCTTTATCGGGGACGGTTGGTACTGGAAATATTGGGGGAGTGGCATTAGCTATATTTCTAGGAGGACCTGCAGCTATATTCTGGATGTGGGTAACAGCTTTCTTTGGAATGACTACTAAGTTCGTAGAAGTAACTTTGGCGCATAAATACAGAGAAACCTTGCCTGACGGGTCTATATCGGGTGGTCCAATGTACTACATAGAGAATGGCTTAAAAATGAAGTGGCTAGCTGTTCTTTTTTCTATTTGCCTACTACTCATGTGCTTAGGAACTGGAAATATGCCTCAAATAAGCAGCATAGCTGTATTAATGGATGATACTTTTAATATACCAGGTGTGGTAACTGGATCAGTTTTAGCAATTCTTCTTTATCTTGTGATTATAGGAGGCATTAAGCGTATTGCAAAAATTGCATCAAAATTAGTTCCTTTTATGGCTTTTTGGTACATATTAGGATCTTTAGCGGTAATTATTCAGAACTATCAAGAAATAATACCCTCACTATCCTCCATCTTTATTCATGTTTTTACACCTTCTGCTGCAGTCGGTGGTTTCCTAGGAGCTTCTGTGGCCGTTGCAATTCAAAGAGGGGTAAACAGAGGCCTTTATTCTAATGAAGCAGGCCAGGGTTCTGCTCCTATTGCTCATGCTTCATCTAAAACAGAAAATTCTATAGAGGAAGGCATGGTCTCAATACTTGAACCATTTATAGACACTATTGTTATCTGTACTATCACTGGCTTAGTAATTCTATCTTCTGGAGTTTGGACTCAAAAATTTGAAAATGTATTTGAATTTTCATCAATTATTTATGCGGATGGTAAGTATTCTGAAGAGAATTCTAGCGATGCTTTAAATCTAAGAAATATGTTTTATGGAGAAAATGATGATGTTAAATACTCTGGTAGTCTCAAAATCGAAGACGGTACTTTATTAAACAACAATGTAACCCTGACGCACAATAAGTCTATAGCCGAAAATGTTATTTACTATATTCAGCCTATAGTAGAAGTTAATAATAATTTAAATTCAGAAATCTCTTGGCTTCAGTATGGTTTTAATAAACTAAAAACTGTGTTTAATTACTTTAAATATAACTTTAATCCCAATAATTGGAAGAAAGTAACAGATAAAAATTTACAAACTTATAGTGGAATTATAGAGGTCAGGGAGGGAACTATTGTTGCTCCTTCTAACCTGATATTAAAAGGCGATTCATTGTTACTTGGAGCAGATTTAACAAGCAAAGCTTTTACGGCAAGTATATTTGGAGATTACGGTCAATATATTGTAACGATTGGATTATTATTATTTGGCTTTTCTACAGTAATAGCCTGGTCTTATTATGGAGACAGGGCGACAGTCCATCTATTCGGTGAAGGCTGGTTGCTTCATTATAGGATTATTTATGTGGGTGCTTTTTTTACAGCAGCCATAATTGATACAAAAATTGTGTGGGATATTGCAACCGTAATTGGGCCCATAGCCACAGTTCCAAATCTCCTTGCTATTTTATTTCTTAGAAAAGAAATGAAAAAAATTGATCAAGAATATGAAATGAAGGTTTAGTTTATTAATATCCCAAAGCCAAAGCTCTTAACTTTGATTCCACCGCTATCTTGATAATTTAGAGACATGTAAATATTATTTTTAGATGTATAAGCAACGCTCAAAGACCCCTCATCAAACTTTTTAATATATACAGGGTTATCCATTTTCAAGTACTCAGTTGCTTTATCCAACTTTGTAAGGAAGACTTCATTATTAGAACTTAAGTTATGGCGAGAAAATTTTACACTTAACTTCAGGTTTCCATTTTTTAAATCTATTCTTTTTCTTAACAGAAAATATGGAGATATCTTGTTAAAATTTATATCACTATAAATATTATGGGATTCAGAATTATTAATACTTTCTTTAAAAGAGTTAAAATTAAGTTTCCCATAAACAGCTTCTATTCCATAGTAAACATCTAGAGAAGTCATGGAATTAAAACCAGAGATCTTAATACCAAAACTATCAGAGCTGGATTTAACCTTTTTATTTCGGCGATAAGAGCTCTCTTCAATTAAGTAAGTACCGTTAGTTTTAGTGTCATTTTTTATCTTATTAAAAAAAACAGAATAATTTAATCTTGATAGATTCTTTTCGTATTTAAACGAATAGGTATTAGAGTTAAATTTATCCTTGTCTAGAAAAGAAGACATCTGGCCAGTTAATTTACCTAAAGAAATAGAAAACTCTTTATATCTATATGACAGGTTTTTAATCTTATTATTAATAGAATTATTATTTAAACTGCCATTAATATTCCTGTAGTTAACAAAAAATCCCTCTTCAATTTTATATTCATCCATGTATAAGTTGTGAAGCATTATAAGTGAAGCCGTTTTAACATTAGGTAGCAATGCAGACAGAGCTTCATCAACCTTTGCATTACTCGATAAATAGTTAATATCGTCTAGTAGTGTTTGGAAATCTTTAGAAGAAATTCTACTAAATGAGTCAATATTCTCAGCTACTAATTTTCCTTTTTTTGAAGCAGTTAGATTCTTGTAAACTGGGTTATGCAATTCCCAAGATACGATATTATTTTCATAATTAACTTCATGAATTAGATAGCCAAACTTAGAAGGATCTTCTATAAAAAAATTATTAAATTTACCGGTTAAATTATTGGTTTTAATTAATTCATATTGAGAATTTCCAGAATATTTTTTTGTCGTTAAGGATTGAATTAAAAGGGATCCTTTTAGGATTGTATTCCCAGTGATAGAAAGTAAATCAACTTCCTCCGGACTGGCGTCAATTATAATTTTAGAACTCAGACCTTGATTTAAATTGCCTATTATTTTTATAGAAGATATAGGGTCTTTGAGATTTCCAGGAGAGATAGACCCAGAAAAATTATTTAATCCAACTTTTGTTTCTATAGAACCAGTTCCTGAAAGGGTACCCGTATCGATGGTCATGCTGTTGGCTGAAAAAGTACCATCAGCAACAACACTGCCGCTGTTAACGTTCAACGCTTTGTTGATATTCAGTATGCCGGTTCCTGAAAGGGTACCCGTATCGATGGTCATGCTGTTGGCTGAAAAAGTACCATCAGCAACAACACTGCCGCTGTT